>Ga0302252_1000149_pt1 | contig 84768 bp, 65 predicted proteins | sample AAG_RA_Leu_MG_FD_193511 | JGI IMG/M metagenome (GOLD analysis project Ga0302252, IMG submission 193511) | Enriched activated sludge microbial communities from anaerobic digester in WTTP, New Holstein, Wisconsin, United States - AAG_RA_Leu | ecosystem: Engineered > Bioreactor > Anaerobic >... | reverse complement strand
TAAACCCCTTTTCGATATTATTATGATAATAAAGTCTGACTTCGGGGTTTTCAGAAATACCCACATAATATTTATCGGCAGATTGTGATTTTAGTATGTAAAGAAAATATTTCATAAGCAATAAAAAAGCCCCAAATTATTTTGGGGCTCTGCTCCGCGAGCAAGACTCGAACTTGCAACCCGAACTCTTTCGGGATAACAGCCGATAATTTACAATTTCACTTCTCCCGAAATAACCCTCTCTGTCATAACCCTGCTTTTCCATCCCTTAATCTTTTTCTCAGCATCTGAAGCATCAGATTTTGAGTTGAACTCTTTCTTAAAAACTATTTCCCAGGGACGGTATCTTGAAGTAAACCCTTTTTCGATATTATTGTGATAATAAAGCCTGACTTCGGGGTTTTCAGAAATACCCACATAATATTTATCGGCAGATTGTGATTTAAGTATGTAAAGAAAATATTTCATAAGCAATAAAAAGCCCCAAATTATTTTGGGGCTCTGCTCCGCGAGCAAGACTCGAACTTGCAACCCTTCGGTTAACAGCCGAATGCTCCACCATTGAGCTATCGCGGAATTCAAATTTTTTGAATTGTAAAAATAGTGTATTTTTTTATTATTTGCAAAAAATATTTTTCCCCCGCCCCCAACAAATTATTTATCAAAATCTCTTCCCTCCCCTCACACCATATTCCCCCACCCCCTTCCAGCCCGCTTTCGAAAATCTTTCCCCTTTTACTTTATAAACAAGGTATAAATAAGGTACAAATAGGGTACAAATAAGGTATAAATAAGCTCTTTTTACAATTCCACACCCCCTTCCTTTTTCCCTCGGATTTACGTTTACCCCTTAATTTTATTAAAAATTTATTGGTTTGAAATTAATTTCATTTCACTATTTTTGTCAGAGAATTTAATCTAAAATAAAAAATCGAACTATGAGACACCTTACTTACTTACTCGTTATTATACTTGTCGGACTGATTTTCGCCCAGAAAACCCCCCTGCAGAAATCAGATTATTCCGCCATAACTTCCCATGCCCAAATCTCCCGATTCCTTGAAGAAGTCACCTCCGCTCACCCTTGGGTTAAGTACGAAACCATCGGCAAGTCCGTTGGTGGTCGTGAATTATTTGCTGTCTGGTTTTCCAAATCGGATTTTGCAGCAGACCCCTCTAAACTTAAAGTCCTTATTTTTTGCCAGCAGCACGGCAACGAACAGTCGGGAAAAGAAGGCGCACTCCTGTTAATTCAAGAACTCCTTAAACCTGAAAATTCTTACCTCTTTGATAAAATTGATTTCGTCCTCGTCCCCCAGGTCAATCCGGATGGTTCGGAAACCAACTCTCGGAGGAATAAAAATGATATGGACCTGAATCGTAACCACCTCATCCTTTCTGAACCCGAAACTATCGCTCTTCATAAACTCTTTAACAAATATCTCTTCGAAGTCACGATGGATGTCCACGAGTATTTCCCCTATGGCGATACTTATAAGGAATTTGGCTATCGGGCTAATAGCGATATCGAGGCCGGCAGGACAACTAACATCAACATTTCCGGAAAAATTAGAGAATTATCCAAAACCCGTTACCTCCCCTTTTTGAAAAAACAACTCAACGCTAATAATATCTCCTATTTTGAATACAGCCCCGGCGGACCCCCTGAAAAGGAATATATCCGCCATAGCACTTTTGATATTAACGACGGCAGACAAAGCCTCGGCATTCAGAATACTTTCTCCTTCATTCAGGAGGGACTTAATGGAACCGACAGATTCCTTGACAATATTAAACACCGCGCTGAATCTCAAATGACCGGCATGATGGCTCTCCTTCAATTTTCTTACGATAATAAGGATGAATTGAAACAGCTTATCGCCGCCGAAAGGTCTGCCCTGATTAATAACACGGTTAGCCCAAAAGTCGCAATTCAATTAGATCACTTCCCGGACGGAACAAAACTCGAACTCCCTCTTTTATCCTACTACACCGGACGGGATACTGTAATAACTGTAACTAACTATCGCCCCCTCGTGAAAGCAATCCACGAGGTTACCCGCCCTGCAGGCTATCTGATTCCTTCCCGGCTTACCGAAATTATCGAATGGGCAGACAGACATCAGATAAAATACACCCCCTATACTAAGCAATCCGGTGATAAATATGAGCACTATTTTATCTCCTCAATCGACTCAATCGATTTTGAGGGAGACATAATTGTCAATCCGGACGTCAAAGCACATGATCTTGGAACTAACCTCCCGCAGGACACATATCTTTTTATACCTGTAAATCAGTTGAAAAACAATACAATAGTTATTGCACTCGAACCTAAATCAGAACTCGGTCTCGTTACTTACCCCGGCTTCAAACACCTCCTCCAAAAAGACGGATTTTATCCAATTATAAGACTAATAAGATAGTAATCATTTATAGCTGAAAGAAAATATTATGAAAATTGAAAACATCGAACTTCGCCATACGAAAATGGAATTAGTCTCCCCCTTCGAAACTTCGCTGGGTGTGGAGCTTTATGAAGAACACATCATGGTTCGTATTGACTCCGAAGGCCTCTCCGGCTGGGGCGAGGTTGTTGTTGAGCCTTCCCCATCCTACTCCTCCGAGACTCTTACTACCGCATGGCACGTCTTGTCAGATTTCATAATCCCCTCGCTTCTGGGTAAAAATTTTCCCGGTCTTCAAAGCGCTCTTAATCAGTTCGCATGGATCAGAGGACATCGTATGGCTCGGGCCGGCGTCGAAGCTGCTTTAGCCGATGCCTTCGCTAAGTCAAAAGGAATCCCCCTTTCCCAATTTCTCGGTGGCACTCGCAAAAGAGTCCCCGTCGGAGTTAGTGTCGGCTTGCAGGCATCTCCCGAAAAACTTGTTGATGTCATCGGCGCTTATCTCGATGATGGATATAAACGTATCAAAATTAAAATAGCTCCAGGAAGGGACATCACCCTGGTTCAGGCGGTCCGGAAAGCTTATCCACATATCATACTCCAGGTGGATGCTAATTCCGCTTTTACTCTGGAGGATGCCCCCATATTAAAAGAATTGGATAACTACAACCTCCAGTTGATTGAGCAGCCTCTCGGATACGACGACATCTTTGAACATTCCATCCTCCAGAAACAGTTAAAAAACGCTATTTGCCTCGATGAAAGTATCCGCAATCTTTCCGATACAAAAGTTGCACTGGCTCTCGGATCCTGCAAAAATATCAATATCAAACCCGGTCGCACTGGTGGATATACCGAGGCAATCAAAATTCACGATTACTGCGCTTCCATGGGCATCCCTGTCTGGCACGGCGGTATGGATGAGTCCGGAATCGCCCGCGGAGGTAATGTCGCCCTTGCCTCTCTCCCAAACTTCTCGCTTCATGGCGATATTTCCGCAAGCAAACGCTATTATAAAAAGGATATAGTCATCCCTGAATTCTCTATTAATAAAGAGGATAGCACTATGTCTGTTCCGGATAAACCCGGTATAGGTGTTGAAATTGACTTTAAGGAACTCGAAAAAGTGACGGTAAAAAAAGCCTCCTTTTCCCCCTGATCCTCTGCCATCCTCTGGCTCGATCATTGATAGTCGGAAAAATCTTTCTTATGTGAAAGATTTCTGTTGACTTTAATCTAAAAAATATATATTATGTAACAAAGGTTTCAAAATAATTCTTAAGTGAAACTTTAAATCCATTAAAAATCATGAAAAGATTAACGGACATCTTTGTTGAGTTGGTAAAAATAGACTCGGTATCTTCACGGGAAAAGGATATCGCAGACCACATAATGGCTTTCCTTAGCAGCCTTGACCGGCACCCCTTAAATAAAAAACCTTTAACAATATATACCGATAATTCACAAGCCAAAACTAATAGCAACACCGGCAATGTGATTTGTCGGATTGGTTCTGGCGGTAATTTCGTTCTCCTCTCTCACATGGATACCGTTGAACCCACTAAAAATTTGACACCTGTCGTTTCGGAAGACCGCATTACGTCTGACGGCACAACTATACTTGGTGCCGATAACCGCGCAGGTATCGCTTCAATCCTTTACGCCCTCGAAAACGCAATTACTCAGGGCAAAGAACTTAAGGACTTCACTATAGCCTTCACAACTTGCGAGGAAACCACCCTCGGGGGAAGTAAAAATATTGAACTCCCCGAAACTATAGAATATGGCTTCGTCTTTGACTCCTCCTATCCCCCTGGCAAGTATATTTCCTCATCTTGCGGAGCTATTTCCTTCGAAATAAAAGTTCGGGGCAGAGCCAGCCACTCCGGTATATCTCCTGAAAAAGGAATTCACTCCATTCTCATTGCCTCTAACGCAATAGCCTCTTTAAACATCGGCAGAATTGACGAAGAGACTACCCTTAACATTGGAATGATTCAGGGCGGAACGGCTGTAAATGTCGTTCCCGAATTAACAACCATAAATGGAGAAATAAGATCTTTTAGCCGGGATAAAATTATTCGCGAAAAAGAAATGCTTATTTCTGCTTTCGATTCAAAAGTAAAAGAACTGAACGGATTATTTACATATAACGATTTCTGGGATTTCGACCCCTACACTCATTCCCCCGATGATGACATTGTAAAAATTATTGAATCCGCTATGCTTAAAGCGGAAATTACCCCCATCCCCACTGTCTCATTCGGAGGAAGCGATGCAAACTCTCTCAACGGACGCGGTGTTAAGGCGGTCAATCTCGGAATTGGTGCTCAAAATCCACATAGCGTGGATGAATTTATTCTGATAGAAGATCTGGGAAAAACTGCCTCGCTGGCGTTTAACCTGATCACTGTATAATAATTAACTATTTTTCCGGAATTACTATGAAAAGAAATCTCTTTTTTTTCTCGGTACTTATTCTATTTTGTACACCTTCTCTCCTCCCGCAGGGTAATCTCCTGATTATCGGAGGCGGTAGAAGAACCGACGCAATGATGCATAAGTTCGTTGAGCTTGCTGGTGGAACTTATAGCTCCAGAATCCTTATTATCCCTAATGCAAGTGGGGATCCTAATCTTGCCGGCGGCGCTATGGTCGAGGAATTGGATGATATGGGCTGCCGCAATCTTGAGTATGTCGTCCTTACTCCCGCACTCTGTAATAGCGATAGCCTGATTTCCGCTCTTCAGAATATCACCGGCGTCTTCTTCACCGGCGGCGACCAGAGCCGGCTTACTTCCCTGATGCTGAATACAAAAATCTTAAATCTTATTAAGGACATTTACAATAAGGGCGGGGTTATTAGTGGCACAAGCGCTGGCGCCGCTATTATGAGTGAAGTTATGCTTACCGGGGATGAAAAAAGAAATACCGATTCATCTTCTGCTTTTATCTCTGTAATGAAGGATAATGTCGTCACAGTCGAAGGCTTCGGCTTTGTTAAAAATGCCATTATAGATCAGCATTTTATAATTAGAAAGCGCTTTAATCGTCTCCTCAGCGTTGTTCTCGAACATCCGAAACTTATCGGAATTGGCATCGATGAGTCAACGGCTATCCTCTATAAACCCGATAAAACTTTCGAAGTCATTGGCGAACGGAATGTCCTTGTCATTGATGCAACTAAATCAACCGGCATCTCCCTTAATAAAATAGATTTGTTCGCAGCGGATAACATTACTCTCCATCTCCTTAAAGCAGGTCAGATATTTGATTCAGTTAATCGAAAATTAATAAAGTGAGACGCGCATTGCCAAAGTTCAGATTAAAAGTCCCGAATACTTACATCCTCATTTTCTCTCTTCTGGTGATCTTTGTTGTTCTTACTTGGATCATTCCTGGCGGCGAGTATCAGCGAATGGAATTAAAAGGCAGGGAAGTGGTTGTCCCCGGTTCCTTTAAATATACGCAGAGTAACCCGCAGGGATTGTTTGACCTGTTCACTGCCCCGATTAGAGGATTCGTTGATGGCGCTCTTATTATTGGTTTTATCCTCCTCGTCGGCGGCTCATTTAATGTCCTCCAGAAAACCGAGGCAATAGATAAGTTCATTCACAGAATAACTCAGGCATATCATAAGTCTAAATTGCTCAAGGTTATGATTCTCCCGATTCTTATAACACTTTTCTCATTAGCCGGAGCTACTTTCGGTATGAACGAGGAAATCATTCCCTTTATCATTGTCTTTGTTCCCCTCGCTTTGGCTCTTGGCTATGACTCTATTATCGGCGTCGCTATTCCATTGGTTGGCGCACATATCGGATTCGCTAGCGCTTTTCTTAACCCCTTCAACGTTGGCATCGCTCAGGGTATTTCCGAGGTTCCTCTCTTCTCCGGAATTGAGTATCGCCTCGCTGTATGGTTTATTGTGAATTTGACTGTCATTATATTTATTGTTAGGTATGCAAATAAAATAAGAAAAAATCCTGAAAAAAGTCCGGTTTACGCTCTCGACCGTGAAAGACGTGAATCTATGCACCTTGATAAGGTTAGTGATAATAAGTCCATCGTCTTTACCACACGCCATAAAATCGTTCTCTATGCATTCCTTCTTTCACTCCTGGCAATAGTGGTTGGAGTCATTTACTTCCAATGGTTTATTGAGGAAATTGCAGCTGTCTTTTTTGTTATGGGAATTGCTACAGGACTCATTGGTGGTCTTAAAGGGGAAGGTATTGTAAAGGGATTTATTGAAGGCGCTAAAGATCTGGTCGGCACCGCATTTATTCTTGCGCTCGCCAGGGCTACTGTCGTAATCGCTCAGGATGGGTTGATAATTGATACCATCCTTTATAAATTGGCTCCGCTGGTTGAATCTTCTAATCCTGTTTTTGCTTCCCAGAAAATGTTTGTCATCCAGGCAGTTATTAATTTCTTTATCCATAGCGGTAGCGGCCAGGCAGCTTTGACTATGCCTATTATGGCACCCCTTTCTGATCTTGTCGGCGTCTCCAGACAAACTGCCATCCTTGCGTTTCAGTTTGGTGAATTGACAAATATTATAATCCCTACATCCGCTGTTACTATGGGCGCTTTGTCTATGGGAAAGATCCCTTATGAAAAATGGGCAATCTGGGTTTTGCCCTTGACAATAATTCTGGCCGTCGTGGCTTTGATTTTACTTATTCCGCCGTTCCTGATTAACTGGCAATAATATAAGTTTTGTTCTTTTTTTTAATTAATTGGAGGTACTATGAAAAAAATAATACTTTTCCCTTTATTGGTTCTGCTTGTTCTCCCATTCTATATTTATGGTCAGGCAGAATTCGAAACTGGAAAAATTGGAGTTATCCTGAATAGCTATGGACGCATTAGAGTATTCGCTCCCACTAATGCAACTCGCCAAATTGACAGAAGTAGCATTCTTGTGGCTAAAAATCAAACTGAAGTTTTTGATTACTATAATGACGGTGAAACCGAGGATACGGCAAATATTATTCAGGTCCCTTTCGCCGATTTTGCCGTTTATGGCTCTACTAACAACACTTATAACGATCCCCCCTTCCCTCCTGCCGTTACTTCTAAAGTCTGGGTGTATGGCTGGATCGAAAAACAGTTCTTGATTGTTAAAAGTACTGTTGTCAATAACGAAACCGCCCCCTTCCCTGCAATTGTTGGTATGGAATTGATACCTCAGCTTGCCGGAGAATATGGAAATGAAGTGGTCGCTTGTGATGTCGCCGCAAATCTTGTCTTTTCATATAAACCAAACGATTATATCGGTTATAAACTCCTCGGTGCTAATCTCTATAGTTCCATCGGAATAGATTGGTACGACGGTTACGCTGTCGATACTTCATACTGGACTTGGTTAAACACTCCTCCTTCTGCTTTTAATCTTCAGACAGGTGGTGATGGTGCGGTTGCTATGTTTGCTAAAAGTCCTGTGACTCTCCAACCCGGAGGTTCAACGGATACTTACATCGCTATCGCTTATGGCGTCACCGAAGCACAAATGAGGGCAAATCTTGATACCGCCGTTATTCAGTATAATACTTTGGTATCTGTGGAAGAAAACCCTTCCGTGATTCCGGAACATTTTTCGCTTATGCAGAATTATCCTAATCCTTTCAACCCCGCAACTACTATTTCGTTTACTGTCCCGCATAGCGATTTCATAACTCTTAAAGTCTATGATATCCTTGGCAACGAAGTTGCAACTCTTGTAAACGAATCGTTGGCTCCCGGAACTCATAACGTTAGTTTCAATGCCCTAAATCTTTCTACCGGAACTTATCTTTATAAACTCAGTAATTCAAACTCGACCTTAACTAATAAAATGTTATTAATTAAATAATGGAGCGTTCTATGTCAAAGTTCTTTAATTTATTTGTACTGTTTATCCTGCTGATGTTTACATCAGAATTTCTCTTCGCTCAAAGCTTTAGTACCGGCTCTGTCGGTGTCCTGATGAGCAACGGAGGAAGAATTAGAATCGAAACCCCGGCAGTCGCTGGAACTCGCCAGATTGACCGCGTCTCTATTCTTGTTGCCTCAACCCCAACAACTGTGTTCGACTATAACCAGGACGGTAACGGAGTTTTCCCTTCTTCTAATGTCACCACACCCCTGCTGAGCAATTTCGAAATGGTCAATGCACTGGACAATTCGTATAATACCCCCCCTCTCCCCCCTGATGTGCTGATTTGGACTAACATCTATGGCTGGAATAACGGCGCTTATCTCCTTCTTAAAGTTACTGTTAAAAACCGCGAATCTTCTCCCATGAATGCTATCATCGGCGCAGAAATTATCCCGAAGATTGATAATGTTTATGGCTTTGAAACTTGCAAATATCTCACCTCCCCTAAAATTATTGATGTCTTCAAAACCAATGCACATGTCGGTTTTAAAATGTTCTCCGCTGATTTCCACGGAGTTCGGCTGCTGAACTGGGTTGATGGATATGATCAGGATACTTCTTTCTATCGCTGGCTAAGTACCCCCGGTTTTGATCCGGAATTGACTGTCGGTGCCGATGGCGCAGTTGGTATTTTTAGCCATCCTATGACTGTTATTAATCCCGGCGATTCGGTTAGCATTTGGTTCGGTATATCCTATGGAACTTCCGAAACCGAGATGATTACCAACATGAATCTCTGCGGAAGTAAATATATGCAATTGGTTCCCGTTGAATTAACTGCCTTTACTGCATATTCAGGAATTAATGGTGTTGATCTTAACTGGAGTACTGCTACCGAAACTAATAACTATGGTTTCGAAATTCAGAGGAAAAATTGTAATGTCGATGGAAGCCCCTTCATGACTGTTGCATTCGTAAACGGCGCCGGAACAGTGACTAACGAACAGTCATATGCTTATACTGACCGTGGCGTCCTTTCGGAAACTGGTAAATTCGCATATAGACTCAAACAGGTTGACTTTAATGGACAGTTTGCTTACTCTGATGAAATCGAAGTCGATCTTAATCCTGTTGATTATGCTCTTTTCCAGAATTACCCGAATCCCTTTAACCCCTCTACAAACATTAGCTTTAGCCTCCCAAAAGAAACTCGGGTTTCGCTGAAAATCTATGATGTCCTTGGTAATGAAGTCCACTCTCTTGTTAACGATGTCAGAAATGCCGGAACTCATACTGTTACTTTTGACGCTAACTCTTTCTCAAATGGAGTTTATTTCTACAAGCTCGAAACTCCTGACTTTACTAAAACCAGTAAAATGATTCTCATGAAATAACTAGAAACTTTTAGCCGGGCATTGCCATATTAATGGTTGCCCGGCTCCTTTTTATATATGACAAGTAACGAAGAGATAAAAGATACTATACTGAAAAATTATGAGGACCTTCCTTCTAATCAGAAGAGGATAGCCGAGTGCATTCTCGAAAACTTCAACCGCGTTCCTTTTCTTAGTGTAAGGGAATTGTCTCTTATTTCACAATCAAGTGTCGCCTCTGTAGTTAGATTTTCAAAACGCATTGGTTTCGATGGCTATTCTGAATTTAGGGAAAAAATCGCCGGCTCTCTGCAAAAGCAAATTAATAATACTGAGTTTTTTGCTCTCTTTGATGGCAAGGCAATGTCTAACGATACCTTGAAAAGTGTCGCCGCAACTGACATAAAGAATATTAACGATACCCTTTCCTCAGTTAACCGAAATACTTTCAATAAGGCAGTTACTGCAATACTCAGGGCAAATCATGTTTATACCGCAGGACTTGGAATTTCTTACCTTCTCTCTGAAATTCTCTCTTATCAGTTGACTCAGGTCGGTGTTAAATCCTCTAACTTCAGACGCAACTCTCTTCTGTTTCTTGAACAGGCTCTCTTTCTTGGAAAGAATGATTTGATTATTGTCTTTTCATTTCCTCCTTATTCTAAAGAAACTATTAACCTCGCAAAGTTTTGTAAGGATAGGAAAGTTCGGGTTATTGCGGTTACTGATAAACAGTCCGCTCCGGCTAGCTTTTTCGCTGGGTATGTGCTCGAGGTAAAATCAAAAAACATGCTCTATACTAACTCCTTTGCTGCAATCTCTGTTTTGATTAATGCAATCGTAACCGAAATAGCAGTAAGGAATAAAGCTGAAGTTAAACAATTTTATGAAGAGGTCGAGACCATTACGCAGGAATAAACTCCTCGCTTTGGTTCTCCCCTGCTATAAGAACTTGGAATTGATTGTCAGTTCCGGGTAAGATTATTAAACAAACAAAATATTTATCATGAAGAAAGCTATTATCATTTGGATATTACTTCATCTTACGGCTCTCGCCGGTGTAACTGGTAAATTGGCAGGTAAGGTTACTGACGCTGTTACAGGCGAACCTCTCCTTGGTGCTAATATCGTTCTGCAGGGCACATCGTTCGGTGCTGCATCCGACATTAATGGAAATTATACCGTGCTGAATATCCCCCCTGGTAATTATACGGTTAAGGTTACTTATCTCGGATATGAACCGGTTATTTTAAGCGATGTCAGAATTATTGTTGATCAGACTACTTTGCTGAATTTCTCCCTCTCCAGCCAGTCTATTCAGGTTGGCGAAATTGTTGTGACTGCAAAAGCACCCCTTATCCAGAAAGATCTGACCAGCAGTAAGTCGGTTATCTCTCGTGAGGATATCGAGGCTCTCCCCGTTGCAACTTTTACTGAGCTCCTCTCCCTGCAGGCTGGAGTTATAGGTAGCGGCTCCAATCTCCATATCCGCGGCGGAAGATCAAATGAAGTTGCATATCTTATAGACGGAATGTACGTTAAAGACCCCCTCTTGGGCGGATTGGCAACTCAGATTAATAACGATGCTATTCAGGAAATGAGTTTGTTGAGCGGAACTTATAACGCCGAATATGGAAACGCCCTCAGCGGTGTCGTTAATATCGTTACTCGGGATGGAAGCGATAAATTCTCTGGTAAATTAGAGGCTAGAACTTCAGAATTCGGCGTGAAAAAATATTCCGACCTTCATCAGAATAGGATTAATGGTAGCCTTGAAGGACCTGTCATTCCCGGACACCTCAGATTCTTTATCTCTGGCGAAACAGATAACCGGGGTAGTTACCTCCCCTTCGGTTATAACAGAAACCAAACCGTTTTTGCCAAGCTTAATTCAGCTTCTTTGCAAAACCTCAGAATCTCCCTCTCAAACCGCGGAAGCCGCGACTCACGCCAGAATTATAGTCATTCGTTTAAATATATTCCTGAACAATACTACCGCAGTCATAGTGATAGCTGGCAGTCAACTCTGACAACAACCCATAGTATCGGCAAAGACTTCTTCCACGATTTTAGAGCCTCCTATTTTAATCAGGGCTATTATCGCGGATTGGATAAGGATACAGCCCTATATCAGCCTGCCGCTGAGGATACCTATTTTTCACAATATGGTAATGGTTTCGAATTTTATTCCCGCTCTGATCCGGAAGAAATTATTGATAGCCGTACGGTTACTATGGATCTTAAATATGATGCCGTTTGGCAAATCAATCAAAGTAACGAAACAAAATTCGGTCTCCAGTATAAAAGTCACAAATTAAGACTGAATAGTATCTACGGTCCCAAAAGAACCGCTCCGTATCTTAATAATTACGAAAGCGATCCTTTCGAAGCATCTGGTTATGTTCAGGACAAGATCGAACTCCCGAATCTGGTTATTAATCTCGGTGTTCGCTTCGATTATCTTAACGCTAATGCAGAATTTAGGGCAAACCCTCTCGATCCCAGTACTATGATTAAAGTAGAATCCCGTCAGCAAATCAGCCCTCGAATTGGCATCGCACACCCTATCTCGGATAGAACTAAACTTCATTTTGCTTATGGTCATTTCTTCCAGAACCCCGATTTCCAGTTCCTCTTTGAGAACCAGCAATACGACCTTAACGTACGCGAGCCTCTCTTTGGTCAGGCAGATCTTGATGCTCAGAGAACAATTGCCTACGAAGTCGGAATTGCCCACCAGTTTACCGACCGGATTGGAATGAAAGTAGCCGCTTATTATAAGGACGTTACCGGACTCATCGGAACTCGCTATTCATTCCCCTACTTTGACGGTCGGTATGTCGGTTATACAGTCTATGTAAACGAGGACTATGCAAATATGCGGGGTCTTGAAGTTAACTTTGATATCCGCCCTGATCGCTATTTCTCTGGCGGAGTGACTTACACTTACTCAGTGGCAAAAGGAAGCGCATCCTCCGAAACAGAACAGTATCCGGGCACTCAGGAATCTACTCAGCTTTACTATCTCGATTTCGATAAAACTCATGTTTTCAATTCTACCTTCACATTCACCATTCCTCAGAATGAGGGTCCGGAAATATTTGGATATAAGTTGTTCCAGAATATGGATTTCTCTCTGATATTTAAAATGAGTTCCGGCTATCCTTATACCCCGGGTGGCAGAGACGTCGGGTTTGTCGTCAGAAATTCTCTTCGTTCTCCTTCGAATTATGCCGCCGACCTTATGATTGGAAAGGAATTCTACTTCACTAATAGCATAAGATTGCGTTTGTTCGCTGAGATATTTAACCTCACTGACCATCGCAACATTCTTTATGTCTATTCAGATACTGGTGATCCCGACTTTACTCAGGTTGGTGGATATAGTGATGAATATATGCGGGATCCTTCAAATTATGGATCTCCAAGAATTATTAGACTCGGTGCAACTTTCAGGTTTTAATATTAATTTGATAAAAATCAAGAACCATGAATAATTTAGAAACAATGAAAAAAATTAATTTGATCCCATTTTACCTGACTTTATTGTTATGTCTTCTCTCTTTCCAGCAGTTATTATTTCCTCAGTACAAGGATTCTAAGGACCCGGATGCAAAAGACTATCTGCTGTTTAAGGAAAATACTATTTTGGATAGGGCGGGAGGAATCCACAACGCAAGTAATATTGGATTGTTCTTCGAAAATCGCGGAAAACTTTATCCTCGTAGATTATCCCAGGGTCCCTCTGGTGAATTCCCTATCAATAGTGGTAAACATTATATATACCGCATTAACCCGATGGTGGGTATACCCAACAACGTTGTACAGGGACGATATACAACCAACGAAGAATGGGAAGCAGTTGGTGGTTACCACAATAATCAGGGCTCTAGAATCGCTTTTAGCGATAATCCCCTTACCTGGCACCCTCAGAATGGTTGGCCCCTGAAAGATAAAGACGGAAATCCTCTAATCAAATCTGACCAGGATAGCTATTGCGTCTATTCCGATTCATTGAACAACCGTGAAGTATTGGGCATTACTGTCGCTCAAACTGGCTACGCTTATGGAATTAAATTCGCTCAGAATATTCTCTTCTTCAAATACGAGATCATTAATAACGGAAAAAATGATTTGTCCGGTGTTTATTTTAATCTGTATAGCGATATCGATATCGGAGACGTGAGCGGCGGACTTCCTGAATACGGTGACGATAAACTTGGTTTTGATAAACAAAATAATTTCGTTTATTTCTACGATGATGGCGTCTCTGGTGAATGGCCTGATGGAAAGACTGGTCAGATTGGTGTCGCACTTCTCCAAACTCCAAAAGTTAATGGCGTTGAACTGGGACTAACCGACATGCACTACAACATCTACAACGATGATCGGGACGTTGACTCTATACAGTACTATATCATGTCCTCAAGCCCCGCATTATATAACTCCCCTCTTGGTTCTAAATATTTCCACATCGGAAATAATACTAGCCTTAACTTCGACGATCCCGCTACTATCCCCGCATCGGGACTTGATCTTCTCGCTAATCTCGCTTCGGGTCCTTATGAACTCAAAAGAGGCGATACTCTTACCTTCCTGACCGCGGTTGTTGCCGGAGAAACTCACGAGGAAATGTATTCGTATCTTTTCAATGCTCAAAGAGTGCTTCAGCTAAACTTTGAACTTAGTAAACCTCCTGCTACTCCGAAAGTATCCGGATTTGCTGGCGATAGATTCAATTTGATTTCTTGGGATGATGCGGCAGAACGTTCAAAAGATAATTTCTCGGGTCAGTATGATTTTGAAGGATATCGCATTTATAGAAGTATTGATAAGGGCGTTAACTGGAAACTGCTCGCTGATTTCGATATCAGAAATGATCTCGGCATTGATAGGGGCTTGCAGTATAGCTATACCGATACAGAGGTTAATAACGGTTTTGAATATTGGTACTCAGTTACTTCCTATGACCGGGGCGATAGTTCTGTGGAAAGTCTCGAATCTCCAAGAGGTAAAACCATCGACGCTGTTAACAATGTCGTCCTGATTCCATCTTCCTCTTCAATTGGAAGAACTCCTGTTAGCGCATTTGACGTTAAGCAAATTGGCACAGGCATTAGTAATTACGAATTCAGAATAACTCCTTTTGACGATAAAACCCTCGCCGGTAATGAATACAAAATAGGCTTCACCTACTCGGATAAGAGAGAAAGAGGGGTGCTCCATACCCGGGCTTATGCACTGATAACCGACTCCTCTAAATCCAGAGCGGAGAAATATGGAATGTATTTTAAAAGCCCCACTAAGTTTGATTTGGTGAACATGACTACTGGCGAAAATATTAAAACGGATGCAAGTTATGTCTATTCAAATCCGAAACAGGAATACACCGTCTACTCTGGTTTCAAGGTTAAAATGCTGGATAGTCTTAATACTCCTCTTGAATTCTTACCCAAAGCTGGTGACTTGCTGACTCTCGACTTCTCAATATTCGCTGTCAAAAACAATTCGGATACCGTAATTGCTCCTCGCGGATTTCTATTCGATAAACCTCATTCTACTTCGGATGGCGTTGTGATTGAAATGCTGGCTCCCGATATTATACGGAATTATTCCAGGGTTGGAGGAACTGATGACTTGGAAATCACCTTCACGGTTGATGACCACGCAGCTGTTAAAACAAACATTTATCTCATTTCAACTACTGCAAAGGGCTTCGACTCTTCCGGCATCGGTTTTATTTCTCTGGAAGTTAAGGATACCGCATTAAATACTGTGCTTACAGAGGATTCAGTATATGCCCTCTCAACTGTTGAGTTCCACGGCATAAGTGCAAAAATCGATTTCACTCCTGGTAATCCCCCGGCCGCTGGAAATATTTACTCATTGGAAACTGTCCTCCCAGTACCCCCAAATATAATGGACGCTTATACATTTAAAATTAAAGATGCGGTTGTTAATAGTGAAATAATTAGGGAAAAATTAAAAGGAATTAAAGTTGTCCCCAATCCCTATGTGGTCTCTTCTCTTTTTGAACCAGAATTCGGAGAACTAAGACGCGAACCTCTCCGTCAGATACAGTTCATAAATCTTCCTCCCGAATGCACAATCTATATTTTCTCAATGGATGCCGATATGGTCAAAACTATTAACCATTCGTCAACTGCTGGCACTGCTACTTGGGACCTTCGTGGCGAAGGTGGAAGAGAAGTCGCCCCGGGCATTTATATTTATGTCGTAAAATCTCCCGAGGGAGAATTTAAAGACAAATTTGCAATTATTAAATAAAACAAAAAAAAAGTGTTAAGTATATGAAAAAGTTTATAATAATAGCAATTATCCTTACAGCAACTGCGGTTGCCCAGTATTCTAACCTTGGCTCTGCTGGTGCGCAATTTCTCCAGATACCGGTTGGGGCAAGAGCAACTGCAATGGGTGGAGCATATATCGGTATAGCTGATGATGCCTCGGCTTTCTTCTGGAATCCTGCTGGACTTACAGGCGTCAATAACTTTGATGCTCACTTCTCTTACCTGAACTGGTTTGACTTGTTTGATATTAGCTCGGTCGCAGTCGCCTATAACCTCCCCGATGTTGGAGTCTTTACCGTCGGCTTGACTTCTGTGACTTCTGATAAAATGGAAATTACCACTGAAACTCAGCCTAACGGCACGGGTATGTTCTTTGACGCTAGCGATATGGTCCTTGGAATCGCTTATTCAAGAAAACTCACGGATATGTTTTCTGTGGGTGTTACTGCTAAGTATGTTTACCAGCGGATCTGGAATGAAGTTGCTGACGGATTGGCTTTTGATTTGGGAACTAGGTACGAGCTTGGGTTCCAGAATATGGTGATTGCAATGAGTCTCTCAAACTTTGGACCCGATATGAAATTCGAAGGACCCGATTTGAATATAAATTATAGCAAAGACCCTAATCTCCCCCTTAGCCGCTTGGCTCCGGCTAAATTGGAAACCGATAACTTCGCTCTCCCTCTCCATTTTCAGGTTGGTTTGTCCGGTGAACTTTATAAATCCGACTTTATCAAAATTCGAGGTAGCATTGACGTAACTCACCCAAACGATAATAAGGAAAGAATAAATGTCGGAACAGAAATAGGCGTATTCGATAGACTCTACCTCCGTGGTGGTTATCGGATAAATTACGATGATGAACAGGCAACCTTTGGCGCCGGCACTAATCTCCCATTCTCTGGAGTTCTCGTTACCTTTGATTATTCTTACTCTATATACGACATCCTTCCGAACGTTCAGAGAATCTCCCTCGGTGTTCGTTTCTAGGTTTTCTGTGTTTCCCCCTCTTTACTCTTTAAACAATTCAAACCGGTGGTTTTATAAAACCACCGGTTTGTCTTTTACAGCTTTCTGCCTTGTTCCTTTTCTAAAGAAATTCTGGTTTTCTTACTAAAACCCTTGCTCCGGAACTTACAACCCTCCTCTTTCGTTTATTATACATAATCACTCATTTTTAATATTTTAGGAGTCCGCTATATGAGCAATAATTCACAACTCTCTGGCGAAGTCTTCTCTCCCTCCGATGATATAGTTTCTCAGACCGCTGTTAAAGATTGGGACGCTCTAAGAGAATTTGCAGAAAACGATCTCGAAGGTTTCTGGGCTAATGAAGCCTCTCAACTCCATTGGTTCCAAAAATGGGATAAGGTACTTGATGATTCTAATAAACCTTTTTATAAATGGTTTACTGGTGGAAAGGTCAATATCTCTTATAACTGCCTCGACTTGCACGCACAAACTGCCCGCCGGAATAAACTCGCTCTTCTGTGGGAGGGCGAAAAAGGGGAATTCCGCTCTTTCTCTTACTTTGCCCTCAAAAGAGAGGTTTGTAAATTTGCAAATGTCTTAAAAAGTCTTGGCGTTCAAAAAGGCGATCGCGTTACTATCTATATGGGTAGAATTCCTGAACTCCCGATGGCTATGCTCGCTTGCGCAAGAATTGGGGCAATCCATTCCGTCGTCTATGGAGGATTTACTGTTGAAGCTCTGCACGAACGACTCGAGGATAGTCAGAGCAAAGTCCTGATTGTCGCCGATGGCTCCTACCAGCGCGGGAAGATCGTCCCCCTTAAAGCAATCGCCGATGAAGCTCTCCAGCGTGCCGCTACCGTTCAAAGTGTTCTGGTTGTTAAAAGAACCGGCGAACCGGTTAATATGGAGTTCGGTCGTGATATGTGGCTCCATGAACTTATGAGTCTTCCTATTGCATCAACAACTTGCAGCATGGAGATTATGGATGCCGAAGATCCCCTTTTTATTCTTTATACCTCCGGTACTACCGGAAAACCCAAAGCTATCCTCCATACTCATGGCGGTTATATGGTCGGCACTTATTCAACTCTCAAATATGTATTCGATGTCAAAGAGGAAGATCGCTACTGGTGCGCCGCAGATCCCGGCTGGATAACTGGTCATAGCTATATTGTTTATGGTCCCCTGCTAAACGGACTCACTTCCTTTATGTATGAGGGCGCTCCAAACTATCCCTACCCCAATCGCTGGTGGCAGATGATTGAAAAATGGGGAATAAATATTTTATATACCGCACCTACCGCCATAAGGGGTTTGATGCGCTTTGGCGAAAATTGGCCTAATCGCCACGACCTCTCTTCTCTTCGCCTGCTCGGTTCTGTCGGCGAGCCTATTAACCCCGAAGCTTGGAAGTGGTATCATCGTGTTATCGGTAAAGGTAACTGTCCGATTATGGATACTTGGTGGCAGACTGAAACTGGTATGTTTATGATTACCCCCTTCCCTGTCTCCCCTCTTAAACCTGGCTCCGGTACAAAACCTTTCCCCGGAGTCAAAATGGACATTCTTAATGAGGATGGAAAACCGGTTAAACCCGATGAGGAAGGATTCCTGGTTGTTCAATCCCCTTGGCCCGCTATGATGAGAACAATCTATAATGACCCCGAAAGATATATTAACCAGTATTGGAGCCGCTATCCCGGATGCTACCTCACCGGCGATTCCGCTCGAAAAGATAAGGATGGTTATTACTGGATTATCGGACGTGTTGATGATGTTATTAAAGTTTCTGGTTACCGGCTCGGTACTGCGGAAATCGAAAGCGCTCTCGTCTCGCATCACTTTGTCTCCGAAGCCGCTGCTATTGGTCTTCCACACGAGGTTAAAGGAAACGCTATCCACGCTTATGTTATTCTTAAATCTGGAGTTGAATATACCGATAGATTGCTCGATGAGTTGCGGGCTCATGTTGCCCATGAACTCGGTCCCATTGCTAAACCGGATTATATTGAGATAGTTGACTCTCTCCCCAAAACTCGTAGCGGTAAGATAATGAGACGCGTTCTCAAAGCTAAGGCTCTGGGTCAGGATCCCGGTAATCTCTCCACTCTTGAAGAATAATCTCTTTGAGGAGCGGAGGTTCTCCGCTCTTTTTTTATTATGAATTATGTTAATACAATTTTGTTTTGTAATTTTCATTTATAAAACAAGATTTTTTTTATGGACTTTTTCTAATGCGATATTTTCAAATATTTATTGTTTCTTTTTTCTTCTTTGTCTCCTCCTTTCCTCAGGAGAGTTCTGTCACTATAACCGGAAAGATAAAAGATAAAACCTCCGGCGCCCCGGTTTCTCAGGCTAAAATTTATATTAACGGTAATTCTGGACTTGTTCATGATTCGGTTGCGACTAATGCCTCTGGTAACTGGTCTTATACCTTCCCCGTTACTTCGGTATCGGAAAATCCGGGATTGCCTGAATCCTTTACTGTCTCGCAAAACTACCCCAACCCTTTTAATCCTTCTACTAAAATAGATGTCTCCTTGCCCGTTGCGGGTAATGTAATTGTCGGAATATATAATGCCCTGGGCGAAAAGATAGACGGTTATGAAGAATTCCTCAATGCAGGCTTTTATTCAATCGAATGGAATGCTCGCGGAAGTGCAGGCGTTTATTTCTTTAATGTAAAGTTTGGCGGAACTGGTATTACCCGCAAAATGATTCTTCTCGATGGCGGCTATGGATCTGGTTTCTCTCGCTTTTATACAGGAGCATCTTCCTCAGGCGGTATCTCTCGATATTATAAGTCTAACTCGCAGATTGATCTCAGTTTTCGCGTGACTAAAAATGGTTATGCTTACTTCGATGTTGATACAGTTGTTTCGGGTAGCGAGTACTTCGAATTTTCTATTGAGCGAATACACTTCCATAGCCGGTTAATTGATTTGCATAACGATATCCTGGAGAAAATGGTTGTGGATACTTCCTACCATCTTGCTGCTTTCCATACTTTCAATCATACCGATATCCCGAGAATGCGAACCGGTGGTGTTGATGCTCAGTTCTTTGCAGTTTGGGTTGATCCTTCTGCTCACCCTGTTAATCAGTATGACCACGCAATAGAAATGATTAATATTTTCCATAATGAGGTCTCTCTTAATCCCAATACCCTCGGTAAAGCTCTTGACCCTGCACAGGTTATTGAACTTAATAACCAGAATAAAATCGCCGGCATTCTTGCCGTAGAAGGAGGACATGCAATTGAGGAAGACTTACAGAAACTCGCTAACCTCTATAACCTCGGTATGCGGTACCTCACTATCACTTGGAATAATAGCACCAGCTGGGCTGTCTCTTCTCAGGATTCCCGCTCTGCTACTGTCGGATTAAGCGAGTTCGGAAAGGATGTTATTCGCGCCCTCGATTCTCTGGGCATTATGATAGATGTATCCCACACTGGAATTAAAACTATCTCCGATATCCTCACCGTTACTTCAAACCCGATTGTCGCTACTCATTCGGGTGTCCGCAATCTCCGGAATAACCATCGCAACCTTTATGATAATCAGATTATTGATATTGCAAACTCTGGTGGGGTTATCGGTGTTGTCTTCTATCCCCCCTTCCTCGGCTCAGGATCGGTTAATGTCTCTAAGGTCGTTGACCATATTGACTATATCGTTAACCTTGTGGGTGTCGATCATGTTGCGGTGGGAAGTGACTTCGATGGGATAGGAAACAATACTGTCGTCGGACTTGAGGATATTTCAAAGTATCCGAACCTGACTAACGAACTTATTAACCGTGGCTATAATCAGGAAGAAATCGGGAAAATCCTCGGCGACAATATAATCCGTGTCTTTAATCTGGTTCGGGCAAACAGAAAAATCCCTTGATTTAATTAAAACCCCTCATCCCTGTTAATGAGGGGAACCTTTTCCCTGCAGTTTTTTACTCAGATTTCCGTAGTCTTTCTCCCATTGCTTTTTGCTGACAACAAAAGCAAAAATACACAGACCAACATAAAAAATTATCCATATGGCTATGAATCCCCTTTCAAAATCCATATACTTGGATAACCTGTTTACAAGTATAAGTCCCCCACCGGCACCAAGTATGGCTAATATCGGTGTTAAAATTAAATAATCGATTGGTGTGAAAAACTGAAACTTCCTCGAGGCTTTCTTTAAGAAGCTCACAGTGGATAAACTGTAATCTCTTTCTCTGAGAGGTCTGTATTTAAAGTATAAGTATAATCCCCCGGTAAAAAAACCACAGCTTAACAATATATATCCGCTCTGGGAGGCTCCCTCAGCGCGTGCTATCTGACTGGCATATATTACTATCAAACTTGTTAATATTCCCAAAAAAATGAAAGACTTGCGTTTCATTTTAGCTTCTTCTTCTCTGAATTCCTTAATCAGTTTTTCAATATCGTTCAATGGAAAGTTCAAACCGTCCTTCAAAATTCCCCCTGATGTCTGTGCTTTATAATCATCCAGTTCCATATTTTTTTCTCCATTCGGTTTTAATCTGCTCTTTTATCCTGTGAATTTTCACTCTTATATTGCTCTCTGAAAAATTCGTTGCGTCTGCAATTTCTTTGGTGCTGAATTCTTCCAGATATAAATTAACTGCTAACTGGTCACGTATATCCAGACCTTCTATAAACTCCCTTACAAAATTTATTTTTTCTTCTTCTTTCTCCCTCTCCGGTTTGCTTTTTATTTCTCTCGTCCTGACATTATACGCAGGCATAAAAACATCTTTTCTCCTTTTCTCTTTTTCAACGTATGTTATGCATGTGTTTACCGCAATCCTTGTAAGCCATGTCTTTATGGAAGCCTCCCCTCTGAATTTTTCAATACTCAGCCAAGCCTTTAAAAGAATATCCTGGAATACATCTCTTGCATCTTCATCCGATTTGAAAAACCGCCTGCAAATCCTGAAAATTAATTCTCCGTGTTCTTTAATGGCCGCTCTATATGTTTCTTCTCTTTTCATTTTGGCTTTTCTTAATTTAATAGACTCGCCGGGTTTCGTTTTGTTACAATTTTTGTATAATCTCTTACTTTTTGTCTCCAAATGTACTAAACAACTTATATCACCTCCGCACCTTTTATTTCTTCTGTTCCTTAGTCCTCAAATAAAAAACCCCGGAGTGTCCGGGGTTTCGTGTTGTGTGTGTCTATGAGAATTTTACTTCAAACCAATTGCTTTCGCAACTCCTTCTCCGTATGCCTTGTCTGCCCTTGTAAAGTGCCCGACCATTCTCTCTTGGATTTCTTTCGGCACTTTCTTAAGGCTTCCCGCTATATGTTTTATCAGTAATTGTTGCTGTTCTGCTGTCATTAGTCTGAACAGATCACCTGGCTGTACGTAGTCATCATCAACTCCCCGCTTCTGCTCGTATCTGTCTGCATCACCATAAATCTTCAAAGGTGGTTCCTTGTGCGAGGGATCTTCTGTAGCTCCGCCAAAACTGTTCGGCTCATAGTTCGGTCCCTTGCCGCCATTATTGTCGAATCTCATCAATCCGTCCCTCTGGTATGGATTCTCAACTTTTGTTGCGTGGGGTGCGTTAACGGGTAATCTCTCAAAGTTCCCGCCTAACCTGTAACGGTGTGCGTCCGCGTATGAGAATATTCTCGCCTGAAGCATCTTACAGGGGGAAAATGATATTCCCGGAACTACATTCGCCGGGGAAAATGCTGCTTGCTCAATATCTGCAAAATAGTTCTCCGGATTTCTGTTCATTTCCATAATACCTACCTCAATCAGCGGATAATCCTTGTGTGGCCATACTTTAGTTAGGTCAAACGGATTAATTTTATATTTCAGCGCTTCCTCTTCCGTCATAATCTGTACGTGAAGTTTCCATTTCGGAAAATCCCCCTTGGCAATTGCGTTAAAAAGTTCGCCGGTGTGATAATCCGGATTCTCGCCCGCAAGTCTGTCCCCTTCTTCCTGAGTCATGCACTTAATTCCCTGCATTGTCTTGAAATGGAATTTTACCCAGAATCTCTCATTCTTCGCATTGATAAAACTGTATGTATGACTCCCGTATCCGTTCATATAAGGAATTCCAAGCGGAATGCCTCTGTCCGAGAATAGGATGGTTACCTGATGCAGTGATTCCGGGACTAACGACCAGAAATCCCACTGCATTGTATCGGATCTCAGATTTGTTTCCGGATCTCTCTTCTGCGAGTGTATAAAATCGGGGAACTTTATCGCATCCCTTATAAAGAATACCGGCGTGTTGTTTCCAACCATATCCCAGTTTCCCTCTTCCGTGTAGAACTTTAGCGCAAATCCCCTTACGTCCCTCACCGTATCTGCCGAACCCTTCTCCCCCGCAACCGTCGAAAACCGTCCTAATACCTCTGTCTTCTTCCCGACTTCGGAAAAGATTTTAGCTTTTGTGTACTTCGTAATGTCGTTCGTTACTGTGAATGTACCAAATGCCCCCGCGGCTTTCGCATGCACAACTCTTTCCGGAATTCTTTCCCTGTTGAAATGTGCCAGCTTCTCCAGCAAATAATGATCCTGCATCAGCGTCGGACCCCGCTCTCCCGCCGTTAACGAAGTCTGGTTGTCTGGAACCGGAATACCAGCAGCTGTGGTTAGTTTTTTTTCTTTTCCCATAGATAGTTTCCTTTCTTTTATTTTTTGAATTTACCGTTTATCTGAATTTTTATTTCATCAACCTCAAAGTTCGGAATCCGTTTCTTCTTGAAGTAGTTTCTGATTATCTCGTCCAGTTCTGTATCCTGATAATCCTTTATTTTCTCCGTCTTCCTGCAGTAAAGATGATGGTGACTTTCAGTAATCCCGTCATACCTCATTACATCCTTGTCAGTCAGTACTTTCTTAATGATCCCCTTCTCAGTCAGCGTTTCTAATACGTTATAAATAGTCCCCGTCGCAATATTTGAATGTTCCCCTCTTATGTATTCTTGTATTTTGTCTGCTGTTGGATGATTCCCGAGTTTATAAATAGCCTCCAGCACTGCCACTCTTTGTGGAGTTACCTTCAGCCCGGCCGTGGATATTGTATTTCGTATGTTAGCAATATTTAGTTTCATGGATTAATTCCTATATTAGAATAATTCCTATTTAAGACTATTACAAATATACATCCCCCATCCGATTATTCAAAGCTAAAAAATTTAACTTGGCAAATACATTCTCCATTAACCGGACTGAACTCCTTCATAGAATTAATCTGCCCGCCCAGTGAAGCGGGGTAAAAATCTGTGTTAAATCTGTGAGAATCTGTGGTAAAAAAAATGCCCCCGTCTTTGACCCTCATCATCAAACAAAACTATTCAGAGTTGTCCTTTGGAACTTCGCATTACCCTGTATTTCCCGCCATATCCCAACTCCCTCTTTGCATTGTCGGAACAACCTTTTCCCATTTCAGCCTTTTCCCCTTTTCCCCTTTTCCCCTTTTATCCTTTTCCCCTTTTATCCTTTTAACCTTTTATCCTTTTAACCTTTTATCCTTTTAACCTTTTAACCTTTTATCCTTTTAACCTTTTATCCTTTTAACCTTTTATCCTTTTAACCTTTTATCCCCTGCTCCGAAATTTCAAGACCTTGCGTTCAAAAGCCAACTTATTACATCCTGCAACCTTTTCAAACTTCAAATATCTAACCGTTATAAATTTATAATATTTATATAATTAACTGAAGGTATAAAATGCTCAAAACTAATCTCACTCACGTCTTATCAAAAGACGATCACGCAAAACTTCTTGCCGAAAATGAAAATGTCATGATCTGCTGCGGACGCATGGGTCCAATGTGCATCCCCGTTTATGAAGTAATGGAAGAACTCGAGCCGGAATATAAACACGTAAAATTCGCTGATATGGAGTTCGACTCCCCCGACGCCTCCGTCATCCGCACCCTCCCCGAAACCCGCGGTTTCCAGGGACTCCCTTTCACTGTCTATTATAAGAACGGTAAACTCGTTAAAGCAACCAGCAGTATCCAGACCATGAGTCAGGTTACTACTATTCTTGACGAACAGTTTGGTAAATAAATCTTTTTTTGAGGGAGGGGCTTTCCTCTCCCCCTTTTAACTTAGGAAATTTATGGATAATCATTTTGATGTTATAGTTATCGGTGCTGGAGCAGCCGGACTGACTGCAGGTATCTATCTCTCACGCGCAAAAGTCAGAACACTCATCCTTAACGAAGGTGCAGTTGGCGGACAAATGGTCCTCACCCACGAAATTGCAAACTATCCCGGCGTTCACTCCATCAGCGGATATGAACTCGCCCGCAATATGAAAACTCAGGCTCAGAATTTTGGCTGTACCATTAAATCCAATCTCCGCATTACTTCCTTCGATCTCGCCGGTGAATTAAAAAAAATCACCGTCAACGAAAAGAATACTTACACTTCACACGCCGTTATTATCGCCACCGGAGGACGCTCCCGTACAATAGGTGCTGTTGGTGAGGATACTTTTAAAGGCAAAGGTATTTCATACTGCGCAACTTGTGACGGCGACTTCTTTCAGGATAAAGATATTATTGTTGTCGGTGGTGGAAACTCGGCACTTGAAGAAGCCGTTGCGCTCACAAAATACGCTTCTAAAGTCACCGTCGTACATCAGTTTGATCATTTCCAGGCTTTCTCCCATTATGTGGACGAAGCAAAAAAGAATCCTAAAATCAGCTTCATCATGGAAACCGCAATTACTGAATTCATTGGCAACGCAAAACTTAGTTCCGTCAGATTAAAAAACCTTAAAACCGGTGATATCATGCCAATGAACATTGACGGTGTTTTTATTTTCATCGGTTATGTCCCCAACACAGAAAAGCTCGAAGGCGTTATCGAATTGAATGAATGGAAAGAAATCAAAGTGGACGCGGTTATGAAGACGAACCTTCCAGGAGTCTTCGCCGCGGGAGATTCAATCGCAAAAAAATACCGACAGGTAACCACTGCAGTAGCTGATGGCACAATCGCCGCCCTCTCCGCCGCCGATTACATCAACAACCTCCCCAAATACTCTTCAAACATGTAGAGACACGCTGCAGCGTGTCTCAGTTCACAATTGCCTTGCCAATACCAATTGAAAAGATTCTTCACAACGGATTCAATGTTTCCCCGGAAATTGCAAAAGACAGCTGAAGTGAGACGCAGCTCCCGTGTACCATGACAACTCCGCGTGTCTCTACAAACTACTCACTCCACGTTGCAAACGTTATAGACGTTACGAACATTACAAACTAATTTATCCTCCAAATCCTAATTCTGACAATTAGCTAATTATCCTTCACACAGCGAACGCTAAATCCGAATCCCTTGATGTTAAGGTCCAGGACGATATCGCTATCACTGCCGACCAGGTTCAGCCAGCTCGCGAAATTACTACCGTACTCCTTAGAACCCCAAAAGTTAGTTTCGTATCCTGGCCTGAAGAAGAGACCAGTGATGTTGCGGTAGCCCGCCAACAACGCGGAAAAACCGCTTGTATTTGTTCCCGTTCCCTGTCCTATCGTTTTTAATGCTTTACCATCATTATTTACTGCTGACATCAGTGCTTCAAACTCTGCTAATGTCGGTATGTGCCAGCCCGGTGGGCAGATTCCTTGTGCCCCTTCTGTTTGGCTGTAGGCCATAGCTTCAGCCCATTGGTATAATCCGCCGTATTTCTTGCAATTAGCTTCTTTATTATCATAGCAATATTTTTCTATTTTATCGTTATCTGCGGCGTCTTTACTTCCGTCTATTCTCGTTCCTAAGTCAAGATTTTCCTTCAGCCAGCATTGTTTCCCTATCTCTACAGTGTTGTATTTTTTTCCCTCATAATTTATAGATTTTACCCCTCCGCAGGGTTTTTCCTTCTCTTCATTATTTGCGATTGTATATCCATCGCAATCATTATCATTCAAAAGAGTTCTGTATATGTAAATAGTCTTCTCGTTATCTTCGTTTTTACACTTCACATATCTTCCGTCAGAGTTAAACTTCAAGAACGAAAAATTAATGCTTTGAATAAAAGATTTAACTTCTTTAGTGCTGGAAGAACAATAAAATCGAACAGCTCCGTAATTGTGGTCCCAGCATGGATCTTCGCTGATAGCAAAGAATTTTCCGTTAGGTGAAAAAGCTACAGAAGAAACCTTGTTTTTAAAATCCAGGACTTTAAGTTCCTTACCGGTGTCAAATTCAAAAATCTTGACTTTATTATATTCGCAGTCTCCTTCTGCCACTATAATCTTTTTATTATCAGGGCTGAAGTCCACAGAGTTTGGGTGGTATTTAAGATTGAATGACTTAATAAGTTTACTTGTTCGAAAATCAAATATTTGCAATTTATATCGTTGTTTGAAATCTTCATCAATTCCCAGAGCAATATAATTCCAATCAGAACTTATATTTACTGCTAATTCTTGTCTACCCGTTTTGACAAATGAGCTCAGCATCTCACCTGTCTCTAAATCTAATCTGGCATGACGCCAACCACCTCCGCGAACGTGTCCGGCCAAAATAAACTTTCCGTCTGGACTGAACTCAATACTCTCAACTCCATTCATCCCCTTAAATGTTTGAACCAGTTGGCATGTTTCACTATTATAGACAAATAGTTCCCCCTGATTATCCATATCAGTACCCCCAAATCCAACAGCAAAATATTGTCCGTTTCCGCTAAATTTTACAATATTTGGAAAAAAGAGTGACTCCACAGCCATACTGCTAACCTCCTCACCAGTTTCACTTTTAATTATAGCCAGTGCTTCACCTGTCACCAAACCCTGTACTTGATCTACAATATTTTTTCTTATTGCTTTGTACTTTCCATCAGGACTATAAGCAAACACACCTTCCGTTTTTTCGGGGTATTTTGTCACAAAATTAAATTCTTTCTCTATTGTAATTTTGCTTAACGGATCAAACAATCTAATCTTAACAAGATAAACCTGATCTTCAAATTCTATGGCCAGATAACCGGTTTTAATTATATTATCCCAGTTTTTGGAGAGAGTTCTGGCTGATTCCTTGTCGATAAAGAATTCAATTTCTCCTTCTTCTTCCTGATATTTTTTATGTTTAATTTCTGCAGGCCAAATATAATTCTCTGCATCGTATTGCTCGGGATTCATGCTTATTTCAATATCTTTGGTTTCATATAATTTACCGCGAAGGGTAGAAAGTTTAGTGTATAAATCACCCAGCAATTGATTTCTGACTTTATTTATCTGAGGTAATTCTCTGCTCATTCTTCCCAGATATTCTGGGTCACTTTCAAATGCGCTTTTTTTGTCGGAAGGGATTTTATTCTCTTTCTGCATTTGTGCAATGTTGTTCTCAATTACCGAAATTTCACTTTTTATGGAGTTTATTTGAGATATTGCCTCATCAATGGTTTGTGCGAGTGAGAAAGTTGCTAAGAAAACTGCAAGCAAATAGGTTTTCATTTTATGCCTTTGTTAAATGTTAATAGAAAATGCATCGATTAAAAATGTATTGTTTAGTTGTTCGTATTTAGAAATATTATCTTTCTGCGTATAAAAAAGTACGATAAATCAGTGGTTCATCGTTTTCAAAAGCACAGCCCAGATAATTCCCATCCGGGCTGAATGATAAATCCCAGACGCGTGAACTTTTCCCATAAGTTTTTACTTCCTTGAATGTTTTAAAATCTAATATATAAATTAAATTCTCTTTTTCCCTCACTAATCCCTCCCCGATTGCAAGATATTTTCCATCCGGACTAAACGATAGCGCACTTATCCGGTGATCATATTTTATTAGTTTGACCTCAATCCAATTCTGTGTATCAAATACCTTAACAACTCCTCGGGATTCTGTCCCAAAATACCCTTCTCCTAATACTAAATATTTTCCATCTGGACTGAATTTCGCGATATTTACTTTGGTGGTATGACTTATTAGTTTAATCACCTTTCCATTTTCTATATTGACTATTTGTGTTTTATTTCCCGAGCAAATCGCGAAAAAAGTTCCGTTTCGACTAACGTGAACAGATGAAACGTGTGAATCCTGAGGGAATGACCATATTGCTTTTCCCGTCTGAACGTTGCACAGAAATGCGGTCCAACCGTCAGTCCCTCCACAAATCCTGTCATCGGTTCCATAAGAAATTCCAAGTAAATAATCATCCGGTTCTACATATTCTTCTTTTAACTGGCTACTTGCGATATTAAAAACACGAATTTTCCGTGGTGACAATGAATGACAACCGAATGCTATGTTATTTCCATCCGGACTAAATCTAACTGATTCGGATATATTATCCTCCCCCTCTTTGTCCGGGAATTTCATATATTGATTAAATTCACAATCAACCGTAACTTTTGATGAAGGTTCAAATATCCTTACCCTAACCAGACTAACCTTATTACCGGGTTCAATTGCAAGCAGACCAATCTTTTGTACTTTTTCCCAATTCTCCCAAATTATTCTTGCATTGCCCCTGCTGATTTTGAACATGATCTCTATTTTTTCTTTTTGATAACCCTTGTGTATTACTGTTGCATGCCATTCCTCGCTATTGGCGTTATAATTTTTTGGATCAATATCTATGTCAATATCTATTGTTTCATACAACCTTCCCCTAAAAGTTGCCATTTTAAATCGAAAATCGTCAACATATTTTCTCCGGAGTATCACTATTTCCGGCGCCCCACGGGTTACTCTGCTTATAAAATCAGTTTCACTTTCAAAATTATCTTTATCTGCAAGTAAAGGGGAATTCTTTTTAAGTTCAGATACTTTCTGTTCGTAAATCGCCAAGTTATTAGATATTTCATCTTCCAGCATAGTAATCTGTTTTATGCCTTCTTCAACTGTCTGACAAAATGGCGTTAATTGAAGCATGAAAAATATTATTAATAAGTTATTTTTAATCATCGTATTACTTTCCCATTTTTTTAGGATTAAACAATAAATATATTTTACTGTCAATTCACAAAATGATTTCATTATTTGCCGATAGATTTCTTTTTCTTGTAATATTCTATACCTCTTTTTTCATGTGTCTCAAATCTCGATTTGTCTATTTTCAATTTTAATGTCCGCATTAAAATGCGAGTACTCTTGTTTACTATAGGAAAAAATAAGTGATTAGTTTTATAGTCCGTATAATCAAATTTGTACTCCTCCGGCATCTGGTAAACCGTAAGATCTATGACCTCTTGAGTTTCTTTATTAATCATATAAAAGTGTGCATCCAGTTTGTTTCTGCAAGGGATGAAGCCATCCGGGACTTTACCACTTAACATAAGGGCTTTTGTTACACTACCGCACCATCCTCCTGCAGGATTTATTAAACTCCAGCTCTTTGCAAATTCGTTTTGGGGAGGACCTGCCATTTTAAGTCGGTTAAGCCATTCTTTTGGGCTCATATTAAAATAGTATTTTAAATACTTTTTATTTCTGGTTTCGATTTTTTTCCTGCTGTTCATTTCTTTATAATTCTCCTTATCTTATTTATTAATTTGGCATCATTTATCATTTTTTCAAAGTGCCGGTTCGCAGAGGAGGCATGATAGATTGGGATTACCGGATTATCCCTATAATAATTTATAAATCCAACATCCTCGGCAAAATTCTTAACCTCCTTTTTATTTAGTACATATTTGTAAAAGGCATTCCGGCTTTTAACCCCCATAAGCAAAATAAGTTTTGGTTTTATTAAATCTATTTCCTTTAATAGAAATGGAAGACATTTCTCAACTTCATCTATTGAGGGTGGTCTGTCTCCATTATTTTTCTTCCCGGGATAGCACTGTGCAATTTCAGTATTATATACACATTTACTGCTTTTATAATCTGTTGTCCGGTCAAATTTCTTTAAGAACCGTTCAAGTCTTTTACCGGTTGAGCACAGTTTGCCATCTTCTTTATAAAAACTGATTCCACTTTTTCGGAGAGCGTTTCGGGCTAATGCCTGTGAAATAATAACTACATCGGCATGCAGATTTGTACTTTCAATCTTGCGAAGGGCTTTTTTACTATCCATCAAATTGCATTTGTGGCATTTATTAATTTCCTCGTAAAGGTGTTTTGCATTTTTCATTTCGGTTTTCTCCTTATCGTCAAAGTTATTGCCCAACAAGATTCATCTTTCCGGTTTAGCAGAACCCGCTGTGGGCGAGTGAAAAGTAAAAAAATAAATTCGGAATGCTTCAAATTTCCAAAAAATATTGTCTGTTCTTAAAAAAACACTCTTAAATCAACCCCATGAAGAATATTCAGCCCTTCTATTATTATTTATCAAACACTTATATTTCATCATCTGCAGTTCAGACAATCCTATAATCTATAAATCCCACCTATCCTTGTTCAGACAATTATTCATTTGTCCCTCAGACAACGGACACTGCATGCATTGAGCTTGCCCCGATCGGAATCGAACCATCTTATATCATCGCTGCTATATCCCTCCCCTAATTCCAGGACGTACACCTCTGGATGAACTTCGTCCAATTTAGTACTACTCCAGTAGTTTGTCGTAATCCCGGAAAAACCACTTTTGTTTATTGTTTCGTCTCGAGCTCCCCTATTCTCGCCTGTTGATCTTAATGCATCATAACCCAACCGTCTCCCTATTTTTAATAGTTCTTCAAATTCGTCAAATGTCGGTATATGCCAGCCTGTTGGACAAATTCCTCGGACACCTTCGCTTTGCTTATATGCCATTGCTTCACCCCATTCATATAATCCGCCGTATTTATCGCAATTAACTTCCTTATCATCATAGCAATATTTTTCTATCAAAAGGTTGTTCATTTGTTCTTCCATCATAGTTCCCACATTCAGATTCTCTTTTAACCAGCACTGTTTCCCTATCTCAACTGTGTTATAAGTCTTTCCCTTATATGTTACTGTTAGTTTTCCGCAAGGCTGACTATAAACCGTACAAATAGTGAGCCCTAAAATTACTATTAAAAATAATGACTTCATCTTAATCTCCTACTCTAATTAAATATTACAAAAACAAATGCTAGACAAATGCCATCGTCCTCCTCAATAAAAACAAAAAAAGGACGCAACTTCCGTTACATCCTGATCAGAGGCACTGCCATGCCTTGCGCAAAGACATAAGAAAGCGCGTCCATTCCTGGACGCAGCTTCCTCGCTTGTTCTTGCGCATTTGAAAATTGGCAGTTTTCTGATCAGAACTTAGCAATAGCTACGTTATATTTTTATTTAATTTTTTCTAATTATTCCTTTTCACTCCAATGTATTATACTTTCCCTGAAAATTTAGTACCTTTTTAACTAATTTCCAAATACAATCTGCTCACCCCCTCTTTTTTTTACCACCTAATGACGCGAAGCAAATGACAGCGCAGCCTATTGACCTTTGACTCCATACATTCATACAGTCATTCAATCCTATAATCCTTTAATCCTACAAATCCTAATTCAGACAATTTTCTACAAATTCCTCACTCCCCGTTACAAACGTTATGAACGTTACAAACGAATTAATGACGCGAAGCAAATGACCGCGCACCCCAATGCCCTTCGTCCGTTGTGGCGGATTTGACCTTCGACCTTCGACTACCAAATGACCATAAATGACTACTTAATGACTATTAATGACGGCGCAGCCCAATGACCTTAGACCCCGGACCTTCGTCCGATCCCACGTTACAAACGTTACAAACGTTATGAACGTTACAAACGATATTTCCCTTGTCACCAGTCACTAGTCACTAGTCACTAGTCACTAGTCACCCCACTCCTATAATCCTTTAATCCTACGAATCCTAATTCAGATAATTGTGTTTATTGCCTCTTCCTGTAACTCACCACCGCCAGCACATTAAACAGCCCCGCGAATATCAGCAACGCAATCATCTGCTTCTGCAAATCAAAAAGCCCGCTCCCTTTCAGATACACGCTCCTCATCATCTCAATAAAGTACCTTAACGGATTTATCACCGTCAGCGTTTGCGCCCATTCCGGCATACTCTTTATCGGCGTATATAATCCGCTTATCAGTATAAATATTATCACAAAGAAAAATATTACAAACAACGCCTGCTGCAGCGTCTCCGAATAATTGGAAACCAGCAGCCCGAATCCCGAAACCGCAAGTACATATACCGCCGCAAACACATATATCGTCCCGAAACTCCCTGCCGGAAGCAAATTATATCCGACCGCCGCCACTCCGAATCCTATCGTCAGCACAATAATCCCGATAATCCAGTACGGTATCAGCTTCGAAATTATAAATGTAAACTTCCTTATCGGTGTTACATTTATCTGCTCTATAGTCCCCGCCTCTTTTTCACCCACTATATTTAGCGCCGGCAGAAATCCGCATATCATTGTCAGCAGCATCACCATTATCGCCGGCACCATGTACGAGTGATAGTCAAGATTCTGATTAAACCTGTTCAGTGGCATAACCTCTATTACCGGCACTCCTCCCCCCATTCCTGCCTCTATCCACTCACTCCTTACCTCCCCCGCAAAATCAGTTACGATACTCGATAAGTACGAACTTGACAGCCCCCCCTTCATTCCGTTTACGGCATTTGCCGATATTAAAACTTTTCCCTTTCCCTCTCTTATAAGCTCCTTCTCGAAATTCTTTGGTATCTCTGTCACCACATCCGCATCATCATATTCTATTGCCTCCAGCCCCTTGTCGTATGTCTTCGCTGTTTTTGTTATTACAAAATATCCGGACGATCTTATTTTTTCAACCAGTTTCCGCGAGTAGGGACTCTGATCGTTATCCACCACACACAGATTTATATTCTTTATTTCATAGTTAGCTGCTAACGGTAGTATCAGCAATGCCATTAAAGGAAATACCAGTATCAGCCTCGGCAGGATAGGATTTCTCAGTATCTGTTTGAATTCTTTTTCAATTAAATATTTCAGCATTTCCTACTCCAGCCTCGATTTGAATTTTTTCAGACTCACGGCTAGTAAAAAAACAATCATCCCGGACAGTATTACCAGTTCCTTTACTATCCCCTCAAATCCAAGCCCCTTTATCATTATATCCTTCACCGCCGCTATGTACCAACGTGCCGGAATTGCTAACGATATCCACTGCAGAAAATCTGGCATGTTCTCCACCGGAAACATCATCCCCGATAATAATACCACCGGAAGCATGAAAACCATTCCCGATATCAGCATCGCAATCATCTGACTCTCTGTTATCGTCGATACCAGCAGTCCTAATGAGAGTGACACAAATATGAATACCAGCGAAACCGTGATTAGCCAGAATAAACTCCCTGCCACCGGTACATCAAGTACAAATACCGACAGCAACAGCACAGTCGTCAGATTAATGCAGGATAATAGAAAATAAGGAACCGCCTTGGCAATTATTATTAACAGCGGCTTCATGGGGGAGACTAACAGCACTTCCATCGTCCCCATCTCTTTCTCCCTGACTATCGCAATGGATGTCATCATCGCGCATATCAGCATGAGTATCATTCCCAGCACTCCGGGCACAAAATTATATGCCCCCTTCATTTGCGGATTGTAAAGCAGTTTTACTTCTGACGTGATCTGGTATGGCACCTTTTGCTCCTTCATTAACTCTTGCTGATAAACCCCGATAATCCCCCTTAGATAGTTCGTCAGTGATGTCGCATTGTTCGGATCCGATGCATCCGCAATTATCTGTATCTCCCCCTTCCCCGTGTGCAGCATCTTCTCTCTGAATCTGTCCGCAAATACAAGCACAATGCTCACTTCCCCCTTTTTGAACAATTGGTCAATCTCTTTTGGACTGCTTATATATTTGACTATATTAAAATAACTGCTCGTCTCAATCTGCTCCGCTATCCTCCTTGTCGCTGCATCGTTCGAGGGATCATATATCGCAATCTCCGCATTCCTTACTTCCGTCGAAATTGCAAATCCGAAAAGTATAATCTGTATTACCGGTATCCCTAGCAGTATCATTATCGTCCGCACATCTCTCATTATGTGATATATCTCTTTCCTCACGAATGCAAGAAACTGCTTCATTTCTCCCCTCCTCTCCTGACGTGAATCAGTCGCCTGCAGCTCAGAAACATCCTCACTTTCTTTTTCATCTATCCCCCGTTCCTTTTTGCGGTTCGCGCAAGCTGATAAAATACCTCATCCATGTTCTTCGCATCGTATGTTTCCCGTAACTTCATCGGACTCTCCAAAGCGTCTATCCTTCCGTCCACCATTATCGAAACTCTGTCGCAGTACTCCGCCTCATCCATATAATGAGTTGTCACGAATACTGTTATCCCCCTGTCTGTCGCCTCGTATATTAATTCCCAGAACTGCCTTCTCGTTGCTGGATCCACTCCCCCCGTCGGCTCGTCCAGAAATACTATTTTTGGATTGTGAAATATTGATACTGAAAATGCCAGCTTCTGCTTCCACCCCAGCGGTAACGATTTTACCATTGTGTTCTTCTCATTTTCGAAATTTAACCTCTTTAACAACTCATCTGTTTTTTCTTTTATTTCATCACTCCCCATTCCGTATATCCCGCCGAAAAGCCTTATGTTCTCCCAAACTTTCAAATCATTGTATAAAGAAAATTTCTGACTCATGTAACCTATGTTCGCCTTTACTTTTTCGGCTTCTTTCCCAATGTCGTAACCCGCAACTCTCCCTTCCCCCGAAGTCGGTTTGCTTAGTCCGCAAAGCATCCTCATCGCAGTTGTCTTTCCCGCTCCGTTCGCCCCTAAAAATCCGAATATCTCCCCCTCATTTACCTGAAAGGTGATGTTGTCAACTGCTGTGAAGTCTCCGAATTTCTTTACTAAATTCTCTGCCTCGATTACCTTCTTCATATCACTTCTTCATTAGTTTCATAAAGCAGTCTTCTATGTTTGCCCTTATCTCTTCCCCTCTGATTTTTCCGTGCCCCTTTTCTTCAGCAAATTTCTCTAACCCCCCTATACTCTCTTCTCCCCCCTTTAATGTTATGTGCAGCGAATCCCCGAATGCATAGCAGCTCTCGGTCCCCTCGTACTCTCTTACGTCCTTTAATAATCTGTGCATATCCTCCCCCCTTATCTTCCATAACCGCGAATCATATTCGTCGATTATCCCCTCCGGACTGTTTATCTTCATTATCTCTCCTTCCGATATCAGCGCTATCCTGTCGCATAACATCGCCTCATCCATGTATGGCGTGGATACAACTATTGTTATTCCCTCTTTCTTCAGTTTCTTTAACATCCCCCAGAATTCTTTTCTCGATACCGGATCCACTCCTGTCGTCGGTTCGTCTAAGAAAAGTACTTTAGGCTTGTGTATTAATGCGCAGCTCAAAGCCAGCTTCTGTTTCATTCCCCCGCTCAGCTTCCCCGCTTTTCGTCTCTTGAATGGCTCTATCTGTTTGTATATATCTTCTATTAAATGGTAATTCTCTTCTATGGTGGTGTTGAATACGGTCGCAAAAAATGTCAGATTCTCTTCTACACTTAAGTCCTGATATAACGAGAATCTCCCCGGCATATACCCGACTATGTGACGTATCTCCTTGTAATCCTTTATTGTATCCAGTCCTTCAACTCTCGCCTCCCCCTCATCAGGATATATTAATGTTGTCAGTATCCTGAATAGCGTTGTCTTCCCGGCTCCGTCCGGACCGATTATCCCGAACAGCTCTCCCTTATCAACTTCAAAGCTTACTCCCTTTATGGCTTCGGTCTTCCGGTACTTCTTCTTAAGTCCTTTTACTTCTATGGCTTTCATTCTTCGCTGATTTCTATTTCCCCGTACATTCCGATTTTAAGATATCCGTCATTCTTCACCTGTATCTTAACGGCATATACTAAGTTAGCCCTTTCATCTTTTGTCTGTATCGACTTCGGTGTGAATTCCGCCTTGCTCGATATCCAGGTCACTTTTCCCTTATATTCTTTATACTCATCCTCACCGTAATCGGCAAATACTTTCACCGTCTCCCCGAGTTTTAGCTTTGTCAGTTGTCCTGTGCTGATATACGCCCGCAAATACATATTCTCCATATCCGCTATCTTAAATAAAGGTTTTCCCGTTCCCGTAATTTCTCCGGTCTCTGCATATTTAACTAACAGCGTCCCCCTTATCGGATTTATTATCCGGCTCTTCTCAAGCTGATCGTTTATCTGCTTTATCTGAATCTCCAGCGCACTGCTCTCCTCCGTTAAGCTCTGATTGGTTGTGCTCAGACTCGATCTCTGTGCCGCAAGCTGCTTCTCTAAAAAAGCTATCTGTGCATTCAGATCATCCAGCTGCTTCTTGTTAACCGCATTTGCTTTCAGCAGATTCTCAACCCGCTCTTTTTCCTTCTTCGCTGTTGCTATCTGCTGCTCTGTTGCCGCTATCTGTGTCCTGATGTCCGGCATCCTTTTCTGCACACTTCTCTGACTTGCCAGCAGTTGTAACTTCTTCAGGTATAATTGCAGACTGTCAATATAACCCAGCCTCTCTCCCGCCTCAAGCGTATCCCCCTCATTCGCATTGAACTCCAGTATCTTTCCGTTTGCCTCGGCGGAGACTATAACTTCCGTCGCTTCAAATACTCCCGATGCGTCAAACTCTCCCTCTCCCCCGCCGCATCCTGATATTAAAACTATTGCTATTCCTAAAATAACATATTGCATTGTTTTCATTTTTCGCTTCTTAATTGTTGTATAAATTCTTTAAATTGTAAATTGTCATCATCAGCTGAATCTCGTGCAGCGCCATCTCCTGCCTTGCCATATTCTCAGAATTAATCTCTCTCACCAAATCAGTCACCGAAAGTGTTCCGTTCTCCACCTTTGATTCCGCCGCTCTTTTAATACTGTTCCTTAGCTGAATTATTTCCGCATCCTTTCCAATTAGCTGTCGTATCTTTTTGATTTCATTAATCTGCTGAACAGATTTTATCTCGCTGTTAAATAGAAACGTCTCCCTCTGTGAATCTAACGCCTTGCTGTTTAGCTCAATCGTTTCAAGACTATTCCCCCTTGTGTAAAGTCCGCTCAGATTCCAGCTCAGTCTCACTCCCCCTATGTAATATCCCGACACCTCATTCTTCAGCATATTCAGCCCCGGCTTCCCGTATCCCCCCTGAACAAACAAGCCGATTCTTGGCATTATCCCCGCGTTGATTGTTCCCCGCTGACTCTCAAATAACATTTTCTGTGAGTCAAATAAATCCAGTTCCGGTCGCCTGTTCGTCATCGCCCCTGCCGGCAATTCCGTTCCCGGTTTCTCAAAAACCGTCCCCTCCATTATATCTTCCCCGGTCAGCAGCGATAGCATCTCTCTGTACCCCTTCGCTGTCGTCATAATCTCAATTTTCCTCTGCTCCGCCTTTATCTCCTCAACCCTGACTGCATTGAGATCTGCCTCGTTTGCCACTCCGTTCTTAACCATCGCCGATACTTTATCGTAATTCGTCTTCAGTTCCTCAATCAGAATCTCATTCGTCTTCAACTGCTCTTCCAGAAGCAGTATCCCGAAATAATACTGATTCACCCTCTCCCTCAGCGCATATAAATCCACATCAAGTTTGCTCTTCTCCAATTCCCTGTTCGCTTTGGTTATTCCCTTCTGCGAACTTATTATCCCCCCGTCCCATATAGTCTGCGTGATTTCTACCACCCCCTGATACTGGTCCTTGCTCATCCCCTCAATATTTATTGTTGGCAGTTTGATTGGCAATTCCGTTACGTCAGACTGATGTGTAATCCGTCCCGTAATCGAAAGTTGTGGCAGCCATCCTTTATTTGCGTTCGATAAATTATTCTCTGCTATAGCTTCAATAATTCCGTACTGTTTTACAATGGGATAATTTCGTTTCGCCTTCTCCTGGCACACCTCCAGCGTCACCTGTCCGGATGTAAAACTAATCCATCCCGTTAAAACCAAAATCCAAATACCTCTTCTCATACCTTTCACCATTTAAATTTTAAACCTTTGTGCACAAATAATCTGTGAGAATCCGTGTATAATCTGTGTGAATCTGTGGTAAAAAACCAATCCCGTGCCGAAGAACCTCACCGGACACCCGCCCCCACTTTCTACAAATCAACAAAACTCTCCCTCCCTCCATATAATTCATCCATGCATCCATGCATCCATTCATCCATACAAACATTCACCTCAACAAATAAACATTTTTTCCGTCCCTCCATCCCTATCACCCCTCCACCGCCTGCAAAATTATCCTCACATTCTCATCCCTTCTCCGCTTTGCCAGTCTCTCCCATTCCTCCTCCCCCATCCCCATAATCGCCCCCATAATTGGCTTTGCAATAAACAGCCCTCCGTTCAGCGAGATAATCATCAGCATCAGATCAACCAGCTCAATCTCCCTAATCCTCCCGCAGCGAATCTCTTCCTTCAGCTCCTTCTCCATTTTTGCAAGCACCGACTCCGGCAAATTCTTTATCTTCTCCTTCACCGACAAAACCCTCCCCGGATTTGTAGTAAACTCATTAATCAGCAAAAACGGCAGCCTCGGATTCTTCATCAGCATATCAAAATGCACCTCTATCACCTTACGTAATTTTTCCCTAAACGGCAGCTCCTCATTCTCCACATTCATAAATGCCGAGAAAAACAACTCCGCCTTTTTCGAAAAAACCTCCTCGAACAATTTATCCTTCGTCCGGTAATAATAATGCACAAGTCCCTGATTACACCCTGCTTCCTTTGCAATCTCCGTAGTCGAAGTCATCGCAAATCCCTTTTCAAGAAACAACCTCTCCGCCGCCTCCAGTATCCCCTGTTCCAGATTTGTATTTTTATTCTCTTCCATTCTTAATAACTATATTAAATAAATTAATTAAATAACTCTATCAAATATAACACATCTTTCCCTCCTTGTCAACACTTTTCTTAAAATTTCTTCTTTTTTCCTTTTTTCAACCTTCCCCCCACCAAAATCCCCCTCTTCTTTCGATGTGAATACGTGGTGTTTACGTAGTGATTACGTGGTGAATACGTAGTGATTACGTACTGAATACGTGGTGAATAGGTACTGATTACGTACTTAACTCGATACAAAAGTCTTGCAATTTCCATTTTAACTTTATATATTTGCATACAAATTTGTTAATTATTTATATAGGTGTTAATATGGCTAAGGTTAAAAAGTCAGTACTCGGTCTTCCCATAGGGAAAATTGGAAATATTGTTTATCGAAATATGAATGACAAATTGGTGGTTTCTGTTAGACCACAGAATTATAAGGCGAGTTATTCAGATAAAGCTGTTACCGCCCGGAATATGTTCAAATCTTATTCTAAATTTTCTTCTTTTGTTAATAGGATCTATTCCCTGGCTGCACTCTGGAATAATCCCGAATTATCCGGATCTACAACCTATAGAAAAATCCTCATGGCTAATAAGGATCGCCTCTCAAATGAATTCCTCTCCCCTAACAACCGGATAGCTCCCCTGACTCTCATTAATCCAGTAAAATCTGCTTCTTTGATTAACAACACCCTGACTCTCACTCTTTCAGATGATGCTTTCATCCCGGGATCAACTTCTCACCAACTTTTTATCGTGCTCGCTTTTATTAAACCCCTGAATACCAATACCGATTTCCTCTCCTTTGCTTACCTGCAAAACGAGGTTACGTTCGGTACCTATGAGCAAGTCTTCCCTCTCGGTGATCATATTACCTCAAATTTCCCGCTGTATCAGGAAGTAATCGCTTATTCTGCTTTGTTGTTTTCTAAGGATGGTGTTCAGGAATGGTTTTCTAATAAGGGCTCCTCTTTCCCTCTGAATTCATAGTCCTTTGATTTGATTGGGTTCTCGCATTGGGAACCCTTTATTTTATCCCCCTCCCTCTTGTATTATTCAATTCTGATATGATTCGAGAATATCCATGCTTTCTTATTGACAAATATCTCTGTCCTGTACATCCCCCCTTCGCTTACTTCATACTCCCCTTTTAATCCCTCCGTAATTGCATATAGTTCCCCGTTCCTGATTACCCTTATCGTAGCCACAACTTCCGGAACCTCCACCCGCAGTTTTAAGTTCTTGGTCAGTTTTACCTTATCCCCCATCTGATACACATTCTTCCCCTCTTCTGCAAAAAATCTGAATCCGGTCGCATCTCCATGATAATAGTTTGATACAAAACATCTTCCCTCCCTCAGCGCTTCATATATCATACTCTTCCCCTTCTTAACTCCCTCCTCCCCTTTCTTTCTGTCCAGCTTGTGATGCGTAAGAACATGCGTCCTTATTGATTTAAATAAAACTTTATAAGGGAACACCTCAACTTCAAAAAATCCCAGCAGATTCACTCTGTGTGCATGCGCGTCAATTCCCCCTATCCCCACCACCTTCCGCTTCATACTTTCTTCATCCCACTTCGTTAGCGCTTCTTTTGTCGGACCGGCAATTGATTTTAGCGGATGCATGAATGCCTGATATTTGTTCTGTTCTGTTAAGTTCTCCATCCACTCCGACATATGATTCCATATCTCTATCCCTGTGTACTCATCACAGTCCCACTCCGTCCACGGATATGGCGGATGCTCCTTCATCGAATCCCTCTTCTCAAATGGATGCGCCAGAAATCCAATCCCCCCGCTCTCTTTTACTGCCCTTACGAATTCCTTTGCCGGCATTCTTGTCGAAAATGTCTTCTCTATCCCCATCGCTAAATAATGATTCTTGTTTTCCTTGTCATTTATCTCGCACCCCACCAGACATAATGTCTCCCCGTAAAATCTTTCGTATCCTTCGGTCAATCCCCTCAGCGTGTTATGATCGGTCAGGATTATAAAGTCCAGCCCCGCCTCGTTTGCCAAACTCGCAATCTCCGGTATCTCCCCACTCCCGTCCGAAAATCTTGAGTGTATATGGATTGCTCCTGCGTATTCTTGCATATTTAATAATTATTTATATTTTTCACTTCTAAAAAACAAATTTTTCCTCGTTATGCAATCCCATTTTATCTGCATAACTCTCTTTCATCCTTATGCAAATTTAACATAATTTAACTTAAACTGAAACAATGAATTTATACAGAATCTCTTCCCCCTCTTTCTTTAACCGGGAGGTCGTCTCCGTCGCTCGCGACCTTCTCGGCAAGTTCTTCATTAAAGAGGAAAAGAACTTCCTCCTCGCCGGCAAAATTGTGGAAGTCGAGGCTTATGATTCTTCCGATCCCGCTTCTCATTCTTTTAATGGACAAACTCCCCGCAATAGCGTTATGTTCCTTCGTGGCGGACACCTTTACGTCTATTTTATTTATGGCGTACATTACTGCTGCAATGTTGTTACCGGAAAAAAAGGGCATGGTGCCGCTGTCCTCATTCGCGCACTTGAACCTGTTGCCGGAATTCAACTCCTATCCACCCGGCGTTTTAACACAAAATCCCCCTCCCCCTCCCGGCTTATTAACCTCCTTAATGGTCCCGCTAAAATCTGCTCCGCTTTCTCAATTGATAAGGCTCACAATGGATTAGATTTGCTTGCCGGAAATATTTATATTGCATCTGAAAAATCACATTTTCCCGCAGTTTCCCCCTCCCCTTCTCCGGAAAATCCTGCGGATGAATTGATTGTTGCATCAAAAAGAATAGGAATTACTAAATCAACCGGATTACTCTGGCGGTTTTACTTAAAAAACAACATTTATGTCTCTAAAAACAGTATCGGCAAATAATATTCTCATCGTTCGGACGGATAGAATCGGGGATGTCGTCCTCTCCCTCCCCCTCGCTCGCTCTGTCAAACAGGCTCTCCCCGCTTCGAATATCTCTTTCCTGCTGCGCGATTATACCCGCCGCCTCGCACTTGGTAATCCTTTTATCGATAAAATCCTCACTCTTAAGGAAAAGGATTCCCGTCCCCTTATCCGCAATAATGTCAAATTCCTCTCTGCCTTTAATTTCGATACCTGCATCGTGGTCTATCCGACTTTTGCTATAGCCCTTATTCTCTTCCTCTCTCGCATAAAAAATCGTATCGGCTCCGGTTACCGCTGGTACTCCTTCCTCTTTACTCATAAAATCTATGAACACCGCAAGGATGCTAAAAAACATGAGCTTGAATATAACTTCAATCTTCTTCGCTTTCTTGGTATTTCCTCGGAACCCTCTCTCAATAACCTCGCATTCGACCTCGCTACTGATCCTGATAGCGAGAAGTTTATCGACTCCCTTTTCTCTGATTTTAATATATCTCCTCAAATACCCATTATCATTATTCACCCGGGTAGCGGTGGTAGCTCCGTCGATTTACCCTTACAAAAATATAGGGAGTTATTGCAGGAAATTAGTAAATTGGATATACAGATTTTTTTAACCGGTGGTTCTGCCGAATTTCAGTACTGTGAATCTGTTTCTTCGGGATTTAACACGCACAATCTTGCCGGAAAACTCGACCTTGGCGCGCTTATTTCCCTGATTAATAGGTCCACTCTGTTTGTCTCTAATTCCACGGGACCCCTCCACATTGCCGCAGCACTCGGGATATTCTCGGTTGGCTTTTTTCCCAGGATTCCCGCCTGCTCTCAGAAACGTTGGGGACCCTATACGGATAAAAAAGCTGTCTTTGAACCCGAAATTGACTGTAATAACTGCTCTCGGGAACAATGTGAACGTTTGAATTGTATGAATTCTATAAATATTAATAAAGTTTTTTCCGTAATTCAAGAAAGATTAAAATTATGAACTCTTGGAAATTTCACTACCTCCTCTTGATCCTTTTAATCACTTCCTTTGGATTTGTATTCAAAGGATCTTATGCTGATTTTCGAAAACTCGAAAATAAATCATTCAAAGTAGGCGAAAAACTCACTTTCGATGTTAAGTACGGTTTCGTTACTGCCGGTGTCGCTGTTATGCAAATTCCTTCAATTAAACGAATTTCCGGAAGAGAAGCCTACCATATCACTTTCGAGGTTAACTCAGTCCCCACTTTCGACCCATTTTATAAAGTTCGGGATAGATATGAAACTTACCTCGACGTCGAGGGCCTCTTCCCATGGCGCTTCGAACAACATATCCGCGAAGGAGGCTATTCCCGTGATTTCTCCGCTTTCTTCGACCAGCGTCGCGGAAAAGCTAAAACCAGCGAGGGAAGCTACTCTATACCCCCTTATGTCAACGATATCGTTTCAGCATTCTATCTCGCTCGCACATTTGACTACTCTAAACTGAAAAAAGGCGATAAGTTCCGCCTTCAGAATTTCTATAAAGATAAAGTATATGACCTCGATGTCCAGTATATCGGCAAGGAACGCATCTCTGTTACCGCCGGTACTTTTGACTGCATCATCGTTGAACCACTTGTCCAGGAAGGTGGACTCTTTAAAAGTGAGGGAAGTATCCTCGTCTGGCTTACGGACGATATTATTAAACTCCCCGTTAAAGTTAAGTCTAAAATTATTATCGGCTCAATCGATGCCGAACTTACTAAATATGAAGGCTTGGCTGGTAAACTTACATCTAAACGGTAATTACTTATGAATAATGACAATTTAAATCAACAACAAAATTCAGGCGATAACTCCTCAATTCCACCAAATAATCCTTTGCCTCCCCGGGAAGTTTATACCGTTGATGGTGTCGAAATTGAACCTAAAATTACCCCCCTTAAAGCCGGTATCCTTGGGCTTGCGGGTGGACTTATCTTCTACCAGATTGTAGGCGGACTAATTTCAGCAATCATTCTCGGACTCAACCCCCCTGAGGCTGATGTCAACGCCGTAAGACTTATGAATGTCGCCGGACAAGTCCTCTTTATCCTCCTCCCTGCTCTCGTATTTTCAAAAATTATTTATGAAAATGTCGGGGTTATCATTAGATTCCGCCTCGCTCCTCTTAAGGAAATCGGACTCTTTTCTCTCGGCATGCTCGCACTCATCCCTCTTCTCCAGAATTTTTTGTATATCCAGAATTTCTTTATTGAATCTCTCGCTGAGTGGAGCGGCTTTGTTAGATATTTCAAAGAGGCTTTCGATCTCTTTAATAATATGATGGAAAAAACTTTCGCCGATCTCCTCAAAGCAAATAATTATGCGGACTACATTATCATTTTCTTCTCTATCTCAATTGTCCCTGCAGTATGCGAGGAACTTATGTTTAGGGGCTTTATTCAGAAAAGTTTCGAACTTCGTTTTCGCCCCCTGCTCGCTATCTTGATTACTTCTGTCTTCTTTGGATTATATCACTTTAGCCCCTATTCCCTCCTCCCTCTTATTGCTCTGGGTTTCTATATCGGTTATGCCACTTATAAAACTAACTCGATTTTAGTACCTGTTATTTTGCATTTCCTCAATAACTTTCTTTCCGTAATTATGTACTATGCTTTCGGAGCGGATGATCAGCTTATCGGGACTAAGGTAACTGGACAGGAGTTTAAGTCTGCCTTAATTAGCTTTTCATATCAGTTCGTCCTTTTTGCTGTTATCCTTGGCTATATTGTTTACTACTATAGAAAAGTTAAAATAACTAATGATGAAGAAACTTATAAGAATTTAGCGGAGTAAATTTAATCATGTCTAACAAATAATAGGAGGTTGCTATGCCGTTCTGCCCAAATTGTGATAAGGAATTTGACCATGGTGTCAAAGTATGCGATGAATGCGGTGCTCAGTTGCTTGAACTCGACAAAGATAACACCCCTTACGAGGAAAATCTTTCCCTGGTTGCTACCTTCGACGAGATGTATAAGGCTGAAATGCTTGTGACTAATCTTGAATCTGCGGGAATTACCGCTTATATTCTTTCCCAGCGGGATAGCGTTGTCACAGGATTGGGCAATCTCGCTATCGTAAAGGTCTTCGTTAATAATGAAGACCTGGATGCGGCTATGGAATTTATAGCCTCCCTGGATAACACAACGGATGAGGATAATGAAGAATAACACTCTTGTACGCATCGTTGTTTCTCTCGTTACTATTCCACTTATTCTTCTGGTTGTTTATCTTGGCGGCTACTTTTTCCTCGCTTTCGGACTTCTCATCGGCCTCATCTCCTTCTGGGAGTTTGCTGCTATGTCCGAAAAGAAAAACTCTAACCCCCTTAGAATAACCGGTCTTTTTGCGGTACTGGCTTTTATTACAAATTCCTATTTCCGCTTTATCGGATTCTTTGAGCTGACCATTTTAACTGTGGTCACAACTCTTTTAATCGAGTTGTTTCGCAACCGCGGCTCCTCTATTGGAAATCTCGGCTCAACATACTTGGGAATATTCTATATTGGTGTCTGCTCTGCCGCACTTATCGGAATACGCGAGTTCTTTTCCCCCTACCTCAACGGCGCTTATTTGATAATTTCTATATTCGCAACTATTTGGATATGCGATTCTGCCGCTTTCTTCGGAGGCGTCTCCCTGGGCAAACATAAACTCTTTCCCCGCGTCAGCCCTAATAAAAGTTGGGAGGGAGCCGTCTTCGGCTTTCTCTTCTCTGTCGCGACAATGATCGCTGCTAAATATATTGTCCTCGGCTTCCTCTCGTGGCCGGATGTCCTGGTCATCGGTATCCTTGTTGGAACTATCGGCCAGCTTGGTGATCTTGTTGAGTCACTTATTAAACGGGATGCCGGTGTTAAGGATTCTTCTAATCTGATTCCGGGGCATGGTGGTATTTTCGATCGCTTCGATTCCCTCTTGCTTTCCGCACCGGTTGTCTTTATTTACTTGCAGTTGTTCTTATGAAAAAAGATAAAATAAATCTGATCACGCTCGGTTGCTCGAAAAATACTGTCGATAGTGAACGCCTCCTTAAACAATTGAAAATTAATAAGTTTCAGATTACTGACGATCCTCAGAAATCGGATACCATTATTATTAATACGTGCGGATTTATTGAAGCGGCTAAAAAAGAATCTGTTGATACTATCGTTAATGCCGTTAATATGAAAAAACAGGGGCTCGTTCGCCGTGTCCTTGTTATCGGCTGCCTCTCTGAACGGTATAAAAAAGACCTCGAAAAGGAAATTCCCGAGGTGGATAATTACTTCGGTGTCGAGAAGTATAACGAGATAGTCGAAAGTCTTGGCGGACATCTGAAGTATGAACTCCTCGGTGAACGCCACCTGACGGCTCCTTCTCATTATGCTTACTTGAAAATATCTGAGGGCTGTGATAATCCCTGCTCCTTCTGCGCTATCCCGATTATGCGTGGCTTGCATAAGTCCCGCCCTATGCATGAATTGCTTGAAGAAGCCCGCTTCCTCGCTTCCAAAGGAACTAAAGAACTTATAATTATTGGTCAGGATACTACTGATTATGGAAAAGATATCTGCGGGAAACGCAATATTGCCGAACTTCTTAACAAACTTAGCACTATAAAAGGAATTGACTGGATTCGCCTTATGTACGCTTATCCATCTCACTTCCCCGATGACCTGATAGATGAAATCGCAAATAACCCTAAAGTTGTTAAGTATCTTGATATCCCGCTTCAGCATATCTCCGATAACGTCCTCAAATCAATGCGCAGAGGAATTACTAAACGCCGCACTATCCAACTTCTTTCTGATCTTAAAAATCGCATCCCCGACCTCGTTCTCAGAACCACCTTCATCGTCGGCTACCCTGCCGAAACTGAATCTGCTTTCTCTGAACTCGCAGACTTTATTTCCTCATTTAAATTTCAACGCCTTGGCGTTTTTACCTATAGCCTCGAAGAGGACACCCCCGCTTTCCCAATCGGGGATAAGTTCTCTGATCGGATAAAAGAGAAACGACTTAATTCGCTTATGCAAATTCAGCAGTCCGTTTCTCGCGATTTTAATAACTCCTTGATTGGATCAGATATAAAGGTTATTGTGGATCGCCTTGAGGGCGATTACTACATCTGCCGCTCTTTTCGCGAAGCTCCGGAAGTAGATGGCGAGATCCTTGTTAATGCAGCCGAAAATCACTTGAAAATCGGCAACTTTTATTATGTTAATGTTAATGACGCGGATGATTACGATTTATTTGCTAACCTTAAAAAGACTTGATATGAAAAAACTTTTTGCTATATCTATTTTTATCATACTTGCTTTCCCGGCTTTCTCACAGATTGAAAATACTGGCGTTGCTGTCGAAGAGTTGTATGTCCCTGTGTTTAATTACGATATCGTGAATTTTCCCGAATATGCTTCCAAAGATTCCCGGATTGATATCTTCATTCAGGTTCCTTTCTCCGTTATTAAATTCGTTAAGGCTTCCTCCGGAATATTTAAATCTGAATACTCTGTTACTATAGCTATTTTCGATGAGCAAAAAACTAAACTCCTTACTGAAAAAACCTGGTCTGAAAAGGTTGAATCCCCCGATTATGAACAGACTGTCTCAACAACTAGTTATAACCTTAGCATACGTTCATTTATCCTCTCCCCCGGAAGCTATTCTATAACCCTTGAGGTTGAGGATAAAGACTCTCGTAAAAAATATTCAATTGACAAAAAGACTAATGTGAACAGTTTTAATACTACCCTTTCTGTTAGCGATTTGATTTTTATTGAGAATAAACACTGGTCGGAAGAAATAAAAAAAATATATCCCAATGTCCCCCGACTCATTTCGAACCCCAAAAACGGTATTCCCTTCTTCTTCGAACTTAATTCCGACAAACCAAAAACTGTTAACCTCGTTTATACAATTCTGAATAAAGAACAAACCAGCATCTACCAGGTTAAGGAGGACAGGGATCTTGTTGAGGGGATCAATCGTATTTTCCGGCGCATTGAAAATGCCGAATTTGGCCTTGGAGATTATTTCCTTCGCATTGATGTAACTGATCAAGAATCAAACAAAGCCCTCTCCATAGCTAAACAATTCTTTAATCGCCTTGAAGGAATTCCTTTTGTCATCAAGGATTTAAACAAAGCTATTGAGCAGATGGTTTATATTGCTTCTTCTACCGAACTCGACAGCATGCGAAACGCTCCCAATGATGACGAACGTTTCAAACGTTTCTTTGAATTTTGGAAAAGACGCGATCCTAACAATGCTACTTCCGAAAACGAAGTCTTCAACGAGTACTATCGTAGGGTTGAATATGCTAATAAAAATTTTACTCACTATACCGAAGGCTGGCGCACCGATATGGGAATGGTCTTTATTATTCTGGGTACTCCAAGTAATATCGACCGCCACCCGTTTGAACTTGACAGTAAACCATATGAAATATGGCACTACTATGAAATAAATCGCCAGTACGTTTTCGTTGATTATACCGGCTTTGGCGATTACCGCCTTGTTACTCCTTTTTATGGGGATGTTAATAAATTCAGGTGATTATATGATTTTAACTGTAACGCTTAATCCCTTACTCGAAATACGCTATTCATATCCGTCGATATCTCTCGGAGGCAATAACCGCAATCCTTCCGAACTCTTGGCTGCTGGAGGAAAAGGAATTAACGTTAGCCGCCAACTTAAAAAACTTGGCGTCGATAGCCTGATTTTTTCTCCACTCGGTGGACCTAATGGAAAACGAATTGCCGACTGCTTGAGAACTGAAACTCTCTCTTTCGTCTCAACAAAAATTAAATCCGAATCCCGTTCTGCTTCTGTTATTATTGAAGAAGATTCGAAAAGGGTTACAACTTTCTTCGGAAATAATTCCCTTATCTCTTCCTCTGAAGTTGATGGGTTTAAAACTAAACTCGAAAAAATGATTCGGAATTGTGAAATTGTTGTCTTTAGCGGTAGTTCGCCTTGCACGGAAACCGACTCAATATTCCCTTTCGGTATTGAGATCGCTAACAAATTCGATAAAATTTCTTTCCTCGATACTTATGGTGCCCACCTCCTTTCTTGTATTAACAGTTCCCCAATGGTCGTTCATAACAACCTTGACGAAATATCCTCTTCCCTCGGAATTACCCTGAAGGATGAGAACGATATAGTCCGGTTCTTGCTGAATTCTTATTCCAAAGGTGTTCGTCAGTTCTATCTTACTAATGGGAAAGCTCCTTCTTATGTGGCAAACTTTGATTATATCTATCGTGTGGAAAATCCGGAGATCACCTGTCTCGATTCAACCGGAAGCGGGGATGCTTTCTTCGCGGGCATTGTGTATGGTCACTATAAGGACTTGGTTTTCGATGAGTTCCTTCCCCTCGCAACTGCTTTGGGATCGTTGAATGCTTCACGCTTTGATGTCTGTAATGTCCCCCCTGAAGATGCACTTACTCTCTCTAAACAAGTTGTAATTTCCCCTGTTGGGAAAAAAATGAAGTTGGTTGATGTCACACCTCAGAGATAAATTCACTTTTTTTATTGTTTTCTTTCTTGCTCTTTCTTTTCGCCTGCAACCGCAGATTCTCTCCTCAATTTCCATTCAGGGAAATTCTGCATTCTCGGACGAAACTTATCTCCGTTGGATTGATTTACCCCCCCGGTCTTCTCTCTTTCCCGGTTACCGGGATACAGTCCAAAATAGGATTTCTGAATATTTATCCGCTAATGGTTACTTCTTCTCGGAAATAGATTCTATTGCTCCCCTTTTTTCAGACGATTCTTCTCGAGCTTCCCTGCAGCTTTTCCTTAAAGAAGGTCCTCTTGCCATAATTAGGTCTTTGAAGTTTACAGGCGCCGATACTTCCTCTTCTCCTGAACTTATTCAACTTTATCAGGAAGTCTATTCTTTGCTCGAAGAACCTTTCGTTCCCGTACAATTTGAACAACTGATTTCTTTATATATTGACGAACTTGAAAAACAGGGTTATCCATTTGCAAAAATTACTGTTAAAAGTATATTCATAGATCCCGATTCTTCATCAGCTAATTACTCTGCCGATATTACTCTTCTCCTCGACTATGGATTGCTCGGTAGATTTAATAAAATAGAAATTGTCGGTAACTCATCAACTAAAGCTTATGTGATTACTCGTGAAATAAAAATCACTGAAGGCGAAAACTACTCTTACTCTAAAATATCGGACATCCCTCGTCTTCTCAATCGCCTCCGATTCTTCGAGCCTGTCCCGGAACCGGAATTCTATTTCAACTCCCGTAATGAAGGTATCCTTCGTATCTCAGTTAAAGAACGAAATACTAACAATTTTGACGGAATTATTGGTTATGTCCCCTCCGGAAAAGAGGGAGATGGTTATGTTACGGGTCTGGTTAATATAAGTCTTCGCAATCTGTTCGGCACTGGACGGGCTGCTTCTGTTCGGTGGCAGAAACTTGATATGTTCTCTCAGGAACTTGAACTGAAATATCTTGAACCTTATATTTTTTCTTACCCCTTTAATATTGGCGGCGGTTTCTTTCAAAAGAAACAGGATACTACTTACGTCCAGCGTAAATTCGACGCATATATTGAGTTCCTCGCTACAAATGAAATTACTTTTGCTTTAACATTCGGTAGCGAATCTGTTATTCCAACCATCTCTGATATCCCTCGTTTTATAGTTTTTAATTCTTCACTTGTCCTGACGGGCTTGAACTTCAGAATTGATACCCGTAATGACCCCTTCTCGCCTACATCTGGTCTTCTTTTCATAAACTCCTATCTCTATTCTTTGAAAAAAATCAACGGTCCGGAAGAGTTCATTCCTCAGAATTTTGAAAGAAGTATTAACCTTCAGAGACTCTCTGTTGACTTTAGCTACTTCTGGGAGATCTTTAACCGGCAGGTTATAGCCGTAGGTCTTTTTGGTCGTGAACTCCGTGGTTCCCACCTTGAAATAAGCGACCTTTACCGCCTTGGTGGTACTAATAGCCTCCGTGGTTATCGCGAAAATCAGTTCCTTGGCTCAAGGGTTCTTTGGGGAAATCTTGAATATCGCTTCCTTCTCTCCCGCAGAACTTATCTCTTTTCTTTTTTCGATACCGGTTATTATCTCCGCAAAGCCGATTCATTACTGAAGGTCGAAGAATCCTCTGCTTATAAATCGGGATACGGACTCGGTATTAATCTCGAAACTGGCCTTGGTGTTCTTAGCGTTAGTTTTGCCATGGCTAAGGGGGATTCATTTAGCGAAGGTAAAATTCATTTCGGTATTGTGAATGAATTTTAACTCCCGTATAACTGCTATTTAATTTAATTTTCATAAATTTGTAGTATGATTTTTATCTGATTGGAGTTTGTGCAATGAAAAGAAGAGACTTTGTTAAAATATCCGCCGTTTGTGGACTCGGACTTTCTGTATCCCCCGCAATATCACAACCAACACTTGCATCTGACGATACGAAACCCAAAACAAATATTGAAGAAGCTCTGAAATACCCCCGTACTCAAAATTCCCTCCCCGGAAAGTATCCCGGAAAGGTTGTTCGGGTTAATAACCCTAAAGCAATAGTTGACGAAAAAATTTCTGAAGATGCCGTTTACCAAATGGTTGCCGCTGGAATGCTCAGTCTTACAGGTGAGAAAAATATAAAAAATGCATATCATAAGTTTTTCTCTGATACTGACCGTATCGGCCTCAAGGTGAATCCGGTTGCTGGTCCTTCTTTATCTACAAGTCTCGAAATTACAAAAGCAATTATTCGCCAGCTCGAAGAATCTGGTATCAGCCGAAAGAATATCCTTATTTGGGATAGGCGTGAATTCGAAATGCACGAGTGCGGTTTTATTTCTGATAATTTCCCTGGAATTACTGTTATTGGCACAGAACAAAAAGACCCCTCCGGCTCTTTCTACGATAAAGATGGCAAACTCTACGGCGAAAATATGATCGATAAAGATTGGTTCTATTGGGCAGATACCGAAGAAAAATATGATGCGGAAACAATCCCCTATATGGTTAACGAGGGCAGATATTCCTATTTCTCTAAAATCTTAACTCAAATGGTCGACAAGGTTATTAATATCCCGATTCTTAAAAACGCAGGTGCCTCTGTTACTTTGTGCCTGAAAAATCTTGCTTATGGCGCTGTCTCAAATACCGGAAGACTCCATAAACAACTTTGGGCAGAAACATGTGCGGAAGTACCCGCATTTCCCCCGCTTCGCGATAAGGTCGTTCTTAATATTGTGGATGGCATTAAGGGATGTTTTGATGGTGGACCAGGTGCTAATCCAAACTTTTTCTGTAACTTCAACACTGTGTTAATTGGTACGGATCCGGTTGCAGTGGATAGAATTGGGTATGATATCGTCATAAAAAAAAGAATTGATGAAAAGATTCAGCAAACCGATAATCCCCGCGGTCGTCGCTTCATGGAACTGGCTTCAAAGCTGTCTCTTGGAATCTCTGATATTGAAAAAATTAATCTTAAAACTATTTCAGTCTGATATGCGCTCTCTCATTTTAATTGTTGGTTCCTTTCTTCTTTCCATTACTTCTTTATCTCAGGATTTTTCCTCGCTGAAAAATTGCAAGGTACTTCGTTCTGCCGAATTTTCGAAGGAGAGCCTCTGGGGTCATATCAACGGTGGGGCAGACCTCTATCTTGAATACGGTTTTAATATTCTCCATTTCACCGAACTCCGGGTTGATTCTTTTACTATAAGAGTAGAAGATTACGAAATGTCTGACTCGGAATCCGCTTTTGGCATTTATTCTATCTCACACTTTAAATGTTCCCCTCTTTCTGACATTCCTGTTGAGAATTGTCAGTCCCGTTATCAGCTTCAACTCTTATCCGGAAACCACTATATCTCAATTGTTAATTCTTCTGGAACTGTACATGAACAGCAAATTGCTCTTTCCATCGCTAAATTACTGCTTGAAAATATAGGTGTCGCTCATTTTACTCTCCCTGGATTATTCAATCACAATTTATTTAAAGATCACCTCCGGAATCTCAAACTTTATAAAGGAATATTAGCCCTTCAAAATGCTGCCACCTCTCTCGTCGACTATTTCCAAAACTATCAAAACTATTTGGTTTACTCTCTTTCTATCCCGCTTTCCCAGAGTTACCTTAATATTTCACTCGTGAATTTTGTAAATAATCCGTCACCCGGTGATTTTCCTGTCGCTTATGGCTTCGATACTTCGCCAGACGAAAGTTTTATGCAATATCGGGTTAAAATCTCTCCTTCTGTGTTTGTGCTTGTGGAGTATGATGAACCGGCAACCCTTGAGGAAGAATCCTTTATCAAGAGTATTCTCGTTCATTTGGAAACCCTCGAAATCCAATAATATCTAAAAAACTGTACACTCTGAACTCTTTTGCAGACATTTCTCTCTGTCAGAATCCTTATTATTTTCATTTTTTGCATATTATTTTTTGGCATTCAAATTGAATAGCCTGTTGTAGATTCACGAGGTGTAAAATGAAAACAAAAAAATATATATTGATCGCTCTTTTAATTCCCCTTCTTTTTGTAGGGTGTAAAGTAAACGACTACTATTATTACGACTATGATCCGCCGGCTCCTCCCTCCGGTCTTTCCGTCCTTAATGGCGATCAGAGGGTTGACCTCTCCTGGGATGCAAATCGGGATGATGATCTGGCCGGATATAATGTTTACTATAGTTATGACTATGATGGTGAATACTATTTGCTCGGTTCCACCAAAAAAACAATATTTGTTGACTATGGCGCTAGCAATGGTGTAAAATACTATTATGCGGTCGCAGCATACGACTTTAACGGAAATGAAAGTGATCTCAGCTATGACCTGGCTTATGCAACTCCGCGACCTGAAGGTTTTAACCAGATTGTTTTTGATTATCTCAATTTCCCTAATAATTCCGGGTATTCTTTCAGAAAATACAAGGTCGTTCCTTATGACCACCTAGATGCTGACTTCTTCTTTGAAAATTATAATGGTACCTATTACCTTGATGTCTGGGATGATACTGATATTCGTGATATGGGAAAAACTGTCGATATTTGGGATATCCCCGAAGCTCCTTTAGCCGGTTGGTCTCCTACAAAGGATGTAATTGCTCAGATTGGACATACCTACGTCATTTGGACTTGGGATAACCACTTCGCTAAAATTAGAGTAAGTAATATTACTCCTGAAAGAATTGTTTTTGACTGGGCATATCAGACGGTTGAGGGTAATCCTCAGCTCAAAAATGGCAAGAATCTTACTGAACGTAAAACTCTCTATAGATCGTGGATACGTTAATGAGGAGCAAAACAAAAATCCCGGCTCGCCGGGATTTTTTTTCTTTAATCCCGATTATCAAGGGATTCTCCTGATTTATTTGTAATTTTGTATCTGAAATCGAATAAGTTTGATTAATAATGAAATACTTTTTAATATTTGTCGTTTTTTCTCTTTTAACGTTTCCGGTTTTCTTCTTTCCTGCTGCCGGAAATTCCGGGTCTGTGCCTGATATCAATTCTGTACTTGATATTCAGATACAGAACAAGCAGTTGCTGGAAAAAACTTTTGCTGATATCGAAAATGGGCTGTCGGCTGGAAATGTTAATCTCTTATCATCTCATCTGTCTTCGCAAACTTATCTTAGCTTGTTAAATGGCGTTAGGGGTTATTATAGCCAAAGTCAAACTTATTATATCCTGCAGGATTTATTCAAAGTCAATAAATCGGTAACTTTTCGCTACACAAGTGTCGTTATCAATAAAAATCCTTATGCAACTGGTGTGCTGACCTATGAATTAAGGAATAAAAAGGAAACTGCTCAGGTGTTTTTATCTTTGGAATATTCGGGTAATAAGTGGACAATCTCTCAGCTAACTATAAGATAATTCAGAAAAAAATTCGGCAATACTTTTCGGGAGAAAGAAAATTTCTTACTTTCGTCCTTCTGCTTCTTATTGGCTTCCTTCTTATTGCTATCGCCGGCCCTTACCTTATAAATCAAAAAAAGGATAACTGGGAGCAAATTCTGGCTGGAAAAATTCTGGAAAATAAAACCGGCACTTTAAAACAGTTCGAAATTCTTCAGTCTCAACTCGTATCCGATGCACAAAAAGCTAAATTTAACTTGATAAATGATCAACCAGCATCAGACGAGTCTTTGAGAAAATTTCTCTTTCGCAAGTTAAATGACCCCTCTTTCCTTAATTACGAAATCGCTCTCTACGACAGTATCGGAAATCTTAGGGCTTGGAATAACAATATAACTACTCGGAAACCTGTACCCCCTCCCGGCAATTCAGGTACCGGAATCACTTTCTTTAAAACCACTCCCTTAAAAACAACTCTTGCTTTTTTTGATTCTGTTATTATTGATAATTCAAAGTACTGGCTTTCCTTCGAAAAACTTCTTGAAAAAAAATACACATTCGAAATCGGCAGACAAACTGGCTATAGCTTCACTTCTGAGCTTGAAGATAAATTTCAAACTAATATTGCTATTACTTATAATCCTTCTAAGTCCAATTCAAAGGATGGAAGAAACTCTTCCTTTGAAATTCTTAATAACCGGGGAGAAAAAATCGGATTGGTTACTGTTGCAGTTCCAACACTTAATTTGGAACTTAATTCCTTCCGGGATAAAATTTCATCGGTTCAGTCCCTCCTCCTGGTTCTCGCTTTCTTAATGCTTGGCTTCGGACTAAAAAGTGATTACAAAAAATTAAAGTTTCGGTCTCTGAAAATAGCCCTCTTTATTATATATATTCTCTTCTTACGCTTTATCCTTTATTACCTTGATATCCCCGCTAATTTGGTTTGGCAGGAACTATCTGATCCTTCTCATTTCTCTTCTTCTATGGGTGGGGGAATTGTTAAATCCCCCCTTGAACTCTTTATGACTGCTGTAGCATTTCTGGCTGTGATTTTGTACCTCTCCAATCAATATTCTAATTATTTCACTCATTATGCCCGGAATAAAAATCGCTCCTCCTTCTTTATTCTGATTCCTGTCACTGCTTTTTTTGTGTTTGGATTTATCAGAATTCTTTCTGCTTCCATAAAAAGCATTATCTATGATTCTTCTTTGAATTACTTCGCTGGAAGTGATCTTCTCCCCGATTTTATTATTTTGTTTATGAATTTTTCACTTCTGCTTCTCGCTTCGTCGATTGCTTTGCTTATTGTTCTGTTGCTTGCTCATAATTTTTCCTGGCTTCAGACAAAAAACAAATTTCAGTTTACAGTCTATGTTGGTTTCTTTGCAATTATTTATTTGGTCGGTTTCCTTATCTACTCCTTCGCTCAGTCTGAACCATTGATAACTCCCACATTGCTTTTCCTGACCTTGTTTTTACTTTTCCTGGTCTCCTTTAAAATATCACGACAAGCAACAATAAAAACTGTTGATTACCTTACCATTATTGTTTTCTCATCAATAATTAGCATCTCATACCTTAATTATTTTAACCTCCTTCAGGAAAAAGAGTCTTTGCGGACTATTGCGTATAACATCAATCGCCAAAATGAAAGCCTTCGCACTTTTCTTGTTGGTGAGGCATTGCTTGAATCTTATTCTTCGGAGGAATTGGTTGACGGCTTGTTGGGAAGGGAAACCGACTTTAATTCCCTCGCCTTCTGGGTCTGGTCACGAAGCGCTATGAGAAATGAAGATGTCTCCTCTGCAATTACTATTCTTGATAAAAATCGTAAAATTGTCGGCAGCTTCTCAACTGGACTCCCGGAAAAAGACCTCGTTCCTCAGATAGCTCTCGCTTTGCCGGCAGATGAATTGAAAACATTTGACCTCATAAATAATGAAACAGGAGAAAAAATTGTTTCGGGAATTATTCCCATAAAAGATCGGAATAAAAAGATTGGTTACATCTGCGCAACGGTTGTTGTTAAACATCCCTCCTCTGCTGTCCCTGATGTGCATAAACTTCTCTATTCTGATAAACGTAAACGGGATATTTCTTCTACTTCAGCAAATATTTTTTCTCTCTCTAACCGCGAAGTCACTCCTTATAGATCTGATCTGTTTTTGGACAGACAGGTTATTGATCTGATCCGGACGGGCACTTATAATGAATTGGGCGAGCTATGGAGTGAGGCAAAAATTAATAACGAGGATCATGTCCTTTTTGCTCTTAGACAGATTATCGGGAAGGATACTAACCACATAGTCGTCACCCTCAAAGAAAAAGATCTTGAATGGAGTGTCTTTAACTTCCTCAAACTTTTCATTCTCCATAGTATATTTCTTGTGGTTCTTATTTTTATTTCGCTTATTAAAAATCTGCAGGAACTTAAAAAACTCCGCTTCACTTTTAAGAGTCAGTTACTTACCTCTTTCTTAATTATTTCTCTTATCCCTCTTCTTGCTCTTGCAATTTATAACCGCTTTAGCGTATCTGAAAAGAGTGAAAATCTCGTCCGCTCCTCACTTCGCGAAAAAGCAACTCTGATTGAAGAACACATTAAGACTCAGTTAAAAAACAACCCCGATAGAAGTGTTTTAACCGCAGTTGAAAAAGCTCATAAGGAATTAAAAATTTCTTACAATTTCTACGATTCTTCTCGTATTGCATTTACAACTAATTATGACCTTTTGGCTGCTGGAATTATTCCCGATCTCCTCAATCCTTTACCTCTTCAATCTCTCCGTCTGATAGGATTAAATGAGGACTTCGTGAAAAATAAATACGAGAATGTTGAGTATCACTCCTTTTATAGAAAGGCAAGGATAAACAACCGTTCATATATTATCGAGGTCAATGATATTTTTAATAAACTCGATAATCCCTTCTCTCCACTCGAAATAGATGTTTTTATTTTTGGCTCGTACTCTGTTGCAATACTTATTATAATCCTTGTCAGCACAATGCTGGCTGGTAAAATCTCTGCCCCAATCCGTAATCTTACTAATGCTACGAACTCGGTCGCCCATGGTGATCTGAATGTTCGGGTTGAAAAAGTTGAGTTTGGCGAGATCAAAGATCTTATTGATGGCTTTAATTATATGACCTCGGAAATTAAACGAAATCAGCATGAATTGGCTGAATTGGAAAGGGAAAGCGCTTGGAGGGAAATGGCTAAACAGGTGGCGCATGAAATTAAAAACCCCCTTACCCCCATGAAACTTGCCGTTCAACAGCTTATCGCTTCCTACAAAGACGCAGGCAAAAATTTCGACGTCATCTTTCAAAAGGTTACTAATACCGTTCTTCAGCAGATTGATACACTCAGTCAGATTGCCTCCGAATTCTCACGCTTTGCCCGCATGCCCGGAATTAATTTGACCAATATCAATCTTGTCCATACTGTTAATGAAGTGGTTAACCTTTTCATACACGAAAAAATATCCATTCGTTTTTCCTCTGATCTTGATACTGCCGTTATTGAAGCAGATGAAAATAATCTTAGAAGAGTCTTTATTAATATCGTCAGAAATTCTATACAGGCAAGGGCCAATATTATTAATATCACTCTCTCTGATGAAGATAACTTTTTTATTATTTCTGTATCGGATAATGGAACCGGAATTCCTGATTACTTAAAAGACCGCATATTTGATCCTGATTTTTCAACGAAAAAGTCAGGTATGGGACTTGGCTTAAAGATGGCTAAAAAATTCATATCCGGCATTGGCGGGGATATCTACCTTAATAAACAGAATACCGAAACGACAGAGTTCATAATCAAACTCCTGAAAACCGGAACATCGGATTCTGTCCTGAAAGAAAATAAAGAATAATATGGGTAGTAAAGTATTTACACAGAATCAGGAAAATGCTCTGGGACTTGATAGCCATATTTCCCTCACTGCTAATGCTGGCTCTGGTAAAACTTCTGTGTTGATTGAACGCTACCTTAAAATTGCGCTTGAGAAAAACATTGATCTTTCAAAAATTGTTGCTATAACTTTTACTGATAAAGCCGCAGCAGAACTTTATTCGAAAATATCTCTTCGAATTGAGGAAAAGATTCAAGAGTCTCAACCTGAGGATGCCGCCCGGTTTCTTCTGCTTCGCCGACAACTTTATTCGGCAAAAATTTCTACTATTCACTCTTTCTGTAAGGATGTTATTAAGGAATTTGCCGTTGAGGCTGATGTGGATACTGATTTCATCGTGGCTGACCAGACCTTAAATGATGAACTTATCGCCACTTCTTTTGATGAGTTTAAAAGAGAATTTCATTCTCCGGATTTCCCCCCGCAAGAAAAAAATGATATCCGCACTCTCGTCAGAATATTCGGCTCCTGGGCCAATCTTCAGAGCGTAATTAATAAAATGATCGAAGAACGCCGGAAAGTTCTCCGCTTACAAAATGAAATTTATTCCCGGTCTTTGTCCATTATCGAATCTTTTTTCAACACAAAATACTTACAAGACCTTAACCTTATCCTTGCTCCTTTTTTAGGGGATTTCATTGAGGGAATATCAGGAATTAACTCTGGGAATACAATCCCCTTGAAAAGAGGAAAAGAACCGAAAGTCCCTAAAATCACTTCGATGCTTTCTCAACTCAGGATTGCATCACAAAATGGGAATTGCCTTGATGTCTTACGTTTAATGAAAGACTTGCTAAACGAAATCCTTACTCAAAAAGGCGAGATACGCTCTGACTATAAAAAGGAATTTGAGGCGGGAAAAGAGTTCACTGAATCTGACTCGATACTTCTTTCTTCTTATCAGGATACTATTAACAAAATTCACTCCTCATCTGACGACCTTTCTTCACACAACTATCTCGCTGCTGTTGGTCTTCATTTGATGACTTTGTTCGATCGTGTGTTCCACAAATATGAAACAAAGAAAAAAACAAAAGGTTTGCTTGATTTTGAGGACCTTTTGCTGAAAGCAGAAAAGGTGGTTTCTGATGACCATGTGCGGGAAACTTTGAAAGAGCGCTTCAACTATATTATGATCGATGAATATCAGGACACTAACGAAATTCAATATAATATATTCCTGCCCCTCGTAAATTATTTGAAGGATAATAATTTCTTCGTTGTTGGTGATGAGAAACAAAGTATCTATATGTTCCGGGATGCGGAACTTGAAGTATTCCGGAAAACAAGGGAAAACATTCAAAGGGAAACTGACAATCGGGGCGCCAGAGAACTGGAGGAGAGTTTCCGTATGTCCCCTTCGCTTGCTCTCTTTACTAACCATCTGTTTTCAAATCTTATGGACAATCCGATTCCGGAGTTTAATCGCGTCGCTTATTCAAATATTGTCTGCGCAAGATCGGATAATGAGCCCGGGACTATTGAAATCATCTTGGCGGACAATATGCAAAAGGAATTAAATAATCCGCAGGTTTCGGAAATCAGAATGATTGCAAAACGTCTTAAGCAACTTAAACATTCAACGGATAGTCTTAACTACCGGGACATCGCTCTGCTCTGCCGTAAGCGAAAAATCTTTCCGGTTATTGAAAAGGTATTTACTGATGAGAACATTCCTTATTCTATACTTGGCGGTGAGGGTTTTTATCAGCGCCAGACGGTCTACGATATTTACAATTACTTGAGCTTCCTTGTTAATAAGGATGACGTCCCTCTCGTCGGCTTGCTTCGCTCCCCGTTTTTTAATTTGTCTGACTCTTCTATTCTTGAAATATCTTTAACCGAACTGCCCGATCCTCCTTCATCCCCGGTTAGTCTTTGGAAAAGATTAGTTCATTCCGCTGACCAAAGCAAAACTTTTGATAAAATTGTTAAAATCCTTTCTGAAAATATTCAAGTAGCCGAAACTTATGATATCCCCTCATTAATCAGAAAGATAATTGAAGAAGGGGATTTTCTTTCAGTCATTGCTGCTAGAAAAAATGGTATTGTGGAAGTGCAAAATCTCGAAAAATTAATTAAGGACGCAGAAGTATTTGTTTCTAACGGTTATCGCCTTCTTTATGATTATACTGAATTCCTCCGCGACGCTATTGAAACCAAAACTGATGAAGGTCTGGTAAGCCCTGGAGATGATTCTGATACAGTGAAAATTCTTACTATTCATATGGCAAAGGGAATGCAGTATAAAGCGGTATTCGTCATAAATATGGATGAGGTTCCTCAGCAAACGGTAACTAAAGCTAAGTCAGTCGCTATTGCAAAAAATACCGGATTGTTGATGAAAATTCCACATTCTGGAAATTATTCTAAGGATTATGTTTCCCCCCCCATCCTGCGGACTTATGACTATATCCAAAAGGAGAAAGAAATTGCTGAATCTGTCCGCTTGTTCTATGTCGCTGTTACCCGCGCTGAAAATTTTCTCTTTCTCTCCGGTGTTATAAGCGATAAACCATTCAAGAAAAACTCATTCTTTTCTTTTCTCTGTAATGGACTGAATATGCCCCTCATTCAACCCAAAATTGCGGTTTCCGGTAAACTTAAGAAGGCTCTCGTTCACGACGGAAAATTTGTCTCCTTCGAAGAGGATATGACGGTTGAAATTCCGGTCCTGAAAACTGTTGACTATGCTGAAGCGGAAGCTGATCCGGTCCCCGTAATTGAAAAACCTGTTGACATCAAAGTTAATAGTGATAAAATAATAGAAACTCCTTCGGAAGAAATCTATTCCGCAACGAAAATCGCAACTTTCCTTCACTGCCCGCTTAAGTATAAACTGACTTACGAACTCGGCTTTAGTAAATTTTCACATTTGTCTTCCAATCATGAGTTAGAAAAAGAAAGTGTGGAATATGAATATAAATCTGTTGACCGTGAGGAGAAAGAAAAGAAAGACGAAGATAAATCAGTCTTTACTTCTTTTTCTCTTTTCAAGGGAAGTATAATTCACGCGGCTCTGCAAAAAAATACTCCCGTTGAAGATGTTGATTCCCTTATTGAAGTAATACTCAGAACGGAAACTGACTTTACTCGCTATAACTTAATTCCCCTTGATAGGCTAAGAAATAAAGTGAGGGAAACTCTCGCCGCATTCTATAATTCAGCTACTTATAAAAATCTTCAAAATTACAGGGATTACAAAAATGAGTATGAGATATTTGTAAGAAACTCAAATTATATTTTGTATGGCATTATTGATAAGGTGATCTTCGACGGTGATTCGAAATTAATTGTGGTTGATTATAAAACCGATACCCTCCCGAATACCGATAAATCCTCCATTTTACAAAGAGGAAGGCAGTATTCAGATCAGCTTATGTTTTATGCATATCTTCTTAACTCAATAATGCCTGGAAGGGATATAGAGTTAAATCTTCTCTTTATTAACTACCCCTCGATTGATATCCGTCAGTCGGTATCCCTGCACTCTATATCTTCTTTCGGAAAACTTGTTGAAAAATCAATTGCCGGTATCAGAGCAAAATCGTTCCCCAAGAATCTGGATCATTGTAACTCCTGTTTGTTTTCGGACAACCACGGAAACTGTATTATATAATTTTCACAATCTCCTCTTTTGCTTTTATCATAAGCAAATGATTCTTATTTTTGTAGTCACAATATTGACTTTATTGCTACCACTATATAAAGGAGATTAGATGAAAAAATATTTTGCTCTGTTTGTTCTTTTTGTCCTTTTCTATGGATGTTCCTCCGGCCCCGCTGTTTACTACGATGTCCCGAGGGAGTTCCTTGATACGCAATTAATGAATAACAGCATCTCTGACTGTAGCTCGGGTTTATCCGGACTAAAGATTTTCCTTGACCCGGGACATGGAGGAGAGGACCGGAAAAATACCGGACCTATGGGTATCGCTATTGAAGCAGATGTGAATCTGCGCGTTTCCCTTTATCTTAGAAGCTTTCTTGAGCAAGCCGGGGCAACTGTCTTCTTGTCAAGAGATATTGACAAAACTGTAAGCCTTAAAGACCGTTCAATTATGGCAAATCAAAGCGGTGCGGATATTTTTATAAGCGTGCATCATAATGCCCCCGGAAAAGCTGGGGATAATTGGACTAATTATACTTCAACTTATTACCATGCAACCGAGTCTGATTTCGAATTTGAACAGATGGAAAAAGACCTCGCTAAGTTTATTCAGCGTGACTTGGCTTTTGCTATGAGAAATAGCGGAGGTCTTGGTTCGTTTGACGGCACTTACTCTGATTATTGGATTTATCCGAAAGCTGGATTTTCTGTCCTCCGGCATACCGAAATTCCTGCCGTTCTTCTTGAGTGCGGCTTCCATACCCACAACTGGGAAGAACAGCGCTTAGCCCTCGAGGATTTTAATAAAATTCAGGCTTGGGGAATTTTCAAGGGACTGTGCCGCTACTTTAAAACTGGTGTTCCTAAAATTTCTTTCGTTACTGAAGAAATAAATAATGGCGTCAAGGAACTCTTCTTTAAAATCACTGATAAAAATACTATCGACCCCAATAGTATAAAGGTCTTTTTCGACTCTACCGCCGTGAATTCGTTTTTATTCGATGCCAGGAGTAATCAGGTTAAAGTATCGGTTAACGATGACTCCATTAATGCGTGTGATATTAGAATAATAGCCGTCAATTCAAAGGGAAATACTTCTTTCCCGTTCCGGTATAAATTTGTAAACATTAAATAAGGAAAAACAGTTATGATGAATTATGTATGGGCCGCCCTTATTTTTCTTGGTTTAGCGGCAGCTTTATCCAGCGATATTATTGATGGTTCAACGGATAAGTATAAAACTGGAAAACCCCTTTCCGCTGTTGTCTCTTTTCCTGATTCGGTAACTCCCGTCTATACTAAAAATGTTGAGATTAAAATTAAAATCGCAAAAACAGATTTTAATAAATTCTACAATGAAAATATTCCGGAAGACCTTGAGTTCTCCGCTCATTTGTCATTTGATAAAAAAACCAATAAAGCCCCTCTTTACCTAATCATCGGAGGTGATAGCCCCGAAATTCTGAAACGGATGGCTAAAACCAACGGCAAGGAAGAAGATTTGTATGGCGAAATAAAAATAATGGGAACAAAATCTGGAGAAGTTGTCGGTGCGGAAATTGTTTTCGAAAAAATCTCTTTCATAAAAATGAAGGAGGTTACCAACTCCGCTTTAAGTTATGCGGACACCGCTGTGAAAATTGCCTTGGGCTTGATCGGTATTATGGCTATGTGGCTCGGCATTATGAAAATAGCTGATGAAGCAGGACTTATTCGAATTCTTGCTAAAGCACTTACCCCGGTTACTAGATTCTTATTCCCCGATGTCCCCTCCGATCATCCTGCTATGGGGGCAATTATAATGAACTGGTCGGCGAACTTTTTGGGGCTGAGTAATGCCGCAACTCCCTTCGGACTTAAAGCCATGGAGGAACTTAATTCTCTTAACGATAAAAAGGATACTGCCACAAACGCAATGTGTACTTTCCTGGCTCTCAATACCGGCGGAATGACCATGATCCCCGCAACAGCTATCGCACTTCGCGCTGCTGCTGGTAGTGCGGAACCCGCAATTATTATCGGGACTTCCATATTTGGCTCAACTTGCGCCACTATTATGGGTGTCCTTAGCGCTAAACTTCTTGAAAAATTCCCCATGGGTAAAGGCGGTTTTGCTTCTTGGATTAAACAATATGCTAAGTTCTTTTTGATTGTTGCTTTTGTGATCCTCTTTTTTGTGATTGCTTTCGCAACGGGACTTTTTGCCCTGGTCGGCGGCGCATTCTCTTTCATGAGTGCCGAAACTGTCAGATTGATTATTCAAATTGTTGCAACCTTGGCTATCCCTCTTATAATAGTTTCTTTCGTAATGTATGGCTTTTTTAGAAAAGTCAAGGTTTACGAGACCTTTATTGAAGGCGCTAAAGAGGGATTTAATGTCGCCGTCAGAATTATTCCATATCTCGTCGGTATCTTGATGGCTATAGCTATTTTTCGAGCAGGCGGTGCTATGGACTGGCTCATCTATGTTCTTAGACCTTTCACTGACTTTATCGGATTTCCCGTTGAAGCCCTCCCAATGGCTCTTATGAGACCCCTCTCGGGTAGTGGTTCGCTTGGCGTAATGGCCGAAACTATGGCTGTTCATGGTACGGATACATTCGTGGGTATCCTTACCTCAACTCTCTTCGGTAGTTCCGAAACCACTTTCTATGTGGTGGCGGTTTATTTCGGCGCGGTAAATATCAGCAAAATCCGTCATGCCCTTGCAGTCGGCTTAATCGCTGATCTGGCTGGTACTCTCGGAGCTCTCTTTGTAGTGAAAATGCTTTTCGGTTAGACCCCTTTCAAATCAGCCAGCCGGATTACTTCTTCCCGGTTGGCTGATTTCTAATTATAATTAATTTTTATTCTTTCTTTTTGTCACTTGATTTATTTTAGCTAAATTTGTCTGTTCATTTTTGTGTTAAAACGACAAATTCCCGGTATAGCCCCTTGCCGCTTGTTAGATGATTATTTATCAATTAACATAAGGAAGTCTGTTATGAATATTTTGAAAAAATTTGTGTTTAGTGTTATAGTCCTTTCTTTCTTTTCGTTTTTTCTGCCGGCCGATCTGGATCCCGCCTATATTAAAGCTTTTGGCTATGGAGCTGTCTGTGTATCTAAAAGTGGATTCCCCCAAAAAACTCAATATAATCCTTCTCAGTTTGAATTTAGAGATGGCAAGTTCTTTGTGGAAGCCGGTGGAACAATAGATCTGCGCTATTTTACTCCAAAGGGAAAACTGTATAAGGACTTGCTGGACGGATTTAACAAAAAGCATCCCGAATATAGTAAAAAAGTTGCCGATCAGGTCTACTGGAAAATCTTTGCCAATTACGACTTCGTCGGAAATGTGCTCCATGAGAAATGGGATACTCCCGAAAAAATGATTAATAAAGATAAGGAAATCTGCTTTATCCAATTTAATACCGAGTCGGGCATTAGAGATTGGGACGGTTCTGCAGTTAGCTGGGAAGACACTGAGAACAATGACTTAAAACGAGACGTCGGAATGTGGCTTGAAAGAGCTAAACCTGGTTGGCAACTTTATATTGTCCATTCTGTCGGTTTCAGAAGAAATTGCCCGGAGAATTCATTTTGGGATTATAACCAGGGCAGGACTGTTACCCCGATTGCTTTTGAAATGACTCCGCCTATAGGTCATGCAATTGTAGAGGTAAAATAATAAATTTCAAACTGCCATAGTCTGGAAATAGAAGCCAAGGGCTTCTCTTTCCGGACTATATCCCGAATACCTCCTCCCTTCAAACTAGGGGTATGAACTCCGTGTTGTTGTGCAGGCTTTTGCAATGAGTACTTTCCTTCACAATGATTGTTGTTACTTTGCGTTACTTTGCGATCCGACCGAGTCGGATTGCGTACTTAGCGTTTAAGAGCTGATTTTCGCTTAGAATACTCCCTTGCAGCTTAGAAAATTTTAGAAATTTATGCCTGAGTAAAATATTCTTCTTTCACTGCAACACCCTGCTGTGTCGGGATCCGCGTTCCGTCTTTTTACAACAAATGGCAATTTAATGACGTCCGTTACCTAACGGACTAATGACCACTTACCCTCCCCTCATTCAAACACCCCCGCAATTTCCGCATTACAGAATTTACATCTGTTTCCGCTGAGATTATTTTTCTTAACAGTATGCCAGTCCCTCACAATAACCTCCCGCCTGCATTCCGGACAATAAGTACTCTGTCCCTCCTCATCAATAATGTTTCCCGTATAACAATACCTTATCCCCCTGCTCATTGCAATCTCCCTTCCCTTTTTAACCGTTGATGTTGGAGTACTCCGCCTGTCTCGCATCCTGAATGCGGGATGAAACGCCGTGAAATGTAGCGGAACCCCATCCCCCATATTATCAACAATCCAGTCACTAAGTTGTTTTATCTCTTCCTCCGAATCATTCTCGCCTGGAATCAATAAAGTCGTTATCTCAAGCCATACGTTTGTTTCCCTCTTTAACCACAACAGCGTCTCAAGGACATCCTTTAAGTGAGATAATGTTAGCCTGTGATAAAACATCTCCGAAAATGCTTTCAGGTCAACATTCGCAGCGTCAATATTCTTGAATACTTCCTTACGTGCAAGCCTGTCAATATATCCGGCAGTCACCATTACTGTTTTTATCCCTCTTTCCCTTGCAAGTTTTGAAACATCAATCACAAACTCCCCGAATATCACCGGATCGTTATAAGTAAATGCTATAGAAGGAATATTTTCCCTCTCAGCCAAACTCACTATCTCCTCTGCGCTCGCATAGACCGAGTGATACCCGTCGATTTTCGCTTTCGTAGACGTCCAGTTCTGACAAAACTTGCACCCCAGATTACACCCCGCAGTACCGAAACTTAAGATTGAGGATCCCGGAAGAAAATGATTTAGTGGTTTCTTTTCAATTGGATCTACCGCAAAACCGGTCGGACGGTTATAGGCAAGAGTATAAAGCACCCCCTCTATATTCTTCCGCACATAACAAAACCCATTCTGCCCCTCGCCGATTGTGCAGTATCGCGGACACAAAGTACAGAGTATCTTTTTATTGTTAGTGGTCTCCCACCATTTCGCGATATGCAATTCGTCTTTAATCCGGCTTTCCATTTGTTTTTTCTGATTTGTTATACAGACACTGCAAATTTAACACTTTGCAGTTTAATGGGGAGTGTCATTTTTCATAGTTAAAGAAAAAGCGTTCAAAACGGTAAAATTTTGGGCGCTTGGGCACACCAATTTTCATATTTTTCGAAATTTTTCCAAAAGCCGTTTTTCGCTCACAATAGCCGTTTTTTAGGAAAAAAATAAAATAAAGTTAAAAATCTCGCTCCCAAACACCCCAAAACCACCAAAATTTGTAAGATTTATCATTTAATGATAGAGTAGTCTGCTACTCTCGGATTATTTTTGGACCACTTGTTAAAATTTATGAAGAGATATGTTATGAAAAACGATAAAATCAGCCTATTCGGGATTTATCTTGGCAGTATGGGCATGGATATTTGTAAGAAGCTTGAACTGCGCTTAGACAAAAAAATAACCGGTTGGTTAATAATTGATGAGATTTCTGATCCCATAAAAAATTTAACTTCCTTAAAGGAGATTAATGTGGTCTTTCTGGGAAAAGATTTAGCGCATCAAATAAAAAGAAAAGTTAATATGACCTCTCATTTCTATCTTGTCTGTAAGTTGGATGACATCATCGCTGCTAAAGCACTTCCACTTATAATCTCTGTGGTTAAAGAAATGAAAATCCCTCTCAATTGCATTTGCATTTATCCTGAGAGGTGGGAGGGAAAACAGAAAAATAAAAGAGCCAGGCAATTGCTGAGCAACCTCAGAAAAAACCGGATTTCTTGTACTATTATCGAACCTGAAAAATGGAGATGTGAGGAGTATGATATGATAATTTCAATCGAAGAGCATATAGATTTCATCTCCGCTTTTGCTGCAAAAGTTATCAGCTATTATGATATTCTGACAGAGCACTTACTTCCTGATGCGTCAGATCAAAATAAAACTATAATTACTATAAATCAAATAATGCCTAAGCTAATTGGTAACTTGGCTTATGATAACTTTAATTGATACTGATATCCAACTATCGCCACTTTGAAAACGGATATTTTTTGTTAAACAAGTTTTACGAAACCACAACTCTATTTATCTTTGGAAGTTGCTCCTTAACAAATTTGAAAGCCTCCACAATAGCTTTTTCAAAAAAAGTTTTTATTTCTTTGAACTGATCCTCTGAATTAAAATACTCATCATGTAGTAAAGCTTTAACAGCACCCCAACTTGAATTGTCCCAGTCTTCGCTTTTCCAATTTTCCCCTTCCGGAATTTTGCCCTTGTCCTTCAATTCTTTTATGGTTGATTCAACATATACTAGTGGACGAACATCTTTACTAACATCTAAGCAATATCCGATCCTGATTTCTGGTAAACCTAGATCTTGAATAGTAAACTCACGCTCGTATAAAAATTCCCATTTGGGATTATAAGTTTCATTTCTTTTATAAAGCTTTTTTTTAACAATTTTACTAATTTCAGTATCATCTTGAATTTTATTATTAAAACACTCGTCTCCCACCCTCTCAAATTCCTCAAGAAATTTTGTGGTATCTCGATAATATTTCAGTGCCACTAAATTTTCGATTTTCAGTATTGGTTGATCCATTTTATTTTCCTCCATAAATGTTAACATTTCTTCCAGATAGAGTTCCACTCCTGGTTTGGGTTTAAATTTATTTGATTTGAGTGCTGAATATATTTTTTTCCAGGTGGTTTGTCTAAAATTAGGAAAACTAATTTCTTTTTTTTCATAGTTCTTTGTAATATACAGAAGATATTTGTTGTTAGTATGTCTTTCCTCTTGCAAGATCTCAGAATATTTGGTTAATTGACCATCCCCCTCTTCACTATCAATTTTGCTCTCAATAAATATCAAGGTGTCTGGATTTTTAATCACTACATCAATTCTGCTGCTAGTGGGGTGGTTGTCAAGTGCGTCATAGTTAACTTGTGTACTTGAAGTAAAATCTTTAACTTCTATATTAATTTCAGGATCAAATATTTTTAACAGCCAGGATATATCTTCCTGATATAAAAGAAATTTGTTGAAGATTTCTGTAAAAACATCCTCTATCCTTTGATTTTCCCCTCTTGACATACCGACAACTTTTGAAAAGATTGAGTTTGACATGTTTGCCTTTTACTTAAATAATTATTCTCACCAATAATAAATTGAGTTTGGATAATTAATATATATAATTATCTGAAATATTTTCTATCATTTTAGTACAAATTATCACCTTGTTTGTTTTATGTTAAATCTCATTGTTCTGCCTGAAACCCTCCGTCATATCCCTAATCAGCTTCTTCAGCGACTCAGGTTCAATAATCTTCAACTTGTCACACCAACTCACACACCACGATGCAAGTTTGAGTGACACGGTTTGTTGAGTCTCAAGGTAAATGAATCCGTCCTCCCTTTTTTCTATCTGGAAATCGTCAAACCATATCTTGTGTGAAATCTCGTTAATCACAATAGGTGAAAATCTAAGTAAAATCTTTTCTCGCTTTTCTTTGATTTCAATTGGCTCCTTAATTTCGAATGTGTTTTCTGTTATCACCAGCTTCCTTATCCTGCTCAGATAAAACGTTTTCAATATAGTCTCCCCCCTCTTGATACCGTGAAGTATCCAGTTAAACTCATTATTCAATATCTTAATTGGCTGAATAAAGTACTCCCCGGCTTCATCATCCCTTATCCGCTTATATTCCATTTTGAAGATCCGCTTTTCGCTTATCGCTTTTGTAACTGTGGTAATAATCTGAAAATGACCGGTGTCAATTTTCTTACTGTAAACCTCCAGCTTTTTAAGGTAAATCTCTCTGTTCAGCTTCAGTGGAAGATATTCCGCAAGCAGCCCGTTAAGCACATTATTCGGAATTTTTTCCATAATCTCCAGCCTCTTCCTGCGGCTGAATATTGCTATTCCGAGTTTCCTCAGACTACCGAGGTCACGGTGAATTGTAATTTCAGAAACATCGTAGATCTCCGCAAAATCGGAAATACCTTTTCCTTCTTTGTTTAGTACGCTTGCTACGATTTCCGTTTGCCGTATTATTTCATTCAAAGGTTTCATATTAGATCTTTGTTTTATTGATAAATGAGAGATTATTTTCTCCGCTTCAGATTAAACATATTCCCTCTTTTCCCCTTCACGTGTCGAAATTCGTCCTACGCCGGGGCGGAATCCATTCATCCATTCAGTCATTCACCCATTCAGTCATTCATCCATTCAGTCATTCATTCATACACCCATACATTTCAACGTGTCGAATTCCCTTTTAACCTTTTAATCTTTTAACCTTTTAACCTTTTAACCTTTTAACCTTTTAACCTTTTTATCTTTTAATCTCTTCAATACATCAAATGCATTTTCTTCTTGTTCCTCCACCCTGCCTGACTCTCGTATTTTACAAAAAATATCTTTATGTCTGCCTGACTTTCATACTCAACAAAATATAGCTTCTTCTCCGCCTGACTCTCGTAGTCCACCCAGAACCACCTCCCGTCATTCTTTCCTGCTTGACTTTTGTACTTAACCTTGAAAATCTTCAAATCTGCCTGACTCTCATACTTTACCACAAATATCTTAACATCAGCCTGACTCTGATAATCCACAGTATAAACAAGCTGCCCGTACATTATCCCGCTCCCTGCAAAAAACAGAAAAAGTATTATCGCTCTCATTTTTACTCTTCCTTAATTTTTTTCAAAATATTTCAAAAAAATTGATGTTTTTAATTTTTTTCTAATATTTATATGTAGTAATGATATTCATCTGTTTTACTGTTTATCATTACCTTTTTAATTAAACCAAATTTAACAATAAATAAGGAGAAATTTATGAAAATTTTCATTCAAAAAGCATTAATTATAATTCTCTTTCTTTTGGCATCCGTCCAAATCCTTCCGCAAAACAACGTTGTCGGAAAGATTATTACTAAAGAAGAGGCAAATCTTTTATTCGGAAGTGTGACCCAATCCCTTCCTTTCCGGACAGATCAACTTGCTTCTCTCTTGCCTGAATCTGATAAATATGTTATGTTTCAGATTATAAATGGAAACATTTATATTTTAGGAGAAAAAAGGAACCTTCTCTTTCCGCAAAACGGAAGTGTGGATGATAATCAAGTGTTTCAACTCTTAAGTAAATCACTCCTTTTGGAATTGTTTGCTATGGGAAAAAGTCCGGTGACTTTCATCGAAAAGAGAGGAAATGTACTGACCATATCCAACGAAGATTATATCTTGGAATATACTTATCCCTGTCCTCCGTTTTGCTCTCCGCAAAACTAACTTGCAATAATTCGATCCGTTCACTTTTTGTGAACGGATCACTAAAATCATATACTTATGTCCCGAGAATATATCATACTCATTTCACATCTTTCAGCCTTAATCTGGCTGTTTATATTGGCAAAGCACTATAAAAAAGAGTTTTTCAATATTTTCCTTTTCCTTAATCTCTCCACCGTTGCCGCCTTTATAATGTTTTTTATTTTCAGTTACAACACCAATGGACCAATGATTTTCTTTTCGCTTTTAGTCATTCTGGAACTGATAAAAAAGAACTTTCCCGGCATAAAATTCAAAATTCTCTATATCGCCGCATCTTTGGTTGTATCCTTCTTCTTTTTATTAGTCAATCTCCCTCTTACCTCAATGTCGTTTCTCTTAATAATTTGCGTTATAATAATCGCACTCTTCATCCGCAAAATAATTCTAAACCTGGCTTACAACGCTGAAGTCAATCTTCTTCATCTCCTTCTCCTTTTTTATTTTCTTACTGTCCTTTTCAAACTCAATAACGCCCTTCTCGGAGTTAACCTGGGAGTTTTTTACTTCATGATATTTGAGTTTATTCATATTCTCTTCGGGATTTCTTTCTGTTTCATCACTGAAAAAACTAAAGTCTTCAAATTTAATCCAATAACCTGATAACCCCTGTTCTTACAGGTTTACACTAAGCATGGCAAGTAGCTTAAATTCGCTGTAGCTCTGTGAATCGTCTTTGATGTCTTTGTATGATGTCCCCTCAAGCCGCAGATTGATACTCATTTTTTCCCATACGGAAAGGGCAGAGTTCAGATATATCCCCGTTTTTTCGTTTAACCCCCATTCGTATGCGATGTAATATCCTGCTGTGTTTGAAAGATGATCAATAAAGGATTCGCTTACGCTGAAATCGAGATTGTTGATATCTGAATCCACAAGCGGTGAGCGTGTGTTGATTAATCCCCATGTCCCCGTAAAGGAAATAGGCAAATCAAATGTTATCGCTTCCGTTACCGATATTGAACTTGTGTGATAATCGGAAAATCCCGTAAGTGATACTGCGTCATTCCCCGAATAAGCAACGATTGTTGAAAAATTGAACCCCTCAATAGGAAATGTGTATCCTGTAATCGCGGAAAAAAGATAGGTCTTATTTTCTACTTTTCGGATTTCTGTTGTATCGTTGTTCTTCTGAATATAAGGAGTATATGAAATCTGAAGGAAAGGGAGCTGGGGAATATTCACCCCCAGATTTACTCCGAATGCTGTGGTGGTGGTCCTGGAACTCTTCCAGTCAATTAGATTATCGTATGAACTTCTGAAAAACCCCCCGACTGAAATTTTCTTTGTAAGAAATCCCTGTTCAATTTTGGCTTCATATGTGAAAAGATCGTTTCTTAGGTTTGGAACCCCTAAGGAAACATATCCGGGACCAGTCATCCTCAGACCAAAAGAAACTTTTGTGGCTGAACTTGGATTATTTATCAACATTTTTCCTGAATAGGAATAATCAAATGATGTGCTTATCCTTGGCTCCAGTATTCCCTTTATCCATGAAGGAATAACTTCATTCTCAAGTGACGGATCTCTCACATCACGCGTTAGCACCGACACATCCCCCTCTCCTTCAATGGAAATAAACTCGTCAAATAAAGTTAGTCTCGTATGCGCACCAAGCACGTAATTAGCTTTCGGTGTCAGCGTAAGATTTTCGGGTTGTGGTGTTATGGAATTCTCGTCGTCTTTTGCATATAATCCCGTCAGGATAAAATGGCTCTCATCTTTTTTTCCTATACCAAGCCTCCCTGCATAAATGCTTCGTTGATAAGCAATATTCGTTATGCTGCGCTGATTATTCGATAATACAAATGCTGAATAAAATATTCCTGGATTAAATTCAAAATTGACGCCTGTCACCGGAACTCCGCTTAATGTGAAGTCTGTATACGTTGGATAATTTGTCCCTATCCCAAATGCATTCACCCCAAGCAGCATCTTCTCCCAGCCGGTGGCAAGTTCTGTCACTTTGTCCTCCAGACGCGAGCTCATTTTTTCTTTATACCCCTCAACATCAAGACTAAATGAAAAACTGTTGATGCTCTGCCGCTCACTTCCTTGCTCGGTTGTATATAGAAAATTCGCAAGAAAAGGAAGCCCGTAAATCTCTGCTGATGGATTTAACTCTGCACTGAAACGGGTTTGCGGCAGTTCTGAAAATGGCAGCTTTTTATATCCGGCTTCAAAATTCAGTTGCGCACTCCCCTTAAATAGAAATGGTTCGGTTTCACTTTCGTCTTCGTCATTATATAGCCAGTCCGTAGTAAAAGAATTGTCTGTTGAAGCAACAAGTACTGATTTACCTGTGTAAAGCGAAGTTTTGTTCAGCTGTTGGTTTCTCTCCGGGAGTTCCTCTGTTTCTGCTTCCCCTCCCCGGTTCCCGGCATAGGAAAATTCTCTCGATTCACTCTCCGAAACCGGAACGCTGTTAATGTACGCTGTCACTTTCCACGCGTATCTTCTCCCTGGTGCGAATTGTCTCCCCTGAACAGGGTACATAAAAATATTCGAATAAATATTTTTGCTCACGTAAAAAGCGAGATTCGACAACAGCGCATCATAAGCACTCTGATTACCGTATATCTCGGTAATCCTTATCTCGTATGTCGCCTTGAGTCCCGCAGGCAAAGGGGATGGAGGCATCCAGCTGAATGTTATAAATGAACCCGGAACTATTCTCACCCCCTCAAAATCATCACCAGTATTCGCACCCGACAGAAAACGCACCCGATCCTCTGGTTGAATAAGTTCAATCTGCGTAAGATTCTGTGTCGAAGCCGATATACATTGCTTGCCCAGTTCCGCCCCTGTCCCTTCTTCAATTACTGTTACGCAAATTTCGTATTCCCCCGTCGGCACCACTCCAATGTTTTGAATTACATCATTGTACTTTTGGTTGGAGATGTTCAGTTTCATCGGAACTAGGTCTGTTGGATTAACATTCTTCACTCCTGGAGTTAGCAAAAAGGGTGCACTGGTGGCCGTAATAATCCGCCCCTCTTTTAATTCGGTCGCTTCTCCTCGCAAATAGACTTTGTACGTTCCTCCTGTTGGATTTATCAGCGTCACTTTCCACATGTGCTCAAGCTTAAACTGAAATGGCGGGGGCTGACGCAGATTCACAATCACCTGGGCTAACGAATTCCCGGAAAGTAAAATGAACATTGCAATAACCAAAAGCGGGTGCAGTTTCTTCTCACCCCATATTCTTAATAAATGATTTTTATTTAACATTAATCTTTACCGCTTCACTCATTATTGATTCACCTCCGGAATTATCAAAAACTTTGATTGCATAAATATAATTTTCTTTTCCGGATGTTAAATTTCTGTCTGTAAAATTCCTCGGCTCCTGCTCATTTACTGTTGCATACCTTCCTGGCAAAACATCCCCGGATGAACGGTATATTACAAAATATACTCCTTCCGGATTGTCATAGTCCCAGCTAAGCGTGGTCTCATTTTTATTCCCGTCATAAAGTACTTTTAGATTCCTTATCGCTGGGAGTATCCCCGTATAATAAGGCCTTGCACTTACCGGGAATGATAATGGCGAACGCAGTCCCGCACTGTCAGCTGCAAGCAGCGCATATTCATACATTATATTCGGTTTCACACTCTTGTCTGTGAAAACGGAATCACCGGAACCTAAAACTGCCAGACTGTCCCAATCATCTTCTCCCTGAATTCTTCGGTAAGCAACCTGATATTTTACATCCTCGCTTGTGCTGCGCGCAAAAGAAAGTGTCACTGACTTATCGGTAACCTCCACATCAATAATTACAGGTGTCACCGGAGTAATTACGTCGGGTCTTTTTACTGCAATTATTTCCGAAAAATCCGATTCATTGTATCGGTTGTCAAGTGCTGTCGCACGGTAGTAAATATATGGTGTGGTTGTCTCTAACGAAACACTATCCTTAAACTCAGTTATCTTTGTGTAATCTGTGGAATCATCTCCGAATGATTCCAAAAGTGATGAGAATTCATGTTCGGGTGAATTCGAGGTGAGAATACGGTAACCCATCAGATCCTTTTCTTTATTGGGTTTGATAATCAGCGTGACCACCCCGTTGGAATCCATACTCCCCTTTGTCCATTCCGGTTTCGCCGGTGAAAGTGTGTCGTTTAAAGCTGTATATACCGGATATGAACGGCTCACATTGCCTGCCGTATCTATTGCCTCTACCAGATAAAAATTGTCTCCTCCTTTTATAAAATCTCGGTCAGTATATTCCCTTGCTGTAGGCGGAAGCAATTCTGTGATCCGGTTAAATTCTCCGGAGGTCGAAGTATCCCGCCCCACATAAAACCCTTTAAGGTCTTTTGGTGGAGTGTCTCCCGTGTCCCATTTTACTTTCACTTCATTGTCGCTTATATTTTCCGGTTGCGGAACAAAAGGCGCCGGCGGTGGCGTTCGGTCTCGACCCATTGCTTTGATTTCACCGATAGGCACCTCATCGGCAAATGAGGTCGTTCCGTAAACCCTGTAAATATAAGGTTTGTAGTTCACTATTGAACTGTCCTGATATCCCTCCATCGGTTCACTCTCTCCCGGAATATTCCGCATTGTCAGCAGCGGTATTTTTGTCAGGGACTCAAATGTTTTTCCGTTGTCTTCGGAACGGAATACTTTATAAAAAGAGAGTTCGTTGTTTGCTTTCCAGTTTATTCCAATGCTCCCTTCGTTTTCCAGGGCAACTAAAGTTTGTCTCGCAAAGTCTGGATTAAATGGTTCAACTTTAACTTCCAGAATGCCTTCTTCTGCTATATATATAGGTGACGTACCGGCTAATTTGATTTTGTAAACATACCTTTCTCCCTGCTTTACGTCTTTGTCAGTATATCTTAATCCAAGTCCCTCTGCCGCCCCCCTGCTGCTGTTGGCTGAGAGCATTGCAAAAAGCACCTGCCAGTTGTAATCCCCTGCTTTGTCTTTCAGATCCTGAATCTCATTTCCGGTTCTGGTTTGGGGAGTTTCTTCTGACACATTCCCCCCTGTTCCAAAAATATACGCCAGTGCATCGTAATCCACTTCAGATGTATCTTTCCTCTCTCCTCTTTTCAGAAAGTATGCCTCCCACTCTTCTTCCGTCCATATTTTGAATGGCCCTTCTTTAACGGACTTAAATTGACCATATGTACCATTCGGTAAAATAGGTGCTCGCTCTAAAATAAATCCTGATACCTTTGCAATATCCCATATTGCCGGCTTGGATACTGCCCACCTTACTATCACCGAATCGGAATATGTCCGGGCTGTTAATCCGATTTTTGTCTTTAGGCTTTCGTTTAATTCACTCTGCGTAACACTATCCTTCTGTAAAATACCTGTTTCGCTTTGCCCCGGAACAATTGTTTGTAAACAAAAAATCACGATTGCCGTTCCAAGTAGTTTCATTCTTTTGATTTTCATTGTTCTCTTCTTTTTCATTTTCCCGCCTCCCTCTAATGAACAGGAATTATTGTTGCGCCGGAAAGTATTCCCGATCTGAAATATGCCATCCTTGTCTCAGTTATAAAGTTTCCGTTGTTTGTCTTTGCTTTTTCCCAAACGTTCGTCGTCCCCGGTTTTATCCACCAGAGTTCGGCTCTCAGCGTAAATTTATAATAGGTCGTATCCGCCAGATTTCTGTATGGTATCGTGTTAAATGGTCTCTGGATATAAAATTCATAATTCCCGGTATTGTTAGGATTTGCACTCCGTAATACAACAATTGTCGGACCCGGAGGTGCGTTGCTCGTCTGATTGTTCTGTGCCTGATTGAACGGTATCAGCACCTGGTAGTTCATCGTCGGCCCCATCAGTTGCGTCGCCGTCGTTGATGTGGTTGTCTGATTTAATGGTGCGGGTCCTATCGCATTCAAATTTGCAAAGTATCTCACCTGGAACGTTTTGTTTAGCATTGTTCCGTTTGTTTGTCTTTCCTGTATATCAAATGCCCCGTTCGGCGTAAAACCCAGACTCGCTTCAATTCTTTTACCTGGGTCAAATCTCTCTGTTGATGGCGGAGTATCTATGCTGATTATCATATCCCCGATCTGCTGTGTTGCATCTTCCTGTACGTATGTCTGGTTCGATGGTAAGGGCTGAGGCGTGCACGGCGTTCCATAACTTATATCTACATAATTTGACCAGTCTAATAACTTGGCGATTTTTACTTTAACCACCCCAGAGCCTGTTACCCATAATGGATTCGGAAATCCTGCCTGAACTCCCATCCCAATACTCATGTTGGCAAACGGGTATATACAATATCCAGATGACCCGCAGCATATCGCACATACTCCTCCTTTCTTTGGTACCCATACACTGATGTATCCGTTGAACCATGCCGCTACTCCTCCTTGGGCATACCAGTTCCTGAATCCGATTGGCGATGTCCCCCCGCAACTTGTGTTTTGTGGATATTGTAATAACGACAAGTTTACTTCAAATCCTCCGCTCGCTCCGTATTTCAGTAGTACATTCCCCCTTGGTAATGATAATATTACTCTCTGTTTGTTACTGCCAAAATCTACCCCCACTCCGAAGGCAAATCCTTTCCCTGTTGATGATTCCGATGGAATTGTTGTCGGCGGACTGCTTAATGAAACCCCGACGCTGCTGAGCCCCGCAATGGTCGACGGCTGAAAACCGTTTACTACAAACTGACCGATATCGTTCCCCACCAGAAGATATTCCCATGCTACTAATGAAGCTACTTTTACTTTGTTGGTCTGGTTTGGCTTTGGTGTTCCGCAAATAAAATACCACTTGTTTTGTTTCCCGTTGATTGATAACGCCAGATTCACTCTGTCATTCGGGTTCCCTATTCCTATCGTCGTTATCGGGGGTTTGTTTATTAATGCTGATGCAGATAAGGTAAATATTTTCGTTGGCGGAACATATTCCACATATGCATTCCCCATAATCGTTGCATCGCTTCTCTTTGTTAATTCGGCAAGACTCCAGAAATCAAAATTAAACTTTATCTTGTTTAACCCTCCCGAATTGGTAAACTCCCCGCTTAATGTTGCATCACTGTTAAATGATTTCGGCTCCGGATATGTCCCTATCACCGCAAGCAGACTTAAACCAAGTCCGATATTCTTGTTTGGTGTAAATGTCGTTCCGGAATTTGTTGTGTTGCTCGTTGTCGTTGCATTCTCTACACTCGCCAGATTTAGCGCAGGCATTGTCCCCATCGTCATTCTGTGCCATACCCCTACGCCAAAACCATAGAAAGCCAGCCCCGATAGAAAAGGAATTCCTGAAGTCTTTGGCAGTATTACTTTTGCATCTACATACCAGTACCTGAAAAAGTTTGTGCCGTTATTGTAATTTGTGGAACCCATCCGTAATGTGGAACTTATCTCTGTCTTGATTGAATTAACCGTGGCTTTTACTGAACCCGTAAATCCGCTTCCGTATATTGGGTCATTGCTGTAAAACGCTATCTTCCCGTCCAGCTTTACTGCGGAGAGGTTTGCAAACACTTTGATTGTGTCAACATTCACCCCCACAAATGCAGGTGTAAATTTCCCCGTTACCGGATCTTTGCTTATTGATCCCAACACCGTCAGCGCCGAACTCCCGCCAATCTTATCGTCAAGATTTACAAGTATTGAAAAGGATAATCCCCCTCTTACTGCTTCTGTCCCAACTTTCGGCTTTACTCCGAAATTAAAATTCTTTATGCTTACCGGAAAGTTCGCCATGAATTTCTGTGGACTCGCAAAACTCCAGCTCCCCTTCCTGAACTTGAACTTGTTGCTGTTGTTTGCGCTGTCAAGATAACTTACCCCCAGATTCTGAAAACTCATTTCCATCTTTACATTCTTTACATTCGCAATATTTATATCCGGCCAGTTGAAATTACCATTCAGATTTATGTCAAACTTGCTGCTGTCGGAAATTGAAAAACTCATCGTCGATGTGTTCGCTAATGTAAATTTTGCATCTGCAAAGAACTTCGCATTTATTGGTCCCTGTGGATGAATCGAAAATTCAAACCCGTTCCCCGAAACGAAGGATGCCTTGAAAGGTAATGCGTTTGTCGGATTTATTTCCGAAACCGGCAGCACTATTTTTCCCCGCAGATAAGCGTTGGTTATTGAACTGCATACTAACTCAAGTTTTAATGTGTCCAGACTTGCCCCTAGCCCTGCAATGTTTCCGTTTGGAAATGTGAAAATGTTCTTCGCAAGCACTTTCCCCGTCAGCCCCTGCTTGTTGATTATCAGATTGCTGATATTCACTGTCACATCCTGAGCTGATGTCTTGAAGTTCGCCGGAAGTTTTATGTTTGCATTCTTTATAAAAAATCCCGTGAAATCTAACCCCGTTGTTGCCCCCGGTGGATAATTCGTCGGGAAGGTTAGTGAATCTGGATTCCGCACGGATGAGTGATCGTAATAAAATGAATTAACCGTCAGCTCCATTCCCTGCGTCCCCGAAATTGAGCTTTTCGGAAGATTAGCCTGTACAATCCAGTCATCCCAGCTTACTATATTAGTAACAATATTTGTTTTTGCTCTGTCTGTCCCGTTATCTGGTATTGGCTTAAGCCATGTTCGCGGAAAGAATACGTCAAGATCTATATTCAACTCTCGGAAACCTTCACAGTCCCAGGAAATAAATGTCCCGGCTGCCGCTCCCTGCTCTTTCTTAAATACAAGATGATATGAATCTCCGTTGGGTACGTTCCCGGTAAAAGTTACATCATCTATAAGCCCCAGTTTGCCTGATTGCGCTGAAGGTCCTCCGGTCGAAAATACTATCCCCGAACCCTTAAACCCTACGCTGTCGTTATATTCATTTACCGGAAATATCGCCAGACAATTTAGCTTCGCTGTCGTCGGTTCAAATTTCATCTCGGATATCGCAATCGTGTACCCCTCCGCATTGTTTATCCCGAGTGGTAGCTTTAACGGCGTGTCAGTATAGTCCTGCACCATCTGATTCAGATCAAAATCCTTTACTAACTTATTTAAAACCGGATGACTGCTTATCGAATTATGCAGCCACTTGTCAAGCCTCTTCACCATACTCGTTCCCCAGTTGAAATTCCCCGCCATGTTTATCCCCCACTGTTGCGGCCATGTGTCAGGCGTCTGATCGAATTGCGATATTATTTCACCACTGTAAAGCTCATCGGCTGTGTTTACTTTTATGTTCTTGAACTCAACGGCTATGGGTGTCTTTAGCCAGGCTACAAGAATTGAACCCGTTCCCGTTAGTGCGGTGCTTGTTCCCGAAGCAGTTAATACCTTCATGTTGAAAAGCCCGGCTTTAATAGTCTGTTGCAGAAAATCCGCAGCCGTTTTACTTGAAGGTGTTTGATTACTCAGTGTCACCGCTGGCGGCGCCCCCTGACAGCTTGATGGAGGAAGCTGGGGATTCCCTGTCGGACTCTGCGGAGTGTTCCCCGTCCCTGTTGTTAGACTCTTCAGATTACCCCCCGTCGTGCTCGTGTCCGTTCCCCCCGTGCTTGTTGTTAAACTCTTCAGATTCCCCCCCTCTGTCTCGAAACTGAACTTCCATACCTCGCTTGAAGAAAGTAATACCCCGTTTTGATTTGCGGATATTTGCCAGGCGTATCCTTTTCCCCCTTCAAATGATCTTGCGGAAACAGGATACTGAAACATCGCTGTTCTTAAGCCGTCTTTTTCAAAGAAAGCTTTATTCCTATTAATCGCACTTATCGGAGATTGATCCCCTCGTATTTCAACTATCCTTATCTTGTACGTCACTTGCCCCGATGGTGTGGGCATTGGCGGGAGCCATGTGAATAAAACCTGCTGTTTGGCGGTAATGCTTCCGTCATCTGCCGGAGACACTAGCGCTGGCGGAGATGATATCTCCACTCTCTGATTTATACAATCGCTTCCGATTACTTCCCCTGATTCATTTTTTACTTGTATACAGATTTTATAATCCCCCGATGGTGCATTCCCGGTTCGCGTAAATGCTTCTCGCCATTTGCCCGACCTGAAACTTACATTCCCCGACTTAACATCGTCATATGAAATTCTTTTCGTCCCCGGAGGTATGCTCATTGTTTTTGAACTCCCCTCTATTACAATACCAAAACCCGCTTCTTCCAGTGTTCCGCTTAAGGTTATGCTGATTGGTTTCGTAGTGGGATTTATTAACGTTAATTTCCATATATCCGCCGCGCGTAGCTGATTTGGTGGTGGTTGCTGAAGCTTCACCGACACTTGGGCAAGACATAGTCCTGAATAGAAAATTATCGAAAGAAGTAGAAACAGTTTTTTCATTTTATACCATTTAATTACTTTATGGTTACTATTTTCTCTGATCAAATATATATTTGACCTCTGTTTTTCATTCGGGTGTTCCTGACAACTTGTCATCAGGTTTTGCATTTGTCGTTATATGTTTCCAAGGGCGGGAGATTCGGAATATTTCCGTCGGAGGGGCAGCCCATTTAATCATAAATTTTTTTCATTCGTTATATTGTCTGATCGTAATAGTCGGGCAGTAAACTTAGATTTTTGGCAAACAAATATTATTTGTCAACTGTCGTAATTTGAGAACAACATATCTTTCCAAATAATTCAATTAAATCTCCTTATAATCCCCCTCCTCTCCATCGGGCTTCATTCAATCATACATCCATACAGTCATTCACCCATTCACCCATTCACCCATACTCCTCCGACAGGTTGGAGTGGCAACATCCATCCATTCCATTAATCCTATCATCCTTTAATCCTACAAATCCCAATTCGAACATTTTTTCTTGTCACAAGGCACCGGTCACTCGTCACTCGTCACCCTTCACCCGTCACCCAAATCCTATCATACTTTAATCCTACAAATCCCAATTCGGACTACTTAATGACCACTTAATGACTACTTAATGACTACTTAATGACTACTTAACAACTCAACACATCAAACCTTTTTCCGTTTTCTGTTTTCTGTCTTCTGTCCTTCATTCATCCATTCATCCATTCATCCATTCAACTTAATGACCGTTCACTCTTTACCTCTACCTTTGCCTTTACCTTGCTTTTCCACCCTCCCCGTTACAAACGTTATGAACGTTACAAACGACTTTTTCTCCTTATATTTCACCTCGGAATAAAAAAAATTAAACCCCCTTTTCACTTTATTTGTCTAATTACTTTCAATGGAGATAATTATGAAAACCTTAATCATATTTTTTCTGCTTCTCGGTACCTCCCTCTTCCCCCAGATTACCGGAAACAGCGTTATTGACCAGAACTACAACAGCCTCAGACAGCCGGGCACCACAAAAATCTCTTTGTCCGACTCCACCTTCATCATTCAGGCTAATGTCCTCATGAACACAATCGCCGACAGCTATGTTGCCGTCTTCGGCGTTTCAGAATCCGCAAAAACTCTCGCTGATGCTAACACAAACATCGATAAACGCATTCAGGACTTTATCTCGGCTCTTACAAAAACCGGAATCGCTAAATCTGATATTTTTGTCGATATGACCACCCAGACACAACTTGCCGATTATAAAATAACCGGCAACTATGCCGAACAGTATATTGCCGGATTCGAACAGAAGAAAAATGTAATCGTAAAATTCACAAACATCCGCGATCTTGATAAAATGGTTACTGTCGCTTCCGGATTTGAAATTTATGATTTGGTCAAAGTTGACTACATCGTTAATGATATAACCCCCGTCTACTCAAAACTCTTTGAAGCCGCTATGGAGATAATCAATACAAAGAAAAAACTCTACCTGAGCGCTACGGGACTCAAACTCCTCCCCGCTTCTCAGGTATATGGCGAATCCTTCACCGGCTACTATCCAAACCAGATGTATAAAAGCTACACCCCAAATGTCACATCCGAATTATACACCTACTACGACGATTCCAAATTCCGTAAAAAAGACCTCAAAAAAAACACTACCTATTATTACGAGAAAGTCAGCCACTCATATTTTGACAAAGTCCTCAATCCCGTCGTCACCGAACCCGCAGTAGGATTTGTACTCACCCTCCAGATAAAATATGAGATTGAGAAATAAATCACTCTCCTCTTCTTCCTCTTCTTCCTCCCTCCCGAAAGCTTTCGGGAGGGAACGAGGGGGGTTAAGAACAACTAATGCCTTCTTAACAACTCAACAACGCACTTGTCCCGCTTGCGGGAACAAATAACCCTTTCCTCCGTCTTCCCTCGCTGGGCAGGCTGTTGCAATGACCACTTTCCGTCACAGTGATTGTTTTTACTTGGCGTTCCGCCGCAGCAGGCTGTTGCAGATTTGGTTTTATACGATAAAATACAAGTTAACGAATGAGGGAAAAAAATATCAAATAAAGATAAAAAAGTACTTGACAAGGGGAAAGGATTTAAATATATTGTACCCATGAAA
>Ga0302252_1000148_pt1 | contig 84999 bp, 155 predicted proteins | sample AAG_RA_Leu_MG_FD_193511 | JGI IMG/M metagenome (GOLD analysis project Ga0302252, IMG submission 193511) | Enriched activated sludge microbial communities from anaerobic digester in WTTP, New Holstein, Wisconsin, United States - AAG_RA_Leu | ecosystem: Engineered > Bioreactor > Anaerobic >... | reverse complement strand
ACCATGGATGGGATACACTGAATTTGACTCAATGTTACAGGCATGTATTGCAAGGGCAAAAGACTTCCGAGCAGCGCCCGATGAACCAGAACCTGTCCCAGAAGAACCTGTGGTTGAGGAAGTGGCGGGATATAGATGACCCATGAACCTCTTTGGACTGATCATGAATTTAAGATGAATCCAAAGAACTATCAACTTCGTTTTCAGGTTATGTGTGAGATTGTAAATGAAGTGCTGGATGGGCGTAGACCAAATACGCCATATATTAGGACTCTCACTGAAAACTTAATCTTGAAATTGGTAGTCAATGCTCCGGAATTAGCTGAATGTTTAGCTCTGAGCCTCGATGATCTGAATAATGCCTCGTTATAGGCTCATAGAGACATTTTTTTCGTAGCTTCGATGGATTACTCAAAGCAAGTGAAAAAAGTTTAAAATAAGAGGTAAATATATAATTACACATCATCACTGCGTGGTGCGTCAACAATAATACATAGCTTGGTCTTACAATCACCACATTTACATCGAATAATATTGCTGTCTCTGTGAACATCGATCATTGCAGTATCATCATCGCGGGTGCTTCCGCATACAGGGCATGCTATAACACCGTGGTCATCAATCCATCGATTTAAATCACTTTGAAAAATAGTCCACTCACCGTCTTGTTCTATCCACACATTATCTATAACATCATTATGCTTTGGCTCATAACGGTGTTTTCTAAAAAGATTTAATAAGGAGAAGCTAATCCCTCCTACCAAGTACTTTTTAAACAAACTGCAAAAAGATATGCCACCGCGAGTAAACCAGTGATAGCAAATATGCTTTCGAATCCAGGGCCTTCTTCAACGGGTTCTACATCTTCCTGTGTGACAACTTCACCAGTTGCTTCATTGATATAAACAGGATTTCCATTATCATCGTGGGACATGATAAAGCCCATCAGTAGAAGCGTATTGAAGTCGAATCCGGATCCATAATACACATGGTGATATTCTTTACCATGATACTTATACTTATTTGGGAAGTATGTTTTTGGAGTACTTGCCGTGATCTTATTCGTACCGGCTACATATGGCTTGGTCTTATATGATCCAGCAATAACATTTCTACCATTTGTATTGGATACGGAAAGCGGCTTACTGGTTCCAAATACTGCGCTCTTTGAACCTGTTGATGGAACACTACCATACACGGAACTTCTGGACATCGACGGACTAGATGACGATACAGATCTTGATCCAAACGAAGATGAAGAACTTCTGGCTCCACTACTACTGAAAGAACCTCCTCTGGCTCCACCACTAAATCCGCCACCCAGAGCAGCAGCAAGGCCAAATGATGGTTGATCATCATACGTGGTAGTAATCGAATTCATTCCAGTTACCAGATCGGTCTGGTAAGTTTCACCAACAGCTGTAAAGCATGTGGCCAACATCACACATATCAGCGTGACAATATAATTTCTCATGTTTACTCACCTGTACACAATTTCACATTGTTTTTTATTACCGTCAATAGCAATTACCTGTAATTCGATTATTTCATGTTCATCGAGAGTACGAAATTCTTCGGGTAGGTATTCTGCATTGATAGAGTCTAGCTGATGTTGTTTTTTTAATTCCGTTAAACCAGCGACATCAGTTATGATTGTTATGCGTTTTAATTCTTTTGCCATGAACTACTATACAACATATGAGCATAAAAAGGTTTCGCTTGGTTATAGTGATGATAGAGTTTTTTGAGATAACCAAGGATGAGCTTCTGCGGGTTTTAGATGCTCATAAGTCAGCTGGTTTTGTTAGACTAATACCATCTGTGCGCGAGAACATAATAGTGTTTCAAAGTGAATATAATACGTTTCCTGGCTCTCCAGCGATATCGTTATATACCGACGCTGAAGTATCTGGAATTGTAAAAAACGATTCACATATAAATCCATATATTTTAATAAACGCCCCCGGTATACATTTAATATCAAAAATGGGAGAACTTATTGAAGTGAAATTCACAATCGAGAACGAGGAATTACAACACGTTCAAATAAGCGACGAAAAAAGTGCGGTGGTTATTCAGTTTTAAGTCTTGGGAATATCGCGAATTTATTATCACGACAGCGAATATCCACTTCAACATTATTATATAATTGCTTTATTTGATAAGTAGACATAATAGCTACTGCGAACAATTCAGCGGGTGTATGAGGTCTGCCCTGTTCCAGCATATCATAGCACTCTTGCACTGCGCAAGTTATGCGGATATCCTGTTCAACCTGAGCCTGTTTTTGTTCGTAAATGGTATGCGATAAACCTTTCGGCTTCGCATTTACCTTTTTAGTCACCCTTGATTACTCCTAGAGACTTCGCTTTTCCTACTCGGATCTGATTCGGTAGCCAGTTGGGAGCCTTCGCGGGCTTGGCTTGCATACTACAAGAGATCCTGTATTGGAAATTTCTCCGCTTTGCTCTAACTCGACTCTTTTCAGTCAGCACAATTACATATTCGGTTCCATCGGCTGGCATCATCGTTGCCGCCTTCAAAGCGGCCTGTCTTGGTTGCTTCCCGGTAACTACATGCTCTTCATTATCTACCGGAGACACAAACTTATATCTCTTCTTATTATCCTCTGTCATATTTTATCACCATTAGGGGCTGTGTAAGCGCTTTAAACCTAGTCTAGCTCAAACGCCTAACACAGCATCTATATATACACATTAATACTATTTAAAGCTTTCGCATATTTTCTTGGCTTTTGATGGTCCTATTCCCCTGATTTTCTGTAGCTCTTCAACTGACTGATTAGCAATATTACTTACACTGCCGAAGGTATCAAGTAGTGTAGTTGCTATGGTATTTTTAATACCAGGAATCATACAAAGCATTGATTTAGCTGCATACCTAGAATCAGCATGTGGCAACCACTGATAAATATCAGGACCATTTATTATATTTCTAGCATACGAAAATATAAATTTAAAAGTTATTACTTCGTTCTTGCTAAAATAATGAATCGGAACATTACATCCTTTTGCATCTCCGGATAATGCTCGGAGAGTATCCATATCAATAGCCTTTGTTTTCCAATCGCGATATTTCTTTCTTCCACTGACAAATGAAAATTCTGGAGTTGCCGCTAATACTTCATCCACTGATCCAAAAACGGCAACAAATCCCGGAAATCCCATTTGAGTCATTTTTCCAATTTGTTCACCAAGATGCCCGCTATTTTTACTGGTCCATAGATCCGGAATAAGCTTTAACTCCACATATACTGGGTGGTGGGTAGCAACGTCATCTCCACAAGGATCAATATCTTCGATTACCATATCGCATGGTAAATCAGCGAAACCATCAAAAATAAAATCACTAGGTAGAGCAGCTTTAAGTGATTCTGCTCTACCATGGATTTTTTCATTGTTATCAAGCTGTACGTGAAACATCGATTTAACCTCTACCAAGTAGATAACCAGTTGTGAATGCGATCATTGCAATCAACACTAAGTCAATCATTTAAGTCTGCCTCGGTTTTCTGAATATCAAGTACAGAATTACTCCAAGTACCGGTGCTAATATAACCAATGCTAATCAAAGAGTTCCATTCATGTCACGATATTCTATATCTCGGTATACTAAATATACCAATATTGCATGTGCAATAAGCCATTCATACGCCATTTACTTCAACCTCATTAATACCCATTCTACAATTTTTGTGGCATCTGGTTTAGTTAAATTGTAATATTCATATAGTTCTTCATCCAAAAGATTACGAATGTCCTCATGGATGCTATCTGATTCGTGCTTATTTTGCATTCGGCCAACAGTTTCGTATCCATCAAATGAATAATCTAACATTATATTGAGATTATCATATTGGTCAAATACATGCATAACCAAGTCGGCCAGTAACTCTGTCTTAGATTTATCATATATGATCGATAACAACAACGGCGAGTCTGTTACTATTACATCAACCTTTCCATCACATTGCCATTGTTTGTGTGATTGCTTACCGAATACATAGATCTGATCATCTAGTGTTCTGAAACTTTCTTCCCAAATGCGAGATTTTGCATATTCTTGTATCAATTCGCAATTAATACCCCGCTTTTTTAACAACGCGAATACTTCAGCAGACATTACTGATTTTCCTTTTCCTGGGCCAGCGAACATATTAACTACTAGCATGATTTATCTCCATTTTATTTTTTTGATACCGTGTTTTAGCTTCATTACCACAAATGAGTCCAAGCATAAAGTCCGTTGATAGCCGTTCAGGATCATCCTTAAGTGTCTCGTGGTGTAGAGCAAGATGTTCACACACACCATATGAACAATGAAGGATCGTAGCGCGTTTCTCAGCGAGATCCTTTTTCAGTTGGTCGCGTCGTTCATGTTTTTGACTGCGTTGCTCATTTGCCTTTTTATCCAGGTAACACTTTCGGCAACATGTTGTATTTTCGTATATAAACACCGCTCTGTAAAGTGTTAATCCACATATTTCACATGTTTTCGGAACGGATTTTAGTTTGCGTTGTTCAGCAGCTTCCCTGCGAGCTTGTCTGATAGACTCACGGCATAAAACACACTCCCATTTAGCCGAAATGCCATTTCGCGTAGATCGGATTTGGGCAAAAAATGTAGTTTCACCATGAACGGAGCAAACATCCTGCTTGGTGCGCTTCATACTAACATATAGCAATCTTATGGTATAAATAGATTTCTATCAATCATTTCTTTAGATAGCTCCATAGCATATAATACACGGTATACACTATACTAATTCCAATTATTACAATCGGCGCAAAAGTTAGAAAAAACCCGATAATCTCACCGAGTTTCTCTAGCACCCTTTCTCAACTCCAGGATCGAATACCCGCAAATGTCACTCCATGCAGATTCATCGCCTTGATCACCATTCGCGATACGGAATAACTTATCCACCACCCGAATCACAGTAAGAGCGGATTCTAGTTGCTCAGGTTTCACACCATCCGGATACAAGATTTCCATTATTTTACCAGCATTTCCAAAGGAATCACCATAACATTTTTGCTTACCGCTTACTAGCTTACCAATTTTCTGCCCAATTTGTTCATAATCAGTTTTTGGGATAGCGGCAACTAGGTCAAGCAATAAGCCACATATTGTATCTGGATGCATTTCATGGCAGAATGCCCGAATCTCAATTTCAGTGCATTCTTGAATCGGTACATATAGTATTTCACCATCACGGCAAACTCGAATATTCATACGATCACCTCAAAAAGTTGAGCTTATCTAAGCTCAACTGGAACTTTACATAGATTCATAACCAATTCGGGATTCGGGTTAATGATATCTGATATAAACGCATCAGTACAAGACCAATTCCATCTGTTGGCTATGACTTCCATATGCTGTACGTAGGGCTGTACGGTTTTATCCACGGTTAATTGTGTCAGCAGATCAAATGCGTATGGCTGATTAGTTGGATACCAAGCTGGTGTAAACTTACCGGTTGATGCTCCTCCAACCCACTCATCCTTCATCTGATTGATGAACATCAGATTGAACTTGGACTCCAAGAACCTAGCAATACCATTCATGATAGTACCGGCCTGGATCCAATCATCCTGTGCAATAGCGGCATGTCCCGCTTGCTCCTGGACATAAATTGCACAATGGAACCTCCACATGAAGGTATCATCGATGATCATCCAAATACGCTTATTCTCTTTCGTTGTTGGATATTTCTTCAGATACTCAACTGCATCCAAGAACTCCTTCCAGGATCTGATATATCGGTACTGTTTAGTGAGATCCAATCCAACAGACTGACAGGAGTAATAAGCATCACCATACTGAGCATCACTAACCCAATATTGTGCTTTAGCTCGCTGTTCTGGCTTGGTTTGAGTAATTCCTGCAAAATCCATTACCACGCCATCAAACTTTTTAACCGTACTGGCTCCCCAATGCGATTTTCCAGCTTTTGGCTCACCACATATACCCCATCTACAGGGCATTCTTACAACTTCTGCCATAATTCATCCTTCAAAAATGAGTTTAAAGATGGAGCTTACCATCCTCAAAGTACGGAGTTCCCTCAAGACTTTCAAGAGCAGCGACAGCTGCGCCTGTCTCAAGGATACTACTGAATGATCCAGACTCTACATATGCCCTGATCTCACCAATAGGCTTTCCTACATAGGGCTTTAGAGCACCAATCAATGCCTTCTCGTCGTCGGACAGAGACATGAATACAGCAGCACCCTCAGATGGGCCTACAGTCTTCATGATGATATGTGGCCTCTGGCCACTGGTTGTTACCTTAGCGGTAAACTTTGTTCCAACAGGCAGGACATCGCCAATAGACAATCCCTCGCCCTCGGAAATGACCTTACCTGTCACCTTTCTCACGAAATCCAGGATATCAAATCCGAATACTCCACCATAGATCCTGAACTTCAGGTCATAGAAGAAGTATGTGTTGGACTCAGGCTCAACCGCAGACAGGGTAATCTCATCGTAGTACGGGCTTTTCTGTACTCCACCCTTTGTCTTGCCAAGGTCGATAGACTCAACAGCCTCAATCTCGGCTGGAGATAGTGCGGGATACTTATCATTACCAGAATCATGGTCCTTTGGGCGATTCTGTAGGTTCTTGGGGATCAAATCATTCTGCACAACAACATCCTTTCTTATGGTTCCTCCGGTGATAACAAACTCATATATGTCATCTGAGTTCATTACGTATGACTTTCCAACGGCTCCGGCTACACCCTTGTAGCCCATTGCATCTGTCTTTACTTCAAATTCCATTTTCTCAAACCTCGCATTAAACACGACATCCACATATAGGACTCGTAGGTATTTAAGTCTATCGGTTGGATAACAAAATCAAAACCCTTATATATCTGATGCATCAAATACATACCACAATGAAAATCAGTGAAAACATAATTTCGGCTGCTATTGCATGTAGCACTCGCTCTAACATGAAATTCAAGCTCGGTGCTATAGTATATAAGAATGAAAAAATCCTTGGGCGTGGCTATAATAGATATTTGCGGAAAACATCTAAATTCGGGCATCCTATTCGTTCTATACACGCTGAAGTTGATGCAATCCAGTTCGCAATTCGAAAGCATGGTCGTAGAGCATTAGTTGGTGCTTCTATATATGTCTATCGGCGTAACGGCAATCTTGCTCGACCATGTCCATGCTGCTTATCGCTTATAGAAATGGTTGGAATTACCGAAATTAATTATAGTAAATAAGCTTATTCTACATTAGACACAACAACAGAAAGAACATTATACATGCAAAATAAATTAAAGCGCATACCAGCGCTATTAAATCATGAATGCAATTGGATGCTGCGTCTAAGTGTCTTAATGCTCGCGTTGGATGATTCATATTACCACCCATGTTTACGCATAGCCTTTTTCAGTAGCTTTTCGATTTTTTTATCGATTTTCTTAACTCTTGCTAAATCTTCACGAGTCTCTTCGAGAAGAAGCTCTCGTCTAATTCGAAATTCTTCTTGGTTCATTACATCATCCTAAATTAATTAACGCTGAAATTCCAATTCCCATTAGAATTCCACCGATGAAATCGGAATGCTTCAGGAGCAAAACCCCCGCGTAGAAAATCATCCATGCTGCAAGTTTTGTTACCATGCGATCATCGATTACAAATGACATGTTTTCACCTAAAAAGTTTTAGAACTCCGTAGAGTTCATCCATTCCTTTATACTGGTTTCCCAAGCGTGAGCAGCATCGGTAGTACTTCCATTATATGCGGAACTGTTACCAATATCATCTCCAAAGGATGGATCCTTGAACACACTGGAATTCAGATTAACTACATCTACTATACCGCGATTAACATCGCCTACACTTTTTACTGCATCAAGGGGAGTAGCAAATGCTATTCCCACAAGTGCAATAATCACCAATCCAGCGAATATATGCTTCATGTATTCCTTTCATATGGCGGTACTACTTTATATATGTTTCGCTCGCGGCTTTACCCACGCTACTTTATGTAAGTCGTGCAATTCTATGGCTACCCACTCATGCATATAGTGTTTACCATCGCTGAGTAGTTCATCCTTCAGTGGGTCAGCAACTACAAATTCACCAACACGTTCTGGTAGCAGGAAATGCTCATATCGATTTACATACGGCGATTTAAGTATCGTAATTCCAGGAATATTTAAATACTTGGATGATGTTACGATATAAGCGGGTTTAAACTCTTTGATCGCATTAAGTAGATCATATCTAATGTTATCAGTTTGCTTCAATCCGGTTATACCAAAGTTTGTATCTCCATTAATGAAGTAAAAATCTTCAGCACCAAAGATCTTGTTTTCCGCAACTTTTGCAGAAGTTTTACTATTTCCTTCATATACCGCCGCGAGTTGATATATATCATATTTTCTATATATACCTTGTTCTATATCAATCGGCACTACATCAGTGAAAGTATCAGCTGGTACATCACGCTGTTTTAACACAGTTCTTACAATATCACTCATTTTTAACACTCCAATCGGATTTCACATTTCCATCTTTATACCCTTTGGTTTTAGCCAATATCCATTCTCTGGTTGCTTTAAGTGGTTCCCAAAAGGGAACCGGTTCATCCTCTGACATCTTTTTCACCATATCTATGTCGATCAAAGAATTCTTGTTTTTTTGCAGCATTCCATTGACTGATCGGTTCCAAATATCCAGTTATGCGACTGAAAAAGTCAACATTTGTTGAGCCGCATTTGGGACATTTTTCATTTACTCCGGGCGTGATCGAATTACAATCATCACATATCGTCGAGTCCTTGGTTATCGCCAGATAGTTGATCGGCGTTTCACGGAAGATCTTAAACACGAATTCCATAGCATCATCAACGTATGACGGATGTATCTCACCGGTTCCTAGTTCGCTTGCTCTAAGCATCGGAACTACATCATCGAGGAACACATGGAAGATATTACCGCCTTTGAGAACACCAAAGAATCGACCTTCAATCTCGATCTTTTTATCTAGCGTCACCGGAGCATCTACCGCCAAGTGTGTACCGTTGCTGTACTGGATCGGTACATCTCTCCTAGTAGGAAGCATTTTAATAGCTTCTTTTAGGTTGCCTTTTACATATTTTTTAGCATATTTTGGATACTTGATTAAATCCTGTACGGCGAATCGTTGGGCTGTAGTCTCAGCTGGAGTTCGAGCCAATGCAATGCTCATTCCGTTTTCATGCCCGACCTTACCACAGTACAGGTTAAGTGATCCAATGAGTCGCTCACCCATGACAACAGCATCTTCAGATTCATGCAGCTGCATTCCAGTTAGAGCTTGAACAAACTCATTTAGACCAACCATCCCGATTACATATGTCAGTTTACTCAAGTCACAGAATACCGGGGATTTTTTAGTTGGGTCATTTGGATCCACTACCTGTTGCCTTATAAATGGTGATGCTTGTTTAGATAAATATTCACGTTTAATCTTAAATACTCTCACCGCATTATCGATTTGCTCTCTGAGGTACTTTAGAGCAGTCATGAATTTATCTTCTTCTTCACTTTCAAGTGCTACATAAGCGGCTCTTGGTAAATTCAGTGACACAACTTGCATAGATCCAAGTGAATCGAAATGCGCTCCATCTACGAAATCCATCATGTTGTTGAATCCTACAGTTTCTTCTTCACTTAATGCAAAGCTGTACGCGCAACATTGGGTACAATTGATAGAAGTTAATGGATTTTCTTCGTGATACTGCGATTCAAAATATGGTGTTCCATTAGTTAATGCTAATTTAATCGCAGATTGATATTGTTCTTTGTAACTCGGAGCAGACCATTCAGTAAGCCTTCGGATAATAGGTTTATCAAAATCAGGAGAATCCATGAACTCCTTAGAGAATACGATTTCTGCCTTTGGGAATGTGAACGGCCTACCACGAATATCACCTTCGGTATAAATTTCCATGAATGCTTTAAACAAAAGCCGAGCTTCCCGATCATATTGTCCATATGTTTTTCGTGAAATTGTTTCAGGTTCTAGTATGGTTTCTTTAGTTGTTTCACTGCGATTAAAGAATAATCTACCATCACCAGTTTTCCCTCCAAAACTCCATTTACAGGTAGTTTGTTTTTTACCCTTAGGTGTTCTTGGTTTACCATCCCACACTTGACCCTTGTAGACAACAGGTCGGTTCCACCATACTTGAGGTACGCCTGGGTACAATTGAATGGAACTGAAAACGGAATTATGCGCTACAATACCATTAGCGAGCACAAAATTTTCATTGTCTTGTACACCTATGTCGAATACAAATTCTTCTGGTTCAGTTATTTTTATAGACTTTACTTCCATTGGTAATATATTGCATATTTTGTTCCATGTATCCGGTATTAAATGTGATACTTGTTCTAATTGATGATACTTTAGCCTTCGTGAAGATGCTCGCCAAGTGTAGCTATACTTACTTAATCCGGGTACGCGAGAAGTTATTTCGGATTTCATGATACTAAAGTCATGTCGTTGTTGGGAAATTATATTAGTATTTACGATAGTTCGTTCATCATTTGTAATTTTTATACCAAGCGAACTAATCGTACTTAACGTAACGCGATATACTGGGTGATTTCTAACAAAGTTACTTTTTGTAAATCGTTTATCTATATGGTAATCTAAATCAATCCTACGTAATATGTATTCAATTTGATTAATTAGAATTTTTGATGTTGTGCTATATTGGTATCGTCTACGATTTATATTACCATCAGTTGACAACAAACCATCTAATAATGATAGAAGTGTATCATTATCACATGACAATAATGCAGCTGGTATTCTTTTATTTGATGCTCCTTTACCAATTTCAGTAATTAATGGAATTCCAATCGTAGAAAACGACATACTTGAACATTTTTTTTGAGTATCTTCATGCCACTCGCCAGCAGATCCATTCAGATTATATACTATATCAGATATTCGATTCATAACAGCGCGATTGTGTATACATAGTCGCATAGAAGTATCGGGTATACCATTATTAGCAGCAAGAGATCCATCACCGATACAACAACCAATTAAAAAAGCCAAATCGTGATTAATGATAGTTGATCCTGTTATTGGAATCTGTTTAACCGTGATGATTGTGTGTGGATTATCACTTGGTGAAATTTCATATATATCACCGAATTGATTAATATCAAATAATGAATGATCTTCCGTTGTCGTAACAGATCGACCATCATGAAGAGATGTTGCCACTAATTTCGATTTTGGCACATGCTTATATACATGCGTTATGGGTTTCCATTCTACTTGATTAGTTATCCGGTTCAATGATGGTGTTAATATTATATCATCAACAGTGGATGATCCAGGCTGATTTAAATATTTACCAACGAAATCCCCGATTGATATAATATCGATGTCATCACCCCGCTTTATCACGATTGGGGTATCATAACTCAGGCTTTGTCCTCCACGAGCGCATGTCATTTGACCCATTTCGTATATAAACATCTGCGCCAATTGTTTTATTTCAGCGTAGGTCTTACCAGCTAAATATGGAGAAATTAGTACATTAAACGAATTGTACCCCTGACCTCCAGCGCAATTACATTGACTTGAACCAAGTGATTTAGCAGCGTGTAGAAGTGCAACTTCTGCGGTTTGTGCTGCTCTTGCAACTGGTAATGTTTTGCCACATCCATCTGGGAGTAGTCCATAATATAAAATGAAACGGAGGTCACTGTTGTAGCAAAACTGGCGATTTGTAAAGTATTCCATATCATGACAATTGCCTGATAGAATAAATCCATGACCGGCCAAGAAATTATGATTTTCATCTACTGTAATATCATATGTGTCCTCATTACCATAATATTCAATAGATTTAATTGGTATTTGTGACCAAGTATGCGTTTTTCTAGTCCCATGCGTGAATTGTTGAGCAACTCGATCCGCAAACGGCTTACGTAACCTTAGTTTACATAATAAGTTGGTAACATCTTCACCAGAACACACACAATGATAAAAATCTTTATGCGTATCGGATTTTTTGTCATATCGTTGATAGCTTACGTTTATACCATGCATCAGCATTAAACAATGATATAAATTAATGATATCTTCGTTAGTATTACCGAATTCGAGATATGGTAACTTGTTAATCCCATGTAATACGATGGATGCATCTGAATTAATTAAACCTGACAGAATGCCAGTAGCATCAACTTCGTTGAAGTTTGATATATTTTTTGAATTATTCCAAATTTCACATAATTCGTCATCTTTAAATGAAATTGTAGTTGTCCCATCTATGTTATTTGTCATATCATATGATTTATCTAAATGGTTTAATACATTTATAAGATATGTGATTTTTTCGGTTTTTTTCAAATGAAAACATATACAACCATGCTGTAATGTACCATCTCCCAAGAAAAACCCAATTAAATTACCACGATAGGTTTCATCTTGTACATCATCAATTGGTATATGATTTAATGTGGCGATTCTATGACCAACTCGTAAATCACTAAGTGGTTGAGTGTAATGTTGGATATGTTGCCCCGATGTTTTGTAAAATGGATGATCCGATGTACAAATGATATATCGACCTTTACCAAACGTGACTTTGTATAAATCGGTAGATGGATTTTTTATAAATCGAGTAACAGGTTTCCACGATATCTTTTTCGTGCGCGTATCAATAGACGGAACACTAACAGCTGATTCATATCTAGTTTCCACTAATTCCTTGATGGTAGATATGTATATCTTATCTTGTATTTTATACACAATTGGCATGTCACCAGACAAACAGTGTAGATTCCCTTCAACATGGAGTTTCGATATATCGCTAGGAAGCATTTGTAGTACGGCTTCTTTACAAATATGATCAGCGATTCTTTTGTGTTGAGTCTCCTGATTAGTGCCATCTAAATTGGCGTTATCATGAACACTATCGCCATCTACTTGCCATATCGCCATCATATCAGCAATCGGCATACCAACTTTAGCACACGCCTTATAAACATCTTCTAATCCTAGATCCAGCATCTCAATCAGAGATACACTACGAATAAGACTCCCGGTAAGATGTTTGGGTTTCATTTCTTTAATACTTTCTTCTGTGTTAGTAGCAATCTTGGTTAACTGTTTCTCGGTGACTTCAACACCCATCGATTTACAGTTCTTGCGGATCTCATCGATGATCTTCTGCTTGTCAAACGTAGACACGTAACCGTCACTTGTTAAAACTTTCTTTTGCATTCGTAGCACTCCTCAGTTTGTAATTATTGTTTGTGTACCATATGTAGAATGTGAATAATCCCTCGAATCAAAAACAGCATAAGCATATATCTGTGTATCAGCTACACCGTACAACTGTATTTCCATTGGACTCCAATCACGAATTGGTCCTTCGGGTAATATCATGCCGAGTTTTTCTCTAGCGGATAGTTTTTTCTTCGGTGGGTAATCAATGAAACTTTTACACTTTCTGCACCAACCCTCATCAACAAATCGAATATCAGTAAACTTAGTTTCCCATATCGATTTTAGTGATTCCGAGAACAAATTACCATATACGGTAACAGTTCCATCACAGCATGCCCTCTCTGATAAGCATGGAATAACATTTCCATTATATGTAATACCACACATATTGATACCAGCTAGGCATCTGCCTTCAGGCTGCAAATTATCAGCAAGTACGTAATTGATTTTAAGATCGTTTATCTTACTCATTAGATATTCAATACCTGTCGCTGGTAACATATATTCGCCCATGGTAAGCTGAATCTGCCACATTGGGAATTTAGCTGCAATCTCAGCCAGCTGATCAAAGCACCATACGTTATGTGTCCCGAAATTTGTAATCATTACAAGTTTATCAGAAAAAAACTGAGATCGACCAAAAGCTTGCCCATGATTAAATTCTTCAGAATCTTCCACTCTATTGATAGAAACTCCGATTACGTTAAAATCCGGGCTTACCTCTTGATCAAATAGAGCACCATTTGTAACGATGTTTACTTTGCATTTTTGCGCTAGATCATGAACTACAGCATTTAATACACCACTGGGCAAAGATCCTGGCTCTCCACCTGTTATAGTGATAGTTTCCGGTGGATATGCTAAGATAGAATCCACTATTTTTCCAATGTGTGCTACATCTGGATGGGGTAGTCCAGTAATTGCAGCTGAACCACATTCAATACATCCCTTATTGCATCTTGGCGTAATTTCATACACTACATCTTTTAGTTTTAACATGTTTTTGGCCTCTTATTAAATTCAATTTGCATAATCACCTAGACAGTAATATACTCTGCTCAGTTCCACCAAACATGAATTGATATAATCGCTTAAGTTCATCTACTGCCCGCTGACGCTCTTCTTTAGTATATCTTTCTCCAAATTCTGGTTCAACGGATGATATCGCAATATATAATGCGTCTGATAACACCATGCGTGGAACAACAACAACCTTATTTCGATCAGCTTCTTCGCGTTGGCGGTCTAGTTCAAATATCTCTTCTTTGCTTGGCATCAGATCACCTATACAAATTTATCTAATGTAGTTGGTTTTGATTTTACCAACGGGCATTCGGGAAACGGCAACCAGTACTTAGCTTTAGGCAACAGGCTCATTCCAGGACCGAAATCAGCAGTTAAGATTCTATCATCGGAGAAGAAATCACCAACTGATGCTCGATATCCAGCATATGTTTTACCATCGTTGCAAGCGAATAAGATCCGCTCTTGGTACACCGGCTCAGTGTACGTAACTGGCTTCCATTTTAGCATTTATGCAATTCCTCCAATAACTTCAGATGCTGTTGGATAATCAGCTAGATAAATATGAGGATTCCATGAAACCACTTGTAATAATCCAGGTTTTGATTGGGTGGCATTAGCTATATATTCTTGCATTTTAAACAACATGAAACAATTAGCAGGAAATCCACCGAACATATCATGGCTTCTAAAAAGCGCTCTGAAATTTAGATATCCTTTTCGAATAGTGGCATTTGCTGCTGTCCAACACGGTACTTCTGATGAAACTGTATCTATTTCTGGAACCCAAAGAACTGCCGTTGCCCGTCTGCTATCGGGATCCTGATTCAATCTTTGAATCATGCTAGATAATTGATCTACTGCGGAACTTCCATAGATGCGAAAACGCCCACCGTATGTGTATGGGTGTCCAGTTGGATTTTCCCCGGATAAAACTTGAGCACTATAAAGTTCCATTTGACTTTTATTAAAAGTAAATCTCTTATGAAGCATATCTCTACCAGGATCCGTTATAATCGTGGAAATTGTTTCTTGCATTTCTATTTTATTTTCTATATGTTCACCTTTTGATAAAACTGTTTCTATAATTTTAATCCAGGCTTTCGGTATCGTGCTAGTCTTAATCTCCATAATAAATCAACCAACTACCATAATAGTAGAGTCAAACTATATAAGAGTTGCGATCATGCAGAGAAATGACGATTTTATAAAACCCGAAGAAATTGTACCGTTTTCTAACCGCCGCAGAAAAATAGCTACAGCATGTCCCAACTGCGGAACTACAATGGAATGCACTAGGCATACATCTAATATATTAACATGTGAATATAAATGTTCGAATTGTGATTGGGAAGGTACTAGCTGGCAATCTTTACAACTACAGGGATATACAATGTTTGGAGATCCTGCGATGCCGTATGAAAAAGAGCGCATGCGTTCGTATAATAAAAAGAAAGTAAAGAATCGGTTTATCAAGTAGTGTGCTGTATTAGTAGAGCATGCTCATCTTGATTCATACCCATTTTATCAATCAACCACAAAGTAACAGCCAAGTTTTGTGCTCGATCTAATGATCCTTCAGTGAGTTTTTCTCGTAATTGAAGAGTTTCTTCATAGGACAATCGTTTTGGGTACATCTGATCTTCTATACCCAACATTTTTGCAAGCGTTGAAACTACTTTTGTGGCATACGATTCGGATGATGTAGCAATATATGTGAATGCTCCAATCAAATCACACAAACTAGCGGGATCAAGAGCTAAATCAATATCTCCATCATACAGAATTTCTTCATCATCATGAATTGTTGCAGATAGATCTATCTTTGACATGCCGTAGAACCATGACATCGGCCATAACGGACTAGCAAAGACTTTCATCTGCTATCAAGCTCCCGCTGCAAAAACTCAACCTCATCAGTTTTCTTTTGGATTATCCATTCTAAATAATCATCGGGAACTTCTTTTATACTCTTACCCTTGTACTTTCCATACTGCATGATCGATAAATCAACTTCAGCCTTATTCTCCGTCTTGCTCATCTGGTTCACTCTCCCTTGTAAAGTAATACATCAGCACGTTTTCTTTTGCATCGATTCCTTTCGAAATGACCTTAACATCTTCTACCATTTCAACACTATTGCCGATCTGAGTATACATAGTAAATGGCACAATGGACAATATATCCCAAAGTATATCTTTCCCTTGAGACAATTCAGCCGTTTTCAGTGTTAGGGTTCCAATTACTGATCCATCGCTACCATAAGACCACTGTACGTTCTCGGCTTCAATCTCTTGTAATGGTCCTGCTCCACCATCTACTTCAATAGTTACCTTCATCTGATATCACCTATTCCATCTAGTTTAAGTTCATTTAAACTGCTCTGATTATAAAACATGATCCCCCGAAACGAAAGAGCATATTTTTTAGCATGTTTTATAAATTCGGTTATAACACGATCAAGATCGGTTTTGCATACAAGTGCAATTTCATCACCGCTAAACCACCGACCTATTAGCACTGGTTCCGGGTATGAGAATGTCTCAAACATCGATTTAAATAATGCATTTACTCGATCATATCCAATTGCGGAATTGAGTAATTTAACATCCTTGAAATCGACTATTGCTACATCAAATGGTGGAATTAACTGCTCTTCAACTTCAATCTCTAAAGCATTGCGGGTTAATATCCCGAATGCTTTATCAACGTATAACCGCTCGATTCTCTGCGCCAAGTCGATTACAGATTTCATTTAATCCCTGCCCAATTCATGTTTGGGGTTACATTATATAATTTACAGATTACACATGAACTATTACCAGATAAATAAGAAGATATTATATCTTCTTTAAAGGGTTCTAATCTACCACATCTTGACACTTAATACAACTCCCAACGGTTATTGAAGTCCACACAGCATTCAATACAGTTATGCTTACATATTGGATCCTTTTGCGTATTGTGTTTTAACCACCACATTTCCCGTTCATTCCACATACCAGGACCGACTTTTCCAATGGGTTCTCCATGCTCACGCATATGAATTGGACACGCATAATGATTACCATTGCATATCATCACATCATCCATAACAAGCGGGCATTTATCGCTGTCCATCTTGGTTAACCCGCGTACATGTCTGCCCTCTACGGTATTCATTACTCGATATTTCAGAATCGGGTGATCTTTCAGGAGATTCCAATCAATTGACTTTAATCCACTCAATGTAAGATCGGACTGCGCCGAAGATATCACTCTGATATCTGCCACTCCAAGATCATGTCCGAATTGAACGGTTTCTGGCATGGTTTCAATAGTACTGTCATCAAATACCATTCCTAGAGTAACATATGTTTTCTTTGACAGATACTTGATATTGTCGATGACTCTTTCCCACGCTCCAGGGATCCCACCACACATTTTCTCTCCGAAACTGGAGCAACATGCATCCAAACTGATAGAGAAATCATTTACACCGGCTTCTAATAGTGCATCGTATGCTTCTCTAGGGGCTGACCCATTAGTTGAAATAGCTATATGCTCACAGTGATGCTTTTTAGCCAATTCAACAAATCTTCCCAAGTCCGGATGCAGTGTAGGTTCCCCGCCTGAGAATCTAATATTCTTCAAGCCACGAGTACCAACCCCGACATAACCAAGCTGCTCTGCAAAGTCCCGATATTTTAAATATCCCCCACAGTCGATTCCTCTACAATACGGACACTTAAAATTGCACAAATCAGTAATTATAAATTCCGCTCTATACACCGGAGTATAGCAGGTTGACGTAGCAACCCGCTTCTCGGTCATTGTATAGAACCCCACATCATCTAATGTTCTCATATCACATCACTAATTCGGGCTGGATAAGTTTACCGTATCCACGAGGGCATTCTCCCAAGGATAACAGATGCTGACACCCATGAGGTTCTTCCGTCATATTACATTTAGTAGCGATATATTGATGGGTGCCATCAAATAAGACCGCAATACTAAGATCTCGGCACTTTATTTCTTCTATGGGATCCATTTTTCTCACCAATCGAACAGCGTCTTTTGCATACTACTCTCTTTAGCGATACTAGTATTTAAGAGCATCGCTTCTGTAACACCGAGCACACCTAGCATTCGGTGAATAGGTTTTACTAGCTGTTTTTCTATATAATACTTTCGATCTAGTTCAATTCCATGCTCCAAAGCATACTCAGGATCCTCAGCTTGATCTCTGAATTTACCGCGATGATCATCCTTAGTTAAATCAGAAGATCCTTTAACAACCACGAATTGCACTCTATCATTAACTTGGTAATCCATGAGATTCCGTTTTTTCATTTTGTCTATCAGAATAAGGTGAGCCAATCTTGTTTCCGCACCTGGTTTGTATTCACTTCCATATTTTTTTGACAAAACCAGCTTCCAGTATATACCCGGATCCGTTAAATCAGATGTCTTAATCTTAGTTATTGCTTCGCGAGCAATTTCAAGAGCCTTATCAACATCACCTTCGAGCATTACAGTATTTAGTATAGCGGTCAATGTTTCAGATGTATACTCACACCAATCACGCCTAACAGTTTCTAATCCTTTACTTTTAATTTTTCCAATACCCCTTTTCTCAAATTGATATTTAGAATAATGTTTTTTCGCGAGAAACAGAACTCGCTTACAGTACGCTTCCGGTACTAGCTCCATTGGTGGTGGAAGCTGTGCTGTCGCGGCTTTTGCAAGTTTATCGGCAATCTGCATAGATTGATCAAAATCTGCGATATTTGTTTTAACGAATAAAGAATCCGTATTGTGTAATAATATATTTCCACACGAGTCAACAAATGCGTGAGCATCATCTACTTCTATATCATACACATAAGTGTTTGATGGCTCTTTCGACAATTTAGTTATTATCTTGCTATTAAAGACACTAGAAGTAACTAATTTATATTCATGTTTGGCTTGTCTAAATCGAATGCTGTGATTTATACGCATTATATTCATTAATGTAGATAAACCTGATGCCAACTCAGTAGACACCGTACTATACGTAAATTCTATTTTTCGATATGACTCAGTATATCTGGTACAACTGGTTCTTGATCCATCACCCTCTATAATAGTGGATAACAATATTTCACGATGGGTTGGTTGTAGATTATACACAAAATCGGGTAGTTTTTTACTATATGCGCCATGATTACATAACGCAGTAAACAACGCCGCACTAATGCCATTCATCATTTGCAATTTTCGCGTTTTGTCTTTATAAACTGTACCATTTTGTAATACACGATCTTTTTTACTCGACTCAATGATACAAGTTTTTGCACCAATAAATAACGAATTATATGCGAATTGCATTTTTTCTAACCAATCGATGTTAGAATCACATATACTTGCTCCGGTTTTACTACCAAAAACCGAACTTCCGTTAGTAATATATCCACCAAGTAATATACACAACTGATCTATATCAGTTTCTTTAATGTACCGTTTTAATAATATTGGGTTTTTCCGAACAGTCCACCCAAAGGTTAAATACTCATCATTATATAAATTAAATTTACTTATCTTAGTACGCCCTTTATATACAACACGCACTTTAAAATCTTTAACATATTCGTACAAATCAATGATTTCTATATATGTTGATGGTTCTGGTACGTCACATCTATACATTTCAGTGTTATGCATCTCCATGGGCTTCATTTCGTGTAAATTAATATCCATCAATGAATGATCTTCGGTACAGACAGTTTCGCCAAATTTCTGATTAATTCGATATAACTGTTTTTCAGTATGATGTCGCATAATAGATTTAATTGGCCGCCAACCCAGATGGGTGAGTGCCATATATGGAACTTCAGTAATATAATCTTTATTACTGAATACATCATGTTGGATAGTGCCATGGAACAGTTTTTCAATTGGTATAACTTTAATCATATTATCATGATCTTTAATGGTTATACATCGATCACCAGTGATACTATCACCGTATACAGTTTCATATCCCATTTCTTTGACCAATTGCCGAGTTTTTTCAATGTTTTGTCTACCATAACTAGTAACACTGGCGGCAATATCAACTATAAATGTGCGTGAGTGTTTATATCCACAATACCCATAACATGAATTAAGTAATATTTTAAAAGCGTATTGTTTGGCATCATACAGCGTTTTCTCCAAAGATCCGTCAGCAGCGGCCTTCATCGCTTTCTTGGCCTCTAATCGCTCCTCTAAGAGAGTTTCTAAGATGCTAGGTAAAATCCCCTTAAGAACAGTCTTATCTACGAACCTTGGGCCTCTGGTGGCTTCCTGGTTGAATTTAGGAGCTTCTTCATATGGTACATCCAGAGTATCATCCAGAAGGATAGTATCATACGAGAGATTATGCGATATAATTATAGTTGGGTATAGCGATTTATAATCCAGAACAACTACATCTTCTACTAAACCCTTTGGTGGTGTTAATACGGTGGCTCCTTCATATTTAACACCGTCATCATCTTCTTCCGATGATTCGATATAGCTCCCGAAAACACAATCTAATGGTTCCGACTTTATTTTAGCTGCACTTCTTCTAGGCTTGATTCCCAATACACGATCTCGCTTATTGAACTCCTTTAGAAATAAGTTCTCAATCATTGCTGATTGGCCGCTATATAAAACATCTTGTAGCAATAATCCTGTAGCTTTTGATAATGCGATGTATTTTTCTAACAACTTGAGATCCAGTAGCAACTTTAGCGTAATATTGGCATCTTGTTTAGCATATTCCAGGAATTTTGTATCATGAGCCAACCACAATCTGCGCATTTCCTGTGGCTTCACATCGAGCTTTTCCTCATTGACTAGCGAAGCGGCAGTTGCTAACTTGTAATTCTTTAACGAATAATTCTTACGAATTATCGGTAGCATATCCAGCGAAACCCGTCCTCGGATTAAAATCTGGCTCGAATCTCCAACCTCTCGAATCTTTGGCTCAGATTTATCTCTCCCGATGCTCAACGGAACTTCATTGAGATGCGCTCGATCAATGATGTACGGCCAATCGAAACTATCACCGTTATATGAAACAACAATATCTGGATCAAACTTATTAACTTCGGTTACAAAATCCCGTAGAAGTTCAGCTTCATCATCGTTTTTGAGCAGCTTGATGTTACCATCCGACATAGCCATTGTAATGATCACTATGGGATCCGCTTCTCTGAGGAGATTGCCTTTTGTGTCAACCGAGGGGCTGGATATTGGGAAATTGCCAGCCTCATTAAGCAATACTTCGATATCAAATGCCAGCGTTTTTAATGGCGCATTTAACTCGTTTTCCACCCGATGTATCCCATCATTGGTCCAAATCATTCCCCCTAAATTGTGATCTACCATATAGCGATACTTATACAAGATATCAGCTTCAAACACCTTTAGTCCTCTATCAATTAACCCATCCCGTATTTCACTGGTATCACCGGGATTAAATAGAGTGATTTTCCACATTGGCGTGGTCTGTGTTTGATATCCAATCGGAAGGAACTTATCTACTGCATCTATGCTATGTATCATGTGGTTATCAGCAAGTTTGGGCGGTAATTCACCAACCGCATAGAAGTACGGATAATGGTGCTCAGTATGTAAAGTTCTCAGCTTTCCATTAGCATCTTTCCCAACTAAAAACACCGTTGGATGCTTCTCTTTGTGATCGTACTTGTAATAGCAATCTAAGATCTGCATTTATGCCTCAACCAAATATCATAATCGTATGTTTTGTCTAACTCGTTCAATGCTTCATCTTCCGGATCCGGTCCCATTGGTACATAAAACGGTTCACCGAAGGATAGATCAGTTAACCCGCATTGAGGGCATTTGAATACGATACCATTAGGATGCTTCTCGATAACATCAACTTCATCCAGTGGCGTTACTTCGAAACATCCATCACATTTAATAACTGGAATTTCGATCATTTATCTATCAACTCCAAGATGTAATGACCAATAAGTTCTGAGCATTGAGGTACAATAGCATTACCAAGCGCTTTTAATCTTTGGGTACGATATGTTTTATCTGTTGTGGTTCGCAAGACTCCATCTTCCCATCCGGGCTTCCAGGGCGGGTCCAGTTTAGCGGAAATCCCATCAAAAGCTCTACCCAATCCGGATTCAGAACTCCACCTACCACAGCGTTCAATGGTAGACTGTGCCGCGACATCTGGCTCGGTCCCGCATTGTTCGAAGCATCTTGTGTTGTCGGAGTCGGAAACCTTTCTGGATGAATCGCCAATGCCGCTAGATTCCTGCTTGCACGACTTTGTTTCCACCAAGGCTTGTCTGGATCCCATGTTTCTGACGGCGGATTGGTCAAACTGGCCGTTGGTGTGGGCAACAACAAAGACCCGTTTTCTGAGGTGTAAAGCTCCAACCGAGGCAGCCGATACAACATTCCATTCAACATTATACCCGCTTTTGGAAAAGTCTCTGAGAATTCCGGTAAAGAGTCCACCTGGTTTACCTTCAGTGTCTTTCGCACTAAGGATCCCAAGCACGTTTTCAACAATGACCCATTCTGGTCGAACTTCGCAAATAATTCTGTATGTTTCTCCCCACATCCATCTATCATCTTTAGCACCTTTTTGTTTACCCGCACACGACACCGGCTGACATGGTGGTGATGCACATATGACATCTACCAGTGGAATATTACTCATAGTTCTAACATCAGTATATCGTATTACATCTGGCCAATGCTTTTTTAAAATCTTGTTACAAAATGGATCAATTTCACATTGCCATATCGTTTTAAATCCACCCGTTCTTTCCAACCCTAAATCAAACCCACCTATTCCTGAGAACAGTGAACCTACAGTTAGCATTATGGATCATCCATTCGTGCTTTTGAAAAATGCAGTTCTGGTGTAGTAAGTTTTCTCAGCGTTACATGATCCTCTTGGAAAAACGGGAGCATAACCCCCTGGAAATCGATTGTAGTAACTGGAAATATATTAGCTCCTTCCAGAAACTGCCCTAATCGAAGATCAGGGTGTTTACTCCACGCTTCTTCGAGAGCCTTACAGATAATCGGAATTCTATTAGGATCTCTCACTAGAATCACCACTAAATACCATTTGCTTTAACAGCGGTGTTCATCTCTTCAGTAATTTCATCATCGGTCCACAACACTAAACCATATTTCGCTACCAAATATGCTAATACCGTGTCATTATTAGCCACCGCTTCTTTTAACTCACTCATATCAGCTGGTTTCCCATCTTCGGTAGTGCTGGTCAAAATCCCCTCATCGACCAAATCACATAATGTTCGCTGAATTTCAGTGTTATATTTTACTAAATTACACATTTTTGTTACTCGGTCCCTAGCATCTGGATCAGTTAATACTTTATCAAAAGTACCTACTTCAAACGAGATCACACCAAATTCTTCCTCGAAAGTATCTAATTTCAAACTTATCACCTGCCATAGACTACGCTATAAACCTATAAAAACCTTATGCTTAAAAAATGAAGTGAACACCCAATAACACTAAAATAAGAAAAAGTGCTAACAGGAATACAATACTAAAATCTCCTGGCCAAATCATGAAACTTGCATAAATCCTTCTCAAGATCCTCTTTATACCACGAGTATACCTTTGGTAAGCCTTTCGGATTGCGTTCTTCATTTAAGTCAAGCCTCACTATCACACCTCTATCGGCTCCCTGAGTTGCCATGTAAGCCGCGATCTGCATTTTATAATATGTATAATAATTACCAGTTTTAATGTCTAATATAGTTTTATCACCTTCATATAACCCTTTCCAATCACCTCTACCGGCATACGGCGGATCAATATTCCAGCATACGAATTCAACATCTTCCGGTTCTCTGAGCGATTTATCCAGCGAATTCCACATCTTTAGAGCTTTTTCCAACTTGGCATTAGTCACATCGAAACTCGGCATTTTCCATGGTGGTAGTGTATCTGGATAATCCATTTCAACATCGGGCATTTCATTATGCAAAATATGATAATGAACTAGTTCTCCGGTCCAAGTAATAGCAGTTGGTCCACTGTGCTGAAACGGACTGGATGCACTTAAAATCGTGGTGACGCTCGGCATCGGAGGCAGTCTACCACTTTTATCAACATAAAAACGCCGTCCTGCGGCATCATGTTGTGTATCAAATTCCATTTTACCACAAACCCCATGCTTCAAGGCCAATCTTTCCCCCAAGATCGGTATATATCTCCCATATCAATCGGCTATCTGAGGCAATCAGATAAGTGAGCAATTCCCGATCTTTCTCAGACAGCTTTTCAGTTAGCGTAATCAAGATCTTTTTGGCATCTCGATATGCAAAAGACTGTTCCAAACATGCTTTACTGCAGTATCCGAGTTGATCATAATATCCCTCGGAATTTAAATTCTTACTGCAAATCTTACATTGTACCATTTTATCATCTCTAAATTATACTAATTTTAAAGATTTTGTTTTTTCTCGGTTATCATCATTACCCACGAATCCAATGCAGGTTAGGGTTCCTGGCGCAACTTCAGTTAAACCCGCGTCAATGATGGTTTCACAGTCAATATCTTGCTCCAGCTGCATAAAAGTCTCATGATCGGCCTTTAAAATCACGGCTCTTCCGAGACACTTATGCTTGTCAGCAAGCCGCATGGCCACGTGACTTACCTGAGCAGCGATTTTACCCTTCGACATCCCCAAGCTGCTGTCAATTACATAAATGAAAGTTGTATTTAAATCTACTGATCTGGTCATATTTATCTCCTTGGAATTTATAAATCCTCTAATATTAAATATTTGATATCCGACACCAAACAACAATGTCTGGGCAATGTTACCCATTCCCCAATATTGTAGCCCGATTAATCCATTACTTATCAACCATGTAACATATCCATAGCGTTTCCTTATCATTCGTTTGTCTGATACTAAGAAAGCTCCTAGCATTGAGATAACTAATAAGAACCATGGATACCAATCAAGCATATATGACAAACCCTATCATGGTTACAATAGTGTTGAACATAAAGTCCGGATAAATGTTACGCATTATCTCATACAAATTCTTATAACTCGTACATTCAGGGTCATGTTCCATTGCAATAAACGCATCTGGTACACCATAAAAAGCACCAACGTATATGAATTCTATCTCGGCTTCATGCAATGGAAATCCTTCGTCGTCAGACAAATAAACATGCTCAGCGATAGCAAAATTCTTATATCCTACACGACACGTAGTATTCACTCCACTATGAAACACCGGAACCTTAAATTTAATTTCTTTCATAGAACTCATATAGATTACAATTCTATTTATACCTTTCGGTCTTACCAATCATGAGTTAAAACGTCAAATCCAAGCGGCTCAATCCATTTAAACTTCGGGTTTACATGGAGTATGGCTGCTCCGGATTCTGGTCCTTCTGATGTCATGGAAGGTAATTGGCATATAAAAGACTGATGATATGTGGGATTGATACCCCACTTATGCAAATGCCCTGCTATGATGATATCTGCATCATAGTTTTGGAAACATGCCTTGTGGTATAGATTTGTCAATCTTTCTTGTTCACCGATACCATTTTCATGATTAACATAGAATTCCAAGCCATTCATGATAAAACTTCCATGATCTTCCCCAATGTAAGAAAAATCATCTCTATAATTTGTCACCATTCGCACAGAATTCTGTTTTAGCTTACGCTTTGGAATTTTATCATGATTACCCGCCAAAACAAACGTGGTTAATCCAGTTCTTGGATATTGATCAATCACATAGTCGATAATATCCGATTTTGTCCAAGCTTCCCCACGATCTCGCTTAAAACAATATTTATCAACCAAATCTCCAGCATGAATTACAAATCCTACGTTCCTTTCTTTAAAAATGCGGTAAGATTCTCGAACGGCTGTCATTTGCTGACTTTTGTTTCCAAAATGTGTATCAGACAATAACCCAACCTCAAAACTTGAAGGTATTTGACTAACAATCATTTCGATTTGATAATCATCCCAGGCAGCATTGAATTCCTTTTTGCCCATACCAACTGCAGCGGCAGTTTTTTTCTTCGATCCTGTTCGCAGAAAAGCTTTGATTATTTGATCTATATCTACGATGACAATACCTCAATACTACGAATAACAAAAATTTTCTTACCTGGAATTCACTGATGTTTATAAATTATTATTTTTATAAAATGGTCAAATAGGAGCATAGGAGCCGTTTTTTTCGATGACACTTATTTATATTCCAGGATTAAAAAAATTTTGGGTTTCATTTCGGACGGTTTTTTTATTCATTCGTTTTTCTAACTCAGCGTATGAAAAATGCCTAGTTATTAAATTAATAATTTACATAATGTGGTAGATTTTTCAAAATGAATTTTTGGAAAAAATCGTCCCCTGATAGCAGTTTTTTTTCACTGATGCCGATTTTGCGCTACTAGATATGATATACTATATACTACTTTTATAGTATTAGTTTCAGGTTGATTATTATATTTTCTTTTTGTGGTCAATTTTTCCATATACTATATTATATTGTATAATAACTCGGATTAAAACTCGCTGGTTATCATTATAAAATTAAACCTAAAACCTCGGTAGAAAAAAAGAATATTTCAAAAATCTCGAATCGATATTGTAAAATCGCTATCCAACAACACGGGTATTCGACGGGAAAAAATCTCACCGCTATTTTTATAATCACGGAGGAATACTCCTAGTAAAAATAGCCAGCATTTTGATAACTCTCACTTCGTTTTTCCCATTTTTGGTGGAGAAAAACTGCGTTCGAGGAAAAAATATTGGTTTTAGATTGCTGTCGCAATCTTTATATCCTTTAAGGCTCATATATCCAGCTCATGTCACTACAGCATATTCGCTATAACGCATTATACACATTGCGTAAAATATTCCCCAAAGAAACCATCTTAGAACCCATTTCTAAGTCTCGAAAGTACAACTACTATATCAAGCGCACTGGAGAAACCATTAAGGTACTCATTGCCACTATTAAAGATGATCATTGGGAGTTTCGCGTTGCCCACAACATGGTTCCGGAATACTTCTTACTCATAGCTCTCGATAACCAAGAGCGCATTGTCCATCAGTGGATCCTCCCTCGCGAATTACTGCTCGATAAGGGCTACCACACGATGACAGCTACCGATTATCCTGACCTAAAAATCGTTTAGTTCCGGAATAAAAAATTATAAAAAATTTAACTTTTTATGGGTTCATATAGGTTTCTAATACGCATAGTGTACATTATTACAAATGCATCCACTATACTTAAACTGTTTCGCGCTTTGGTAAGATCGTCAAAATGTCCGTCAGCCAAAAGGTAACCAGCATGGTGAACTAGAGCAAGCTCTAGTCCTTCTTGGGATTGGAAAAATTTTCCAGATCAACTCCAGATCCAGTGGATAATGCAAGAATTTCGCTACCAATTTTAATGCTTAGAAATTCTGCGATATCATCCAGGGCGGATACAATAGTCTGATCAACCAGGCCAAGTTTGCAGACTTCAGACATCAATCCATCTGCTTTTCCATGTCGAGATTACTCCCTAGGAAGTGTTATACATTTCTAACAGTATAAATGAAGACGTAAAATACCGTTCGAACAAGACTTCGTCTTATTCTCACTTAATAACCAAAAACTATAAATAGCAATACGTATATAATTAGTATTGGTAATAGAATGACAGGAGGAAACCAAATCATGGGTAAATCAAGATTTGTAACATTGCGGGACCTATTCGAAGTCAAATGCAAGAAATGCGGATCAACAGACGTCATATTATGGTCTGAATAATGTCCGGAATGTGGAGCTTGCATAACAGCAGTTTGCCACAAATGTGACCAAAAGTTTCAAGGAACAGTCTAGATTGTTTAACGTCTTTCAAAATGATCTCAAAGAAAGGGAAAGATACACGATCAAATCGGCTTTATAGACGCGCCAGAAAATTGGGGTAAATGAAAATATGAAAATATTAATATATTTTGCAATCCTATCATTATTGGTAGGAATGTCCAGCGCACTGCCTACAGACAAAGGTCCAATTGAAGTTACAGTCAAAGAAAAGTGGTCAAAAGTAATTTCAGATGGAGAATCCGTATCTGGTGTATACTTATTTAGTACGACAAACGGCAACGTTTATAGTATCCAGGATACGGTATGGCATTGGAATTTCAATGCCGCTGATAGATATGCCTTAATCCAGCCAAACAATACTTATAAAATCTGGTTATTTGGAATAAGGATGCCATTCTTCAGTGCATATCAGAATGCGTATAGAATTGAAAAAATTTAAAAAAAAAGATATATTTAATTTTTTAAAAAAAGTTAAACAAAGTAAATACATATCAGTATTTACTTTGGATCTCTACTCATACAACTAAATGGATATTTCTTGGAAACAGTTCCACCGACTTCTGGGATATCCTTGTTATGACTTCAGGAACACGAATCTGCATTCAAATCCCGCAGTCTTTCAATCTCATCTAAGGCTCTTCGTATTAGCTCATGATAACCAAGAACATCAAGCTCTTGATCCGTTAGGGCCTCCTCAAGATCCATTACAAGGTCATCTGATCGTACACCAGCTAGAAACTCCTCCTGCTCTTTAAAAGCTCTATAAGAGCTTCATGATAAGCCCACACATCTATTTCTTCTCCTCAAAATATATTCCTTTATCCCCGCATATATCCTCAAGTTTCACAGGTTTACCCATCAACTTGTCCCACCCACTTCTAATATCTCGTGGTTTTCTGCGCTGGTCATTGCAATATTCCAAGTTCTCCCAATATTCTTCACCAGTAATAACATCGCACTTTTTAGTAGCAAATTTAGTACACATGAGATCCGTATACGTAAAGATCGTGACATAGACTTTCTCAACACAATGTGTGCATTTAACACACGCTCGTTTTCCTTCACACACCATTTAAACACCTTCATCAATAAGCAGCTGCTTGAGATCACTTAGGCTATCCAGAACATACAACTTATCAATATCACTTCTAGTTCTTGATATGAGATCTCCCAACTCACCAGGATCTTCCCAAATTCTAAACGAATTCTGCAGCGACATGAATGCATAATCCGGATTAATTGGAGAACTGCACTTAAGATCAACATCCTTTAGTATATAGTAATTAATTTCTCCATAAGCGGGTATCTTAGCAACTACTATATGCTTGCTCTTGAAAGCTTCTGTTTCCATTTTTTTCATAAACCACTTTCTTTCACATGGATCAGAAAGATCAACCGTCTTAAATCTAGGTTCATCTACAAGTTCAATTTCATTCGGATCAAACCACCAAGTTCTACCGTCATTACCATCTCGGATTTCAATAGGCAAGCTTGTACTTCTCGCATCAATTGATGTGATCTTAGCGGTTTTACCCAACATATGGTCCATTAAACCCTCTAGATTCCACTTACCGGATGTTTTTCTTACGATACGAACCATATCTCCAACCTTATACTTCATCAAACTCGCCTTCTCTACAAGTTCAATTTCATTTTCCAGGAGCCACCACATCTTATCAGTACCTTCCGCTTCTGGTTCATCTCTGATTCCAATTGGTAATTCGGAGTATTTCACAATATCGGCAATAACAACCGTTTTACCAACCAAATGATCCATCTTTCCAGCCGAATTCCAACGCGGTCCCTTTTTCACGATACGGATCTTGTCTCCAACTTCATACTTCATGTAACTTCACTCTCCTTTCTCAAGCAAGAAGTCATCATTAATTACCTTAAATGACAACCTCCCCAATTTAACATCTCTGTCCTCTGGAACGGCTCTACACACGATTCCTTCTCGGCTCATGTCACCATACACTGATTTACCCTTGGACAGCTTTAACATGGCCTGTAGGTCATTAGGCAAGCTTATATTACAGATCTCATGTACTAGGAAGTCATTACCAAGTCCTAACTCTTTAACTCGATCACTCATTTCCTGATAACTCGAATACTTCCCGGTATTAAGATCGTACATGTTAAACACCCTATATACAAGCGCTTCTAGTTTATAATGGTTTCCCTGTATACCTGGGCCTATAAGCTCTCCCTGTAACACCACATTGTCTCCAATTTGATGCACTACGCTTTCCAAATCGTGTTCTATAGCATAATCCCAATACGCAGTTCCATTCCATTTATGCTCGTAATCCGGCTTTAAATCAACATTCCTGCTACACACATGTAACCCATCTTCCGGATCCCAAAACACAGACATTGAAGTTCCGTCGTACTTCTCGGTAACAGAAAACATCTTTCCTTCATGGCGTTTCAATACATCAACACAGCTTTGTAGACGTATTTCATCAGTGCGGGGAATCCTATGTGGCAAGCTTCCTCGCGCATGACCAAACAACCTTGCTTTCTCGCCTTCAGCTGGAGCACGTTCCCATTTCCGGATCCCTAGCAACTCGGTTACATTATCACCTATTTGAGCGCTTTCAGCATGTTCTCCGAGTATATCCAGCGGTAGCACTAACCCTTGGCTAAGGCATCCTCTCAGTTTCATACTCTTAATTCTGAACCCTTTATTAGCACTGGTGTAGCAACATTTGCGCAGAAATTCATACTGCGGTTCTTCGGGTAACAGCGAATCAATTTCCGCATAGATAATTTTATCTCCTGGGTTATATTCATTTCGCCGTATGACGGTTTGCCATCCTAATATTCTAGCAACCTGTAGATTATCCGAATTCGGAACATCTTCAATACTTTCAATTATCTGTACAGACGCTAACTTTCTTTCTTCTGTCATCATACTCACCTTTAAATCAAATTCTTTAAGTTTACTATAGAAACATGTTGGTGATATATTAAGTATTTTGCATATTTCTTCACTCCCCGTGGGCCAGCCTCCCGATCAATTGATCTGCTCTCATTTCAAATCCCCCGTATACGAAAATGCTTGTATGCTCGCAACATCAATCCAGTAATGATATCCGGCTGTAGGACCAACAGTTGTACCTATTACAACATCACTTTCAGACTTCTCAACACGAATAGTAATTTCATCTCCACCACGGAGATTAAAATGAACTACCTTACCAACCATCCTGTTAAAAATTGGATAACTCTTCATATCTTCACCCATTCATGGTAAACTCTCAAGTACACATCTTCTACAACGAATTCACAGTCACATCCACATGGATACCACTCGATCATTGCACTTTTACTAACAACCTTCCCACATTCCGGACATTTATACATCACTATCAGCCTTAATCATATCGTATATCTTGTTAGTAAGTCGAATAGATAGCATAAACAGTTTATCATCACCCTTCTTCTTCATAACCTCTTCACCTTCACCCTCCGTCAACAATATCAGAGCATCTAAATCACCCTGAATTTCAGTTTCTTCATATCCCTTAGAATCTGGATCATCCATGTGTTGGTATGCCCTCATCGCTGTCAAAACCTCGACTAAAATATCCATATTAGAAACCATTTCATTCACCCTTCTTTAAAACCTCATATATCCTATTGGTAACAGTAATCGCTTTCATAAACACCTTGTCATCTCCAATAAGCTTCTTTGCTTCTTCTTCTTGCCCAAAAGCGAGATGCACAAACGCTTTAGCATCAATAGGTGCTTGTTCAGTCAAATACTTTTCTCTATCATCATTGTACTCCAGCTGTCTCATTCCAGTGAGTACTTCTAGTCCTATCGCTTGTATATCAATCATGTGTGATTACCTCCAACAATTCTTTTAATATCGGGATATTACTTTCTTCAACGAAAGTAACACCCGCATCTCCCATGATAACAATACCGTTTTGTCTCCATTCAACACTTATGCCGTTAAGCATTTAACCACATCCACATCCACGGTTTCAAACAACTCATTCGACATACCAAGACCATGCTTATACAGAACTTTTACAATCCCGGCATTTATCCGATCCTCATGGCGACTCCCATACAATAGTATACACCAAGCTATCTAAACCAACATCACCTGGGACAAATGTGCATAACACATGTAAGATTCTTCCACCATGAGATTGAATCCCCTGCATCTTTTCATTTAAACACATTTCCATACCAGCAGCAGACGCTGGAGATAATTTCACAACATTCACTTGAGTTAGCATATACAACTATAGCATTCCCATACTATATAAAAGATTCGGTTGATAGGGAACACTCCCCATATAGCAAATGGATTCATACTAACACACCAACTTTTCCAACATTAATTCAGGTTTCTTGAGCCTAATTTCAGTCCATCCCCACTTGTCTCCACCATGGAACTTCCGCTGGCTTTGTCGCTCATTTCCGGTCCACCCCATTGCTTTTTTAAACGCTTTACCAAACATGGTCTTAGACAGTTTTTCAACTTTTATAGCTCGGCAAAAATCCACATAATATTTATACGTCATGTCCTTACTGGCGAAACCACCGGGAACATCGTCATCTATACACAAATCAATAAATCCCTGTACCGGATTTGCGTTCATGATGTAAAGACTCCGTACATCATCAGCAGACATTTCATTAGTCAGCATCTTCCTAGAAAGAACTCCCGGCAACATACCCAAACACTTTATAACAAACCCGGATAACTCCATAGGATCATCTATCGCTTTCAGCCTCTCCGGGTCATCTACCAGTGGATCAAACACATGGTAACACCCAAATATTTCCATCCGTCTGAAGAAACCCTTAGTCAAATCCGAGATCGGTGGCAACATATTGGCGATTAACACCATTTTACAAGTATTTATTACTTGAACCGGCTGTTGGAATTTCTTCTCGATTTGTAGCAAGTCCTTACCGCTCGTTACCTTCTTAAACACACCTTCATTCTCAATTGGCTTATCATCCACATCTCCCACGAGATTAACCAGCTTCCCCTCTAAAGCAGCTGTTGCAAATTTATCTCTTCCAAGCTCCTGTGGCGTAACTGCGGCACAATTGTTTATTCCAACTGCGTTCATGATTAATCGTGCTAATTCTGAATTATGAGTCGGCAAGAACGATTTACCACATAAGAACATTCCAGATGGCGCACTTACTTGAATACATATAGTATCTCCAATACCAGCCTTTGTAATTGATATGTAGCGATTCGCTCTCATAACAGAGTCTCGACATTTATTCTTTTTTCTTGGAAGTGATGCAGCATCTGATTTGTAAAAGCACACTCTATATTTTTTAGATATAAACCTTCCATCAAGCTTCGCATCACCAATATGTTTGGTTGCCTTTACACCAAGTGAATTAACAAGTTCATATACACCATCTGCTAGGTTTTTGTTGGTCGTACAGAATTCAACATGCCCAGTATCACCAACGTAACCATCAGTATCTATTAGTCCATTCAGCAGGGCAATTCGTTGATCATAACTCGCTCTTAAGTATATCATTGGTATATGTTTGTTTTTTAATAAGCTTTGCTGTCTAAGTTGAGTTACAAGACCAAGTATACCAAATGTACCAATGGTTGTTTGTTTGCTTGTTATATATCCTTCTTCGTTTATACGGTTCTCCATAAATTCTCGATCATTGGTATCAAGTTGTGTGATAATTGCACTATGAGAATTTCCATCACCCAACCACGCACCTAACGTATATGGCCCTATTGGTAGATCAATATTTCCGGTTTTAATAGCACCTTGCACTAATATTCTAGGTTTGCGTGTTGATGGTCGATTATATAAATCTTCCGTAGTATGATCTGTTATATACTCTCGTCGGCTAGGTCGATCCTTTTTTACACCGGGATTTAAACATACTCGCCAAATATGTTCCTCATCAGCAAGAATGTGTTCGCCATCACTAGTAGCAACATCATATAATTGGCGGTTTTTCCACACGGGACTTTTGCCAATAACTTTTACGATGTTACCTTCTTCATCAAACACTTCATCCCCGACTTCCAAATCACCAATTTCAGTGAACCCTGTCGGGGTTGGTATTGGTGTATGAACTTCCAACGCCTTCCCGCTACGAGCGGGTCCGTACAGCATCATAACAGCCTTATCAATGGCCACTCCACGGTAAAACAGATATCCAGCAAACTCATAGAACTTTGGTACATCTTGCGGTTTTAATACATCCCCGATTATAGCATCAATTGTTGGACATGTAGCACCCTCCACATATCTAACCGGAACCTGTATCCTCGATAAATACTCTCTGGTATGAGGCATGAATTCATTTGTCCTCCAATTATATAAACCATTTGCCATATTAACGATATCAAGATTGGCATCAAACACGGTTTTTCTGGTGGAAACATCTAGGAACATCTCTTGGTACGTAGCTAATTGTATAAAAGCAACTAACTCTCGCACCCTATTGATACTCAGCAACGGGCTACCATCATATAGTGTATATCTGCCCCAATTTTCATACAGCTTGTGTGTAATCCATTCTTTAGATCCACCTTCGCATCTAAAAACTCCATTATTGTACACATAAATGTCGCCTGTGGGTACAATACTCAGTACACTAAAATGCTTGGTAAACCAATCTCTTACCTTAACAGCATCAACACCAATTAAACTACCTGTCCGGTCATCAAACACCAAACAAGCCGCAGGATCGAATGACATTACTTAGCACCTCGTTGGGCAGCACGATCTTCTTCGTTCTCTCATTAGTAGAAGCACGATAACTAAAAAGAGAATGAGTATCACATCACCAATAATCATCCAATGCCTCCACAGCGGTTCCGCAATATGGCAAGTGCTTGAAATACTCTTTCAAGAAATCGCGCTTGGCTGTCATGAACTGATCAAGTGTTAAATTCTTCTTGTTTATTGCTACTTCTGCTTTACAGATAGCCATATCCACGGCCAATTGATCCCTCTCTCCAAACGGTATCTCGAAATCGTGATACATACAGGCTTTACCAAGAACATCTCTTATTCTACACCAAGCGCTTTCTTTCTCATTACAAGATGCATGAGTCTTGGCATATTCACAACCATCGCATATCAGCATACCATTTGCAATTTCAGATTCTAAACAAAACGGGCAAGTGCTCGCGAATATCGGCAACCTTACGCTAGGCTGTTTCATCGACTTCAACACCCATAGCTGTTCAAGCATATTGTTTATTGCTTCAGATAACGCTTCTTTTGATACCATTAGTATGCCTCCAGTGCTTCTAAAAATACCTGATTGTTACTAAGTTGTTGGGCAATCTCCGCCAGGATAATCTTTTGTATCCCATCAGAGTATTAACATCCATCGTGAACTTGTCCTTATACAGAATCCGCGTATATTTTGAGCATATCTCTCGATTTTTGGTTCTTTCGCAGAAACCGACCATCTCATCAGTTTCCATTACGATTGCACCACCGCCTAACTTCCGCCACGTTGAACCATCATCATTACAATACCCACGCAACGCCCCATATCGACAATCTTTACTACATATTTGGTTAAATGATACACAATACGGGCATGTTTCAGAATGTATTGGTAGCATTTTGACTATTGTTTCAGCCGTCACCGTATGGTCAATGGCAGCTTCTAACTCACTCAGCTTATCACACAGTGCCAACGCTGTTTTATATACAAACACCTGATCCATTCAATATTCCTCCAAAACCTTTAAGGATTCTTCATTCTCCGGGAAAAATTCTATCATGCTTTTTAACAATTGCTTCTTAGCTACCATGAATTGATCAACATCAGTGAAAATCGGGAACCCACATTTGCACAATTCACGCAGTCCAATTTTAGCTTGATTACTTACCGATTTGGTGTAGTATATATCATTAGAGAGACTTGTAACAGCAAGTCTCCACCACACGGAATCCTGATTGTCGCAGTCCAATCCCCCATGCGACATCGCAAATTCACAATTTGGTATGCAGGGAGTTCCGGGTAAGCGTTTCACTGCTACACAATATGGACACGACAGTGCTCTAAGCGGGAAGAAATACAGCAGATCGTTGTATGTGGCAGGAAATTCCCCGTCTTCATCATCAAGCATAATCAATAATTCATTCAAACCCGCACTAATATATTCTGATGCATCGACAACATCTTCTTTAGTAACTTCCATCTAATCACCCATTAACATCTTCATAGCAGTTATATATTTCTTGGTCATTCTCTCAACAACATCATCAGGCAAGCCGTACATTCTGCTCTGATTATGGATCACATCCTGGATCTTGACTCTGGTAGCGATATCAGATGTTTTTACCCTCTTAATGTAATCGACATACGGCTCATTTGGTAAATGCGTTATAGCTTCTAATGCAACATATTCCGGCTCAGTCAGATTCACCATAACCCGAATAAACTTAGGCGCATATACATCCTCCCATATATCATGCATAACTGCGACCTTTTGATCTCCAGGCTCACATTGTAGCATCACTGCTAACGGATGTAATATGTACGGCTTTCCAAGTTTATCTAATTGGTATCTATGCGCATCTACAGCAAATTCAATGCACCTACTAAGGCTCATACTTTCAACCATGCTCTCTCTCCAATTATAGTCCAAATATCATGTCCACCATGACACCATCTTGTTATAGCACCTTCAAACCTAGTTTCCGTTGGTTTATAAGGCACTTTCGTATTATTGACCACGTAATACCAATTATCATGATCAATTATTATCTCATCCCATTTACCAGGGAACCCAATTTCATTAGGATCATAATCACTGACATATACTGTACCACTAGCACATCGCAGCCTGTGGAGCCATATCACAAAATCCGTCTGTGGATTCTTCTTCAGCAACATCAGTCTCACATTCATCACAGTACACTCCAGCAGCAAGTCCTTCTTCATAACTCAGTATATATCCTCGTCCACGATGTTCAAATCCATCTGATTCTGCTTCTCGCGCCCAAATGGCCCGAATATCTACCCATTTCCAATCGTCCGGGAACACTTTCGCGTCCCATGCATAGCGTTTTGCTTCATGTGTCGTGCTGGCCAATACAGCAACTCCTAAATCCAAATCGGGGTTTCCAACCCAGAACAACCTCATATTCATAATATTGGTTTTTCTAGTATTTAACCCTTTCGGATCTCTTTCCCAATCCGTTTGGCGGCTTCCATCAGCAAATCCTTTTTAGGCGGGGTTTTTGCTCGGATCTTGCCCTTATACCGCTTTTTCTTTTTACGTGGCGTAATGGTCACTGTGTCCATTCCTATGACCTCTTCCAGCACCTCGATCATAGCATCCTTATGGCGTGTGGTTGGATACTTTTCATAATATCGCTGAGTCTCGATCCAAGCCAACATATGCCAATCAGCCCGATCATTGATCTTCATACGAATTGTAAACTTATTATCTTTCCATTCTAACAAATACACTTTATGTTCATACGGAACACTTACTTTTTTAGTTTTTAATAATTTCCAAAGCCATATTACTTCGCTTGCGATATATAGTCCATCATGTAAATATATATTTCTATATAGCTGAACTACATCCGGACCCCTTAAACTTTCAATACCCGACTTACGGACATCGATTGCATCAATCCTTCTAAAAAATTCCAAGTTGGTAATCTTACCAACCGTTTTTGTAAGCTCACGTATCGGGATCATCTAATCGTCAGATCAATTGCTTGGTATATGCTCATTGTCGAACATCGGCACAAAACCAAACGTAATATTGGATCCATAACTCATATCCATGCCAATACTAACACCTTTAAACATCTGTAGTATAGGCACTGGTCTGGATATCAGCTGATAACCATATTTCATACAAACCCTCCCAATTTCTCTCTCACTGTGGACAGCTGGAACTCTAGTTTCTGTTTTTCTCTGGCAGATCTTAAGCTGTTTTAGGATGGCCTGGAAAGTATCCTCCAGGAATACGGATTCTGCGTCAAGAGTCAGATACGGTACATGGATATCTATATCCGTATGCTCATCTTCAAACATGAATTCAATGAATTGATCTCCGGATCCGCTATGATTCCAAAACGGCTTACCTTCGGTGTTAACATCATGCCTGGAACCATTCTCACAATAGGACTTACATACATAATAGTATGGTTTGTTGGGGCACTCTCCCCAAGACTCTTTTGTGGGCATGTTCTTGAATGACACGATCCTGCGGCACTTCTTTCCACCGCGAACAATCTTCTCGGTTACGATTGTTGGTAGTGTTACAACCTTTTCAAGAGATGCGAAATCATACCACCAACAACCAGTGGAAGTTCTGACTTTAAATCGTGTTCTATCGCAACTACTTAATTCAATTACCTCTCCCACTTCACCTACAGTAGCATCCATGTCTGTCACCCACCACGGCGCATCATAGGATGTTACTCGCTTTACAATTTTTACCTTGTCACCAACATTATATTCAGATATTGGATCCAGAGCTTCAGGCGCATACCACCACGATCCACCAACAGCAGTGTGTACCCTAATAGCGTTTCCACTCATTGAAATATCTTGTATGGTTCCAGTATGGCCAACAGTTTGATCCATACTTGATACCCAACAAGGCCGCTCTGCCATATCAATTTTTTTAACAATCTTTACCATCTGTCCAATCTTCATAGTATAACCTCTTCAACACCAGACCATTCACGCGCGATTCTTACCTTTCTGTACAGTTCTCCGGCTTCTCTCATGTATGCCACAATCTTCTGGAAAGCCGCTTCCGGTAACACCGAACTCTCGGTGAATATTAGGCAATACCCCTCTAAATTGAGTGTGGGCTTATTTGGTCCAAGTACAACACGATTAACAGCTCCCCCCAATTGCCAATCACACTTACCATCTGATTTGACATCATGGTAGCTGTTTTCTTTTTTATCTGATAAGTAAAACCACCTATCACCTGCGAAATACTCCTCCGGCAGCTGACTTCTCTGCTTGATGTTGTTGAACTTAATAATTCTGCGGCATTTTTTCCCACCGCGCATAACCTTTTCAGTGGTAATGCTCGCATATTGTGGCTTCTGTAAGCTCAAACAATCATAGCTTATCCAGAATATTTTGTCATGGTCATCTAACTTAACATGGATTGACCATTTGTCAGTGGCATCAACGACAACACCCATACCCTCCGGGCAACTTTGCCTATTGGGTAACACTAGGATTCTATCACCCGTTTTAAACTTCATATTACAACCTCTTCGATACCTTTCCAACTATGTAACCAACCAAGAAGTTTGTTTCTCCAGTCGGAGAAACTAAACCTCATTTAAATCACGACCTCTTCGATACCAGACCAATCCACTACTTCGGCTTTTATTGAAGTGCGATTTTCGAAGTATATATTCTTACGCTCTTGAATCTGCTTCAGGATAGCCTGGAATGTATCTTCCAAGAACACACTATTAGTTCGAATATTAAGATAATATCCACCAATATTCACACCGGCTGCTTGACTATCTGTGAAGTCACCGATTAGTTCATCTGGTCCACCAAGCTGATGAGAATAGCCTTCCCACTCCGGTCTACCGCATTCATCTACAATATGCCGCCCACATCGACCAACATCTTCGATACCCATATATGGTCTAACATCACACCGCTTCGGGAAACCCTTAAACCCAAGGATCTTGCGGCACCTCCTCCCGCCACATATAACCTTCTCAGTCTTGATTACCATAACATGTTCAAATACATCGTCTGTCCAGGTCCACCCGAATTCCTCCATGAAGTACCACTGCGCTTTTCCACAATCACGATTTTCGATACTCTTAATTGTGGCAACCTGTCCGATATATTTGTCCATAATGTCATTCCAGCCTGGGCTTCCAGACTTCATTCTCTTGGTTATGCGTACCAAATCTCCAACTCTAAAGTCTCCACTCATACATTTCACTCCATTTTACTTTCAACTAACTTTTTCACAAACAATGTGTAATCTTGTGTTCCATTCGCTCTGGTATACTTTTGCGGCTTTCCCTCAAATTTGATATTACATCCGGGTACAATCCGGGCATATGCAATAGGCACAGCGGGTATTTCTCGACCAATCGTCAACACTAAATGATCGGTTATCGGCTCTCCTTTTAGATTTCGAACATCAGTGATTATACGCTGATCGGCTAATTTACCACCGATTCTTACAGTCTTACGTCTTTGTGCTACTTTGGCGGTAAACATATCTGTGCCTTTCATAACCGCTAATTTGTCCCGCATGGCGATACCAGCTTTTGATAAAACTCGTCGGCATCAACCGAGCATCCCCCGGCAGTTACCCGATTCTCCTCAAAATTCAGACTGATGCGAATAATACGGCATCCATCGTAACACTTCTTAAGCATTCCGTATTCATTTAGCAGTCTAAAGTGGGCATGCAGTCTGGCCTTCGAGTTCCATGTTTTGCCTTCCCGCGTAAACATCGGGTGCAATCCTCCGCTTGAAAACTTCAAATCGGAGTCCATTATCTTATACATCTCGATTTCCATTCTCAAATCACCGCTTTTGATACCAAATACCCGATATGTTTGCACTGCCCATTGCCCTTATGATGGAAATGGAAGCTTGGACACGAGCACTTTGGCTTCATCCCCTCTTTGTATACTACATAGTATTTATCCTTATCGGTATCGGACAATACCAGCCACACATCATTACCAACATCGATGATAGGCTCCCTGTTAAATGCCTTGTATCCATCACCAGTAACTCTATTCAGTTTCTGTTGAGCTTCCTTATTACTGAGCACCCATGGACCAGCACCATACTTAATAAACTCGGATCTGGAATTCCCCGGTTTATTTTGGGCCACCGGTCTTATAACAGTCTCGGTTACATCGACGTTTCTTGGGGTATCAATTGTTATGGTATCATCATCATAAACCACAACCTTTGTCCCGTTGATTATAAGCTTTAGCATTTCTTTCATATTACAACCTCTTCAATACCTTCCCATGGCACACTGTTTCTGATATGTTCGATGATTTCTCGGAACACGAACTTGGGAATTACATCCTCGATCCTCGTATTAAAGCTCCAGAGGTCCAGGGCATCATTGTTTGGATAACTTACCGATGGCCCGTTTTGATGATGTTTTTTCAGTTTTGTACCATCGGGTGGTTCATATATGAATCCAACTGAACATAGTACCATATGCACCGGATCTCTTGGATCCGATGAGAATCCATCTACAGCGGTCACTTTCATACACGGAACACCACTAACGGATACCTCTCTTGCAGAAATATGTCCTCCGCCTGGAAAATACAACTCCATCTTACCTCCCCCTCGAATACGCCTTGGATATGCCGCGCTGGATTACACCGATTGTTTCAGGACTCCATTGGTATAAACTGGCATCCATATACATGTTGGCCATTTCGCCATCCATGTCGTCAGCCTGTCCCAAACTGCCTAGAAAGTTCCTTACTGCAATCTCTTTTACGCCGCGCTTAACCTTTCCGGTTTTCTTGCTCATGATCAGAGCATCGATTTCTTGTGTAGTTAGTGGATCAAACATACATATACCCCGCAGTGCAGCCTTAATAGCTGCCGATGCCCCCGCATCACACGGATGGTAGATGCTTGACATCGCTGCAACCAAGCACCTCCACCCTACCCATAGGCATGATTCCTTTATAAGCTTTTCGGTATAAACAATAGTATAATTAATGTAAATTAGAAACATTTATATAAAATAAGTTCCTATATATGGTATATGGAAACTAGATTATGCCGTTGTTGCGGTTGTGACTTGAATGGATCCAATGAATACCGATCTAAGAAGCGTAGAAATTTAGGAAGAATTTGTAAATTATGTCACATTAAAGAAATGAAAAAACGATACAAGAAGGGCAAGCGTCATTTCTTCATAACTACATCTAATTACTGCATATTCTTCGAAAGTCGTCAAGATAAAGTAGCCTTTATCAATTATAGAAACATCCTACGTAAAACACATAAATATCCCGCTGAACATTCATCATCTTGTGGATGCGCGATAGATGAATGGGTAGAGATTGATGGAAAACCGGTTCTGCAGCGGCTACGTTGCAACGAATGTGGTTCAATAGTGCGTTATAACAGAAACAATGAAAAGGAATGCGAGGGCTGCGGGTTAATCTTTAGTTAATCCGATTATACTCTCCTGTATAATGGTGCATGCTCCAATCATTATATACAGCGATGATTCTTCAAGTACTCCCACGATAAGTAGCAGGATAGCACCTACTATAATTAAAGTCTGCTTGCGGATCATCTTATTCGCAGGATCCTACTGGAAGCAGTTATATAAACATCTTCTCTGATTTTCATATAATCGTCGTTACTATCAACCGGGCTTATGTATAAATTCATACGCAATCCACCACCATTTTAGCATTACCCTTTGATGTCAAATACGGGTACATCCATTCACCACACCAACACTGCACGCTCTGGCTTAGTCGCATGCCAGGAATTCAATGCCCGCATTTAACACAATATTTGGTAACTGTTGGATCAGCAGTAATGTAACTAATATGCTCAGTCATCCATTTTCTCCGTACCCAATGCAGCAAATGTATACTGTGCTGGCATCAGGCTAAAATCTATCTTAATACCATAATCCATCTTAAATACACTTACATAACCAATAAACCTAGTGCTCTTAGATACAACGTAGTTTATATCTTCTTCGAGTTTCTCGACATCCGTTACTTGGTCAACCTTATCTACACTACCTACAAATGAATCAATTACAACTTCCATTGTGGCAATGTCTCGATTAACTTCTTCACGATACGTGCGTGTATCGAATATTTCATCTTTCATATCTGTATCCTCCCGGTATCAATTCCATAGCTTACATCATAGTCATATCTCGCTTCGGCTTCCTGTAACAACATTTTAGCATATCGTAATAAATGGGTCAGGAAATGCTTCCTCTGTTTATCGGTCAATTTCCCAAACGCATTACCACTTCCAAAACCCTCTCCACCACCCATATTGAGCAAATCGGTAAACTTTGGATGGGGAGCTTCCCGTAACTCGATATGCACTACAACATCCATTGGATCTTTTACATCCAGTGATAAGAACGTCTTGTTACAATCCGGACACTTTTCCCATGTACCCATGTTACCACCCATCAAATTTCATCATATATTCCTGCCCAAAAACTCAACGCGCTCATCAATGCGGCGAATCCACACCAAACGGGCGAATGAATCATCATGTACATCCCGATTAGCGCAAATCCAATGAAAAAATTTATATATATCATGCTCACTCCTTAAAATACCTGGTTTTCTACGAATTCAAGCATTCTTGATAAGTGTACATCACGATGACCTCATCACCATCATCGTCAGCTACCCAAGCATCATTGTCTATAAACTTGGATCCACGTTTTTCGCACTGTATGGCCATTACCTATCCCCATAATGGTATTGGATTAATCAGCCGCTCAATCACTCTAGGTACATCGTTTTGGGCTTGCTCAAACAGAGCTTCCTTTACAGCTTCCGGCAGATCATGATACCACATGCATCTCATAAACATCATCTGATCAAAGGATGGTCTGCTGAATGCAGATGTCTCCGGGTCAACACCGTCCAGGTACATGAAGCAAGCAGTGTCCAGCACTACTTTGTCATATGCCGTATACATCGAAACCATTTGAATTTTATCCATGTTTTTATTCACCTAGTTTTATAAAATACGGGCAGGTTCCACATGTGCCATCATCATATAGGATTCCTGCTCGATCTTTTCTAATCATCCCAACTGAGCAATCTGGTTGATATGGTAATCTAGGCTCATCTTTATTTTGACATGTTCCAAACAATTCATCAGGTTTTTCTTCCGCTAGAACATACCAATCACCATAAACGTCTTCTCCTTTCGGGCAACCAAATACATCTAATGGTTTTTTCTTTTCTTCCATGCGGAAATCACATTCATGCTGCGCTTCTTCTAATGAAAACCTGAAAAAGCATTTACCATAGAGTTCGGCGCAAACCCAATATATCTTCATGGATTCCTCACAAAACCAATACATGGTTTGTAGTTCTGTTGCATGTCATCAACGAATTCGAAAAACACCAACATCAAGTCGTATGCTACTCGAACACTCGTCCAATCGATCCATGAGTTAATAACAAAAGCCAGTATACCAATAAACCCGATTCCAGCTAGAAGTTCAATCATTTTTAACCTCATTCAGCCCACAAAACAGCTGCAGTATTACCATAATTTGTCGTTTGGACATGCACGCTTGTTGGCCATCCCTGGAACACACCTTCTGCCCCAATTTCAACCGGCATGTCAGGATCAAATTGTTTCAAAACCTCGATTAATTGGCCGACTGTTACTGGTTCTTTTATATCTATAAAATCATTCAAGTTTCCTAACATAAATTTCCCCCGGTTTTTTTCAATGCACCCGTCTTATATACTTAAGCTCGCTTCTCAGAAATGCAAATCCAATAGAACCATCGTCATTGTCACCAATGATGAAATGCGATTCATATATCTTCGTGGCAACTTCATCCCATGATTGATCTACATCAATTTCACATTCTATAAATCCACCATGTTTGAACTCAAATCTGATCATCATGCATATACATCTCCATGAGAGAGAGGCTATTCGAGCCTCTATTCTGATACCCTCCCGTTCATATAGCCTATCAGCATACCAACCGAATACGCAGCATAAACTCGTTCTTCGGGATTATCATAATAATTAATAATTTCGGACACGCAATTCGTGATCGTGCTTTCCATCACATGTTTCATAAGGTATGTGACTACTTCACGATCAATTGCATCTAGTCTAGCATCATCCATCCCAAAGATGTTAACGGTTATTTGTGTTTGCTCCAAGTAATCTACCTCCAAGTGATTGAGTGCGAGAGGACGGCTCATGCCATCCCGCGCAGTTCTTCCCGCACCGCATCACTACTAGGCACGTAAGCTATAAAAAGCTTTCGGTAGCGGCCCTGATTGAGCATGTCCCAAAATAGAGTCCAAGCCATTTAAATCCTCCTTAGCCTGATTAATGTGTTCCTGCATCATGTTCAAGTAATTCTGTGCATCTTCCAGATCTTTCTTAGCATCTTTAGTTTTAGTTCTATGATAAGCTCGTTTTACAAGAACATGTACCCACATACCAAGTTCATGTATGTCATAATCCCGCCATGATCCGTTTTGCCAATCCTCGGAATGCGATAAAATTGAAGAGGGAGTCTTCATTTTACAACATCCCTATTACCAAGATTCCAACCCATTCCAAGAACTTGTATATAAGCGCGATTATCACGCCGTAATATAGTGCAGTTAATGCCAATCCAACTAGGTATGCAATGGCAGCTGTTAAGAGTGCCATCATCAAAGTTATACCGTCATTCATGTCAATTTCTCTCCCGAATATTGATATTCAATTTCATCTATAAACACCTTTGCCATATAACCGGCCATAAATATCGCTGCATCATCAGATGTGCCATTCAGAGATTTTATACCTCTAATAACACTTTCCCAATGGTCCGGTGCTTGGTTATATACCCGCAAGAATTTTTCAACTGCGGCGATCATAAGCGATTCTATATCCAGCGAATGACAGTCTTTCATTGCCATGCGCAGCCTTTTCAACTGGCTGTCGTTTAGCTTTATTTCAGGTTCTACATCGAACATTTAATCATCCACCACAATATCAGCATGTAGTTCAATTACATTACAGCATTCTTCGAGTTCGATATTCTCAACATTGAGATCCTTTTCATCACTTAGATATCTCGAAACGATATCACAGACTTCTTTTTACTCATAACAAGTTTCATTTCAAACACCACCAAGTATTATATAAATTTCAGCGGCAGCTGTTTTTGCAATGTCTACGATCCTGCGTCGTCGTTCATCACTAACCGGGATCTTAGAATCCATTTCATATAAACGAGCTATTGCATATATACTTTTATCAATACCAACATCTGATAGACATCTTTTGCATAGCTCGATATTTTTAGAATTTCTTCCGGATCTAAGGGCCAATTCACTTTGCATAACGGTGCTGGACATCATTCTTGCTCTATCGAATCTGGTATTCATCACATTTCACCAATACCTATACACGACTTTTGAGTATTTAACCTTTTTGGTCTACGGCAAAGTTGCTTGGCTTATATCCATTGCGGATATCTTTATCCGGGTTGAATTTAAACTGCGGAGTTCCCCATGTGCGCCACCACTCGGATTTTCTGTAGTCGTGCGCGATCTTCCACATCATTCAGGTTCATCATAAATCATGATCATAGCGTTTCAAAAATAAGTAAGTTTTGGTTGGTTTAAATAGCGGCCAAATACGCTTAATTGTATTTACTATAATTTAAACCTTTCGTTGAAATTTCCCATTGCCAAGCACTGCTATTGTTCCACTCGTCAATGCTAATGTTGCTCATGTTTAGTGATACATTCAGGATGGCATTTTCATGGTCAAGGCTCATGTTACCATTACCTATCACTGAGCATGAGAACTCTAAGCTTACTTGGCCCATCGCGACGGAACAAAAAAATAAATTAAGCGAAATTAAAATGACCGGAATCGAGGTCATCGTTTGCCTCCAGCAAGCTCTTGGCTTCCTCTTTAGTTGAAAGTTACACACCATTTATAACACCTCACTGTTTTGCTAGGTAACAATCTCGAATTGCCACATTTCCGGATTCTACACAACTTCGGCAGAAATGGTCATCTTCGGTGGCTCGGCGCATGTTAACATTATTATAAATATTTCCATATTGAACCCGGACCACAGCGGCACCATCTAGAAGTTCTTTTCCGCACGATTCGCATTTTGTCATGATGCTATATCTGTTTTCAATATCACCAGCTTTGCGTCGCAGTGGTGACAGTGGGCTTCAGTGAACAGCCACTCCCCATCTGCTTTGACTATGCGATCAGGCTGGAAGGTTCCTGTGTGATTGCAGTCTGGGCAATGTTGGTTTGCAGCACAATGCTGAAGTTCCGAGTGCTCAATTGTGTAATGCCCAAGTTTACCATCTTTTATCCAGTGCATGCGATTCACCTCATCTTGGCATCTCCCTCAATTGATCCGGGCGACATCCTTTAGAGCATGATGGACTGTCCGGGAACTTGACGAAAATGACCTCCTGCTCACCAACAAACTTCTTACTGGTAACAGTTCCGTATTCGACATCAGCGTGATTGATGTCTCCCATTGCATGATAAGGGATGTAAGCGACTTTCATCCCAGGTTTGAATGCTGATTCTGGTGTGATGTAGTCGCTTGCTCTCAGTGAATCTTTCTCATAGATCTCATTTGAGCTTACGATCCGTGTTCTCATAATTCCTCCACGTTCTGCGCCAATAGACGCACGAACTTTATGGGGATAAAGAGAAGAGCGAGGGGGTGGTAAAGGAGGGAATTCCCCCTCGGTTTCCCATGAGGAAACTAGGATGTTTTCATCTTCTGATTCGAATCAGATTTTTTAGCTAATAACCATGCCTGTATTTCGTTGTCTAGCGCGGCAATGTCTGCGTATGTGAAAGTATCGCTTGTCAGTACTGCCGTATGCCTAAGAATCTCTCCCAAGGTTTCAGCACCGGTCTGATCGGAGAGGTGTAGGCCATTCACGCAAAGGGCCAACCTGTCGAAAATTGCTTCTATCCATTCCTGCTGCATTTGCAATTGATTTTGGACCATGCTCAGTCCACCTCCTCAACCTCTTTAAATTCCGATAATGCTTGTGAGATGCTATCTTCTACGGATCTCTTTTCACAATCGGTCCATATACCATCCTGCCATACAACAATACAGTTAAAATTTCCATCGTGCAGTACTTTTCTGAGGTTCATTTTATTTTTAATCTTCATTTCATACCACCTACGTTGTAATGTAATATCCCCATCCACCTTTCGGTCCAACGCTTCCTCGTTCAAGGCGATACTCAGTTTCTGTTTCTAGTATTTCTTCAATGCGATCCATCATGTTAGTCAGAGACTTTGCATAGTGGCTCTGATAGCTCTTGGCGCGGCCTCTCAGTGGACCTGTAGCTCGATATCCAATCACATAGCCTTCATCCATCAGGTTCCTGAGCACTTCATGTTGCCATGCGCCTCTGGCGGCTTTTTTAAGGGTATTGTGCATTCTGCCATCCCGCTCGAAAGCATTGCAGCTTTGACCACTCGGCGTTTTTGTCATGCTAGATACTTTGTTTTCTAGCTATTTAAACTTTTCGATTTACTCGAAAAACCGAAACGCTTTTATACTCGAAAACCCTATATATTGGTGGTGAGTTTTATGCCGAAAAAAGCTAGAATAATTCTGGAAATAACCTACGAACTACCTGTGGAAAATGGGTATGGCGTACCGGGAAAGACTGTGACATATGACCCAAATGAAATGCTGACAATTGACATGACAGAGGCTGAGAAATTTGGGTGGATTGAATTCATAAATATGACTGAGCCCGATATTAAATTCGTTAGTTCTGAGGTGGTGGATTAAATGCGCGATCCTGAATTAAGTGTTCGAGAAACTCAGGAAATTTCTTATGATAATCCTTATGATATTCTGCGATTATCTGAGTACGAATTAGCGCATTACTACCGCGAAAAATATTGAACTTTTTTTGTATTTTTTGTTGGATTTTTCATAGAAATCCTGCACAAAATGTTGATTAAAAATTGCTGGAATTTCACCAGGATTTTAGCTAGAATTTTTTGGAAAATATCTTGAAAATTCTATTCAAAATGTTGAATAGTTTTCACTCGAAAAAAAGCCCCGGTTTTTTTTAGAAGGCCCATCTTATAGAGCATTTTCCTGGTCATGCGCGATGTTGATTATTATTAATATATTTTATTTTCTAGGATTTTTATTTTATTCGCTCTATTCATTCTACCAATTACCTTATAGGACGTATAAGAATATAAACCCTTCGATATTAGATATATAAATCTAAATTTAGCCATAATTGTCTATATACAGCCAGTTTTGGCTAATGCCGACAGGTATATATAGTATGAATGATAAAAGGGGAGAAACAATTATTGTTTATTTTTTATTACTTTATTTATTTTATTTAATTTTTATTTTAAGATATTATATAAATTAGTGTTGTAAAAATGGCAATTATCCTGGTAGGTTATAGCTACCGCACAAGCGGATTAAAAGCCTTATTACGGGCCTAAAAACGGCCTTAAAATCGATGTATGTTAATAGCATTACAACAAAAGAGACTAGTTTTATGGGTGTTTCAATGAAAACAAAAATAAAAAAGATTAAAAAAAGATAATTTAATTATCTTTAAATACTTCTTCTAATAACATATTTTTGTATTCATACGGTAATTGATTATAGGTATTTGAATTTAATACAAATAATCTCAATACTTTTATTTCACATTCTTTATGAAGGTTTAATTTTTTAATATCCAAAATAATATTGGATAATTTTTTAAACCTTTTAATGTTAATTTCAGTATACGCCATATTTTTAATGCTCCTTAAACATAATATTATTTGTATTCTTCCAACAAATCAAGCAATCGGAGCAACTACCAGAGCATTTTATAAAAGTCCTGGGATTGATATCATAGCCATAATCATCTATCACCGCTTTTCTAAGATATTTAGAACGATATTCAATCGTTGAATCAATGGATTGATAGACGGCTACATTAGGCAATACTGCTAACTCTATTAATTCTTTTTCAAAGTCCATCCTTTTAGTAAATGCCAAAAATCGATGCCTCGGATTATGCGATGCAATTTCAACCCACTTTTTAATATACTCTTGGCTATAAAAATCACCGCTTGCATGTATCCTTATATATGAAGGATTACGTTTTTTAGCTAATTCGTTGTTAATTTCTTCAATAAACGTATCACTTAAGGAAGCTTGATAATTTCTTTCATAACATTTAATAATATTCTTTTCAAATGCTTTAAAAAGTCCTTTGCAAGCATAACATTTTTCTTGGCACCATTTGGAAGGCTTGCAAGTTTTTTTAGCTGGTAGGGAAAAAGATAAGATACTTCTTCCCAACTTTGAATTACCAGGAGTTAATAAAGACATTTTTATTCATCCTTTTGAATATCATATAATGCATATAATTCTGTCCAAGTACTCCAACAGTTATAGCATTCGACATATATTTCTATTGTTTCATCAAATTCATGGCCGATATAACCAATATCTTTAGATCCACAGTAAGGACAGTTATTCCCGTGATGCGATAAGTACTCTTTTTTTTGTTTATCTGTAAATGACATTTTAATACACTCCTATATTTTGGTAATAATACAATTGGCGAGATACAAAATATGGCATTTTAATCTTCTCCTATTTTTTCAATTGATAAGATCTCTTCTTCCGCTTCAATCATTTCAAAATCTGAATAGTCTATATTTTCTGTCACTTTTTCAAAATAATTATTTCTAATCTCTTCCTCATCTTTAGCTTCTACTTCAATAATACCTCTTGAATATTCAACCCTTGATATTTCTATTTGATATGTTGGCATTTTAATCAATCTCCTTTAATACAAATCTTTATTTATTCCTCATTTGGTATATTAACTGTCAAATCGACGTCGTAATATATCAATTCAATGGGATTAAATATATTTGTCAATATATTAGAATATACCCATTGATTAGATGGTATATTGTCATTGGATATATTGCATACAATATATCCACTATAAGGATATTCCAGGATATATATATCAGTTTTAATATATATATGTCGTTTTATCAGAAACTGTTTAATTTCTCTAAATATATAGTTTTCTTTTTCTGTAACATCGGTGAAACTTGGTTTTTTAAAATGTTTTTCTTTTAATATAGGCATTTTAATACACTCCGATTAATTTATTTGTGTCTATATCGAATACAAATATACCATATATGGTATAAACTATCTTCTCCCATTGTGAAAAAATTACTTTAGACATTTATTCCACCTTCTTTATATAATATTCTTGAATTTCTGTATTTGGCTTTATATCAACTTCATAACCAAATTTTTTTCCAAACGGTACTATATAATTGCTAAAAATTATCTGACTTGATACTTTTCCACCATATTTAAATATATCGGAGTCGTCCCATACAAATATAAATATACAGTTATATCCTTCTTGGACATAGATATAAGGAACGTGTTTATTTTTCTGTTTTGCGATCTCATAAACACCTTTTGCGATTGTTTTTTCTTCAGTCGTTGCTTTTCTTCCAACTAATCTATGACTTTTATTTAAATTGCTGTATGGCATTTTATATCAATCCTTTCCCTTATGGGATATGCTACCATTGGCTTATATGCATATAAAGCTTTCGGTTATGATTAGCTTATTTTGCCGTCCTAAAGCCATTTTTGGCTATATTTGGAGCGAATTAACCGAAGATATCATAAAATCGATACCAGCAGGTTTATTTTTTCTCCGCGATGCCAGGTTATTATAAAATTTTGTTGTAAAAATGGCAAAAAACTAGTAGGTGCTATATTGATATTAAATTGATAGAAAAACGTGTTTATGGGCATATTACAGCCTTTTAAGCTTATGTCTATCGGTTTGTTTATCGGTAGATATCAAGCCTATTATCCAACTAACCGATAGGTATATATAACATTAATAACAAAAGGGGAGAAACAATTATTGTTTTATTTTTTTATTGATTTAAAAAAAAATATTTTTATTCTTCTTCCACATAAAATAATTCTATTATTTCATCGGCCATATATCGGGAATTTATTTCTTCTGGATTTTTTAATGCATCCTCGATAATATCAATTAAATAATCTCTCTTGGTATATTCTTCAAATGAATATCCACCAGTTAAATAATAATTTTTGTTTTGCCTCGCTTGCAATTCTTTTATTTCTTTTCTAATCTTTTGTTCCAAATGAATTAAATTAAATGCTACTAATTTTAATGTTTTTATAGGCCATACGTTGCTATTTGTTTGAAGCTTTACCAGATACTTAGACATTTTTATAACCTCCTAAAAATTTATTTTTTCCATCCGCATACTTGACACCAATTACCATTAACAGGATGCTTTACCCAATCCTCGCCCGGACACTCTTCTGGCGAAGGTTTTTTTGACAGTCTTTCGTACCAGTTATATGCATCCGGTGGTGTTTTTATATATTTAATGTAATCTTCAGCTTTTGCATCAGGATAAACTTTTTTGATATGTCTATATGCAACATGGTTTGCCGGGATGCATATTTTGCGGTATTTCTCTATTAATATATTATTCTCCTGGGCAATTGCTTCCCTTCTCTTGATTCTTAAATTCTTGGAATAGTGATAAGCTTCATTGCTCCGGTAGTTGTACGGATAAGAAAAGCTCTTAAGCTTATAATATGGAATAGGCCATATTTTAACTTTATCGGCATTCATTGCTTGCGGTCCCAGACTATCATCCACATAACAATGATTAAAATACTTGAATAAGTATTTAATCCATTCTTGAACCCTTACATTATCGATAGGCAGTTTAATATATAAATCTTCTAATACTTTTTGTTTCTCCTCAAAATCATTTGGTAATTCTCTGCCAAAAATCACATACTCCGGCCCAAATCTCGGACTATCACCACGCGAAGTATAAACGGATTGAGTGAAATAACTGGGATATCCTGGGGCATCCAAAAAACAACCATTGCCCATGTGGTTATCTATTTTATATGTTTTTGGCTTTTTGTACTCTGGCAGGCTTTCCAACACGTTTTTATTAATTGTGCTTAAATCAAATGGCATCATCTTTATCACTCCTTTTTAATAATGATCTTCTGCTTGCTCTTTTCTGTACTCTTCGGGCATCTCATCAATTGAATTATATACAAATACTTTAATTCTCATCCCCATACGGCTTAATTCTTTAAATGGCTGGGCAAAACGGCTTGCTTTTGTTCCCGGCGTCCAATAATCTCCGGCGCTGTTAAAGTCATGCCGCCAAATATGACCACCAGGACGATAATCCAATATAACTATTTGGTAAGGATTAAGCATTTTAAATCTTCTCCAGGGAATTAATATGAATCAGTCCGGCAAATTCCCATTTGCCATTTATTTCTACATCAATATATACATGATTGCAATTAATAGTTTTTGCTTTTGGCATACCGGGCGGAGCAATTACCTTAACGATATCACCTTCGAGCAAAACCCTTTTTTTTGCTCCGATACATGGAATAAATATATCTAACGGGACCGGGACATATTTATATTTGCATCCTTTTCTAATTTGCATTTTAGTATCTCCTTTTTAACTCTTGACTATGCTATAACCTATTAGATAACTATATAAGGCTTTCGGTATATAGGGCGGTAAAGGTTCATTTTCAGGTTCATTTAAGCGGTAAAGGTTCATAATTCAAGCTTCATATGAAAAAATAGGTTTATAGATATTGGTTTTAATATCGCGATTACCGTTTAACTAATACTAATTGTCATTCGGTTAATCTCGGATTAAAGCAGTATGGGCAAATAGCAAATATCTCTTCTTCTCGTGATACATTGCTGTAATGTGTCCATCCTGTCCGGCAAAATTCGCATCTCATGTTTTTATTCACCCAATTAAATATATCTCTCATCACCATACCAGGATTTTAATAATTCTATTTGGTTTTTTGTCGGCTTTCTCCCAACTAAGGATTTATATATATCCGCAGTTGATGGAGGGATTTTTATAAATCCTCCTTTTTCTACTACATCCATATATGTATCTTTGAATTCTTTTACTTGAATAGTATGGATGATATGGGCTATTCGTATCATATGCTTTGATTCAATCGTAGCACCTTTATATATAACTTGATACATATAAATCACTCCATATGCACATTAATATCCTTACAATTGCATATTTCTATTTCTATATATTCAATACCATGCACAATATTTGTATCAACGTAATTAAATTCTTTTAAATCTTTAATAGTGTTCCCATATTTTGGCAGTTCTAATACATCGATGGTGTATTGAATAGCATCTTTTTTATATTTAAATGCTTGGCATGTATCTGGTAGACATCCTTTTAATCCCCACATTAAAATAAAATGTTTCATTTAAAATTCCACCATATCATAAGCGGCATCTTCTAAACTTTGCCGAGTTAAGCCGTCCATATACCAAGTCTTTTTTACATATTCTAATTTTTCTTCCTGAGATAGATTATTCACTTGAAATTGCCGTCTAAGATCGTCTAATATCATCTCGATATTACCGTTTTGTTCTTCGATTCTAAACTCTTCAAAATTATCCTCATCAAATATAGGATAATCTTTTATTCTATCCATAATATTATCCTCGACAAATTCAAGAGAATAATATTCTTCTTCTTGGATTAATATTTGATCAACCCAACCAACAGCCCAATGGGCGAACCTTACTTCTATATATGTAATTTTATTCTCATCCAAGCATTTCTTAATACTGGTGTAATTGGATTTTTCCAATATATTTGAATCTCGATGCATTGAGGCAATTACATAATAATCATCGTAGTGTTCGCCGATATACGAATCTCCGCTTTCCCATTTATTCATGGAATATTTTAATAATTTCTCTTTTTTAAGATATCCAAAAATAAAATCGTAAGGCTTATCTGATTCTTGAATAATATTGCTTGAATTATCGAATAGCTGATATCTTCCCGTCTTTTCTACATGGTCAATCTCTATATAGAGATGGTGCATATTTGCGATATTCTCAATTCCAAAGCTCTTTATCTGTTCACCCATCACAATAAAATTTTGCATTTTTATTCAACTCCTTTAATTTATAACGAATATCCTGTTGTTTCTGTTTCCGGCAATGCGAAAGCTTCAATCCCACCATTTATGACAGAATTAATATATTGTTGTCTCCAATGGTTTGAAACTGCTGTTTTGTCGGCTTTCCGCCTCCTCGATATTCGTCTAACATTAGCCATTTTTAACCCTTCCTTAGATTGATAACACTACGATTAATAAAGATATTCCAATTGCTAATACCTCTAATATTGTTTTTTCAACGGCTAATTGATGGTTTTTTCGTGCTTGATATTTGCTTATCATTTCCGTATCTCCTTATTTAGCTTTTGTCTATGCTATACCTTGTTTTTCAAGTATATAAAGCTTTCTACATATAGGGCGGTAAAGGTTCATTTTTTGGCTCATTTCTCGCGGTAAAGGTTCATAATTCAAGGTTCATATCAAAAAATAGGCTTATAGTTATCGGTTTTAATATCGCGATATAGGACCATTAAAAATAAGTCTATATGGTTTGCGCGAATTACAAAAAACACTATCAAGCGAACGTATAAAATCGGTAAATACCAAAAATAATAAAAGCGATATCAGCAGACCCATACAGAATACTATTATATGGTCAGAATATAAATAACAGTAAGGCATATTATAAACAACGATAACAGTAATAATAAAATAAACATTAAACATAAGGTAAAATATACTATTGCCAGGATATAAAATCGATATGCGGGAACCTGCAAGAGTTATTAACAATTACGGTCAAAAAATAATATTTTGTGATATAAAAATGAAAAAATAAAAATGTTCATTCAAACAATTTTATAAATATGTTTTTGGTATATGAATCTAAGGGTTGATTGCCAGGACATATTATTATAAAAATGTGTATAATTTAACGTGTTACTGGGCTATTTTGTGCTTTCCTAAGTCATTTATTCCATATCATATAAGAATAAGCTATATCTGCGGCATAAACCTATGCTTATCAGCCTATAACTCATATTTATAATAATGTGAATATGAATCATGGCCTTTGCTGATAATGTTTTTAAAATCGCGATCTAAAAACACGATTATTATTCCATTAATTTAAAAATATTACCTATAGCATACGAATTTAAACCAGGTAACAACAAAAAATAATAATAAAGTAATTCTCAAAATCGGTAGCAGTGGACCCGTACCCCATCACTATCTTTAGACTGTTGAAATCCGGCCCCCTCCATGTTTTTTATATTTTTTGATATGTACTAGAGATTATACATTAATTTTTTAATAAAGTTACGTTAAAAATACATTAAAGGAGGAGTCCTATTAGACATCCAATAAGTCCTCCGAATATGAACCATTGAATGGCATCATATGTGCGTACTTTTCCCATAGCGATAGCATGCTCGCTGAGGATCCTATAGAACGTGGACATCGCTTGTGGATAATTCGCTTCAATGTCGGTTAGCTTTTCTTCGTACCGCCACAGATTCGGTATCGTCTTGCACCACGATTCAAACTTAATTCTGCACCATTCTGACATCTCGCCGTCTATCATCTTGTGTTCTACCATTATTATCACCTTTTATCGTACTTTTTCATATAAAAATACATTACCCGACTGATTTCCAAATCTTGTTGGATAGCCGTTGCTTGTATAATTTTTGTTTCTCAGATAAAATTCGTTTTCGTTTAATACTTGCTAAGAATTTGAACTCCCAATCATTGATGCATCCATGTTGATAAGCGTAATCTATAATTGGCTGATTCAGAGTTTTCTTTTTAATAGCTCGAAATACTGCATCGGTTTTCATCTGAGGCATGAATTTTTTAACACAGCAATTTCCAACAATTAGTTTTCTTCCGTTGTATTGATTTTCAATGAAGCATAATTCTATTATAGGGTGATGGCCGCATACGCAGCTATCTCTTCCATCACCATACATAGCTTCTATAAATTTCCATTCCATTCGGGCAATTTCCCATACATTAGACACACTTTCGTCTAATATTCGATCTACTAGTTGGTATTCCATAATATCACGGCGTTATTCCATACCATGTACTCGAAGTAGTAGCGTTTGTGTTTGCAAAACACGCGTATCCTCCTGTGGATCCAGTAACCGTATGATATACATACATGGGTACTGGTTCCAATAACGCAGGCTGCTCAGGTACTCCGCGCTTCATCATTCTCGAATCACCAAGCTCATTTAAAGACCACTCTCCATATTCTGCTTAAACCATCGCATAGTGTCCTGGGTAGGATTCGTACTATCTTGCAGATTAATAATATCATGTGCTAAGATCTGTTCATCCTTTCCTAGCGCTAGTGTGATACCAAAGTGCCTTCCATACGAGCTTGTAAACGAATCGGATAGCACTGTTACCAATACCCACGTAGCATCTTCACGCTTATGTCGTTCATGCTCTACGAAATGGAACCCATCCATTTCCCACATTCTCATAAATGCGCCGTAATTCATTGAAACACCTTTTAATGTATTTTTACATATAAAAATACGATAGCCGGAGTTATACTAATTCCGGTATTTTACATCCAATTTCATCTTCAAACCACTGCGCAACTAAATGCCTGTGGCAGAATTTAGTCGGTCCTTCCCAACACACCAATATAGCATCTGGACCCGCCATCTTACAAATTGTTTCATAAGTAACACGCGGATCCAACAGATTTAATACTTCTCGTTGGTATCTAGCGCCATATTCAGCATCAGATATACCCTTTCCTCGATAATCCGATAGCAATTTAGTACTAGGCGCAAGAGCTTTATATTCAAATCCGGACCACCAAGCAGGGCTATATCGGCATATAGCTACAGCATTTGGGAAATTTTCTTTTACTTTGCTAAAGTATGATGTTTTCATGTTACCACCGCTGATTCTAAACATGCTTTGAGCGCACGTTGATCTAGTTCTGTCGAGCATTCTTCTGAGCATAGATGAGCTTGATAATCCATATCTACAAACTCGGTCAATTCACCGCAGATAAAACATGGGCGCTTTTCATGGCCTTTAAATATTCCTCCAAAGACTTCATCCAAGTATTCTGCATACGGGAATTTTTTATCATATTTCATACTGATCTCTTATAGACATTACCTAAATATAAACCTATCGCTCTTTTAACGTAGTTTTACATATAAATCTACGATAGCGGAACATTTAAATAGTTCGAATGCTAAGTACTGAGTATGAGTGAAGATATAGCTTCTACTATAACACAGATGGCACAGATGCGAGCAACTATTGATAAGCAAGCTGAGATCATTCGAAACTTATCAAACCCACCTTTCAGCGTAGCTGATGTCATAGATGTCATCGATGATGATGTAGTTATAATTCGCCAGCGGGGAAATAACATGGAATTAGCTACATATTGCAGTCCCGACCTGGAACAGCGGGTATTACCCGGAGCAGTAGTAGCGATTAACGCTGGATGTGTGATCATGGCTGTTTTGCGAGGTGGCAAAGATCCACGTGTTCATATCATGGAACTAATGTCAAAACCCACTACATCATATGAGCAAATCGGTGGATTGGAGAAACAAATCCGCGACATTAGAGAAGTCCTTGAGTTACCACTGATAAAGCCAGACGCATTCAAAAGGATCAATATCGAACCACCAAAAGCAGTATTATTGTATGGTCCGAGTGGGTGTGGAAAAACGGTTGCTGCAAAAGCTGTAGCGGCTGCTACTAATGCTACATTCTTCAACATGGCTTCAACTGAACTAGTTGCTAAGTTCATTGGAGAAGGTGCTAAGTTGGTTAGAGAATTATTCCAGCTGGCTCGTGATAAGGCTCCGTCTATCATATTCTTTGATGAAATCGATGCTCTCTGTAAGGTTCGTACCAATGATGGTACGGTTGGCTCTGATGAGGTCCAGCGTACCATGATGCAGCTACTTGCGGAATTGGATGGATTCAACATCCGGGGAAATGTTAGGATCATTGCTGCGACTAATCGGATCGATGTAATAGATCCTGCTTTACTCCGTCCGGGGCGTTTTGATCGGCTCATTGAAATTCCCTTACCAAATGAAGCTGCTAGATTGGAAATCTTGAAGATACATACTACCGGAGTTCCCCATGATGCGAATCTGGTTCATATCGCTAAGATAACCGATAAGTTTAATGGAGCGCAGCTGAAAGCGGTAGTAACTGAAGCTGGTATGATCGCGATTAGACGCGATGCTGATATGATTACCAATGATGATTTCCTGGAAGCTGTAAAGATGGTAACTCCACAGATAGCGATCTCATGTGATCCCATCATGTGTTGGTGATCACTTCTTTTTTAGTTAGTCAAAAAGTTTAAATATCTGTATAACCAATAGTGTACTATGTCATGCGATAATAAGACATGTGATACTTGCGGGAATTATTCCGCTAAAGTGGATCGCAAGAATAGACTGACGATGAAATGCACAAGGTTGCAAACGAAGACATGCAACCCTATATTCAAGGGGTTTTTAATATTCGACGGGCCTCTTCTCGATTGTAGGGTTGAGCGTTGTCTTGTACAGACTTGGCGCGAGTGGTTATTCGGACCATCCAAAACGCCCAAGTGTGGTGAGAAGGGCAATTTCTGGACGAAGGTTAAGGTATGAGTTACAACGATCTTAACTTTATAGATATAACATTTCCAGGTGGTAAGGTGATTCAATACCCAATTTTTATAGAGTATTTCACATCACTCGCTATAAGGTTACGTCCGGTTGGACCCAGAAAGGATGCCGAGGAGATTTAACTATGTCATTGAAGCTTCGGGTATATGGTATTTTGGAGCCGGGAGATGATGATTCTAAGTATTTTGATCCTTTTATAATAGGACTAATATCATTGTTATTCGGCGGAATTGGTTTTCGGTCATCTCTGGATCCTTTCAAATATATCCATATAGCATTTTGTACACAAATCGATACACTTATCCATTGGCTCCGGGTATCCAACTGGTATTGTTACCCTCAGTAGGCACATGTTACCAATGAAAGCTCTTTGCTGCAGATATCACAAAAATGTTTAGTGCTCATCCTTTTATCACCGCTCTTGTAGTCAATCTAACTAGTGGCTTTACTAGATCCTTTTGATTCTCCATAACCAATTCGATATTCTTGTAAGCGCCTGGAGCTTCATCTAGGGCTTCAGTACTGGTCATATCATGAATGATCATTTGCCTATCGAGTATATACCGCTCATCATCCAGGTTTAAGTTTCGCTTGGCGACTCCTCTAGCCATGCGCCTCCCGGATCCATGTGAGCAGCTGCAAAACGACTTACCATTACCACGGCCCTCTACAATGTAGCTGGCGGTCCCCTGACTGCCAGGAATAATACCCATCTGACCACGATTAGCAGCTGTAGCGCCTTTCCTATGCAACACCAGATTAAGACCATCCAGTTTAATCGGTTCGGCGTAATTGTGGTGTATATCAATTACAGGCTCATAACTAACAGTGGGTATGACAGCGCTCATGGATTCACACATTTCTTTCATCATATATGAGCGATTTGCTTTAGCAAACTCTAGGCAGTAGTTCATTTCTCGTATGTAATCTTGGCCATCTGGTGAATTTACGTATAAGTAGTCTAATTCCCACTTTCTAGGAATGTTGACATCGGAATCTGCTGTCTGCTGAGTAGCCATTTTTATATAGTGATCGGCTACCTTCTTGCCTAGATTGCGGCTTCCACTATGAACCATCATCCAGATATAACCATCATCACCTTGCTGAATTTCGATGAAGTGGTTCCCGCCACCCAATGTTCCTAATTGATGACACGCCGAGTCAAATTCCCTGTTAACAACTGTTAATTTTTCGTGTCCTGGTGGCATATAAGCCCATAATGATTCAGATCTATGTGAGAAACCAACAGGTATTCGAGATTTGATATCATCAACTACATGCTGTAGAGCGGTCATGTTCATATCACTGAGGCTAGTTTTAACAGCTTGCATACCACATCCGATGTCTACCCCCACTGCTTCAGGAATGATCACCGACTTAGTAGCAATAACCCCACCAATTGGCATTCCATAACCCTGATGACTGTCAGGCATAATAGCCACATGATCATACGTGTATGGGTGCAAAGCTAAATTAATAGCTTGCTGTTTAGCTCCCTGTTCCAAGTCAGTTGCCCAATTATAGATGGGCAATCTATGGGTTTCTAATATTTCCATTACTCAATCACCGCCGTAACACGAAGAAGCGGAAAACTATACAGTCCTTGTTGAGTGTCAGATGAGATCTTTATCTGTGATATGAATAAATCGGATTCAAATTCTTTTGAGAATTTCCCATTTGCGATTACATATGGATTCATTTTGGTAAATGCATTGGCTAATATCATTCCATCTCCGCACCAATCGCCTGATACAGCTATTGTACCACTGGCTTGCACATATTGGCTTCTAGGATATGTATTTCTACCAAAATATAATAGTCCATATGGATCATATTCATATTGATAGATTCCTAATTCCGATATAGATTTTGCGCCAGTTAGCTGACGGAAAAGATCCCAATTATATACACGAATAAACATACTCTTTTTAAACGAGTAGTTGATCCCAACATTTGGTACGACGCAGTATGGATAATCAGTTGGTGTATCACCAGTGTTATAATGAATCCCATATGTAACTATTTCTTGTCCAGGATATTCACCATACAACTGAACCAATTCAATACCAGTCTCACGACCATCATTAAAGTCATCAAGGAAGATTCTTCTCATAACCTTTTCACCTTTACTGTTATTTCTAATTCGCGATTTTCGGGAGCACATATATCAGGAACTTCAGACCACGCTTGTAATTCTTGTACAAATGCAGCGGCACGAGAAGGATCCCGAAATCCAGTGATTTCGTGCATATCTTCATATTTAGTACCAACAAATATAGCAGTAACTATATTATCATCAATTACATTAGCCCGTATGATAAGCGGTCCTATGTTGAATTCATTTGGTAATACCATACATCTCCATATACATGTTATTCGTATTTAAACCTTTCCATCCGAAACCTTTTAATATTATGGTAGCTTATATATAGCATATGACATGTATAATTGGATTAAAACAGGACGGAAAATTAGTCGTTGGTGCAGACACGCGAGTAACATCCGGTGGTCATATAATAAACACCGAGGCAAATAAACTTGTCGAGAAAGGAGATACTATAATCGGAATATGTGGATATTTGCGATTTGCTGATATAATTAGATCTCAGTTCAGCGTTCCAGCAAAACCAGAAGATAAGTCAGATCTCGATTTTCTCAGTACAGAATTTGCAAATTCGTTAAGAACATGCCTAGAAAACATCAAAATGGCGGAAGTTATAGATGAAGTGTCCAGGATACCCGATTCATATATGATTATAGTTTACAAAAATAATCTATACTCAATGGGCGCTGATTATTCCGTTTGTGCTCACGCCGATTATGTTGTAGATGGTTCAGGCACAGATTACGCATTAGGCTCATTACATGCGACATCTGGATTATCACTCGATCCAAAAACACGAGTAACCATGGCGCTTGATGTGGCTTGTAAGTTCAATGCGTGGTGCGCTCCACCTTATACGATAATAGAGCGAAATCTTTAAATAACATGTAGTTCATAGTGTTGGTTATGAGAACAAGTATGTTATTGCTGATTGCACTGACGTTAACCATGTCTGCTGCAGCGGCTACGAGCGTGGATGGTATAGATACCGTAGTGAAGCTTGGTGGAGATTCCAATGTTTCTGTAGGTGACTTGAATGAAGATTTAACAGCAACGCCGTTAACAGCATCTTTGGCTGCGTTTACCAAGGACAATGAAAACGACGGAAAGCCCCTTAATCAGAGCAGGGAAGTATTGAAGCTAGGTAGTACTGTTGGATATGATCGCACCACACAGTACCAAGATCAGTTATTCTTCACCCCGGAGGAATTTGCCCAATTAATGGAAACTTCAACTCGGTTAGAATTCATTTAGAACTCTTTTAACTTATTTTTTCATATAATTATACATTAACACGTAACCTTTATATACTATGAACATGTATAGTAATACATATGGGACTATTAAATTATTTCAATGTATGGAAACAACCAAAATTGGAACCTATCCAATTAGAATCGAAAGCTGTGTTTATCAATAAAGAAGTCGTTGGAGATTCATGCACGACATCTATGATAACGTCGATTAAAGCAAAGCGTATATTCGTGAACGAATGTCATAAAGATAAGACTATTTACGTGGACTTGACGTTTGATGATGAAGAATCAATAAATGTACATAAAATACCATTAGATAATAAATTTTCGTTAACCCTGTTAACACCACATACCACATTACAGATATCGGATGCTCGTGTTAATGGTAGGGTTTATACAAGTGATTTTGGTGGAGAATGGAACATTTCAATAGACGCAGCTTTTCCGGAGGCGAAATAAATGCCATGGTTAGTAGTAAATGGATGTATGAAGTATTTTAGGGACGATGATCCTAAGTATGAAGCGATGAAAGAACAGCAGGACAATAAGCCAAAGAAGAGAAAGCGCACTAAAAAAGCAAAGTGTGAATGCGCTGGAGAAGCTTGTTCTTGTTGTTGATGTGGAATTACCCATAAAAATACATTAAGGGTTTACCATATTTTTTTCCAACAACGAGAAGTTTTCTTCCTCAAATATAGATGATAAAAAATTTTTATGCAGGGCGTTTGTAGTGTTCATCATCATAACCCAATGCTTCAAACCAGTTTTTTCCAAATTCCATCTCAAGTAGTGTAACTTCTTCTTTGCTAAGATGTTCTGGTAACAATCCACTCATCATGTTTAGTAGTAGATTTCCAACTTCAGTTATTTCGGACATGACGCTGGTTATCGGAATCGAACCGATGATCGCAGCTTTCGCCACAAAACGCATTAGCAGTGCGTCGCTGTACCTCTGAGCCAAACCAGCTAAAGCCTCTGATGAGATTCGAACTCATTCCCTCCTGATGGCCTCGACAGCTTTGGGGATGAACCCATCACTGCATACAAGTCAGGCGCAATTCCAATATTGCTTCAGAGGCGAAGCCGATAACAGGATTTGAACCTGTGAATCGCTGATCTGCAATCAGCTGCCTTTCCGGGCTAGGCTATATCGGCACATGTTTCGACCTATGATTTCTCACTGGACTTCAGCATCTCGCCTGCCAAATAGATCTGGGTTTATGCCCATCTATTCATCGAAATCAAGAAGGCTTCTTGGCATACTTCTTGTCAGTCGAAGTGGACGAGTTGGGGGTCGAACCCAAAGCCTTCTGCATGCAAAGCAGACGATCTTCCAATTGATCTACCCGCCCGATGGGGATGCTCAGATTTGAACTGAGGTATCGTGGCTCCAAACCACGAATGATAGACCAGGCTACATCACATCCCCGAAGGTTGATGGGTGAGGTTTGAACTCACGATCACCAGATCCACAGTCTGGAGCTTTACCAACTCAGCTACCACCAACACATGACCATACTGCGATTTGAACGCAGGTTACGGGATTCGCATTCCCGCGTGGTATCCGAATTACATTATATGGTCTTAAATGGTTCCGTTCGGATTTGAACCGAAGGCTGTGTGGCCAACACGATGATAAACTACACCACGGAACCAAATAGCTCTAATTAGATCGAATATGCGGAGGATTTCTAGTTTTACCTGAACATGATCGAGAGCAATATACTGGACATGTTGAGTGTTTTGATCGTTTTTTATATTGTGAATATGCTATAGTGAATTCTATTTTGCATATTGGGCATGTAAGCGATATTAGTTTTTTTGGTATATGATGCAATTTGGCATGTTCACTACGAGTCATAATTTCCAAATTTTCTATGTTATTATTATTTGGATTACCATCTTTATGATGAACTACTTCAGATTCTAGTAGTGGTCTATTTAAATATTGTTCGGCAATTATTCGGTATATCATATCAATTTTACCGGTTCTTGGATTTATTCGCTGTTTGTATTTATACATGGAACCTCGTGATTGACCACTACACTATAGAGCTTTATATAATGGCTGTACATCCATTTCCTTCAATACTTGTAACTTTTTTACATGGAATTTTTAACGCTCCAAGTAATATGGAGTCTTTCACGAAACCACGAAATACTCCCTTGTACACGGTATCTATTTCATCGGTTTCTACTTTTATGGTATCTAGTTCTTTTATACCCATTGCTTCTATGGTTTGGGCTATTAGATCTTGTGCCATATGCCACTTGCCGGATTTGCACCGACGAACCCCTACGGGAATGGATCTTAAGTCCATTGCATTTGTCTACTCTGCTAAAGTGGCAGGAGGTATCCCGACTGTTATCGGGATATGATATATGACGCTATACATGTGGTAAATCATTATTTTACCACATCTACCATATAGACATGCTTAGTATATAAGCTTTTTGGTGTATTGATTAGAAATACTTATATACTATTAGTGTATATAGTATGGTATATGTTTAGTAAAAGTTCTACTATTGGGAATCAAACCGAGCGCATGTTTGATGTTTTAGCACAAGCTAATAACTGGTTAGTTGGAATACCATGCAATACATCATTGGAATATGATCGTATTATATCATTCGATAATGGAATTTCATGGAAACGAATACAAATAAAAAATGCATGGGTAAATTCAAAATCAGGGTCCGATTGTTGGGCGGTTAAAGTAAAATCATCAAGTGGGGTTTTATACAGGGGTTCGGTTGATTATATTGCAACAAATGTAAAAGGTACATTTTATATGTTTCCTTGTTCGGTATGGGAACATTGTGTTAATACTTTTAGTTTTTGTTTGCATGATTATGAAGATTATTGTATAGGTGATGTTGTAATACACGATAGGAAACATGAATTACAGGTATAATTATAAACTATATAATATATTAAAATCTTATAAAAATGGCAAATATTATGTCGGAGATGAAATCATATTCTGAATAGAAAAAAGTGCCGCTATGGGGCTTTGGTAGCCTCACAGGGGCATTTACTCATCCGGTGAGTTCTCAGATTCTGGAGTTTCTTCTTCTTCTGGTGGTAATGGGTCAGGTATTTCTTCTAATGGTAATATTCTACCACTGTCACTCAAGAAATATCCTTCTGGTATTGGTTTTAGACTCATTCCATCGTAGTAGTAACCATCTGGTAAGATCCACATACCTTCTCTTGCTACTGGGGTTAATCCATTCCATTCATTACAAAAGTTCAACCAACCCTGTTGATTTTTAATTTTGTCAGTTGTGGTTGAGTTCAAGTATTGTCGGATGGTGTTGTATCCAATAGCATAGGTTTCTGATTCTGATTGTGGATGCTTTCCCGTTGATTGATTAACTACCACACCTTTATATGTAGCGTCGCCTTCCATGAATATCAAGCTGTCGATTGATGTTTCAGTTGATATGAAATCAGCCTTTCCCGTGAACGGACCATCTACTTTTCTAGCTACCAGTTTGTGTTTGTAGCCTGTTGCATCGTTATATATACCAACTTCATAACGATTTGAAACTGGTCTGCCGCGAACTTCAGTAACGACAATCATTTCAATAGATTCATCGAAGTTCAATACCGTTCCATCTGTCATTTTAGCAGTAAGGGTATATGAATATGCACCGGAGCCAGACACAATTGATTTAGCTCCACTAATTTGAGTTCTTTGTTCAAATGACCCATCAGCTGATGTTATTTCATTTTGGAAAGTGGTGATTTGAGAAGATTGCCCAGTGGACCCAATTGCTATAAGAGCACCTATTAGTGCTAATATAGCTAATATTACAGAAGCGTAAAAGTATTTCTTGAATTCTGAATATTCCGCTTCTACTGGATTAGTCATAGTTAATCACCTTTCTCGATCTAACATTTGTTCAATCGGGTCTATAAACTCTCGTGATTCTGGCACAGAGCTTCGTAATGTTTCTAATACTCCGGTGGCTTTTGTCATGATCAGACACATTAAGTTACCCTTTTCGATTTCTTGACGCAGTTGTTCAGAATCCATTTTTAATAGCAATGCTAGTTTTTCTTCTGAGTTTTCTAGTTTCTTGTAATTGCTGATAAGCACTATTAGCGATATCATTTCCTTTATGGAAATGCGCACTGTACCACGTAATGAATAAAACTTAACTGCTATCAATGAAAATGCCGCAGCAAAGATTATATCCAGTACGAAGTGACCCATCAATATTTGGTCTGTGGTTATAGGCATAATCCTTTGCTCCTGCATAACATTTCGCTCAAACGATCCTGTAAGGTTTCTTCTTTCTTTTTTGATATCTCAAGTGCTTTTTGTGTTTTGATCAATTCTTCTTTTAGGACTTTCATGTGACCACACATTTTCCAGAATTGATATGACAAAAACACTGCAAAAGCCAAGAGTATAAAAAAATAGATTATTAGCTCATACATTTATATCACTCACATGTTAAAAGGTTGCACTGTGCATGTTATGGTAGCCCCATCGTCTACTTCAGTTGCTACGATTTTTATATAATCAGGTATTCCTTGCACGATAAAAAATCCGCTTATATCAGTTGTGTATAAATTACTTGCTCCGGCTGATGTAATCCATTCTACGAAAGTACCATTTGATGCAGTAGATCCTAATACTTGTATAGTCCACGTTTTATCAGTTGCAGAACTTACCCAGTGAACTAAGAGGCTATTATATCCGGAGCAGTTAATAACATTTGATGTAGCGGTAGCAGTTTTTGCGCTATGCGCAACTATTGGTTGCCCCTTTGGTTTTTTAAGTATTTGGGTTCCAAATTGACTTGGATTGTCTGTATAATTCGTCATAGAAAATCACTCAAAAAATAGGGGGTAATCCCCACTTAATAAAGTGCAGAGTCGAATGTTGCTACAGCACCAGTTAGAATTAGATCTGCATCAGCACCAGACTGATCTGCGAATTTAACTTCGAGATATAGCTGTTCGCCTGTTGCGAGATAAGCCTGTTCACCAGTTGGAATTGTTACAACAGCTGTATGTAACTGAGGCGCAGCAGTATCTAAAATTCTCTCAGCTAATGTATTGTGATCAGCATCGTAATCACTATCAGCATCTCCAGCTAATATAGCAGCGCTTGCAGCGGATCCGTTAGCGGGCAGGGTTTGTTTGACAATATGTATCTCTAGGTCATCGCCGCTATCAGTTTGGTTCATACTATAAGATACCTTGACTGACTTGAGCTTCATACCCTTTGAAGCGGTAGTTCTGCCGATGATTGGGATCGGGACTTTGTAATAATCAGTCTGTGTAGCAGAGGTTCTTGTTATAATTAGTACATTCGAAGAATTAGATGCAGTCCAAGTACCATTAATAGCAACACCTGGTGCTAATGGGATTGGGATTTCTACGTCGGTTTTTGCAATATCAACGGCTAGATCACCGTTATTCATATAAACTTCAGACATTTAAGCCATCTCCTTGATTAAACATGTTCCTGATACGTCCAGTATTCCACTGACACGTACACCTTTTCCATTGGTCGTTATGAGGGCATCGCCCTGTATATTTGTAGTTCCTTCAATTGATAGATCATTTGATGGACCTACGTATAATTGCATTGAATGATATGCGGGAAGTGTCCAAGTTGAGCCTTGTTCGACGGTCATATCTGTTACTGTAACTAAAGCAGATCCAAGATTAGCAGATAGTTCAACTACTGTATCTGGATCGTAATTAGGACCATATAAACTTTCGGCTTGAGAGGATGTTATACTTCCACGTAAAATCAGATCTTTAATTCGTGGCATATTTATACCTCATTTATGATGATTGATCCGGGCTCGATTCGTTCATTTGAGTTAATCGCTATATATTGACCTGTACCATTTATTAATGAACCTTTACCAAATATTGCTACCGAACTAATATAATCAATTCCGATAAACTGTCTCCCTGTTAGGAATTCACCTTCTTCACCGCGAGAATCAAATTCATGTGTGATGAAGTTGTTTAGATCGGACCACTGAATGTCTTCTCCGATTGTGAATTGGTCTAAAAATTCATTAATTGAGTTCTTGATGCTGGTTACGATATCATCTTCAGGGCTTGTTGTTAAATGCAATGTAATACTAACATTGATTGGAACTAATATTGGTGTACTGTATAGATATGGATATGTACCCATTCCAATTAGCAGATGATAGGGTGATGCTCCAACATACGAGCTTGCGGTTATTTCAGTTGCTCGATCATCGGTACTTTGCATTGTGGCGGCAACTGCGGTTCCGGCTAGTGTACCAGCTGGTATTGTGACGTTTGCTGTTCTACCGGTTCCATTATTTGATGTATATGTGACCGTAAAAGTTTCTTCTGATACTATGTTTATTGTAGGGCGAATCCATATGAATCCACCAGCACTAGTTGAAACTGAATAGACAGACGGATTTAATGTTGCTGCTAAACAACCCCTGGCAGTTATACCAACGGCTAAATTATCTTCTATTGCATCGTTTATATCGTAATTATTAGAAGTAGTTCCATCGGCCAGATCAATAATGATTTCAACATCTCCACCGGCATATGGTTCAATTGCTACTTCATATACATCGTCAACATCTTCTAAATGGCGTTTTACTAACAATCGAGATGCTCGACCATTAATCCATATTGCGTCAATGTATCTCTGTCGCAATTCGTCATCTGTTTCAGATTCACTTCCACCAGTAAATGGTAAAGCATTTGTGACAGACCAGACTCCTGTAACCGGTGTATCGATGGTGTTTATGAACCCCGATATAACATTTCCTACGATTCCACGAGATGTCATTATTGCAGTGACGGTGCAATTTGTGCCACCAACGGCAATTGTACCCTCTGATGTGGTAGTAGCTCTTAACCGTACTCCATTCTGTATACCGTAACAAATAGTGCCGATAGGCACAGTTATTTCGGATTCTGCTCCGGATGCTCTACGGAATGTCAAGCTTCCTGTGGCAAAATCCCCCAATCGACGCGGTTCAATTAGTCTATCTGAAACCAGAGCATCTAAATTAGTACCAGTAGCAGTTAATATTGAGTTTTCATTTTCAAATTCCCATATGCTTTGATACATTTCATAAAAAACATGCGCCATAGTACGATTAATAATTCGTCTGACTGATGTTGGCGCAGTAGCTAATAATCTGGTAGATAAACTAGATTGAATAGTCATTATTTCGTCATATAATGAATCTTCAGTAATACTATCGTCGCTGCTCATGGTTCTTCTCCAATCGATAACATGTTGATAACTTCATTTAATAATTCTTGATACTCGCTTTCTTCTAAGATAAGAGAAATCAATTCGTTTTGTGTATAAATAACAATTTGTATAGAACTGATTGATAGCCCTTTAACATCAATGTAAAGAATTCCAAGATCCGGAAATTGTACTTTAGCATCATATTCTAATTCTTTTGCAAGTCTGTATAGATTCTGTGGGGTTTGTTTGTAGAATAAGAAGTCGTGTAATACGCATCCTACATCTGGATCGTTTGGAACTTCGCCTTTAGGCGTAGCCAACCAAATAATGATTCGTTGTAATAGATATTCGGAATAACTTTCAGTTAATGCTATATCTCCATCGGGAGTATTTACTAGATCGCCTCTATTATGACATCTAACGTAACCTGACCTCAAATCAAGGTTAAACTTGAAATCAAACTCGTATAAGTACCTCATTGTTCCATCTCGATATACCACATTCCCGTGGGGATTATTTCACCTGAGCCACTAATGCTTTTTACAACGGTTATTACTTCATTTGATGCTATTTCAGCATTAGTTATCGTACCAAAGCTGTTTTTAGTTTTCACATCAAGCGCCGAACTGCATGCTAATTGCGCTATTTGATCAGTTCCGGTTCCATCAACGCCGCGATTATACACCGTTAATGTGGCATAATCAGTGACTTGTCCGAATGCGATACTTGGTATAAATCCTACATCAGTAATGGTGAATGACTGTCCTGTTGGAACTTCAAATAATATTTCTTCCAGTGTGTCATCGGCGGCTTCGGCTACTCCGGTTGGTAAAATCGGATATCTGGATAACATTTTAGAAACTGATGTATTTATAGCGGGTGCAGTCAAAACTACATCGACTAGTTTAGCGATTGTAAAACCGCTTGTTAATGAACATTCATCAACAGTTCCGGTCCAAACTGTAGTGATATCATTTTCAACTGTGGATATTTCAAGTGAAGATCCACGAGTTAAATGCGCCATAAAGGTAGAACTTAGACTTTCACTAACAATTAAGGTTAGTGTATATAAGGCAGAACCATTATTAATAATTTCTAGTTTAGGATAGCCAGATGTTATTTTGTGATCTGCTATATAAATATCCATGCAAAATCACCTTATATCGTTATCCAACCATTCAATGGCGTAGAACTGTAAGTTAAATCTGAACCGGAACCATTGGACATTACAACTGTTCCTAACGCGCCAGGAGCTAATCCACCGAATGCGGAAGCGCCTTTCATAATTATCGTACCGCGAGTTGATCCACTTAAATCCAAATCGCTAACTAAATTACTGTCATTTGTTATCAAGCGAACTTTTGCAACACCCTTTGTGCAATATGCTCCAGGTTCAGCTGATGTAGTATCTTTAATACCGGTGCTGTCGCATAAGACAATTGCTAAAAGATACTGTTGTAGGCCGGTAAGTTCTGGTGGTGCTGGAGTAATATTATTTAGAAATCCGGATAATGATTCTGGTGTACCTTCGGTTCCTGCTATACGTTTAATGGTATCATCTGCACAATCCATAACTACTAAGTCATATCGATGTTTTCCAGATCCAGCGACTGTAAAGCCGGAAAGTGTTCCACCAGTATATGTTTTTGTAGTTACACCGCTTCTATAATGGCCGCTGCTTATGGCTACTGCTGACGCGCTAGACCACGTTACAGCCATTCCGTCTACGCCACAATAACCCGCTTGTGCAGCAGCATCTCTCTGGAAAAGAACGGTATGTGCTCGAATACCATCTCCTTTAGTGGGAAATTTATCATAATCTATTGTCATCAACCAAAATAAGATTTCACCTTTTATTGATGGGGCCTCATGAGTACAGCGCCATCATCTTGTAATACGAAATCTACTTTGTTTGTGTTCAAATGTTTAACAACGGAGCGCGGTAGCAAAACATACGAGTACCCCGCTCGATTGGTACTGATAGTGCGTCCTTTAAATACCGGAGTATTATTTCCTTCCATTACTAATAATTTATCCATTATTTTTAAACCTCTACTAGTATATATACATTAATAGTATTTAAACTTTTTGGAGATAAGTATAAATATCATTAGTTTCATAGTATTAAGATATTATGATGCAAATTGGTGAAAAAATAAATAGGTTAACATTGGTTGAATATGCTGGAAAAAATAAATATCGTAATAAGATTGGGTTATTTAAATGTGATTGCGGAAACACTAAAGAAATAATAATTTCCAACGTGTGGATCAATCGCGTAAAATCATGTGGAAAATGCAATGAACTGAAAATCGGAGAAAAAATAAATAAGTTAACATTGGTTGAATATGCTGGAACAACCAAACATAGGCAATGAATCGGGTTGTTTAAATGCGATTGTGGAAATACTAAAAAAATAAGAGTAGAATACGTAAGAAATTTCCGTACAAAATCATGTGGAAAATGCAATGAACTGAAAATCGGAGAAAAAATAAATAAGTTAACATTGGTTGAATATATTGGAAAACATAACCCATATCATAGGACAGGTTTATTTAAGTGTGATTGTGGAAACACTAAAGAGATACTAATGTGTGATGTGCTCAGGGGTCACACAAAATCGTGTGGATGTTTTATGAGATTAAAGGCATCAAATACACAAATTATGCTATTGTTAAGCGGAAAACATAATATGCGTGGTAAACGTGGGCGATTTACATCTAAAAAACAGTGTATACATATTAATTATGATTCATCATATGAAGAAAAAGCTCTTAGCATTTGGGAAACCGATTCAACTATAAGTTCATTTAAGCGTAGTACAGATCGAATAACATATGTTAATCCAGTAGACGGTTCATCACATGTGTATTTACCGGATTTCATAGTTGACGACACTCGGATGATAGAGGTTAAACCTCAATATAAACTCGATGATTCAGTGGTTCAAGCTAAAGCAGCAGCTGCTGAAGCATATTGTTCTGAGCGCGGAATGACATACGAAATATGGACTGAACATGAATTAGGTATAATCAAATGATGTACTTTTGTGATAACGTGATTTTCTAATTCTAATGGCGGGAGAAAAGTATATAAACTTTATTCCTGTATTAAAATGGGTTTAATATCAGCAGATCAAATTATACTTTTGGGGATAACATATTTTTTCGACGGAGGTTTCGTTCTCAATCTAAATGGGACGAAACTGTAGTCGATTAATAAAACGAGTTTCTTAGTTACTATTGATTGCGAATGATTAAATTTATAAAACTACTGGATCCAGCCGTCGATTCATTAATTACATTATACGACATGTATGTGGTAAATGATGAAGACGGCATTTATGGATATTTTGAGACAAAATCGTTTTTTACAGTAGAAGATGATTACCTTGAGGATCTGTTATTAAAGAATGTTATTCATTTCGAATTGCAGGATCACGATCATGTAGCACTGAAAGATTTTAGAGTGTATGTTTATTCAATGACTTCTAATTACTTTCAGCATCATGATAGGTATTATTTTGCTAATCGAGAGGATTTTGATCTCAGTGCGTTTATGTGGAACTGCGAGTCGAATAGGAGTAAGTAAATATGCAGATAGAACACGTATTAGAAACTGTAAAGTTGCTCGTAGAAGCTCATGGTGATAAAGAAGGATGCGTCGGACTTACCACTGGTAGTATGTCTGTTCAGTTCCGTTTTGGTAACGGATGTTCAATCGAGTGTGGAACTTACAATAATTGTCAACGATGTTTGGTGCTTCAGGGAGAAGTACCTGATGGGGTGGAAATCGGATGATGAAACAAAATCTAACTCCAAAAATTGTGGATGTTATATGTTCTATGGTAGAGCGTGGTAATTATTTAGATTCGGCTGCGGTAGTGGCCGGAGTATCACCCGCTAGAATTAAACAATGGATGGAAGTTGGAAAAGAAGAATTTGATCGTAGGGAAGCGGATGAATTTCCGAAGCAGTCATTAGATTTATTCGTAGAACTATATGATCGAGTTTTAACGGCTCAAATGCAAGCTGAAGTTGCATTGGTTGATATTGCACGAGAAAAGGCCGAAGAAGGCGATGTAAGGGCCGTTGGTTGGATCCTGGAGCGTACTAGGTCTGATCGGTTCGGTAAGAAAAGCGTTAAGGTTTCCGGAGATGATGGGAAACCGGTTAAGGTGTCAGTAACTTTTGCGGATATGGTACGAGATGCCACGAAAGATTGATGATTTAAACGCGGCTGCTATACAACAATATAAAGAGAATCCAGTTTATTTCTCGGAAAATGTTTTACATATAAAGCCTTGGGAAAAACAGAAACAGATTTTAAATGCCGTGCGGGATTATCCTAGAGTAACCGTTAGGTCTTGCAATGGTATAGGGAAGTGTGGTTATGCTTATCGATTTATAGATTTATATGATGGTACACATTGTCAAATGAAAGATTTAATCGGTAAAACTTTTAATATACCCACGTTTGACACTGAGCGGAAGTTTGCAGTTGCCCACGCCACAGACAATGGTATTGCTTCAGTATATCGAGTTACAACTTCATCTAATCGACAGCTAGAAGTTACAGGTAATCATAAATTATATCGAGCAATTGCTGCAAGAAATCGTGGTATCAAACCTAAAGTGGTTGGTTGGACAGAGGTAGTTGATTTAACAATTGACGATTTGTTATTAGTACCTACGAAATTAGAAGTTAATGGTATGATATCACGAGATATAGATGAAGTAAAGCTATGTGGTTATTTGATTGGAGATGGCGGCACTACTATTAATCCGATAACTTTTACGCAAGCAGCTGGAATTGCAAAAACCGAGTTTGTTAATATAGTTACTAGTATGAATTGTGGCTATCGAATGCGTGATAATTATGGGCTATTAGTTGTTGCGGGAACCTTTCATGGAGAAAATCGTGTTTTAGATTTAGTAAAACAATGGAAAATGTTCGGTGTTAAATCGAAAGATAAGAAATTTCCTGCTTTTGTTTGGACATTACCGAATGATCAATTAGCAGTATTTTTAAATCGATATTTTGCATGCGATGGTTGGGCAACTGTTCGGATTGATGGTAGTCATAAAAACGCGCATATAGGTATAACTTCTGCATCAGAGCAAATGATTAAAGACGTTGAAATTGCTATGCTACGAATGGGTATATCAGGCAGAACTCGATATAAGAGAGTAAAATGCAATGGGAAATATTTTGATTCCTGGGAATGGGCTGTTTTTGATCGAGTTGGTATTAATCGTTTTGCTGAAGTAGTTGGAATATATGGTAAAGAAGATGCGGTTAACCGATGTGTTGAAGTGGCCAATAGTAGAAAGTTTGATGTTATGTGGCAGTATATAAATGCGCCGGAAGGATATCATTGGGAATTTATAAAATCTATAGAATATATAGGAGAGCATCCGACAGTTTGCATTTCGGTAGATGATACGCATACTTATGTTACAAATTTCGTTGAACATAATTCGCACACTGCTGCTCAAGTAATTATGTGGTTTTTATATACACATAAAAATAGTATAGTGTTGAATACTGCTCCTACTTGGAGACAGGTCGAAAAATTGATCTGGAAAGAAATTCGTATTAATCATAGACGGGCTGGTAATCTCGGTGGTACATTAGCTCCGAAATCACCTGAATTACAAATCGATCAAGATCGTTGGTATGCGTCCGGTATATCAACTAATCAGCCTGATCGTTTTCAGGGATGGCACGCTAAAGATATTTTAGTTGTTGTGGATGAAGCTGCAGGTGTAAATGAAGAAATATTCGATGCTATTTCGGGTGTTCTAACTTCAGAAAACGCGAAAATGCTTATGCTTGGAAATCCAACGTCAGTTGGTGGTACTTTTTATAAATCATTTTCAAGTGGTGAATATAAGACTTTCCATATCAGTGCTTGGATGACACCGAATTTTACACGCTTTAAAATAACTCGGCAGGACATTATTGATGGTACGTGGAAAGATAAGATGGGTGATGAACTTGCTCCGTATCCATGGTTAATTCAGCCTAAATGGGTAGCATCTCAGTATAAGATGTGGGGGTTGGATCATCCGGCTTGGCAAGCAAGAATTGAAGGTAATTTTCCATCAGTTGGTGAACATACGTTATTGCCGTTAGATTGGATAGAAGCTGCAAGAAACAGAGGGTTGGATAAAGATGCGAAAAACTAGAGTTGTGTATCTGGTAGATAAAATATCAGATATTTGTGGGGGTGATATAGAGTGACAGTTTCGATGGGCGTAGACTGTGCTCGATTTTCGGGTCAGATCTTTCTGTGGTAGCTGTAGTTGATGATGCTGAATTACTACCATTACATGTATTTAAGAAAATGGATACGATGGAGTTAACTGGTAATGTTATAGCATTATATAAGAAATACAAGCCAGTTGATATTAAAGTCGATGTAATTGGTATTGGAGCGGGTGTGGTTGATCGTTTGCGTGAGCAAGGATATCCGGTCAATCCTGTTAATGTTTCATCAGCACCGAATAATACTGAGTTATTTATGAATCTTAGAGCAGAGATTTGGTGGAATTTACGAGAATTACTGGATCCAAATAATAAAAGAAACATAGTGTTTCCAGATGATGAAGAGCTTTTTGCAGATTTAGCTGCGGTTCAATTTAAATATAATTCACGCGGAAAAATACAAATAGAAGAAAAAGAAGAGATGAAAAAGCGTATACAGCGATCACCGGATCGTGGTGATGCTGTTGCTATTGCGTTTAGTAATGTGTTTAATCCAGCGAGTTTGTGGTATCCAGATAGCGCGGTTACTCGTCGTTTTGGACAGAATGCGTATAAAGGGTTGATTTAATGAAGTATAATGTTCCTATTGGCAAGACGTTTACCCCATTGCAGATGACGGGATATTATCAAAGTACTCCGGGGTCATCTCAAAGAATAACAGCTGCTATATTAGCTAATATAGCTCAGGTTGGGCCTGTCCAGCGACAGTTACGACAATTATCACTTTTGGGATTTCCGGGTTTTGATTTTAATATCATTGGCGACAGTGAGCCTAGAAAAGCAAAGTTACTAAAGAAAATAAAAGAACTTGATAAACAGGTCAATACTCTTGATCTGGTTAAACATTGTTTCTATGATATGACTGTTTTTGGATCAGCGTTTTTTGAAAAAACCTATAAGCAAGAAAGCGGTTGGATCATTCCTAATGTAGTTCAGTGGTTGCCAGCCAGGTCTTTTGCTGATAAGCCAAACACTTTTGTCGATGAGGATCGCTATATTTTCGGTAGGATTTTACATGGTGTAATTTATGATACTGTTTCAATGGAAACAGAATTTTATCAAAAGGTTTCTAACACCGGAGATTACAATAAGATTCCAAGTGAACAGCTCATGTTTTGTAAGGATCCTAATACCGAATATCCAGATGGTGAATCATATTTAGCGGGTGTGGTTCCAACTGTTCAGCAATGGCAGTTTATGCGAAAGAACTTTGTTCAATTCATGTCTCGTGTTGGAAAACCAAATGCGGTTGCTAAGATAATGCCAGAATACAATAACATGACATTACAACTTCCTTCAACAGTTGGTTTATCGGCAGGAAGTCATGTAGCTGCTAATAAGGCATTTACCGGAGTTTGGAATTATTTAGATACTCTGGTTCAAGCGCAGGGATCGGAAAATGCTTTTGTTCTTCCTCCATACACGGACTTAGTTTATCCAACGATAAATTCAGCGATTAATCCAATTGAGCCTGATCAATATTTAATACGCGAAATTGTGTCACATTTATTCCCACGAGACTATTTAGAATCCATTGGAAAGTCAATTCAATCTTCTGGTCAGCCGTTGTTGTTACTTTTAGAAATGATGGTAGCGGGTCATCGTGAAATTCCTGGTAGAGAATTCGAGAATTTCTGGAACCATGTATTAGAATTAAATGGATATGAAGAAAAAGTACAGCTTATTTGGTGGAACTTATTACCAAAGGATGAATCAGTTGAACAAGCTCGAATTGTAACTGCTGTACAATCAAACATTATGCTAATAGATGAAGCTCGTGAAAGACTCGGATTACCGAAACTGACAGATGAAGAGCGAAAGTTACTATACGAAGAAGTTGACATTAAAAATCGTCGTCAGAAGCAGGGTCAAGAAAATAATGGTAATACGAATGGTGTAACTGCTGTTCAGTTACAAAATGCTGCGGTATGGGATGGAGTGTCAACATCTGATGATGTAGACGAAAAAATAATGAAAGAATTACAAGCAAAAGCTGGAATTGTTGCTAAAGTGATGAAGGATTATGGAATCGTTAGTGGATGAAGAATACGAATATGAACTTCCATCTGGTGCAAAAGCCGAATTAACCAAAAAACTAGTCGAAAATAACAATGAGTTATGGGTAGTTTTTTGGTCAGCTATACTATTCGATATTTGGTATGATTCATACAATAAAAACTTACATAAGCCTGATAGTAGAGGACGATTATACGCACAGGCGTATTTTCTTGAAGAGGGACTCAGATTTGTTAAGCAAATGACTGATACCGATTTAAAGAAGGCCCGTCGATTAATTCTTTCTAATTGGAATGGAAGAGCGGATCAATTGGTCCTGGATGTAATAGATTCATATTTATGCTCGACTCAACGATTGCAATTAATATTACGAAGCGAGATCCATAAAGCTGTTCAAGGTGCGGTTATTTCAGCAGCGAAAACCGAAAATAAAACCATGAAACAGCGGCATTGTATGCATCAAAATTCATGTTTGTTATGTATTCAATTGGATGGTGAAACTGTGCCAATTGATTCATATTTTTCAGACGGTACGTTTGATGCGCATACTCATATTGGATGTCGCTGTCAGCTGGAGTTCAAATGAAAAAAGAAAATTCAGTTCAGGGATTTACTGATAAACCATGGGATCCATCTCGCGATAGGTTTACTGATGACGAATGGTCATGGTCATGTTTAGTATGCGAAGATGGCGTATGCAGTTTACCGATCCGTGAACCGGATGGTGTTATAAATATTAATGCTGTTCGAGATGCATATGTTCATCTTCCAATGGATTCTCCGCATAAAATTGATTTAGAAAGGTATTTAATTGCATATCATAATCAAAATCATGCTTTTGAACAGCCGTATTTAAATTCTGCTGCTGGAACTCAATGTGATGTAATAAATTATGAAGATGAGTATATAATAGAGCGCCCTGTTGTATTAATGAAAGAGGGCGTTTTTACTGGCACTGACGGAATGCCACGAATGAAAATATTTGAAGTTTTCAAGAATTCGGCCCATTGGCTTGAAGGTGTTCCGATTACTCGTAATCATCTACCAGCCGATGAAGAAGTTATGCCTGACTCTCCGAGGATGGGGCAAGTGCGATCCGTTAAAGTTCGTGAGGATTCACGAGATGTTTTCGGTATTGCGCGGTTTTTCAAAAACAAAATAACTCCTGAAGAATATACTGATATTAAGAGTGGAAAGAAACTTGATGGTTCAATTTGTTACCGTTGTGGGGTGGAAGTTTATAGTGAACCAAAACTCTTTAATGGTGTACCATATGTTGGATCTGAAATAGGTGAATACGTTTTCTATCATTATGCAATTGTGAGTGAAGGTGCATGTTCTTCATCCGATGGCTGTGGTATTAATCAAAATACAAAAGGTGTTACAATGACTGATGGTAAACAAGAAGGTGCTGAAGGTACTCCTACACCTGTTAGCAATCTTAGTGTGAAAGTAGAACTAGACGACGAAAAGGTGGAAAAGATTCTGAACGCTGCTCAGGAAACCGAGAAGAAGCTTAATGAAACAATTGCTACTTTACAGGCTTCTGTCACCGAGTTAACTGAGAAAGTAACTGTTACTGAGAAGGCTCTACATGAGGCTCTTACTACAGTTGAAACCTTGAACAAAGAGCGAACTCAGAAACTCGAAAATGCTGCCGCTGAAGAAGCTGCTAAGACAGAGGCTAAGAAGCTAGAAGGATTTAAGATGCATCTTAATGAAGCTGCACGAGAAAAGGCTTCTGAGTATTTCGAGGAGTATAAGAAGGTTGGCGAGTCTTGGTTTGTAGATAATCCTGACAAGCACATGAACGCTGCTCCTGCTGGCGAACCTATGGGTTCTCAGAAAGTTATTATTGATAATTATAACAGTGCTTTAACCGAAGCTCAAGAGGCTCTGGCTAAGGTTGGAAGGAAGTGATTATAAATGGCTTTTAAGAAAGTAGATTTATCTGATGGAAATATTACTATGTCTGCTGCATATGCAACAGCACCGGGTTCTGCAATGGTTAGAACCGCTGCTGGCAAGGCTGGTGCAGTAAAGTTAACAACTGAAACAAACGTACTCGGAATCGTCATTGATGATCCAGTACAGATGACTCCTAATGAGGGGTTCTATCCTGCTAATCATCCACTATCTATCAAGGTAGAAGGTAAAGTTCGAGTAAACGTAATTCCAAACGGCGCTGACGTTAATATTGAGGCCGGAGACTACTTAGAAGTTGCCGATGTTGGCTCCACTAATACCGGAAGACATGGGTTACTTGAAGAGGCTGGTTCTACTGCTGGCGCTACTAAAACTGCAACTAGCATTGCTCGTGCTCTGGAAGATGTGACCATGGGTGATGAGGGTTATGATGTGATTTCTGCTGTGGCTGTTGGAGATGAAACTGTAACTTTCTCCAGTGCTGCCAAGCTAACTGCAATGGATCTTTCCATTGGTGATTATGTATTACTGGAAGATTTAGATGGCAATGTTCAGCTGAACCGTGTAAAGTCTATTGATTCTACAACTGTTATTGGACTTCAGATACCAGCAACTGTTGTACTTAATGGATCTACTGATTTACTGACTAAAGTTTACCAAGTTGCTGCGGTATTAATTTAAGGTGATAAAAAATGGAATCTATGTTTGGTGCAAGTGCAATTCCGGTGGATTGGGTAACAAATTTCACTAAGAGAATTACACTTTATACTCAAGTTTACGGCGACAATATGATGGCTCGCCAGATAGTGGCTAGGCGAAGCCTACCTTCAACTGCTGATATCGATGTGGTATTGAAGTACAAGGATGCCGGTCAGAACGCTGAGATCGTTGCTAAGGGATCTGTTCCTGGAACCATTGGAACATTCGCAGAGAATGTTAAGTATGATGTGTTCAGCTTTGCAACATCTTTCATTATCAACGAGAGAGATCTAGCTAGAGATCCTGAGATGCAGGCTAGAAATATCGATCTAGGAATGCGATATCTGCATAGACTTGAAGATGATGTAGTTATTAATGGTAACTCTACCTATGGCATTGTTGGATTAGATGGCGTTGCCGCTCTGAACGAAGCCGGTAAAGTTGTTGCATCTGGTGCAACTGGTAATGATGTCAATAACAGGGGTGCGTGGGATGGCTCTGAAACCGATGCTGCGATGGATCCTTATGAGGACGTATTAAATGCTCTGGCCAGAATTGACGACAAGTTTGCCAATTCTCAGATGTTTCTATTAGGCCGCAGATCTGAGATGATCGGAATGTGGCGCAAGGATGCACAGCGTGATGCTTTCTTACCTCAGATTGCTTCTCTGCTTACCGGAAATGAGAATGATAGAAGCTTCCTGAAGTTCTCCGATGCTGTACCATCTGGATTTGCTTATCTGGTATGTAAGGATAGCCTGTTCGCTGAGATGGTTCATGCTCAGGATATCGCAATTGACGCTAACTATCCACGACAGAAGGGTGGAAATTACTATGTTGAGATGAGAGAGTGGCTTATTCCTCTTGAGACTCACGCAACTGGTGGCGTTGTAGAACTAGCCATTACTTAAGGGAGGTTGGCTTAAATGACAACCACACAAGGTAGAGGATTTATAGAAACTCCCGTTGCATCAGCTAAAATTGGCAACTTATCTGTAACCACTGTAAAAATCAACACTGGCGCGGTTACTGAGCCCAAGTTAGCTGCTGATGATGAGGTAGCTTCTACATTTTTCTTAGGTCCAGTAACTCATGATTTCGGTGCATCTGCGTCTGCGGTAGCTACTAAGCTAACCGATGCTGCTCCATGTAAGCTAGAAGTATTAGCTGCGTATTTTACTTTGATTGAGGCTAAGGCTGGCGGAACTGGTGATGATGTAACCAAGATCACTAAAGAAGCGGCTGGTACAACTGCATCTACTGGTACTGTTACATTAGACATGTCTGATACCGTATTCATGAACCATGCGAATAGCGTGGTTGGTGTGGTCGGTGTTGGAACTGCTGATGCTCAATTTGCTGAGGGTGCCGATATTTATATCTACACTGATGCGCAAACTAGTAGATCTGCTGGACAGTATTCTGTAATTGCTCTATGTAAGAAGATATCTTAAATCAAGATATCTTTTTAATATTTTTGGTGGTCAGTATGACAGAAACATGGGCTTACGCTAGTTCGACATCAATTAACATAACGGCTTCTCCGGCAGAAGACCTTCGAGCGAAATACTGGCCGGGACAATGGATTAAGATTACCCAAACAACTGATAAGTTTTTCATAATTACAACAACATCATATGCATCACCTGTTACAACATTAACTTTAGATGGCGGGGGCTTATATACTGTAGCAAATGCTGCAATTACAGCACATTCATATTCTATTGATCAAGCCCCAAAAGATGTTCCATATACATTTAAGCGGTTCCCATACAAACTAGATGATTTGAATTCTCCAGACGATAATACTGATTTGAATGCATCTACATCAGCACACGGATTAATGCAGAAATATCCGAATACCAAACAGAGACTTCTCGGAGATGCTAGTTGGGCAACACCAACTTTCGGAGTTAATTTTCCATTTGGAAACGGATCTGCTGTTCTGACTGCTGAAGCTTCGACAAAGAGAATTCCAATAGCATCAAAAATTACAAAAGCATATATTAGAAGTTTAGATAGTGATGGGGCATTAAAATCTGGTTCAATTACAATTACTGTTTATATTCATGATTATAATGCAGCAATTGGAAGTTCAGTCGATAGTTTTGCATTAAGCAGTACATCCAGCTTAGAAGAAACCGGGCTGAACATCACTGTCGCAGCTGGAAAGTACATCACCGCCATAACGTCCGGAATAACCACATGCGAGCAGGTTGTCCTTGACCTTGAGCTGGAGGCGACATGAGCTTCACGATAACGTGCCGCCCGAATGCGAATGGCACGTATCAGAATTTCCAGTATCAGGTACCGAGTTATGGGTCTCACTACGATAAAGTGGATGATGTAACCGTAGACGGTTCTACGTCCTACATTAAGGCCATGGGATTATCCACGTTGGTGGATACATTCCAATTCTCGAAGCCGACCCCACAAGGCAGAATAGTAAGCGTGACCGTGGTGTCTAGCTGCGCGTCTGGTGGCGATGGCCACCAAGCATATCTCTCAACGGCATTGTACCACCCATCATACAGTATCAAATATGGTACAGAATCATATCTATATCCGACTGCATGGGTTTGTACTAACCTGTCTACAGTGTACTCGACGAATCCGTGGACTTCCTCGCCTTGGACCTGGGACGATATCGATGATCTTGAGTTCGGCGCAGCTTGCAGATGCGGAAACGCTTCTCATATCGGCGTCTGTACCCAAACATATCTTCTCATCGAATGGGACTATGTCATAGCTGCTGGTGGCGCTCAGATCATCGGCCTGGATGTTTGGTAAATGTGATTTTGATTATATTTGATTATAATAAAAATGGAGTAATAAAACTATGACTGAAATTATAGAAAGTGTTATATTTGAAGGAACCCTTCGTAGAGATACAGAGACATCAGATTGGAAAGTTATACCAGAAGGCAATTGGAATGATGTGGTAATATTTAATGCATAGTGATATATATATATGGTGATAATATATGGCAAAACCAGAAACCGAAGCATGATTGGCAGCAGCCGCAAACGGCTTCACTCAGGTTATAGGCCTGGGCAATGCTCATATCATAACCCGCAATCCAGCAAACGGCAAATGCGCTTATGATGGGCCGATGCTGGGCTTCTCCAGCAACCACGGGCTTCACAGTGACCTGCGAGACGGGATCGGACACTGGATACGTTAGCGTTTTAGTGGTTGGCTAAAATCAGCCAGCCGCTTAAAATCTTTTTAGGAGAATAACAAATGATCGAAAAACAAATAACAATCGAAGGCGTAATGCGCTATGATGAGGAGCAGTCGAACGAAACCGCCGTATTGCAGGATTATAGAACGGCTGCTATCACAAAAGGTGCGACGTATGCTTTAGTTGAGGCCCTGCCGAATGATTTTGTTGTGCAAAATCTGTTCTATCGGGTAACTGAGGCATTCGATGGTACAATAGATATCGGAACCGATGCAAACCACTCAAGGATTCACGCAGATGCTAATTTCCTTAAGACGGTTGGCAAGAAGTCGGTAGCTAAATCAATCATGATTGACGCAGGAACCGGGATCAAGCTCTTCCTCGGCCCTGGAACCACCGGCAAGATCGAGGTCCACGTTACAGGCTTCCTTCTGATGCCGTCTTTGCTGTGAGAATAAAAACCAGTATCAAGAGGTTTTGTAGATGACGATAGTATATTGTGATTACGCGACCGGTGATGACAGCACCGGCGACGGTAGCGCAGGCAAACCCTACAAGACCATCACGAAGGCATCAACAGGCTTGTCCGGCGGTGATGAAGTCCGAGTAGCCAAGAGTCCTGCGCATATCGCACTATCCG
>Ga0302252_1000147_pt1 | contig 85068 bp, 67 predicted proteins | sample AAG_RA_Leu_MG_FD_193511 | JGI IMG/M metagenome (GOLD analysis project Ga0302252, IMG submission 193511) | Enriched activated sludge microbial communities from anaerobic digester in WTTP, New Holstein, Wisconsin, United States - AAG_RA_Leu | ecosystem: Engineered > Bioreactor > Anaerobic >... | reverse complement strand
CTTGGAAGGTACAAACAACAAAATCAAAACCATGAAACGAATGGCCTATGGCTTCAGGGATATGGAGTTCTTCAAACTCAAAATCATGGCACTTCATGAAGCCAAGTACGCTTTAGTCGGATGAACCTTTCTTCCTATCTATATTGAGATTTTCCGCCCCCGCCGCCGGCTTGTCGGGCTGGAGGCCGTACCGGCGATACATATCCTCTATCCGGACCAGGAGGATATTGGCATCGTCCTGTCCGGTGACGTTGAAATCCTTCACCATAACAAGCTCGCCCGTGGCATCGATCCGGCCCTCTTCAAGCATCACGTTCAGAACCAATTGGAAAAGTTCCGGTGCGGCGGCCGTTTTCCGGAACAACTCTTCCCTGCCCATGCCCAGGCGCAGATAATTGCGGCGGTGATAGGCGGCAAGCGTCGCACCGATTTCCCGCCGCAACGCCAGGACCGCATCGCGGTGGTAGAGGCGGCCGCCGTCGTCCTCGTAAAGGGCTTCGTCTTTCTTGAGCTCCCGGAGGCATTTATCTATCCCGGCGCCGGTCTCGTTGAAGATGCCGCGCAAATCGTTGCGGCGGAATCCCCCGGCGCCGTGTCCTCTAACGCATAGATTGATCTTTTCCTTGAGGTTCTCGCCGGTAAGTATGCGGAGCGATTCACTGCTCAGGAAGAAATTATTCTCCCCGGTCAACGTGGGATAAAGGACGCGGCCGCCGCCGATGGTGCTGAACATATCGTAACCGCGCATCACGAAGCGATCTCCCGCGGCGACGGCGATGGGACGGGCCGTCGTCACCACCGCCACGGCCTTGCTTCCGGGGAGGGGTTTTTCCTTACCCAACAGCTCCATCCGGGCGTTTACCTTGGCCGCCAGGCAAAGGAACCGACCTTGGACGACGGGCTTCAGGGGATTCTTGTTTCCGGGGAGACACTGATACTCCACGAGGATGGAATCCGCGACGGGGAAGGTATCGGGACGGACAACCACCATCCCCCGGGACAGATCTTCCGTCTTGAGATCCGCCAGATTGATGGCCAGCCGTTCCCCCGCCCCCCCTTCCGTCACGTCCCGACCGTGGTTCTGGAGTCCCCGGACCGGTGATCTGAATCCTCCCGGCAGGACCTCCACCTCCTCGCCCACGGCGATACGCCCTGAAATCGCCGTCCCCCGCACGACGGCGCCGAAACCCGTAATGGAGGCCACGGCATCCACGGGGAGGCGAAAGGGTTTCGCCGCCGGCTTTTCCGCAATCTCCGCGGCGATGAGATCCAGGGTGGAGACAAACTCCGCCACTCCCTCGCCGGTCACGGACGAAACGGGAATAATCGGGGCGTCGGCGAGGAAGGTTCCCGTCGTCAATTGGGCGATTTCCTCCCTCTGGAGAAAGAGCAGCTCCTCATCGGCCAGGTCTTTCTTGTTCAGGACGACGATGCCCTTCTTGATCCCGAGGATCTCGCAGATATAGAGATGCTCCCGGGTCTGGGGCTTGATCCCCTCGTCGGCGGCGACGAGGAGGGCCACGACGTCGATCCCCGCCGCCCCGGCGACCATGCGGTTGACAAAGCGCTCATGCCCCGGAACATCCACGATCCCCACCTTGATCCCGGAAGGGAGGCTGAGGTGGGCATAGCCTAGGACGATGGTGATCCCCCGCCGCTTTTCCTCCTCCAAACGGTCGCATTCGATCCCCGTCAGGGCCCGGACAAAGGCCGTCTTACCGTGGTCGATATGGCCCGCTGTACCCAGAATGATATTCTTCATCGCCATTGCGTCTCGTTCCTCCTTTAACCACCATGCCCGTTACGGCACAACGAAAGATGAAAATATCCGGCTACTTGTCGGCATTTTCATATAAAACCGCCTCGACCTTCAAGGCGCAGACCTTGAATTCCAGGATCTTGGCAATCGAGTCCAGGGCCGGGTCGGGGCGCAAATTTATGGAAGCCCCCCGGATCGGGAGCAAACTGTCTTGTAAAATAATACCTTGAGTTTGGCGACCAAACACAACCTCCGCATAATAAATCCTGTCGCTTCTTCCCCGACAGGACAGCGGATTTGTGGTTAGGCCGTCTGTGGCGGGAGAGGCGAGGACGGGCTTCCCATGGAGAACCGCACCGGTTCTCTACGGGAGCCTCATATGAAAAGCGTCAATACAAAAGTAAGGCAAAACATCTTTGCTGAACCACCTTTCTCAATAATAAAAGCATTTGTTACGCCGCGCATCTATAGGTCATTCAAAGGGTCTTGTCAAATCATATCCAATTTTATTATGTCTTGACAAGTACAGGTGAATAATCTATGGGACAGCTCTACATTACGGATGAGGTGAACGAGTTGAACAGATTAAGCCATATCATAGGCATATGATGCTTCTTTAGAGAACCTGGATGGTTCTCGCCGGGAATTCCCGCCGCTGATTTCTACCGCTGACCCGACAGGCCCCGACCTGTCCTGCCGCGGTGCATGGGGCGGCAGGAAGGACGGAAGGCATGAGGGGTCTTCAAATCCCCAACCCTGATTCCACTGAAAATTTAACCTGAAACCGGGATAGTCACGGATATCTGGATAATCGTGACGACTACGGTTGTTTCCTCTCCAGGCTTACGCATGTGGATCGTCATATCATATGTGCAGTTGGCCGTTGAGGCGTATATTTGAATAATATCAAGAAGATGGAGGCAAGCATGAGCGATATGTTTATCCTGAACGGAAAAGAGACCCCCTTTACACCGGGGGAGATGATTCTGACGGCGGCACGCCGGGGCGGCGTGGAGATTCCCACTCTTTGCTATCTGAAAGACGCCACGCCTACGGGGGCCTGCCGGATCTGTCTGGTCGAGGTCGCGGGGGCCCGCTCCCTCATGGCCGCCTGTTCAACCCCCGTCACGCCGGGGATGGAGGTGTCCACCGAGAGCGAACGGGTCCATCGCACCCGCAAACTCAACGTCGAGCTCCTGCTGGCCAGCGGCACCCACAATTGTCTCGTCTGCGAGGCCAACGGCGCCTGCCGGCTCCAGGATCTGGCCTATTTTTACCGGATCGAGAAACTGCAATTCCCGGAAAAAGAAAAGGAGGCCATCTACCCCACGGAAGAAGAAAATCCTTTCATTGTCCGCGATTTCAGCCGCTGCATCCTCTGCGGACGCTGCGTCCAGGCCTGCAATGAAATGGTCGTGAACCGGGCCATTTCCCAGGGCTATCGCGGGGCGAAAAGCAAGATCGTCACGGGGGGTGATCGGCCGTATAATGACAGTGAATGCGTCTTCTGCGGTCAGTGCGTGGAGGTGTGTCCCGTCGGCGCCCTGACGGAGAAGAAGGGAAAGCGAAAGGGTCGCCCCTGGGAAACGAGCAAGGTCCGCACGACGTGTCCCTATTGCGGTACGGGCTGCCAGCAGATACTCCATGTCAAGGGCGAACAGATCGTGAAGATTACCGCCGCCGCTGACGGGGCGCCCAATTACGGCCGCCTGTGCGTGAAAGGCCGCTTCGCCTATGATTTCATATATTCTGAAGACAGACTCAAAACGCCGCTGATTCGTGAAGCAGATGGCGGGTTCCGGGAGGCATCCTGGGACGAGGCCTTAGATCTTGTTGCGGCCAGGTTCCAGGAAATAATAAAGGAATCCGGCCCCGACGCCGTGGCCGGCATCAGTTGCGCCCGGAGCATCAATGAAGATTCCTACAACATGCAGAAACTTTTCCGGGCCGTTTTCCAGACCAACAACATCGACCACTGCGCCCGGGTCTGCCATGCCCCGACTGTGGCGGGTCTCGCCGCGTCGTTCGGGTCGGGGGCCGGCACCAATTCCGTTAGTGAATTCAAGGATGCGAAGATGTTTTTCTGCATCGGGACGAACATGACGGAGGCCCATCCCGTGGCCGCATCCTTTGTCAAACAGGCAAAACTGAACGGGGCGAAGCTGATCGTCGTGGACCCCCGTAACCATGAACTGGCAAAGATGTCCGATATCTTCGCCCAGATCCGGGTCGGTTCCGATGTGGCCTTTTTGAACGGCATCATGCATGTCCTGATCACGGAGGGCCTGTACGACAAGCGGTTCGTTTCCGAATGCTGCGTGGGTTTCGATGAACTAAAAAAGACGGTCATGAACTATCCGCCGGAGAAGGCGGCGGAGATATCGGGGGTGCCCGCGGCCAAGATCGTGGCCATTGCCCGCGAAATGGCCGCCGTCAGGCCGTCGATGCTGATCTATACCCTGGGCATAACGGAGCATACCTGTGGTACGAACAACGTCATGAGCTGCGCCAACCTCCAGATGCTGCTGGGCAATGTGGGGATGGAAGGGGGCGGCGTCAACCCGCTCCGGGGACAGAACAACGTCCAGGGGGCCTGCGACATGGGGGCCCTCCCCGGTGTCTTCCCCGGTTATCAGAGCGTTGCCGTCCCGGCCAACCGGGAAAAATTCGCCCGGGCCTGGGGGGTGGACGGTTTACCCGACCAACCGGGGCTCATGATCCCCGATATGATGGAGGGCCTGCTCACCAAAAAGATCCGGGCCCTGTGGGTCTTCGGGGAAAACCTGGCCAATGCCGAGCCGAATATCTCCCACGCGGAAAAGTGCCTGGAGACCGCCGATTTCCTGGTGGTTCAGGATATCTTCCCGAACGAGACGACAAAATTTGCCCATGTGATCCTCCCTTCGGCAGCCTGGTGTGAAGACGAGGGGACCTTCACCAGCTTCGAGCGGCGCGTCAGCATGGTCCGGAAGATCAAAAGCCCCCCCGGCGTCGCCCGGCCGAACTGGTGGATCTTCAAGGAACTCGCCCGGAAGCTGGGACACGACTGGCCGTCCGCGAGCGGCCGGGAGATCTGTGACAACGAGCTGGCCGTACTTTGTCCCATGTTTGCCGGGATCAAGTTCTGCCGCATCGAGGAGGACGGCATCCAGTGGCCGTGTCCCGCCGAGGATCACCCCGGGACGCCTATCGTCCATAAGGACGGGAATTTCATCTGCGGTCTGGGGGTCCTCAAAGGGATTGAGTGGACACCCCCGACGGAGGTTGCCGACGCGGAGTATCCCCTGGTTCTGAGTACGGGCCGGAGGCTTTCCCAGTATCATACCCGTACGCAGACCGGACGGAGCGGCATGGATGCCATCTACGACCGGGAGTACGCCGACATCTCCAGCGCCGATGCCCAAGAGCAGGGGATTGAAGACGGCGAGATGATCGTCGTGAAATCCCGGCGGGGAAAGGTGACCGTGCCGGCCCGGGTGACCGATGCGGTTCCCAAAGGCCTGGTCTGGATGACCTTCCATTACCGGGAAGGGAACTGCAATTGGCTCACCAACAATGTGGGCGACACCGTAACCAAGACGCCGGAGTTCAAGGCCTGCGCCGTCCGGATCGAAAAGCCGGCTTAGCGAAACAAGTAACCCTTCCCGCCCCCAGGGCGGGAAGGGTTACTTTATGCGTCCCCATCTTCTTCCTAAAGCTTCTTTACCAGTTTCCGCGCCGGCCCCAGTGCCTGGACCTTGGCGGTCACCCCCTTGATGACCTGGGCGAAACGCTCGCCTTCGGAGGCGGAAACCCAGGTAAACGTGGTTCTGTCTCCTTCTATACCGATGTAGTCCAGAAAGCTTTTCAACATCGCGAACTTGCGGCGCGCCACCAGATTTCCCGAGATATAGTGGCATTCACCCGGATGACAACCGGACACCAGTACGCCGTCGGCGCCGGCCTGCAGGGCCTTCACGATGTAAAAAGGGTTGATCCTTCCCGTGCAGGGGACGCGCACAATGCGCACATTCGGTGGATACTGGATCCTGCTGATACCGGCCAGATCGGCCCCCGCGTAGGTACACCAGTTGCAGACGATGGCAACGATTTTGGGCACCCATTCTTTGTTTGCTGAATCTTCAGTCATATCTCCTCTCTCTCATTGGGCAACAATTGCCCTGGTATGGCAACTCCTTTATGGCCATTTCACAACTTTGCCCTCACCGCCACGTCGGCAATACCCGCGGCAATGATATCTTTCCTGAAGTGCGATGGCCGCCCGGATTTCCCCTGATTTCAACCGCAGCCTTTACAGCCGCCGCCGCAACCGCCGCCGATAGCCGCCAGGCTTGAGGACAGTTTGAATCCCGAACCCATGGCGCTGTCGATGAAATCCACCGTAATGGGCCGGGCATCTTCGTAGAGGGTCTTGTCAATCAGGAAGGTAAGGCCGTTGTCCTTAATCACTTCATCGGTTTCCTTCGGCTCATCCAGGGCCATGCCCAGGTTCGGTCCCCCGCAACCGGCGGTCATCATGATCCGGATGGACTGAATGTCCTTTCCCTGAAGGAATTCCTTGATTACCACCGTCGCTTTTTCCGTAACTTGCAACATCACTATCTCCTTTAAATGGTTAATGTTGACGGCTTCGTAAAAAGTCCAATTTTTTAGACTCTTTACGAGTCCATCAATGCTTTTTTCCCGCTTGCCAATCCGCAAGGAGGATCTGTTTTCATAAGCTCTCAAAGAGCGCCTCCACCCTGGTGCGGATCTGCTCGACGTCCCCCTTGGAATAATCCGTCTCGATCTTTAAAAACGGCAGCCCGTGCCGGTCCTGGACATGCCGTCTGATCGAATACGATTCCACGTTGTAACCGTGACAGGCATGGAGGATCACGTCGATGACGACGTCCGGCTTGAATCTGGCGATCATCCCGTCCAGGAGATCGAGACGTCCCCGGTTCGGAGACATGCAGGAGCAGGGGATCTTCAGCGTCGCTTCGGCAACGGCCCGCAGGGGATTGGCCGTGCCTTCCTCGATGCGGATGGAATATCCCTTCATGCCACTGCACGCCTCCAGGGCCACCACAACCCCCCCGGCCTCCTCGATGATCTTCAGGACCTTCAAGGCATCGCCGCCGATGGGACAGCCCGTGACCAGGACCCGGGGGGAGGAGGGGGCGCCGAAACATATCCCCGCCTCGATCCGATCTTCCAGACGTTCGTCGATCCCCGCCATGAGCATACGGAGTTCTTCGCTGGTGGATACGGGATCGAGGGCGATGACATCGTATATCTCCTCCCAGTGGACCGGCGGCGGATGCCGGGTCAGACAGTCAAAAAACCCGTCGATGAGGCTGTTTTTGCGGTTTGTCTCCCGGATCTCCTCCTCCAGCCGCGCCGCCGTAATCCGTCTTTTAAAGGTCTCCTCCAGGAATTCCTTCAATTTCTCCACCGTCGTAAGCCAGCGTTCCTCCACGCCCCGGACTCCCGGCATGTTGGGCAGGTCCATCACATGGAGGGGCTTCAGATGGGAGATGAGTTCGAACATCTTCTTCTTGCCGTCGCAGGTCGTCTCGCCGATAACGGCTTGGGATAGGGCAAAGATGGGACAGGAATCGGTGCTGATGAATCCGAAGCTCGACTTGATGAGGGGGCAGAGATTGGCCGGCAGGACCGCCTCGGCGGCCGCCACGGTCCGCTGGGAAGAGGCGCAAAGGGAAACGGGCACCGCCCCGACGGCCCGGACCAGCTCCAGGGGGGCGTAACCGCAGTACAGGCCCACGACGGGGGCGCCCTCCTCCCGCTTTTTTATCAGGAAATCGAGAAAGCGACCCACCGGATTCGTCCGGTAGCGATCATTGATCAAATAGGGACCGGGGGTGTCAAAAGCGGTCATTTTCCGTGGGCCTTCTTCTTCATTATTCTACCGTGTCCTATCAGGGACCGAGAAACTTTTTCACTATAGGCATTTAAAAGCATTTTTTTGGCTATATCGTAATAACACTATTAATATCAAATACTTATCTGTTATGAATTATTCATAATTTTGAGTTGTCAACAGGGTAAGCGCTTATGTTCAACCATCAGGCACCGGGACTGGACAACGGCCAGACCCGCGGCGCGCGCCTTTGCCGCCGCTTCGTGGTGGGCCAGCCCCCGTTGCATCCAGACGGCCTTGGCCTTGATCTTTATGGCTTCCTCGACAATGCTGGGTATCGCCTCTACGCTCCGAAAGATATCAACGATATCAACATCTTCAGAAATTGTCGTCAGGTCGGGATGGCATTTTTCCCCCAGGATCTCCTGCTTGTGGGGATTGACGGGAATGATCCGGTATCCCCGGGCCTGCATGTAGGCCGCCACCCGATAACTGTCCCGGTCGGGGCGATCGGAAAGCCCCACGACGGCGATGGTGCGCCCATTTTTGATCAGTTCCCCAATCTCCTCCCCGGGAGGATTGTAATCGGGGACTTCGCAGTGATCATTCATTTTTCTTTTTCCTCCTCTCCGAACATTTTCGATGAAGCCGACGCCCAGTATCTTGATTATGTTGTTTCCCCACCGATATCCATACTAAAAGGCACCTCACCGCCGGCCATTGTTCCTCCCGGCAGCGGTAAGCGCCGCCCCGACGGCCCCCACGATCTGGGGGTCCGGCGGTACGAACAGAGGCCGGCCCAGCTCCCGGGCGAGCTGGACGCGGACGCAGTCGTTCAAGGCGACCCCGCCGGCAAAAAAGACCTCCCCCGGCGGGGCGATCCGTTTCAACAGGCCGAGCGACCGGTTCACGATGGCCCGGTGGATCCCCAGGGCCACCTCCTCCCGGGGCACGCCCTGAGTGGTCAGGGAGATCACCTCCGACTCGGCGAAGACGGTGCACATGCTGTTGATGTTCACCGCCCTTGCGGCGGTGAGGGCCGCCGCGGAGAATTCCGCCAGGGTATAGCCCAGGGCCGTCGCCATGACCTCGAGAAAGCGCCCCGTCCCGGCGGCGCATTTGTCGTTCATCTCAAACTTCGCCATCTCCCCCCGTTCGTCCAGGGCGATGGCCTTCGTATCCTGCCCCCCGATGTCGAGGATTGACCGGCACCCGTGGGAGAAATAACCCGCCCCCCGGGCAAAGGCGGTAATCTCGCTGATCACCGGGCAATCGAGGCGCCCTTTGAGCAAATGGCGGCCGTAACCCGTCGCCGTAACCTCGTTGAATTCCACCCCGTCCATGAGCTCCCGGGCCGTGGCAAGGGGATCGTAGGAGGTGACGGCCTTGCGGGCCAGGACAAGCCGGCCGTCCTCGAGGACGGCCAGCTTGACGGTCCGCGAGCCGATATCTATTCCCGCCGTTCTCATTTCCCTTTCAATCGCTCCACAAAGGCCTCGATCCGCGTCTTCAACTGTCCCGCGTCCTCCTGGCTGTAATCCGTTTCCAGCCGCAGGGTCGGCAGGCCCGCGGCCTCCCATCCCTTCTCCACGGGACCGCTTTCCACGATATAGGGCTGACAGAACTGAAGGCTGTAGTGGACGACCCCCTGGGCATGGAGGTTCTTCGCCATCTCCTCCACATAAGCGGCCCGGGTGGGATTGGGCGTAAAGATCGCGCAGTCGATCTGGAAGTAGCGCTCCGTAATCTCGTCGAGAAGCTCCTCCACCGTATCCCCCTGGGCCGCCGTTATCCGGCGCGCCCCCCGTTCGCCCACGCAGGACTCCTCCCCCACGATGACGGCGTCGCTCCCCTCGATAAGCATGGGGAGCTTCCAGTTGGGAACGGCCATGGGGCATCCCGAGACGATGAGCCGCGTCGTCCCCGCCGGAAAGACGCCGGCGCCCTGTTTTATCCGTTCGTCCAGCTCATCGCATAGCTTGTTCACCGCGTCGGTAAAGCGCAGCGGATCGTCGTAGAAAAACACCTGGTTGACCAGCAGGGCATCCAGACCGGAGATTGGGGCCGGATCGGCGGCGCGGAGGGCGGCGAGCCTTTTGACGGCCCGGCGTTTCGCGTTCACGATCTCGATGCCCTTCTTCAATGACGCCGCCGTCACCTTCCTGCCGCTCACCGCTTCCAGTTTCCCGAGGAACCGGCGGTATTCCTCCTTCAGCAAGGCCCGGCCCATGTCGCTTTTCATCTGGGGAAGGTCCATGACATAGAGATCCTTAACCAGCGGTTTGAGGATCTCGTAGGACTTCTTCTTGCCGTCGCAGGTATTCTCCCCGACGACGACGTCGCTGGCCTCCAGATAGGGGCACACCTTGCCCAGCTTGAAGCCGAAGGCGGATTTGATGAGGGCGCAGGTGTTCCGCGGCAAGACCTCTTCCGCCCCGGCGAAATTGAACTCCGCCCCGGCGCACAGCCCCACGGAAACGCCGTCAACGGCGAGGATCAACTCCTCGGGAACGAAGACGCAATAGGAGCCGATGACCTTTCTCCCCTGGGCCTTGGCGTCCATCAGCTCCTTGATCCGCAGGCCGTGGACCTCGCTCATGACGAAATCGAAATATTTCATCCCCTCGGGGCGATTCTTCTGGGCCAGGTAGATATCCCCGTAGGCCCCGCCAAGCACGGACAGCAGCGCGTCATGGCTTTCCAGGTCGAGCCCGAGATCCGCCCACATCTTTCTGTAATCTGACATGCATAACCTCCTTATTTTTTTATAGTTCAACTTCTCAACGTCTGATTTCGATAAAATCGACGTACGCCTCGGCGGTGGCGCCGGTGTTGTCCGTATCGCTCATGACGGCGATCCCGGCCAGGGCCGGAGGTTCCTTGCCGAAGGCCCGGCGGTAGTCGTCCAGGACATTGACCGACTCTTCCACCCACCGGCCGAGGCGCTCCCTCCCCCGCTCCAGGACGACCATCCGGGCCTTATTAGTATAGGGGCTGACGATGAAGCGCTCGGGAATGTTCCTTCCCGTCCAGACGTAATTCAAGGTGCTGTGGGGGGGATGTTTGCCGTAGATCAGCCGGGTGGCGTTATAGACCAGCCGCTCCCCCGTTGTCGCCCGGGCCGGATCGTACTGGAACATTACATAGATCCGGATGGGGTAGTCGTCCCCTTCCTTTTCCCGGGGATCGCCCCGGTCCGTCAGGTTGGTCACCTTCCAGCGCCAGCGGAGCCGGGGATATTCGTAGATATTGAAGGTTTGACGGCAGACGAGGCCCGAGGCGGAAGCGCGGCTTTCCGCCTTGAGGACGGACTTCTCCCCCTCTCTGACCAGGGTATAGGTGGAATGGGCCTTGATCTTGGGGAAGGTCAGGGGTTCCCACCGGGCGAGGCTGGCGAAGTCCTCCCGGAAGAGGACCACCGGGTCCGCGGCAGGAGACGAAACGGGAGCGAGGAGGGGCATGACTACGGCCCAGAAGAGGAGCAGCGGGAGGAAGGTGGTTATCTCCCGGCCGTCCCGGCGGCGGGGCCATCGACCTGTCCGGGGGCGAAGACCTTCTTGCCTTCCCTTCATTAGGCCACCTCGCCCTGGCAGGAGCTTCCCGCCCCGGCGGTGCAGCCGTAACAGTGGTTCCCCGTGACGACGCGGCGCGTGGCGAGCATTTTTCCGTCAAAGCGCTCGATATGTTCCGGGGCGCCATGATTTACCGTCAGGCCGAGCATCTGGTTGAAATCGCAGTCGTAGAGTCGGCCGTCCCAGCCGACGGAAAGGGTGGTCCGGCACATGACGTTCGCCAGGGCGAGAGGATTGAAGGCCCGCACCAGGGCGTCCATGTAGTCCTCGTAGTTGCCCGACCGTTTCAAGAAGGCGAGATAGCGGCCGATGGGCATGTTGGTGATGCAGAAGAGGTTGTTGAAGCCGATCCCGTATTTGTCCCGGAGGACCTGGCGGTACCTCGCCTCCAGGCTGCCCTGGAGACCCGGAAGATAGGCGCCGCCGGGGTTGTGGACCAGGTTCAGGACGAGGCCGCTGCCGGGCTGCCCGTAGCCCCGGGCGTTGAGCTTGCGGAGGACGGCGATCAGGCGGGCGTGGACGCCTTCGCCCCGCTGGCGGTCCGTAATCCTCGGATCCACATGAGGGAGGGAAACGACAACCTCCACCCTCAGGCGGGTGTAAAGATCGAGAAATGATCCGTATCCCTCTTCCAGGAGTACTACCCCGTTGGTCCGGACAAGGAGACGACGGCCCAGGGCGGCGCATTCCTCCAGGAACCAGGGAAAATGGGGATGGAGTTCCGGGGCGCCGCCGGTGATGTCGATGGTGGGGATCGGATGGGCGCGGAGGATATCCAGACATCTCTCCATCAGCTCCCGGGACATGAGTTCCCGCCGTTCCGGACCCGCGGCGACATGACAGTGGCGGCACTCCAGGTTGCAGCGGTAGCCGAGGTTGATCTGGAAGATCTCGATCCCCGTAGCGAGGACGGGACCGGCCGCCCGTTCCGCGAAAGGGGGATGCTTACCCTGTCCGTTCATGGCTACATCTCCTTTTTCTTGATGATCTTCCGCATCTGGGTGGAGTGGGCCAGGACGACGCCGGCGGTCATGGCCGCTCCCACGTGGACGGCTTCCATCATCTCCTCCGGAGCGACCCCCAGGGACAGGCACTGGTTGGTATAGGCGTCGATGCAGTAGGGGCACTTCTGGGTAGTGGCCACGGCCAGGGCGATGAGGGCCTTTTCCCGCGCCGTCAGGACGCCGTCCTGCATCGCCTCGCCGTAGTAGGCGAAATACTTCTCCCCCAGGGTCGGGGCGTATTCCCCGATATTGGCGAAATCCGCCAGGTCCTGCTGTTCATAATAATCGGCCATGATAATGTTCATCCTTTCATCTTTAGTTATTTCCCTGCCGCCGGCTAAATAAAAGACTATGGGCGGCAATGTTTCCTCATGGTTCGGCACGGCGCAGGGCCAGGCCCGTCACAACGGGTCGCCCCGACCCTTCCTCATCTGATGTCTCCGGTAGATAATCGGGACAAGGGAAACCAGGACGACAAGGGCGGCCCCCGCCAGCAGCGTCCCCGATACCTTTCCCCTCACCAGATCGAGAAGAGAACTGGAAAAGACGATGAAGGCGACGCAGGCGGGGAGCATGCAGACAAATGTCGTCAAGGCGTAAGGCCAGAAACCGATCCGGGTCAATCCGAAGGCGTAGTTCAGGAGATTGAACGGGAACAGGGGGATCAGGCGTGTGAAGGCCACGACCTTCCAGCCGTGCCTTTCGACCCCCGCGTCGATGCGGCGCCACCGGGGGCTGCGGAGTTTTCCGGTCACCCATTCCCGGGCCACGTACCGTGAAATCAAAAAGGCGAGACAGGCCCCCATGGTGGCGCTCGTGATCGTGTAAACGACGCCCCAGAAGGGTCCGAAGAGGATCCCCCCGGCGATGGTGATGGGGAGGCCGGGAAGGAGCAGGGCCGGGGCGAGGGTATAGATCGCCATGTAGATGAGAGGCGCCATCATCCCGTAGCCGGCGATGAGTTCGCGCAGCCTGTCCTGATCGAGATATCCCGCCGCACCCGTCATCCGCACGGCCAGGATGGCGGCCACCAGGACGGCGAGGATCGCCAGGCGGCCGGTCCATCCCCGCTTCGCCGCCGCCGTGAAGGTCCGCTCCCGGGCGGCGGCCGGGACCAGCTCCTTTTTGAACCAGGCCTTGAGTCTGAGGCGGTTCAGATAGGTGAAAGGGGCCCGGGAAACCTTGCTCTTCCCGGCCAGGGCCGCCTCCGGTTCGCCGAGGACGTCGAGGGCGTGCACCGCCTTGACCGGCCCGTCGAGGCGATCGGCGCAGCCGCAGCAATAGGTCACGATCGGCCGCCCCGCTGCCTCTTCCCGGATGCGATCCGTCCAAAGGTCGGCCAGATCCGGCGACAGGGCATTGACGCCCGCCCCGCTGCCGCAACAAAAGGTCTTTCGCCCCGCATGCATCATCTCCCGGGGCAGAAGGCCCGTCGCCGCAAGGCGGCGGCGCACCGCCTGACCGGCCCCGTCATAAAACCGCACGCCGCAGGGATCGTGGATTACGAGGTCCCGCCCCGGCGAAGACGGGGCCTCCACCGCCGCCGGCAGGGCCTCGTAAACTGTCCGGATCCGCAGGCCGTCGCCGTAGCGGCTGAAGATGTTGTAACAGTTCGGACAGGCGACGATGACCTCTTTTACTCCCCGGGCGGCCAGATAGTCCTTCATCTCCCCGAACATGGCGGTGAAATACTCCTCCCGGCCCAGGTCATGGGAGATCTTGCCGCAGCAGTCGAGGACGATGCCCAGTCGCGGGTCCTCTTTGCGGAGGGCCTGCCATACTTCCCTGGTCCGCTCCGGGCGGGTGCCGGGGAGGGCGCAGCCGGGGAAGAAGACGGCCTCGCATCCCTCCGGCAGACCGTACCAGGTAAAACGCCGGGACATCCCTTTGGTCTCGTACGCCAGCAGTCCCCGGTGTTCGGGAAAGGCGCCGGCCTCGCGTTCCACGGCTTCCCGGCGCATCTCGAGGAACATGGAAGCAGGTTCCGCCCCGAAAGGACAGACGGCCTCACAGAGGCGACACAGGCTGCACTCGAAGGGCATAACCTGTCCCGTCGTCGCGGCCGGATCGTAACCCGCGGCAATCTCCTTCGGCAGGCCATATTTCTTTAGAAAACCGCACTCCTTGCCGCAGAGTCCGCAGTTGGTGCATACCTCCGCCACCCGGGCCAGGAGGTCCCGTAGGGCCGGACGAACCGCCATACTTGTTTTCGCCGGAGAAGACGGGGATCCATCTTGACTGTTCACTCCGGGACTATTCATGTTCATCCATTCCGCGCCGTCTTATGCCGGCATCGTTGCCGGCACGACCCGGAAGTGCCGGCAACGTGAAAGTTTCCGACCATTCCGGGCCGCCGGTACTTTACCGGCTGGCCGGCGCCGGTTCATCCGGCGCCGGCCGGGTGTTTACTTTACCTTCTCGATGGGGTATTCCGCCTCATCCCAGGCCTTGATGCCGCCGGGATGGCGATAGACGTTCTTGTAGCCGAGCTTCACGGCCCACATGGCCCCGTTGTGGCTCCGGGTGCATTTCACGAAACCGCAGTAGAAGACGATCAGACGGTTCTTGTCCGGACCCAGCAGCTTGATCAGGGCGTCCTTCGTCTTGTCGTCCATCTTCGTCATCTCGGGGATGGGGAAGAGCATCTGGACGGCGCCGGGGACATGCTGTTTTTTGTAGCTGTCCTCGTAGGGCATGGTATCAACGATGAGCATGGGTTTCTTGGCGTCGAGCCAACCCTTCAACTCCTGCGTCCCTACGACCTTGTAACCTCCCCGCTGTACCTCCGCGGCAAAGGTCACGGCGATCTTCTCCGTATCCAGCTCCTTGGTCCCCCAGGCCGCCATAGCCCCCCTGGCCATGCCGACCACAAGCAGAACGGCTACCAACATACAAAACACGCTTCTTCTTACCTTCATTGCTTCTTCTCCTTTCAAATTATTTGACGGCATCGTAAAAAGTTCGGATGCTTCGAAAGCGCTTCATCCCTCGTCACTGCGACGTACGTCCAAGTACGCCTCATTCCTCAGGATGCGCGCGCCTCGCCCGCGGATCTTTTTACGATGCCGTCCCAAATGGAACATTTTTTGACCTTTTACGATGTCATCAAATTATTTGATTGACACAGGTTTTCTTGCGAAACAAAAAAGCGCTTCTCACACTCGTCAAATCCGGTTTCCACCTACCTACCGATCCTAACGGCCGCGGCCCTCCGCCTCCCGCACCCACCGCGAAAGGTAAAGGTAGGGCATGACGATCCCGATGAGGACCAGGTCGCGGTAAAACGCCTTCCGCAGACCGGCCTGCTTATTGAGATCATCCGCCCCGAAGCAGCCGCAATCGACGTTCAGATCGCCAAGGATGCCGTAACCGAGGACAAAGACGAAGAGCGCCAAAAGCCCCGTGATCAGATGGAGTCCCCAGGGACGGTCAAAGATCAGGGCCAGACCGGCAATCGTTTCGATGAGGGGCAGACCGACGGCGACCATGGGAAGGATAGCCTCCGGGACGAGATCGTAAGTGGAGATGGTGGCGGCAAATGCCTTGGGATCGAAGAGTTTGACGACGCCGCCATAGATGAACAGGGCGGCCAGGGCCATGCGGATCAGCAGATAGAAACGGGGATGGGCCAGGCCGCGATGGAACAACCCCCTGATTTTCAATGACTTGTTTGAAATTATCGCTTTATGATCGACCAATTTCAACTCCTGATGTCGTCATGACCGGCTCCCCCCGGCATGACCATCAGCAGGCTAAACGGTCGGCGGTGGAGAAACGGCAGGACGGCGTTGTCGGGAGAACCACCCGGGTCCTCGGTCAACGCCTCATATTAACGGTATGAAGTACAAGTACAAATAACCCATCGATTTTACTCCTGATTCCTTTTAAAAAAGAATAAGGTAACGGCGCGTATATAACCAATCGGGCAGGCTGTGTCAACAACAATCTGAACACGCGAAGCATGCTGCCGGTCAAGGAAACACCACCTTGACTTTCCCGGACATTCTTTTCTATGCTTGCCGCCTGAAAGGAGGGCGCCGAGCAAATGCACCCCCAGCGATGCCTTGTCATGTTCGCCAAATACCCGGCCCCGGGAAAGGTTAAAACCCGTCTCAACCCCCACTTCCCTGAGGAAATGATCGTCCGTCTCTATCGGGCGTTCATCGAGGATCTTTTGGCAAGACTTGCCCACGGCGACTACGAGTTCCGTTTCGCTTACCACCCCCCGGACCGGGAAGAGGATTTCCGCCGGGCCTTTGGAGATAACTACACTTACCTCCCCCAGACGGGCGGCCAGCTCGGGGAAAAGATGGCCGGCGCCTTTCGGGCATGCTTTGCCGAGGGCTTCCGGGAGGTGGTCCTGATCGGCAGCGACAGCCCTGATCTCCCCCGGGAGATCATCGGGGAGGCCTTTGGGAAATTGTCGGATCACGGCGCCGTCTTGGGACCAGCCGACGACGGGGGATATTACCTCATCGGTTTTCGCCGGGAAGCCTTCACGGCCCGGGTCTTCACCGGCATCACCTGGGGCGGGAGAGATGTCGCCGCCAAAACCCTGGCCATCCTCGCATGGGAGGAAAAACAGGTCCACATCCTACCCGTATGGAGGGATATCGACGAACCCGCGGATTTGGCCGCCCTGATCGCCGCCGGCAGGAAGAAGGAGTTCACCGCTTCGCGAACCATGGCCTGTCTCAATGATTACGGCCTCATCGCTCCCGCCTGATGTCGCCCCGTTTTTCCATAATCATCCCCGTCCTCCATGAGCAGGCCGTCATCACAGCCACCATCGCCAACTTGGGGGAGCTCCTTTGTAGGGAAGATTCAGATGGGGAGATTATCGTTGTGGATGGAGACGCAGAGGGCAAAACCATTGAGACTCTCGCCGGCACCGGAGTAAAAACCGCCCTCGGCATCAAGGGTCGGGGAAACCAGATGAACAGGGGCGCCGCGTTGGCGGAGGGTGACATCCTCCTCTTTTTGCACGCCGACACCCGCCTTCCCCCCGGGGCCTTTGGCCTCATGGAAACAGCGTTGCAGAATACCGGTTGCCGCGCCGGCGCCTTCGATCTGGCCATCGCCTCCGACCGGCCGGTATTCAGGATGATTGCCGGCATCGCCTCGATCCGTTCCCGACTCACCCGTATCCCCTACGGCGATCAGGGCTTCTTCTTCCACCGGGATTGCTTTCAGGAATTGGGGGGATTCGCGACCATCCCCATCATGGAGGATGTGGAGATCATGCGGCGCCTCAAAAGCAGGGGGGAAGAGATCGCCATCATCCCACATCCGGTTATGACCTCGGCGCGCCGCTGGGAGCGGGAGGGAATCATCCGGTGCACCCTGCGCAACTGGGCGCTGATCATCCTTTACCTCTGCGGCGTCCAGCCGGAGCGGCTGGCCAGATGCTATCGATGATCATCGACCTCTCTGCCTGCCCTTGATATCCCTGTCCATCTCCTTGACTTTCCGATGTAAATACATATTATGGAGGTAAAATGCCACGGGAGGATTTGCCCATGAACACCAAATATCTCAAGGGACGCCTTTACAAGATGAAGATCGCCGAACTCCAGCCGGACCCGGAACAGGCCCGTAAATTTATGGATCCCATCGCCCTCAAGGAACTGGCCGCTTCGATAAGTCAACACGGGGTCTTGACGCCCATCCAGTTCCGCCAGAACGCCGAGGGGGCGCCGGTCATCGTCTCCGGCCATCGCCGCGTCCGGGCGGCGGGCATGGCGGGGCGGACGGAAATACCCGCCACCTTCACCGCCGGCGACACCCGCCTCCAGGGCTTCGTGGAAAACATCCAGCGGGAAGGACTCCTGCCCATCGAGGAAGCGGAAGAGATGGACCGGCTGATGGGGGCATACAACCTCAATCAGACCCAGCTTGCCGAGGCCATCGGCAAGGATCAGCCCCATGTCTCCCGAGCCCTTACCCTTAACCGTCTCCCGGAGGATATTCGCAATGCCTGCCGGACCAATCCCAGTTTCTCCAAAGCGACACTCCTCGACTTCGCCCGCATGAAGACGGAAACGGCGATGCGCCGGAAGTTCGATAACTATATGAAGAAGGCCGCCGCGGAAGGTCAAACCGCGGCGTTAAAACCGCGGCTTACCCCGGCGCGTGCCCTCATCAAGAGCACCGATGAACTGACCGGGAAGCTGGATGGACTCCCCTGGCGGGACTGGTCGGAAGACGACCGGAACGATCTGGTCGGCGCCCTGGCCGGGATCCGCACCAAAGCCGGCGAGCTTCTGGCCGACATGGGCTACACGCCGGAGGAGGAAGAGGTGCCGTCCGCCTCGAAAAATCTTTCCTGACGCCCTGGAGCCGCTCAATTGCAACATATTGATATTTATAATATGTAAGCGAAAAAAACCGGAACGCGATGATCACCATCAGGTCCGGCAATGCGGATATATTTTATCCATGACGCGGCTGAAAACGTAATATTTTTATCCATCCTCAAGGCGAGCAACGGCCGCCGGGAACGCCGGGAGTTCTCGATCTCCGGATAATATCCTTTATTTTCAAGGGCATGGACGTCTATTTCCCGTCTGGTACGTTTTATGCTCCATCCAGATCAAACGCAAATAAAGACCGTTGAAAGGAGAACAGAACAATGAAAAAGATCGCCATGGCATTTGTCGTCGTGCTCGCCACGTCCGTTTTGACAACTTCCGCCTTTGCCTTCGGCCCCGCCTGGCGGCAAGACCATCGTCCCAATCCCCAGGTGAGGCATCAGCCGGCCTCTTTCCCCGCTCAGGTCCAACATTCTGTCTATCATCACCGGCCGGCGGTGATTGTTCCGGTCCATCCCGTACGGCCGGTGGCGTATGTGCCGGTGCGCCCTGTGCGGCCGGTGGTTTACGCCCCGGAGCCGGCGCGGGCGGGAATAGTCATCTCCATCCCGAATTTGAGCCTGGTGATTCGTTAGCAAACGACTTCTCCGGCCCGAACGGATGTTTTTGACCAACGCCCGAAAATGCGGAAATGCGGAGCATCATGTCCATAATGTAGAGCAGGGGGGCTCATGAACCGGGCCCCCAGGGTGGCTTCGTTTTTTTGTTTGCCTACGGTGGAAAAATGGTATAAATATCCGTATACTTCTCAGGACGCCGCATTTGAGGTGACAATTCAGGCAACCGCGGGATTTTTGAATGTTTCGCTGCCTGCCAACTTGAAATGGCTGGCGGTGAAAGAAGGCAATTATATTGAAAGCAAGGATCCTGTCCTGGCTAATATTGCCGTTGATCGTTTTCACGTCGGCAATCGCCGCCCCGCCGCCCGACGCGGGGTGGAAAAGAATTGACGACGGTCTGCATTACGGGATCTTCGAGGTTTCGGCCCCCCATGTCGTTGGCAAGGCAAAGATCCTCGTCGTCCGCATCGATCCCGGACTTTACGAATTCTCCCTCCTTGCCGCTTCCGAGTTGCGTCCCCTGGCGGGATCCCTGACCGTGCGACAATGGGCCGACAAATACAGGTTGCTCGCCGCCATCAATGCCGGGATGTTCCAGAAGGATATGAAGACGAACGTGGGCTACATGAAAAACTACGCCCACATCAACAACCCCCGGCTGCACAGGAAATATGCCTCGGTCTTCGCCTTCAATCCCGTAACGGCCGGCGGCCACCCCATGATCTGGGACACCGACGCGAAGCAACTCAAGCAGATCATCAGCGGATACCACACGGTGATCCAGAATCTCCGCCTCATCAAGCGACCGGGGCTCAACCGCTGGTCCCCCCAGGAAAAGAGATGGAGCGAAGCCGCCTTAGGTCAGGACGAAGAGGGCAACGTGTTGTTTATTTTTTCTAAGTCTCCCCTGAGCATGCACGATCTGGGAAACATCCTCCTGGGGCTGCCGATCGGCATCGCCTGCGCCCAGCATCTCGAGGGCGGTTCGCAGGCGTCTCTCTACCTGCGCCACCGGGGGGTTGTAATCAAAGAGGCAGGCGCATCCGACCTGGTCATGGCAGTGAACGGCGATGAAGACGGCTTCCTTCCCATTCCCAACGTAATCGGCATCAAGAAAAGAAGTTCAAAACCATAACGAGGGACGAACTCATGGTTTCACATCCGTCAATTGCCACCAAGGAAGAGGAGATATTCCGGTCGGTGGTGGAAAACATGCTCGACGCCACCCTGATCATGGACTGGGACGGTACGATCCTCTTCGCCAACGACACCGCCCTCCGGCTCATGGAAATGACGTCGTCTGAGCAGATGATCGGACAAAATGCCGCCGTGTTCGTCCAGCCCGAATCCCTGTCTCGCGTCGTCTCCGACCTGGAAGCGGTCCGAAGCGGCACGACCGGCTTTGTTTCACAATATCTCCTGAAGACCGCCCAGGGCAACGATCTGTGGGTGGAGGGGCTGGGCACGATGATCACCCTGGGCAGCCGGGTTCTGGACCTGGTCATCCTCCGGGATATCAACATCCGGCGCCGCCTGGAGGCGGAACTCCGGGAGGCCTACGCGGAACAGGAACGACGAATCGACGAACGGACCGCCGCCCTGAAAAAGTTAAACAGCGAGCTGCGGACGGAAATCGACGAACGGCTGCGGATCGAGGCGGCCCTTCGGGAAAGCGAGGAAAAGTTCCGGAAATGCGCGGAAACGGCGCCCGTGGGGATCTTCATCTACCAGGGCTCGCGGTACCGCTATCTGAACCCGGCCTGCGCAAAGATTACCGGCTACAGCCAGGACGAACTCTTCGCCATGGACATCTGGGAAATCGCCCGCCCCGACCTCCGGGGGGCCGTCCGGAACAGAATCGAACTGCGCCAGCGGGAGAATTTCTCCTCGGAACGCTATGAGTTGGTCATCATCACCAAAGGGGGCGAGGAACGCTGGCTCGACACCTCCGTAACGGTGATGGAATACCAGGGCAGACCCGCGGGGCTCGCCGTCCTCGTTGACATCACGGAACAAAAACGAGCGGCGGCGGCATTGAAGAGAGGCGAGGAACGCTACCGCTCCTTCCTGAACACCCTGAAGGACATGATTTTCATCACTGACAGGAAGGGACGCCTCATCTACATGAATCCCGCCCTGGAACAACGCCTGGGTTACTCCGAAAGCATAGTCGGCAAGCTCTTCACCGAAATCGTCGTCCCCGAATATCGGGAGGATACTGTGGCCCGTTACCACCAGGGCATGGCCGGGGAAGGAGTGCCCATCTACGAAATCGAATTCATGCCGGCGGATGGCGCCGGAATCCCGGTGGAACTCAATGTCACCACTTACCAAGACGAGGAGGGGCATCCCGCCGGGCGGATCGGCGTGGCCCGGGACATCTCCGAACGGCGGGAGGAGGAAAAACTCTATCAGATCATGGCCCGGACCTCTTCCGCCGGCGTCTATATCGTCCAGGACGGGCGGTTTCAGTTCATCAACCCCAATGCGGCGGCCTATGCCGGTTACCGGGCGGAGGAGATGATCGGCATGGAAAGCCAAAGCATCCTTCATCCCGACGACCGGGAAGAGGCCACCAGGAATGCCGTCCGCATGCTGCGCGGAGAATCGACCCATCCATACAGCTTCCGGATCCGGACGAAAGACGGGCGGAGCCGCTGGATCATGGAAACCGTGGCCACCATCCGGTACCGCGACCGGCGGGCCATCCTCGGCAATTCCATGGACGTGACGGAGCGGATGGAGATGGAGAAGCGCCTCGCGGAAAGCGAAGTCCGCTACCGCTCCCTCTTCGAAGGGGCCGGCGACGGCATCCTAATCCTGGAGGAAGAGAAATTTATCGTCTGCAACCGGAAGGCCCGGGAGATTTTCCAATGTCGGGAGGAAGACCTGCTCGGCCGGAGCCCCGCCCAGTTCTCCACCCCCCGCCAGGCCGACGGCAGCGAATCGGAACAGCAGGCCCATGAGCGACTCGAATTCGCCGGGCGCGGGATTTCGCAATTCTTTGAATGGCGGCACTGCCGGAAGGACGGCAAGCCGTTTTTCGCCGAGGTGAACCTCATCCGTCTCGACATCCCGGGCAAAAACCTGATCCAGAGCATCGTCCGCGACATCAGCGACCGCAAGGCCGTCGAAGCGGCCCTCCAGGCCAGCGAGGAACGCTACCGGATGATCGTCGAAAATATCGAAGAGGGTTACTACGAAACGGATCTTAGGGGGAACATCTCTTTCGTCAACGATGCCTGCCAACGCATCATCGGAGTCGGTCGCCAGGAGCTGCTGGGGAACAATTTCCGGGTGTTTACCAGCGCAAAAGACGCCAAGAAGCTTTTTCATCATTTCAAGAATATTTTCAAGACCGGCCAATCCCTGCGGGATCTGGTCTGGCAGGTCGAGCGCCCAGACGGCCGGGAACAGCATCTGGAAGTCTCCGCTTCCCTGATCCGGGATGCCGCGGGCCGACCGTCGGGATTCCGGGGACTCATCCGGGATGTGACGGAGCGCCGCCGGGCGGAGGAAAAGGTGCAGTGGATCGCCTACCATGACCATCTGACGGGGCTCCCCAACCGGCTTCTCTTTCAGGATCGCTTCACCCAGCTTCAGGCCCAGGCCAAGCGGAAAGACGAATTGTTCGCCGTGGCCGTCATGGATCTGAACCGCTTCAAGGAGGTCAACGATCAATTCGGCCATGCGATGGGAGACATGCTTTTGTGCGGCGTCAGCGCCCGGCTGTCCCATCATCTCCGGGAGGGGGATACGGTGGCCCGCATGGGCGGAGACGAATTTCTCCTTCTCCTGCCGGGCATCCGGGAACGTCGTGACGCGGCGCCTCTAGGGGAAAAGATCATGCAGATTTTCCAACAACCCTTCGAGGCGTCGGGTCAGAGGTTCACACTGACGGCGAGTGTCGGCATGGCGGTTTTTCCCATGGACGGGGTGGATTACGAGGTCTTGATCCGCAAGGCCGATCAGGCCATGTACCGGGCCAAATCGGAAGGCCGGGGGGTAATCGTCAGCAACGACCCGTGAGCCCCGCCGCAAGCGACATTTCCCGCCTATGTCATCATCTTTGCGCGGGGGCTTTTATATCCTCCCCGTTCAGGAAGGCGGCCACGGCGGCCCTGATCTTCTCCCCTTCGCACATAAAGGCGAAATGGCCGCAACCGCCGGTGAGCTCCAACGACTTTCCCCGAGCGGTCCCGGCATAGGCCAGGGCCGATTCCGGATTCACCAGCATATCGTCCCGGGCGACGATTACGAAGATCTCCGCCGGCGCGGCGGCGGAAGGCAGGCAGGAGTTCTGACTCATGATGGCCTCGAGTTGCCGGGCCCAGTCATCCAGATTGTAACCGGCCAGATTTTTTTCCATTCCCGCCAGCAGGGCGGGAAACTCCGCCGGCGGCACCTGACGGCCGTAATAACCGGGATTCCGGATCGCATAAGTATGAATGGCCGCCAGGGTTTTTCTCCCCGCGATCTCACCGTCCGGGCACCGCCGTGCCCCCTCGATCGCCCGGAGCTCAGCGGTGAAGATGAGCAGATCGGCGGTGGTCAAGCGGGGCGAGGCCATTATGGGGACGACCTTGCGGGCGAATCCGGGGTAGGAGCACCGCCACTCGAAGGCCTGCATGCCCCCCATGGAGATGCCGATGACGGCATGGAGAGACGTCAGACCAAGATGCTTCGTCAGCAGCTCATGCTGGGCCCGCACCATGTCCCGGACGGAAAATTCCGGGAAGGACCGGCCGCCCTGGGTCGCGCTCCGGGAGGGGGAAGACGAGACCCCGTTGCCCAGGGCATCCACGGCAATGACAAAATACCGGCCGGTGTCAGCGAGCCTTGCCGGGCCGATATAACCGTGCCGCGCCAGATCTTCCGAGGCGCCCGCCAGCCAGGTGGGAAAGAGGACGGCATTCGTCCGTTCCGGATTCAGCCGGCCGAAGGTGCGATAACCGAGGCGGCAGTCCTCGATAATCCGGCCGTTCTCCAGGGGGAAATTCCCCAGGGCGGCAAAACGTAGTTCTCCGTCGGCGCGGCCGGTCCCCGGCAGGAACAGAGGCAACAGCACCATGAGACAGATAAGGATCACGCCCCGCCAAGCCTCTGAACCCAACCTTGCCGCCGCCGTCGGAAATCCCCTCCGTCGGTATTCTTTTCCGTTCCCCATCGTCAAATTACCCCCTCACGTCATCTTTGACGGCATCGTAAAAAGTCCGGATGCTTCGTTGCGCTTCATCCCTCGTCACTGCGACGTACGTCCCAGTACGCCTCATTCCTCAGGATTCGCGCGCCTCGCCTGCGGATCTTTTTACGATGCCGCCCCAAATGGGACATTTTTTGACCTTTTACGATGTCGGCATCTTTGACGGTCTCGACCAAAAAATCCCGTTGCGGCTAAGCGCCGCTTCCGCCGTCACGACTTCCGGAGCAGCTTCAACTCCGAGGGCGTCAGATAGAGTTCGCTGTAGCCACATTCAGGGCAGGAGTAAATGTCGAAACCAGTGGATTTGTTCTCCATCTTCAGACGGTTTCCGTGTATCCAGGTGGCAAGGCGGAGGGTGTGGAAGGTGTCCGGATTGTCCTCATTGAGGACGACCAACTCCCGCTCCGGGTGGTTGAGGCAGTAAAATTTCCCATCTTTTTTCGGCATCTCCATGCTCCTTCCGGATAAATAGCTCCGTAATTTCTACCATAAATCGACTTTTAATCAAGATCATTCATGTTCAATTCCCGGCAGAGCGACTGACTTACGAAAACCTCCGGTCCAACCCCTGGGCGACCTATATCTTCCTCGAGGCAGGCGGGGGCCGGGCCGGGAAACAACTCTATCTGCGAAAAATCCATGAGGAACAGAACGCGGAACTACGGCGGGAAATATGCCGGCGCTGCGATTATTCCCGTTACGACGTCCGGAAGCGTTTCATCGTCCACTTCCACGTCGAACGGGAATTGCCGCTCATCGACGCCGGTGAAGAGCGGTAACTCCTCCACCTATCGCGACGATTCGATATACTCCTCCACCTTTTCGGCGATGGTCTTCACGATATGCTCGAATTTGCCCTCGTCCTTTTCCAGGAGGGTCATGCGGAAACCCTGCAGGTTGGTGAAAAACGAGGTGAGGGGAACGACGCAAATCCCCGTCGCCCCGAGGAGATAATAGACAAAGCGCTTGTCGAGTTCGATATTGTCCCCAACCAGGCCCTCCACAAAGTTCCTTATCTCCGGCTGCGCGATGGGGAGGGTCTGGCGATTGTTAAGGAACGCCTCATTGAAGACCGCCGTCATGTAAAACGCCCCATTGGTGCGGTTGACCATGAGGCAGTGTACGTCCTTGAGGATGTTGTAGGCGATGTTGGACAACCGCTCGTAATGCCGGATGCGCTCGTTGAGATAATTCTGGTACTGCGGGTGGCTCATGATCCGGGGGATGGAAATCTGGGGCAGACTCGTCGAGCATACCTCCGACATCTTCTGGGTCAGGATCGTGTTGATGTACCGCGCGAAGGTTTCATCCTTGTCGGCATTGTACACCTCCAGCCAGCCACACCGGGCCCCGGGCCAGGGGAACTCTTTGGAGATGCCCTTCATGCTCATTCCGGGCACGTCGCCGATGACGTCGGACAAATGCAGGGTCTTCTTGTTGTTGTAAATGATATTGATGTAGGTCTCGTCGAAAACCAAAAATAGATCATATTCCTTGGCGATCTTGACCACCTGGCGGAGGGTTTCCGCGGGATAGACGAAACCCGTGGGATTGTCCGGATTGATCACGAGGATGCCGACAATGGAGCTGTGACTCTTGACCTTCTGCTCCAGTTCCCGGATGTCGGGATACCAACTGCTGTAAGGATTCATCCGGTAGGTATTCGGAGGAAAGGAGGCGTGCAGGACCTCGGCCAGAAAATGGGTGGAATAGGTCGGCTCCGGCACGATGACCCGGGCATCCACGCGGATGGCGCTGTAAGAGCGGGCGATGGCGTCCCCGAGCCCGTTGAAGAAGATGATGTCTTCCCGGCCGATCTGCTTTTTCCCCCGCCTGTTGACCTGCTCGACGATAAAATCCCGGGTGGCATCCACCCCCTTGGTGGGAGAATAGGCAAACGAGTGGTCATCCTTGATGACCTCCATGAGGATCTCCTTCATCCAGTCGGGGATGTGCTCCCCTTTTTGGACGGGATCGCCGATGTTCTCCCAATGGACCTCTACCCCGTATTCCTTGAGCTTGTTGGCGACAATGACGATATTTCTGATTTCATAGGTCAGGCCGTTGCCCGCCCTGGCGATATCGAATCTCATAATCCCTTCCCGCACCTCTTCCTTGCGTCTCTGTAAGCGAGAATTCCTAGTACATCTCGGGAAAAATATCCACAAATATTTTCGCCCCGCCGGTGGCTCTTTCCGGACCTTTCCATTCCTGACTCGTTATTCTTGACGGCATCGTGAAAAGTCCGGATGCTTCAAAAGCGCTTCATCCCTCGTCACTGCGACGTACATCCAAGTACGCCTCATTCCTCAGGATTCGCGCGCCTCGCCTGCGGATCTTTTTACGATGCCGTCCCAAATGGGACATTTTTTGACCTTTTACGATGTCGTCATTCTTGACTGTCAGGTAATTGTCCCCTATGATGAGGTCATAATTTCCGGGGAGGTGCGATGACGGTAAGCAAATGGATATGGGTCGATGCGCCGGCCAAGCGCGACGACGCGGCGCGGGATATAAGCCGGGCGCCGGTAATCGGTCTGGACACGGAATACGATTCCTTTCGGTACTTTCGGGAAAGGCTCTGTCTCCTGCAGGTATATTCCGGGGAGATGAGTTACGTTTTCGACCCCCTGGATACCCTGGACTTCTCCTTTCTGGGCGATGTTTTTTTCAGCCCCGCTCAGGTGAAGGTAATCCACGCCGGCGACAACGACATCCGGATCCTCAAGCGCGATTACGGTTTTTCTTTCCGGAATGTTTTCGACACCCATCGGGCCGCCGCCCTCCTGGGCCGGAAGGAACTCTCCCTGGCCGCGTTGATCCGGCATTATTTCCAGGCCGGCTTCGAGAAGCAGAAGAAACTGCAACGCTCCCGCTGGGAAAATCGCCCCTTGACCGCGGAACAGCTTCGCTACGCAGTGCAGGACACCTTTTACCTCATCGATCTTTACGTAACATTGCAGGAAGAACTGACGCGGGCCGGGCTGCTGGACACCGCCGTCTCCCTGTTCGAAGGGATTGCGGCGGTAACATGGCACGAAAAGACCATAAATAATCTGGGGCACCGGTACATCCACGGCTATGACAGCCTGTCGGCGGCGGAACAGGAACGGTTGAAACGTCTGTACCGCTGGCGCTTCCAGAAGGCAAAAAGCAGCAACCGGGCCATCTTCATGATCTGCACCGATCAGGAACTCCTCAAGCTCGCCCGGACCGCATCCCCTTCATCCCTGGATGGTCTCATCTCCGGCGCCGGCCTCTCCCGGAACAAGGCACAGCGGTATGGAAGTGAATTTCTGGACATCCTCGTGGGCAAATGACAATCATAGTATCTCTTTAAAATAATTAATTTAATTAAAACATCACCGATACGAACCTGCTATCATAAAAAAATTTAATTAAACAATTGCAGAGGGAGGGGAGTTTGTGTATTATATGACCAGGACCCATTTTAAAACCAACAAATCATAACTAAGGAGGAAAGATCGATGAAAAGGGCGGCTTATGTTTTATTTTCTCTGGCGATGCTGTGCCTGGTATTTTCGGGCTGCGCATCAAAAAAGGCTTATACGCCTATGGACCTCAACGCGGAACTACAGTCGGGAAAACTGGTACAGAAAACAAATAACTTTGTAGTCCTGCTGGATCATTCGTCTTCCATGAACGATCCCTATAAAGGCATTCCCCGCCACGACATCGCCCAGGATGTAACCAGCAACATGGTGCAGACTATCCCCAACATCCCCGTCACCTCGGGACTGAGGACCTTCTGGGCCGACAAGACCAAGCGCCTCTATGGAATGGTGCCCCTGAACAAGGATAACTTCATAAGCTGGGTGGACACCGTCGAATGGGGAAGCGGCCAGACGCCCATGGGGGGCGCGCTGACCGCCGCCGGCAATGAGGACCTCCAGGGGCTGCCGGGTAAATCGGCGATCATCGTGGTCAGCGACTTCGAGCACATCGAAAACGTGGACGACCTCCAGCCTAAAAACGTCATGGCCGCCATCAACAAGATCAAGGCGGACTACGGCGACCGGGTATGCATCTATACGATCCATGTGGACAATGATGCCAAGGGCAACATCCTTGCTCAAAATATCATCAAGGAAGCCGGCTGCGGCGAAGCGGTGCTCGCCGAAAGCTTAAAGGATCCCGAGGCCATGAAAGAATTCGTAAAGCGGATATTCCTCGACGCGGCCCCGGTTAAGGCGGCGGCACCGGCGCCGGTGCAGGAGCAGGCACAGCCGGCCGCGGCGGCGGCGGCGCCCGCAGTGGCGGCAGCCTTCGATCTGGCCAATATCCATTTCGATTTCGACAAGTCGTCGCTCCGTCCCGAGGACCGCAATATCCTCAAGGGACATGCCGAGTGGCTCATGAAGAATAAAGACGCCAACATCATTGTGGAAGGTCACTGCGACGAACGCGGCACGACGGAATACAACCTCGCCCTTGGCGAACGCCGGGCCACGGAAACGAAGAAATACCTGGTCGAGCTGGGTGTTCCTGAAGGCCGGATCAAAACCATCAGCTACGGCGAAGAGCGTCCCCTGGATCCCGGCCACACCGAGGCGGCCTGGGCCAAAAACCGCCGGGCGCAGTTCGTCCTGAACAAGAATCCGTAACCGCGACAAGGTCTAACAACAGCCGCGATCAAGGCCTTTCCCGGATGCAGCAGGCCGGGAAAGGCCTTTCTTTTCCCTCTGTCCTTTACAGACGGCCATTTTTCTGCTACCTTGTTTTCGTGCCGAGCGAAATATGACGATGTGTTATCGGCGTCCCGCCCCGCACGCCCGAAGGCACTTTCCATCTCTCGCGACCATGCTTGACCGTCTTTTTCCCCGTCGTTACTAAAAAGGCCGGAATCCGAAGCACGCATAAAACCCCCCATGCCGAGACGGGCCAGGCATGAAATAAAAGACAGCTCAACCATTTCCGGTGTTACCCGCAAACGCCGTGCCGGCATGAAACGTAGGAAATTCCCGGGACAAGTCGTCCCGAGAAAACGAAAGCCATGGATTTTCACCTTGTCTCGAAAGCGTCCGCCCCCGAATTACCCGGGTCGGACAAGGGATCGCAGGGGTATCGCCCCTGATGCCCGCGCCGACTCTCCCCGGGGGACGGACGATCGTCTTCACCGATCTCGACGGGTCCCTTCTGGATCACCACAGTTATTCCCACGCCGGGGCGGCCCCGGTCCTGGCCCGGATCAGGGAGGAAGGGATACCGCTGATCATCGTCACGAGCAAGACCCGGGCCGAGGTGGTGGAGATCCAGCGGGAGTTCGGCAACGCCGACCCCTTCATCGTGGAAAACGGCGGGGCGGCATATTTCCCCCGAAGCGGTCCCTATCGTTTCCTTGCGGCGGGGGAGGAGGCGGCAGGCTACCGGCGGATCGGGTTCGGCAGAAGCTACGGAGAGATCCGGGATTTTCTCGCCGCATTCAAGAGCGAAGAGAAAAAACGTGAAATAATAAAGGGTTTCGGCGATATGGAGCTGGAGGACATCATGGCGTTGACCGGCCTTGACGCAGTCCGGGCCGGGGCGGCCAAACGGCGGGAATTCAGCGAACCATTCCTGATCGCCGGGGAAACCGATGCCGCGGCCGCCTGCCTCCGGGAGTTGGCGGCGGAGGCCCGGCGCCGGGGCTTCGAGATCACCCGGGGCGGGAGGTTCCATCATCTCCTGGGGGCGGGACAGGACAAGGGCCGGGCCGTGGCCGCGACTGTGAAAACCCTGCGCGGCCTTGCCGGCGGGAAGATAACGACCGTCGGCGTTGGGGATAGCGACAACGATTTGACGATGCTCGCCGCGGTGGACATCCCCGTCCTCATCCCCCACCCGCACCGGGGATTTCCCGCCGGGACGCCGGCCGGGGCCGTCCGGGCGACGCGACCGGGAAGCGAGGGATGGAACGAAGCGGTAGGAAAGGCATTGGATGGACTTACGAACACCGGCCGTTGAGATATATCGGGACGCGGTGGCATCCGTTCTTCCGGAACGGCTGCTGGCGGCGGTCCTCCAGGCGGGTCCGGAGGGGCTCCGCATCGGCGGCCGCCGCTACCCCTGGCCGGTCCGGCGGAAACTCTGGCTTCTGGGGAGCGGCAAGGCCTCCCTGGCCATGGCCCGGGCCGCCCTGAAGATCATCGGCCGGGAACGGCTGGCCGGGGGTCTCATCATCTCCAGCTATGACGACGGTTCCCTCGGGGAGCTGCCGGTGGCCGTGGGCGCCCATCCCCTCCCGGACGAACGGAGCCTGGCGGCCGCGGAAAGGCTTATGGAGATCATGGGCTCCCTCATGCGGGAGGACTTGTTCATCTATTTCCTTTCCGGGGGGGCCTCCGCCCTCCTGGAAAAACCGCTGGCCCCCATTACGGGCGACGACCTCCGGGAGGTTTATCGGCTCCTCATGACCCGTAGCATCCCCATCGAGGAGATGAATGTGGTCCGGAAACACCTGTCCATGGTCAAGGGCGGCCAGCTCGCGGCCCGCACCAAGGCCCGGGGGGCGGTACTGGTCATGTCCGACGTCATCGGCGACGACCTGGAGGCCATCGGCTCCGCCCCCCTGTACCGCGACCGGTCCACATACCGGGAGGCGCACCGCATCCTGGATTACCACGGCCTCTGGCCCCTGCTGCCCGCATCGGTCCGCGCGGTGGTGGAGGCGGGCGGCGACGGCGCGCTGGCGGAGACCCCTAAAGAGGCGCCGCGACGCATCGCCCACCACGTCATCGCCGGCAACGCCATCCTGCTCCGGCAGGCCCGGCGGCGAGCGGCGGCCTTGGGCATGGAGGCGCGGATCGTCACCTCTTCCCTCCGCGGTGAGGCCCGGGAGGTCGCCAAGGTTCTCATGGCTATCGGGGAAGAGGAGCAAAAGCGGCGGCGCCGCTCCAGCAGGACCCTGTGCCTCCTCTGGGGCGGCGAGACCACCGTCACCCTCCGGGGCCGCGGCCGCGGGGGAAGAAATCAGGAGCTCTGCCTGGCGTTCCTCAGGGAACTCCGCTCCCGGCGGGGGTTATGCCTCCTGAGCGCCGGGACGGACGGCATTGACGGCAATTCCGACGCCGCCGGCGCCGTGGTGGACGCGGCCAGCCACCGCACCGCCGCCGGGCGGGGACTGTCCCTGGAAGATTATCTGCAGGCCAACAACGCCTACGAATTTTTCCGGCAGACCGGTGATCTCATCATCACCGGCCCCACGGGGGTCAATGTCATGGACTTGACCCTGCTGCTGGTAGCAAGGGAGAAACCGTAATGGAACCAACTCGATTCACCACCACCCTCCGGGAGCATGTGCGCCGGAAGATCGAACTTCTCCGGGAGACGGACATCGTCGTGGGCGTCCCCGCTTATTACAGTGCCCCCTACATCGTCCACGTCATTCAGACCATCATCAAGGGGCTCAACGAGTACTATCCGGGATACCGGGCCCTGGTCATGATCTCCGACGGCGGCTCCACGGACGATACCCGGGAGGTGGCCAATCTGGTCACCGTCGATTCCTTCCATATCAACAAGATCGTCACCATCTACCGGGGCATGCCCGGCAAGGGCACCGGCCTCAAGGCGATCTTCGAGGCCGCCGATTTCCTCAAGGCCAAGGCGGTGGCCGTCTTCGATTCCGATCTCATCTCCATCACCCCGGAATGGATCAAGAACGTCCTGGAACCCATCTTTCTGGGTTACGACTATGTAGCCCCGGATTACCGGCGCTACAAACTCGACGGCACCATCACCAATACCATCGCCTACAACCTGACCCGGGCCCTCTACGGCTGCCGGATCCGCCAGCCCATCGGCGGTGATTTCGGCATCTCCGCGCCGCTCGTCCATCGCTATCTCCAGGAGGAGGTCTGGGAAACCGACGTGGCCCGCTTCGGCATCGACATCTGGATGACCACCACGGCTATCGTGGGGGGCTACCGGATCTGTCAGACGAGACTGGGCGCCAAGATCCACGGGGAAAAGGATCCCACCGCCGATCTGGGTCCCATGTTTCGCCAGGTCGTCGGCACCACGTTCCAGCTTATGGACCAAAACGAGCGCTACTGGCGAAACGTCACTGGCTCCCAGCCCGTCCCAAGCTTCGGGGTTTACACCGGGTCCCAGCCGAAGGAATTCATAATCGATCATGACGCCCTGATCGATTACTTCCGGACGGGCTACCGGAATTTCCGGGGCGTCTGGCGGAACGTAATCATGGAGGGGGACTATGAAATCATCCGGCAGTTGGCCCGCAACGGCGCCCGGGACAGGTTCCGGATGCCCATCGAAACCTGGGTCCGGATGGTCTATTGTTACGCCGGGGCCTTTCACGCCACTCCCCGCCAGCGCTTCAAGCTTCTGGACACCCTCATCCCCCTGTACTACGGACGGGTCGCCTCGCTTGTAAACGAGCTCAAGGACAAGGACGGCAACGCCGCGGAAGAACATTTTGAAACCCAGGCCTTCATGTTCGAGACCCTGAAAGATCACCTGCGGGCCGTTTGGACAAGAAAGGAGATTAGAAATGGCTGATTTTTGGCAACACGGCATGATCACCACCCTGCAAAAACTCAAGGATCGCCCCGTGGCGGCCATCGAAGAGGAGTTGCGCATCATCGCCCGGCGGCGGAATATGACCCTGCTGCTGCCGGCCCTCTACTCGGAATTCGAAACACCGGCCATCCCGAAGATCATAAATGAATTGAAAAAGGTGAATTATCTCTACCAAATCGTCCTTTCCCTCGACCGGGCCGACCGGGAGCAATTCCAGCGGGTCCGGGAAATCATGGCCGCCCTGCCCACGGCCACCAGGGTCGTCTGGCACGACGGGCCCCGGATGCAGAAACTCTACCGGGTTCTCAGGGAGAACGACTTTACCCTCGATATGCCCGGCAAGGGTAGATCGGTCTGGATGACCATGGGCTATATCCTTTCCGACCGCTCCGTTTACGCCATCGCCCTTCACGACAGCGACATCGTCAACTACGAGCGGGAGATCCTGGCCCGCCTCCTGTATCCCGTCGCCCATCCGGCCATCAGCCTTGAATTCAGCAAAGGCTATTACGCCCGGGTGACGGACCGCCTCTACGGCCGGGTGGTCAGGCTGTTCTATACGCCCCTGATCCGGACGCTCCGCCGGGTCCTGGGCTTCAACCCCTTTCTGTCCTACCTGGACAATTTCCGCTACGCCCTCTCGGGGGAATTCGCCCTCATCAGCAGTCTGGCCCGGGACCTGCGGATCTCCCCGACCTGGGGGCTGGAGGTATCGCTGCTGAGCGAGGTTTACCAGCGCACTTCGGTAAACCGCATCTGCCAGGTGGAGGTCATCGAATCCTACGAGCACAAGCACCAGCTCCTGGACAAGGAGAAGCCCGACCAGGGGCTGATCAGGATGGCCAACGAGATCGCCCAGACCCTCTTCCGGGTCCTTTCCCAGGACGGGGTGGTGATGAGCGAGGCCTTCTACCGCACCCTGCTTACGGCCTATATCCAGGAATCACGGATCGCCATCGAAAAGTACCACGCCCTGACCCTCTTAAACGGCATCCACTACGACCGGCACAGCGAGATCGAAGCGGTGGAGGCCTTCGTCGGCTCCCTCCGGACGGCCATCGACGAATTCATCAGCGACCCCGTGGGGGTTCCCATGCTCCCCGCCTGGGTCCGGGTGGAGGCAGCCGTGCCGGATTTCTTGGACCGGCTCCAGGAGGCCGTGGAAGCGGACAATCAGTGAATTTCGGCGCGCATCCCGCCGGGCATCCCGCCGGCAAGCCGGTGCTTGCTTTATAAATCGTTCCCGATTATGAACAGGAACAAACCTTGAAGGAGTGCAAATGAAAAAGGCCAATCTGATCTTTATCGCCGTCCTGCTGGTCATCCTCGTCGTGGCGCCGCTCTTGTCTTCCCTGCTCAACCTCTACATCGACTGGCTCTTCTTTGTCGAAACGGGCTACACCGCCGTCTTCACCAAAACGCTGACCACCCAGATCGCCGCAGGCTTCCTTTTCGGCCTCCTGTTCCTGGGCGCCGCCTTGATCAATCTCTTCTTCGCCCGGCGCGTCGAATTCTCCCGCCCGGATCAGTACAACATCAGCGGCACCCCCATCACGATCAACCTCGCGCCCCTCCGGACCATCCAGCGGGCGGTTACCTTCTTCATCCTCCTGGTCGTCACCTTCATGATGGGAAAATGGGGCGCCACCCTGTGGTCCGAAATCCTATTGTTCACCAATGCCCTGACCGTCGGTCAAAACGATCCGGTCTTCGGGAGGGACATCGGCTTTTATCTCTTCCAGTATCCCTTTTTCGAATCCCTCAAGCAGTTCGTCGATTTTACCCTCATCCTCTGCGCCATCCTGGCGGGGATCGTCTATTTCCTGGGCGGCGGGATTCTCGTCAACCAGCGGCAGATAACGATCGATCCCCGGGTCAAGCGACACCTGGGCATTCTCATCGGCCTAATGATCATCAACATGGGTCCGGGCTTCTATCTCGAGGCCCTGAGGATGCTCTACGCGGAACACGGCGTGATCTTCGGGGCGAGCTATACGGATGTCCATGCCAAGCTCGCGGCCTACCGCCTCCTTGCCTTCCTGGCCCCGGCAGCCGGGGCGGTCCTGATCGCCGGGATGTTCAAAAGGCAGCGGCGCCTGACCATGATCGCTCTGGGCGCCCTGTTCGCCGTCTATTTTATCGGCATCATGATCTATCCGGCCCTCCTCCAGAAGTTCAAGGTCGCCCCCAACGAGATGGTCATGGAAACCCCCTACATCGAAAACAATATCCGCATGACCCGCCTGGGCTACGATCTGGACCGCATCGAGGAGATCCCCTTCGACGTGGACTACAATCTCACGGGACGGGACATCGACAAAAACGACGCGACGATCCGGAACATCCGCCTCTGGGATCACTCCCCGCTCCTGCGCACTTACAGCCAGTTGCAGCAGATCCGGACCTACTACCGGTTTCAGGACGTGGACAACGACCGCTACACCGTGAACGGTCAGTATCTCCAGGTCATGCTGTCGCCCCGGGAACTCTCCTACGCAGATCTGCCCAGCAAAAACTGGATCAACGAACGCCTGATCTTCACCCACGGCAACGGCATCACCCTGGGTCCGGTAAGCCGGATCAGCCGGGAGGGTCTGCCGGAATTCTTCATCAAGGACATCCCGCCGGCCGGCTCCACGGATCTCAAGGTGCAGCGACCGGAGATCTATTATGGAGAGATGTCCAACGATTACGTGATCGTCAAGACCAAGATCCCCGAGTTCAGCTATCCCACCCCGGAAGGAGGCAACATCTATACCTCCTACGGCGGCGCCGGCGGCGTGAAGACGGGCTCATTGACCCGCCGTCTCCTCTTCTCCCTGAAATACCAGACGGAAAAGATCTTCTTCTCCTCCGACATCACCGCCGACAGTAAGATCCTCTTCTTCCGCAACGTCAAGGAAAGATTCCAGAAGATCGCGCCTTTTCTCCTCTTCGACCACGATCCCTACCTGGTGATCACCGACGACGGCCGGCTGGTTTGGATGGTGGACGCCTATACGGTATCGTCGCGCCTGCCCTACTCCAAACCCTCGGTCCGGCGGATCAACTACGTACGCAATGCCGTCAAGGCCACCCTCGACGCCTACGACGGCACGGTAACCTACTACGTGAGCGACCCCTCGGACAAGATCATCCAGGTTTACCGGCGGATATTCCCGGCCCTCTTCAAGGACCTGGCCGTCATGCCGGAGGATCTAAAACGCCATATCCGCTACCCCCAGTGGCTCCTCCAGTTGCAGGCCTCAGTTTATGCCGCCTATCACATGACGGACCCGAAGATCTTCTACAACAAGGAGAATCTCTGGGAGATACCCGTCTTCGAGGAGAAAACGATGCAGCCGTACTACACCATCATGAAGCTCCCCAGCGAGAAGCGGGAAGAGTACATCCTCCTGCTTCCCTACACACCGGCGAAGCGGGACAACCTCGCCGCGTGGCTGGCCGCGCGGTGCGACGCCCCTCATTACGGCAAGCTCGTCGTCTATACCTTCCCCCGGGATCGCCTGGTCTTCGGTCCCAAGCAGGTTGACGCCCGGATCAACCAGGATTCCTATATCTCCCAGCAGCTCACCCTCTGGAGCCAGCGCGGCTCCCGGGTCATCCGGGGGAGCCTCCTCGTCATCCCCGTGGAGCGGTCCCTCCTCTACGTGCAGCCCCTCTACCTGGCCGCGTCGGACGCCGTGGGCCTTCCGGAGCTGCGCCGGGTCATCGTGGCCTACGAAAACGAGGTGGTCATGGAGGAGAATCTCGAACTGGCCCTCCAGCGCCTCTTCGGCAGCCGGAAGGCCGGGGCGGTGACGACGACAACGGCCGGCGCCCCGGCGGCGGCCGCCGCTCCCGGACGCGCCTCCGTGAAGGAACTGGCGGCCGAGGCGATGAAGACCTACCAGCGGTCCGTGGATATGCAGCGCCAGGGCAACTGGGCCGGTTACGGCGAAGAGATCCGGAAGCTGGAACAACTGCTGAAGAAGATGGCCAATTAGATTGCCTTGACGAAAAAAATGCGCTATGGCTGGTCGCGTTGGTGCAGGTGGGAAAGATGGGCTGACCCCGCCCCAAACCGCGGGACATATAGGCTTCCTCAGACAAAGGGGACCGGCGGCCGCAACTTCCGGGGCGGACTAGGGATCGCATTGCCGGGGCAAAACGAGATAGAAGAAGTGACGTTCACAAGTTCGTTATAACCGATACACTCCTAACCATGAAGGCGCTGCGGAAACTCTACGACTGGGTTCTCCACTGGGCCGACACCCCCTACGGGGCGCCGGCCCTGTTCATTTTGTCCTTTATGGAATCCTCCTTCTTTCCCATCCCGCCGGACCCGCTCCTCATCGCCCTGGTCCTGGGGGGGCGGGACAAGGCCTTCCGCTTCGCCGTCAACTGCACCGCGGCCTCGGTGCTGGGGGCGCTGTTCGGCTACGCCATCGGCTACTACGTCTGGTGGTCCGGCCCGGATAAGTTCTCCGCCGTGGCCTGGTTCTTCTTCCAGCACATCCCGGGATTTTCCGTGGAGCTGTTCCGCTACATCCAGGGCCTGTTCGAAAAATGGAATTTCTGGATCATCTTCACCGCCGGCTTCACCCCCATCCCCTACAAGGTGTTCACCGTCTCCGGCGGGGCCTTCAACGTCAACCTGCCGATGTTCCTCATCGCCTCCATCATCAGCCGCGGGGCCCGGTTCTTTCTGGTCGCCTTCCTGATCTGGAAGTTCGGACCCCTGATCAAAAGCTTCATCGACCGCTACTTCAACTGGCTCGCCGTCCTTTTTACAATTCTCCTCATCGGCGGCTTCCTCCTCGTCAAGTGGTGGGGCGCGAGCCTGTAGCGGCATGAATTTCCCCGTCCACGCCATCCCGAATTACACCGGAAAAGAGGCAGGGGAGGCGACGAACGGGAAAAAAATCTTGACACCAGGGAGGATATGGCATACAAGCGGCGGGTCTGAATGAACGTTCATTCGCTTCCCCCTTGACATTTGAGACATGAAAAGCTTGGACAAGCGCAAAGAGATTATTTCGGTGGCCATGGAACTCCTGGCGGAAAACGGTTTCCACGGGGTTCCCATGTCCATGATCGCCGCCCGGGCCAATGTAGCCGTCGGGACGATCTACCGGTATTTCACCGGCAAGGACGAGCTTATCGACGCGCTCTTTCAGGAGTTGGAGGCAAGCATAACCGCCGCCATCCGGGAGCGCTTCCCTACCACCGGCTCCATCCGGGAGCGCTTTCTCTATCTCAACGGCATCATTCTCCGGTATCTCATCGATAATCCTCTTCATTTTCGCTATCTTGAACAATACATGAATTCACCCTACGGCGTCTCCATGCGCCGGGACAGATTACTGGAAAAGGAAGGCCGCAACGATATCTTCATGACCCTCTTCGAAGAGGCCATCGCCGCCCGGATCGTAAAAGACATCCCGATCAACGCCCTTTTTTCCCTCGCCATCGCGCCCCTGATCTTTCTGGTCCGGGACCACATTCTGGGCTTCGTCACCCTGAACGAAGACCTGATCCATCGGACCGCCGAAGCGTGCTGGGATGCGGTCCGGAGGCACTGATGCCGGAAGAAAGGCAAACGGGGGCCATTGACGGCCGGACGCGCATGGAAATCGATTCATAATATGATGCAATGCCGTGAAATTATCTTTAACCGAGGTGACGTATGACCACTCATGAGCAGATCAAATCTATCGCCGCCGGGATTTTGTGCGGTCTCGTGATCCTCACCGGCTGCGGGCAGGGCGGTAATACAGGCAAAGGTCAGTCCGGCGGTCCCCCCGAGGTCGCCGTCGTAACGGTGCAAACCCAGCAGGTGCTGGTGACCACCGAACTGTCCGGCAGGACCTCCGCCAATCTCATCGCCGAGGTGCGTCCCCAGGTGGGGGGCATCATCCAGCAGCGACTGTTCACCGAAGGATCGGACGTCAAGTCCGGACAGGTCCTCTTCAAGATCGACCCGGCCCACTATCAGGCCGTCTATGACAACGCCAAAGCGGCCCTCGGCCGCTCCGAGGCCAACCTCTCGGCGATCAAACTCCGGGCCGACCGGATGCGGGAACTCGTTGCCGAGAAGGCGGTCAGCCAGCAGGAATACGACGACGCCACGGCGGCCCTGAAACAGAACCAGGCGGATATCCAGTTCTGGAAGGCGACCCTCGAGACGGCGAGCATCAACCTGAAATACACCTCCGTCACCGCCCCCATCTCAGGACGGATCGGCAAGTCCAACGTCACGGTGGGCGCCCTGGTGACGGCCCATCAGCCCGTGCCCCTGGCCGTCATCCAGCAGTTGGACCCCATGTACGTCGATGTCCCCCAAGCCACCACCGAACTGCTCCGGATGAGGCGCCACCTCGCCGAGGGGCGCCTCCATCGCAACGGGCAGCTCCGGAACAAGGTCCGGATCCTCCTCGAGGACAACAGCCGTTATCCTTACGACGGCGCCCTGCAGTTCCGGGACGTCACCGTCAATCAGACCACGGGATCGGTCATCCTCCGGGTGATCGTCCCCAATCCGAAAGGGATCCTCCTCCCCGGGATGTTCATCCGGGCGGTGGTGGAAGAGGGGGTAAACAAAAACGCCCTCCTGGTGCCCCAGCAGGGAGTATCCCGGGATCCCAAGGGGAACCCCTACTGCCTCATCGCCGGCGCCGGCGGCAAGGTGGAGCAGCGCCCCATCACCATCGAACGGGCCGTGGGCAATCAGTGGCTTGTGACCGAGGGGCTGGCGCCGGGAGAGCAGGTCATCGTCGAGGGGATACTGCGGGCCAAACCGGGCGCCACAGTGAAAGTCGTTCCATTTGTCGGCAACTTGGGCAAAGCCGGGGGCGAAACCGGACCGGCGCCGCCGGCTGCGGCCAAGGCAAACTGACGGAGGGCGCCGATGCTGTCGAAATTCTTCCTGGAGCGCCCCGTTTTCGCCTGGGTCATCGCCATCGTCATGATGGTCCTGGGGGGACTTTCTATTTACAACCTTCCCATATCCCAGTACCCGCCCATCGCCCCGCCGTCCATCGCCATTTATTCCTTCTATGCCGGCGCCTCCGCCGAAACGGTGGAAAACAGCGTCACCCAGATCATCGAACAGAAGATGACGGGCTTCGACGACATGCTTTACATATCCGGCACCAGCGATTCCTCCGGGGCCTCCCGGATCGAATTGACCTTCAAGCCCGGCACCGATCCCGACCTGGCCTGGGCGAAGGTGCAGAACAAGCTCCAGCTCGCCATGACGAGTCTCCCGGAAGTGGTGCAGCGCACGGGGGTCACGGTGAGCAAATCCACCCGGAACTACCTGATCATAGTGGGCCTCATCTCCGAAGACGGCAGCATGGACGGCAACGACCTTCGGGATTACGCCCAGTCGAATCTCGAAAAGGTACTCGCCCGGGTTCCCGGGGTCGGGGAGGTCCAGGTATTCGGCAGCCAGTACGCCATGCGGGTCTGGATCAACCCCGACAAGCTCAACGATTACCGCCTCACCATGGAGGACGTAATCCTGGCCCTCAAGACCTACAACGTGGAGATCTCTGCCGGGCAGTTCGGCGGGGCGCCGGCGGTCAAGGGCCAGCGCCTCAACACCTCCATCATCGTCCAGAATCTCCTCAAGACCCCGGAGGAGTTTGCCAATATCCCCATCCGCATCAATCCCGACGGCGCCGTGGTAAGGATCCGGGACGTGGGGCGGACCGAATTGGGAACGGAATCCTATGATATAGAGGGGTTTCACGACGGCAGACCGTCCGCCGGCCTCGCCATCCGCCAGGCCCCAGGCGCCAACGCCCTGGATACCGCCGACGCCGTCCGGGCGAAAATGGCGGAGATGAGCCGTTATTTCCCGCCGGGGATGAAGGCCGTCTATCCTTACGACACCACCCCCTTCGTGCGGGTGGCCATCAAGGAGGTCGTCCAGACCCTCTTCGAGGCGATCCTCCTTGTCTTCCTCGTCATGTGGCTCTTCATGGGCAACCTCCGGGCCACCATCATCCCCACCATCGCCGTGCCCGTGGTGATTCTGGGAACCTTCGCCGTCCTCGGGGCCTTCGGGTTCTCCATCAACATGCTCACCATGTTCGCCATGGTCCTGGCCATCGGTCTCTTGGTCGATGACGCCATCGTAGTGGTGGAAAACGTGGAGAGGATAATGTGCGACGAGGGCCTGCCGCCCCGGGAGGCCACCGCCAAGTCCATGGAGCAGATCACCCCGGCCCTGATCGGCATCGGCCTGGTCCTGGCAGCGGTCTTCGGCCCCATGGCCTTTTTCCCCGGCTCGACGGGGGTCATCTACCGCCAGTTCTCCGTAACCATCGCCGCCTCCATGCTCCTTTCCGTGGTGGTGGCCTTGATCCTCACCCCGGTGCTCTGCGCCACCCTCCTCAAGCCGGTGGAATGCGGGCATCAGGCCTCGGATAACGCCATCTTCTTTCTCCGGCCGTTTTTCCAGTGGTTCGACCGGAGCTTTTTCGGCCTCCGGGACCGCTACGTCAATCTTGTCGGCCGGGTGCTGGCCCGGAAAAGGCGTTATCTCGCCGTATTCGCCGTGATCGTTGTCCTCCTCGGGGCACTCTTCCTGCGGATGCCGACTAGTTACCTCCCCGATGAGGACCAGGGGATCCTCCTCTGCCAGATCCTCCTCCCCACGGGCTCCACCCTGGAACAGACCCAGGATGTTGCCAACCAGGTCCAGCGCCATTTCCGGGAAAATGAAAAAGAGGCGGTGGAGTCGTCCATGACCATCGTCGGCATCGGTTTTTCCGGACGGGCGCAGAACAACGGCATGGTCTTCGTAAAACTCAAGGATTGGCACCTCCGGAACCGGGATGATTTGAAGGTCAAGGCCATCGCCGGCCGGGCCATGGGGGCCTTCGCCAAGATCCGCAATGCCATGGTCTTTGCCTTTCCACCTCCCGCCGTGGTGGAGATGGGCAATGCCCGGGGCGTCGATTTTCAGTTGCTGGACCGGGGCGGCCTCGGTCACGGCGCCCTCATGAACGCCCGGAACCAGCTCCTCGGCATGGCGGCCAAGGACCAGCGGCTGGCCAATGTGCGTCCCAACGGCATGGAGGATGTCCCGGAGTTCCGGATCGACGTGGACTGGGAAAAGACGGGCGCCATGGGCATCCCCCTGCCTTCCGTCCACAATACCATCGCCGCGGCCTTCGGAGGGTCCTATGTAAACAACTTCATCCAGGCCGGCCGGGTAAAGAAGGTCTATGTCCAGGCCGACGCCCCCTACCGGATGCTTCCCCAGGACCTGGACAAGATTTACATCCGCAACAGCACCGGGCAGATGACGCCCTTCTCATCCTTCGCCACCACCCGCTGGGCCACCGGCTCCCCGCGCCTCGAACGCTTCAACGGGTTCCCAGCCATGAATATCTGGGGTGAACCGGCGCCGGGGAAAAGCTCCGGCGATGCCATGGCGGCGATGGAAGAGATCACGGCCAAACTGCCCCAGGGAATCGGGTTCGACTGGGCGGGACTTTCCTATCAGGAACGGATGGCCCAGGCCCAGGCGCCCCTGCTCTACGCCTTTTCCATCCTCGTCATCTTCCTGTGCCTGGCCGCTCTCTATGAAAGCTGGCCGATCCCCATCTCCATCCTCCTCGCCCTGCCCCTGGGGGCCATCGGCGGCGTTATCGCTTCGAGCCTGCGGGGGATGTCCAACGACGTCTATTTTCAGATCGGCCTGTTGACCACCCTGGGTTTGACCACCAAAAACGCGATCCTCATCGTCCAGTTCGCCAAGGCCCGTCTGGAGGAAGGAAAAGGTCTCATCGAGGCTACCCTGGAAGGGGCGAGGCTGCGGTTTCGTCCCATCATCATGACCTCCCTGGCCTTCGGTTTCGGCGTCCTGCCCCTCGCCGCGGCCACCGGCGCCGGCGCCGGCGCCATGACCGCCATCGGCACGGGGGTGTTGGGAGGAATGATCACGGGCACCGTCCTGGTGGTCATCTTCGCCCCCCTCTTCTATGTGGTCATCGAAAGGCTTTTCGGTAAGCACAATCACGGGGCGGCGATCGTCTCCGGGGGACCCGGATCAGTGCTGAAGAAACTGCTGGGGCGATTTCCGGGAAAACGAGGGCCGGGAAAGGCCCCGGAAAACGCCGGGAACGCTGCATCGGAGGATCGATAAGATGAAGAAAAACCGAATGGTCTTCACCAGTTGTCTGTCTGTCCTGGTTATAGCCATGGTCCTCCTGAACGGTTGCACCCTGGCCCCGAAATACACCCGTCCCACGGCCCCTGTTCCCTCCGACTGGCCGACGGGGGAGGCCTACGGCAAAGAGGCTGCCGCGCCGGGAGCCAGGGCGGCCGCGGAGATGAAATGGGAGGAATTCTTCACCGATCCGGGGTTGCGCCAGGTCATTGCCGCGGCCCTGGCAAACAATCGGGACCTGCGCCTGGCCTCCCTTAACGTGGAAAAGGCCCGGGCCCTCTACGGGATCCAGCGGGCCGAGCTCTTTCCCGCCTTCAACGCCGTCGGCGCCGGGAGCAAGGGGAGGACGCCGGCCGACCTTTCCTACTCGGGCACGGAGACGACCTATGAGCAGTACAGTGTAAATTTCGGCGTCATGGCCTGGGAAATAGACTTTTTCGGCCGGATCCGCAGCCTGAAGGACCGGGCACTGGAGGAATATCTGGCCACGGATCAGGCCCGCCGCGGCGCCCAGATCCTCCTGGTCTCCGCCGTGGCCAATGCCTACCTCAACCTCGCCGCCGACCGGGAAAGCCTCAAGCTTACCACCTCGACCCTGGCGGCCCAGGAGGGGGCCTATAAACTCATCAAGAAGCGTTACGACGTGGGACTGGCTTCGGAAATCGACCTCCGCCGCTCCCAGAGCCAGGCGGACACCGCAAGGGGAGACGTCGCCCGATTCACCCAGCTCGTCGCCCAGGACGAGAACGCCCTGCAACTCCTCGTCGGCTCTCCCTTGACCGCCTTGAATCTGCCGTCGGAGTTGGGCGGGCTGAACCCCTTCCGGGACATTTCCCCCGGCCTGTCTTCCGAAGTCCTCCTGAACCGTCCCGACATCCTGGCGGCGGAACACCGCCTTCGGTCCGCCAACGCCAGTATCGGCGCCGCCCGGGCCGCCTTCTTCCCCCGCATCTCCCTGACGACGAGCTTCGGCACCGCCAGCGCCGATTTGTCCGGGCTCTTCAGGGACGGCTCCAGCACCTGGAACTTCGCGCCCCAGATCGTCATGCCGATTTTCGACGCCCGCCTCTGGTCCGCTTACGACGCCACTAAAGTGGAAAAGGAAATCACCCTGACCCAATACGAGCGCGCGATCCAGACCGCCTTCCGGGAAACCGCCGACGCCCTGGCCGTCCGGGGCACGGTGAACCGGCAGCTTGCGGCGCAGAAATCCCTGGTGGAGGCCTTTGCCGAAACCTATCGCCTTTCCACAATCCGCTACGCCAAGGGCGTTGACAGCTACCTGAGCGTCCTCGATGCCCAGCGGTCCCTCTACGGCGCCCAAAAGGGATTGATCGGCATCCAGCTCCTCCGCCTCGCCAATGAGGTGGCCCTGTACAAGGCCCTGGGCGGAGGGGCTTGAAAAAATCACGTTAATATGATCTTAGAGACGAGGAAAAGACGGACGACTTCATGAGAGGCCGGAATGGAAAGCTTAAGCCCGCAGACATTGCCGTTATGGACCAGGCCCTTTGCCGCCGTGGGGCGGAGAGCCATCCGCTGGGTAAACCATTTGGGAGCCGTAGCGATCTTCTTTATCCTCGCGACGCTGAAGGTCGTCCACCCCAAGCAGTTAGCCAAGATCGCTTATCAGATCTATGAAATCGGCGCCCGGTCCGTGCCGATCATCCTCTTGGTGGGCCTCTTCACCGGCATGGTCCTGGGGCTCCAAACCTACCACGCCCTGGTGACCGTAGGGGCACAGGGCGCCCTGGGGACCCTGGTGGCCCTGTCTCTGGTCCGGGAACTGGGACCGGTGCTTACCGCCATCATGATCACGGCCCGGGCCGGCTCGGCCATTACGGCGGAAATCGGCATCCAGCGCATCTCGGAACAGATCGACGCCCTGGACACCATGCATATCGACCCCCTCCGCTACCTCATCAGCCCGCGGATCGTCGCCGCCGTGATCAGCTTTCCCATCCTCACCGCCCTGTTCGATCTCATCGGCATCATCGGCGGCTACTTCTCCGGGGTCGTTCTCATGGGGGCCAACGCCGGCGCCTATATCTACCGCGTCCAGGCCAGCATGGAACTGAAGGACGTCACCGACGGCTTCATCAAGGCGGTGGTCTTCGCCATTATCGTGACGGCCGTCTGCTGCTACCAGGGCTACTTCGCCCACACGCGGGAAGACAGCCGCGGCGCCAAGGCCGTGGGGCTCTCCACGACCGCGGCGGTGGTCATATCCTGCGTCCTCATTCTCGTGGCGGACTATATCGTCACCTCCCTGCTTATTTGAGTCAGACGCTATGGAAACCCCCCTGATCGAATTCCAGGATGTCACCAAAAGCTTCGGACCCCGGACGGTTCTGGACCGCGTGAACCTCCGAATCCACGCCGGACAGGTAACGACGATCATCGGGCTCAGCGGGGCCGGCAAGAGCGTACTGCTCAAGCATATCATCGGGCTTCTCAAACCGGACTCCGGACGGATCATCTTTCAGGGCCGACCCCTGGACGAGATGACGGTAAGCGAACGGAAGTCCAGTCTCGCCCAGATCAGCTACATGTTTCAAGACAACGCACTCTTCGATTCCCTGTCGGTTTACGACAATATCGCCCTGCCGCTGCGGGAAACCACGAATCTTTCCCGGTCCGAGATCGACCGGCGGGTAACGGCCCGTGTGGAGCAGATGGAGTTGGCCGACGCGGTAAACAAATACCCCTCCGAGCTTTCCGGGGGGATGCAGAAGCGGGCGGCCCTGGCCCGGGCACTGGTCACGGACCCCCGGATCGTCCTTTTCGACGAACCCACCTCGGGGCAGGATCCGATCCGCAAAAACGCAATCCTGGGCATGATTGCCCAGTACCAGCGCCGGATCGGCTTCACGGCGATCCTTGTCAGCCACGAGATTCCCGACGTTTACTTCATCTCCAACCGCATCCTGGCCCTTTACGACCGGACGGTTGTCTTTCAGGGAACGCCGGCGGAGCTGGAGGATTTCGATCATCCCTTCCTGGACGACATAATCCGCAGCCTGGAAGGACTGCATGGGGAACTGACGGACCCTTTCGCCCGTACGCGGTTCGCCATGGCCCACCAGGAACTGGAAAAGAAAAAAACAGGCAAAGATATTCACGCCTTGCCAGCGGAAAACCATCACGGATGAACGGCCGGACGGCGCCGCTCGGCAAGGCCGGGAGGAATTGACATGAAGAAATACAAACTGGAAACCGTAGTCGGTATCTTTCTCGTCCTGGGACTCGTCTGCATCGGCTATATGACGGTAAAATTAGGACACGTATCGCTCTTGGGTGACGATTCCTATCCCCTGTTTGCCCGGTTTACCTCCGTTACGGGGCTCCGGGCGGGCAGCGTGGTCTATATCGCCGGGATCGAGGTAGGCCGGGTGGAGCGGCTGTACATCGATCAGGAAGACCAGCAGGCGGTAGTGGAAATGAGAATCAGGAAAGATATCCGTATTTACGACGACGCCATCGCCGCCGTCAAGACGGAAGGATTGATCGGTGATATGCACCTCCGCATCGATCCCGGCGGCGGCGGGGACCCGCTCAAGCCGGGGGGCGTCATCACGGATACGCAACCGCCCCTGGATATCGGGGAGCTCGTCGGCAAATACGCCTTCGGCGACGTGAAGAAGCCGGGGGATGCAAATAAGGAGCAAAAAGAGAAACCATGAACAAAAAGACTTTTGCGGTCCTGGGCATCGTCCTGATGCTGCTGTCCGCGCTGCCGGCCCATGCCGGGGCGCCCCGAAACACCGTGGAGGAAAACGTCAACAAGGTTCTGTCCATTCTACGCGATCCGAAACTCAAGGGAGAGGGGGCCAAAGAAACCAAAAAGGCAAAACTGCGGATCGTTTACGATGTCATGTTCGATGACGTCGAGTTGTCCCGGCGCACCCTGGCCCGGAACTGGAACAAATTCAGCCCCGCCGAACGGAAAGAATTCGTCCAGCTTTTCAAGCAGGTGCTGGAAAAGGCCTATATCGACAAGATCCTTTCCTACACCAACGAAAAGATTGTTTTCGACCGGGAGATCCCCCGGGGGGAAAACCTGGCGGAGGTGCAGTCGCGCATTATCGCTTCGGGAAAGGAAATCCCCATCTCCTACCGGGTGATCATGAAAAACAACATTTGGAAGGTCTATGACGTCGTCGTCGAGAACGTCAGCCTGGTCCAGAACTACCGCACTCAGTTTAACGGCATCCTGGCGAAAAGCACGCCGGAGGAGTTGCTGGCTACACTGAGGGAAAAGGTGAAAGGTCAGTGAGCGAAATGGCCGGAGAAAGCCGGAAGGAAGGCAAGACGATTCCAGTCTTGCGATCGTGCCTGATCGCGGCGCTGGCGTTCGTTTTTCTCACCGGGGGCTGCGCCCACAGCCACAAACAGGCCCCGCCGCCGGTGTCGTCCGCCCCGGCGGCGCTGACCCGCATCACGGCCGACCCCTCCGCATCCCAGTCGGTCGCCGTGGTTACGGCCGCTCCGGACCCGGAATCGGGATCGTCTGCCCGGCCCAAGGATAATCCGGTTACCGCGGCGGCGAATCCGGGGCCGGATACTTCCCCGTCCGCCGCCCCTCCGGTCGGTCCTGACACGCAGGCAGACACGGGAGAAGCCTCCGGCGAGGCGGACGAGGGCCTTGAGGACGATTTCATCGCCGATGACGACGAAGGGGAAGCGGACTCAGCCGCCGGTCCCCGGGAGGAGTCCCTCACCATCGCCGACCCCTGGGAACCCTTCAACCGGGCCATGTATCATTTCAACGACAAGCTCTACTTCTGGGTCATCAAACCGGTGGCCCAGGGATACGCCAAGGTGCTTCCGGAAGGGGTGCGGATCAGCATCCGGAACGTCTTTGTCAACATCGCCTTCCCGGTGCGGTTCGTCAACTGCGTCCTCCAGTTGGATCTGCCCTGCGCCGCCGTGGAAACGGGGCGGTTCGTCATCAATTCGGTCTGGGGGCTCGGGGGGCTGTTCGACCTGGCCTCCGATGAGGCAATCAACCTCCCCAAACAGCGACGGGACTTGGGCCAAACCCTGGGCGTTCACGGCATCGGCCCCGGCTTCTTCATCAACTGGCCCGTCTTGGGCCCCTCCAGCCCCCGGGACACCATCGGACTCGCGGGCGATATCCTTATGGACCCTCTGGCCTGGGTCCCCCCCTGGTATGCCGCCACCAGTATCGCCGCCGGTTACAAACTCAACGAGACATCCCTGGGCATCGGCGATTACGAAGCCCTCAAGGAAGCGGCCATCGACCCCTATGTGGCAATCCGGGACGCCTATGTGCAGTACCGGTATCACAAGATCAAACAAGTGACGGACCGCAAATGAATCGGAAGCCAGCCCCCGGCGCGGACAAGCAGCCGCCGGTCTCGGACGGACAATTCCGGGAGGAGCGATGAAATTTTTGCCCTCCGTAGTCAGTTACTTCCTCAAAGGGGAGAGCACCCGGCAGAACATCAGGATGCTGCTGCGATTCTTCCTCGTGCTGTTCGTCATGATCACTGCCTATAGCGTCATTTTTCACCTCCTCATGGCGGCGGAAGGGCAGAGGCACTCCTGGCTCACGGGCCTCTACTGGACCATGGTCGTCATGAGCACCCTGGGCTTCGGCGACATCACCTTCCATTCCGACGTGGGGCGCATCTTCTCCATCCTCGTGCTTTTATCCGGGGTAATCTTCCTGCTGATCCTCCTGCCCTTCGCCTTCATCAAGTTCTTTTTCGCCCCGTGGATCGAGGCGGAAACCAGAAAGCGCTATGCCCAGGAACTGCCGCCCGGGACTAAAAATCACGTCATCATCACATCTTACGATCAAGTAACCATGGCCCTCATCGAAAAGCTGGGCATTTATAAACGGGATTATGTGGTGATCGTGGACGAATACGAGCGGTCGAAGGAACTCTATGACGCGGGGGTACGGATCGCCGTGGGCCATATCGACGATCCGGAAACATACCGGAAGATGCGGGCGGAGCAGGCCGCCATGGTCGTGGCGACGAACCGTGACGAGATGAACACCAACATCGCATTCACCGTCCGGGAGATAACGGAAACCGTTCCCGTGGTCGCCACCTCCGACTCGCCCCACTCCGTCGATATCCTCTATCTGGCGGGATGCACCCGGGTCCTGGAACTTACGGAGATCCTCGGGCGTTCCCTGGCGGGCTGGACCATCGGCGGTGATTTTCGCGCTAATGTCCTGGGGCGCTTCGACAACCTCATCATCGCCGAAGCCCCCGCGATCAGCACCCCGCTGGTAGGTAAAACCCTGGCGGAAAGCCGCCTTCGGGAAGAGATCGGGGTAACGGTCATCGCCGTCTGGGAGCGGGGGAGATTCGTAGCTCCGACCCCGGAGGCCGCGATCAATCGCTCCACCGCCCTGGTCTTCGCCGGCACGGAAGAGCAGATCGCCCGTTACGACGAGGTGTATGGATTCTACCAGTTGACCCGCCACGCCGGCGACCCGGTGATCATCATCGGCGGCGGGCGGGTGGGAAAGGCGATCGCCCAGCGGTTCAAGGAGCGGGAGGTCGATTACCTCATCGTGGAAAAGAACCCCCGGCGCGCCGAGGACGACGCCTGCTACATAACCGGCGACGCCGCCGACATCGGCACCCTGAAACGGGCCTGGATCGAAAAGACCCCCGCCGCCCTCATCACCACCCACGACGACGCGACCAACATCTATCTCGCCAAATACCTCCGGAGCCTCCGTCCGGACATGCAGATAATCTGCCGGGCCAACACGGACCGTAACATCTCCACCCTGCACCGGGCCGGGGCGGATTTCGTCATGTCCTACGCCTCCCTGGGCGCCAACGCGATCTTCAACTACCTCCGGAAGGAAGACATGTTCATGCTTGCCGAAGGCCTGAACATCTTCACCATCCCCCTGCCCCCCGCCCTGGCGGGTAAGACCCTGGCTCAGTCCCGGATCCGCCCCGAAACGGGCTGCTCCGTCATTGGCATCCGCCGGGGGGATAACGTCGCCATCAATCCCGATCCCTTCCTCCCCGTGGAGGCCGATTCCGAGCTGATCCTCATCGGCTCCCCCGAAGCGGAACTCAGTTTTTCCCGCACCTATCTGTAGGGAAGGGTATCAACGGCAAGAACATGACATACCGCAAGAAAGGACATGACCCGTGACCCTGGCCCTGATCGCCCTGCTGCCCCTTCTGGGCGTACTCCTGACCCTGCCGGCCTGTCGGCATGGACGCAAGGCAGGCACGGCCGGGGCCATGGCGGCGCCCCTTGCCGCCCTGGCCCTCCTCGCCCCTTACGGGATCGACGTCTTGATGAACGGTGCGACCTTTATCCAAAGCCGGCCCTGGCTGCCGGCCCTGGGGATCGATCCGTCCTTCCGCATAGACGGCCTGGGTCTTGTCTTCGCCCTCCTGATCCTCGGCATCGGCATCCTCATCATCTTCTACTCCTACTACTACCTGTCACAAAAGGATTCTCTGGGCCGTTTCCTTTCCTTCCTGCTCCTCTTCATGACCTCCATGCTTGGCGTCGCCCTGGCGGAAAACCTCTTGGCGCTGTTTTTCTTCTGGGAGCTAACCAGCCTCTCCTCCTTCCTCCTCATCGGCTATTGGACGGATGACGGAGAGGCCCGCCGGGGCGCCCGCATGGCCCTTACGGTCACCGGCGGGGGGGGGCTGGCCCTCCTGGCCGGCATCCTCCTTTTGGGCCGGATCACCGGAAGCTACGAACTGACGACGATCCTAGCCTCGGGAGAGTCGATCCGTGGCCACCACCTCTACCCTCTGGTTTTGACCCTGATCCTGACTGGCGCCTTTACCAAATCGGCGCAGTTCCCCTTCCATTTCTGGCTGCCCCGGGCCATGGCGGCGCCAACCCCCGTGTCGGCCTATCTCCATTCCGCCACCATGGTCAAGGCCGGGGTGTTTCTCCTGGCCCGTCTATACCCCGCCCTGTCGGGCGGCGAACTCTGGTTCTACCTCGTGGGCACCACGGGGCTGGCCACACTCGTCATGGGGGCCTACGCCGCCCTGTTCCGCCACGATCTCAAGGGCCTGCTGGCCTATTCCACCCTGAGCCATCTGGGACTCATCACCCTGCTGTTCGGGCTCAACTCCCCTCTGGCGGTGGTCGCGGCGCTGTTTCACATCATCAATCATGCCACCTTCAAGGCCTCTCTGTTCATGGCGGCGGGCATCATCGACCATGAAACGGGCACCCGGGACATGAGGCGGATCAACGGCCTCTGGGGCTTCATGCCCCATACCGCCACCCTGGCCATGACCGCTGCCGCCGCCATGGCCGGAGCGCCGCTTCTCAACGGATTCCTCAGCAAGGAGATGTTCTTCGCCGAGACGCTGGAACAGCGGCTCCTCGGTCCCGGCAGTTGGGTGATCCCGGTAGCTGCCACGGTGGCCGGGGCCTTCGCCGTCGCCTATTCCATCCGCTTCATCCATGACGTCTTCTTCAACGGCGAGCCGGTCAACCTGCCCATCTATCCCCCCCATGAGCCGCCGCGCTACATGAAGCTCCCCGTGGAGATCCTGGCGACGGTATGCATCCTGGTGGGCCTCCTTCCCAACCTGACCGTCGCCCTCCCGCTTGCCGCCGCGGCCGCCGCCACCCTGGGCGCCGCGCCTCCCCCATACAGCCTCGCCCTCTGGCACGGTTTCAATCCGCCCCTGCTCATGAGTTTCCTGGCCATGGCGGGCGGGGTGCTGATCTACGCCCGGCGACGGCCGCTGTACGCCTGGTATGAAGGCAAGAGGACCATAGACGCCGGTTCCCTTTACGAGGGGGCCCTCCGCCTCCTGATCCGGGGCGCCCGGGGGTTTACCTCCCTTCTGGATAACGGCTCCCTTTCCCGTTCGCTCTTCTGGCTCCTTGTCGTCGCCCTGACGGGCGTGGGGGCCTGGCTCCTCCGCCTGCCCAGCCTCTCCGGAGCCATTCCCGTAAATCCCGTGGACATTCCGACCCTGATCGGCGCCGTGATCCTCATGGCCGCCACGGCCGCCACCGTACGGTGGCATCGCCGGCGTCTCGTTTCCCTGATCATGCTCAGCGTGGTGGGGCTCATGGTGGCCCTGGCCTTTGCCCGCTTTTCCGCCCCGGACCTCGCCCTGACTCAACTGGCGGTGGAGATGGTGACGATCATCCTCTTCGTCCTGGCGCTGTTTTTCCTGCCCCGCACCACCCCCGCCGAGTCGTCGTTGCCGCGCCGCATTCGGGATACCGCCCTGGCCGTCCTGGCCGGGGTCCTGATCGGCGCCCCGGCATACGCGATCCTGACCCGTCCCTACGAGGGCATCTCCGGATTCTATCTGGAAAACAGTGTCGCCGGCGGCGGCGGCGCCAATGTGGTGAACGTAATCCTGGTGGACTTCCGGGGCTTCGACACCCTGGGGGAGATCACCGTCCTGGCCATCGCCGCGGTGGCCATTTACGCCCTCATTACCGGCCTGCGGCTTCCGGTTCCCCAGACCGACGCCCTGAAACGCCCCTGGGCGGAGGACGCCTATCCCCTATTGCTGCGGAACCTGTCCCGGATCATATTGCCTTTGGCCATGCTGGTCTCGGTATTTATCTTTTTCCGGGGGCACAATTTACCGGGGGGCGGATTCATCGCCGGCCTCATCACCGCCGCCGCGCTGATCCTCCAATACATGGCGGCGGGCGAAGCCTGGACGTTCAAACGGTGGCGGCTCAACCACCACCTCCTCACCGGCGCCGGCGTCACGATCGCCGGACTGACCGGACTGGCCAGTTGGTTCTTCGGCCACCCCTTTCTAACCAGCGCCTTCGGTCACTTTCATCTCCCCCTCTTGGGCGAAATCGAAGCAGCCAGCGCCATGCTATTCGACCTGGGCGTCTTCGGCACCGTGGTGGGCGCCACCCTACTCGTCCTGGCCACCTTGGGCAGGCTTTCCACGGGACGTGCGGCCCCAAAGGAGCAGTGATGGAAGCGCTCTTCGCCATCATGATCGGCACCCTGACGGCGGGAGGGGTTTATCTTCTCCTCCGCGCCCGCACCTTCCCCGTGATCGTCGGCCTCACCCTCGTCAGTTACGCCGTCAATCTCTTTCTATTCTCCATGGGCCGGCTCCAGACGGGCGTCCCGGCGGTGATCGGCCAGGGGGAAAGCTACGCGGACCCCCTGCCCCAGGCCCTGGTCCTCACCGCCATCGTCATCGGCTTCGCCATGACCGCCTTCGCCCTGGCCCTAGCCCTCCGCAGTCTCGGCGAGGAGGGGACGGATCACGTGGACGGAAAAGACGCGGAGGAGGGCACATGAATCACCTCCCGGTCCTCCCGGTGCTCCTCCCCATGTTCGCCGGTGCCTGGCTGGCCATGACGACCGGCGGCGGCAGGGGCTCTCACCGCCTTTTGTCGCTGATGGCGACGCTGCTCCAGATCCCCCTGGCCGCCGCCCTCATATACCGGGCCGGCGGGGGTATCTCGGTCTATGCCCTTGGCAACTGGCCCCCGCCCTTCGGGATCGTCCTGGTCGTCGACCGACTGGCGGCGCTGATGCTCCTGACCACGGCGGTGCTGGCCGTCGCCGCCCTCCTCTACGCCCTCCGGGGGGACGACGAGGAAGGGAAGAGTTTCCACACCCTGTTTCAGTTTCAGTTGATGGGGATCAACGGGGCCTTTCTCACCGGAGATCTGTTCAATCTCTTCGTCTGCTTCGAGATCCTCCTCATTGCCTCTTACGGCCTCCTCCTCCACGGGTCCGACCGGCTTCGAACCAGGGCCGGTCTCTCCTACGTCGTCCTTAACATCACCGGCTCGGCGCTGTTCCTCATCGCCCTGGGGATTTTTTACGGCGGGGCGGGCACCATCAACATGGCCGACCTGGCCGTCCGCATCGCCGGCGTCCCCCCTCCGGACGCCCCCCTGTTCGGAGCGGCGGGTGCGCTGTTGTGGACGGCCTTCGGTCTCAAGGCCGCCGCTTTCCCCCTCCATTTCTGGCTGCCCCGGGCATACGCTGCGGCGGCGGCGCCGGCGGCGGCCCTCTTCGCCGTCATGACCAAGGTGGGGATCTATGCCATCCTACGGGTGGACACCCTGATCTTCAACCGGGGGGCCGGCGTCCTGGCCATGTTCGCCCATGACTGGCTGTGGGCGGCGGCCCTGATCACCATCACGCTCGGCGCCGTGGGCGCTCTCGCGGCCCGCAACATCGGCGCCCTGGTGGCCTATCTGGTCCTGTCCTCCGTGGGCGTCCTCCTGGCCGCCGTGGTCCTGGGCAGCCGGGAGGCCCTGGTCGCCGGTCTTTACTATCTGATACACTCCACCTGGATCAGTGGGGCGTTGTTCCTCCTGGCCGGAGTCATTGCCCGGGCCCGGGGGCCAGCCGTGGCCGGACTCCTGATCCCGGGACCGCCGCTGGGAAGACCTTGGTTCCTCAGCGGCCTGTTCTTCGCCGGCGCCGTTGCCGTGGCGGGGATGCCGCCCTTCTCGGGATTCCTCGGCAAGGCCCTCCTCCTCGCCGCCGCCGGCGACGGCCCGCCGGCACTCGGGCTCTACACGGCCGTTTTGGGCGGCGGGTTGCTAATCCTCATCGCCTTGAGCCGGGCCGGCAGCACCCTCTTCTGGCGGCAGACGGAAACAGCCGCCCCGGGCGGCACCCCGGACCCCGTGCGTCTCGGCGCCGCGGTCCTGCTGCTGGCGGCAGCGCCGATTCTGGTTATCGGCGCCGGTCCGATCCTGGCCTATCTCGACGGCGCCGCCGGCCAACTCCTCTCACCCGCCGTTTACATCGCCGAGGTGCTGCCCCACCTGACGGCGCCGTCGGGAGGCTCGCCATGACCGGAATCCGGCGTCTTCTTCCCCAGCCCTGGCTGAGCATCCTTCTTTTCCTCGTCTGGCTCCTTGTCCAGAATGACCTGTCCGCCCTCGTCCTGATTTCGGGGCTGGCACTGGCCGTCGCCATCCCCATGGCCACCCGGGTCTTCTGGCCGAACCCGCCACGACTCCACCGACCGGCGACCATGGTTCGCCTCGTCCTCCGGGTCCTCGGGGACATCATCCGGGCCAATATCGAGGTCGCCGCCCTGATCCTGGGCCCGACACGGCGCTTACAGCCCGCCTTCGTGGAGTTTTCCCTGGAACTCCGGGATGAATTCGCCATCGGCATCCTCGCCGGCATCATTTCCCTGACGCCGGGAACCGTGACTGCGGACATCAGCGCCGACCACCGGAAGCTGCTGATCCACGCCCTGAATGTCGTCGATGAGGCGGCCCTCGTCGCCGCCATCAGGGAACGCTACGAAAAACCACTCCAGGAGGTCTTTATATGCTCTACCCGGTAATCATGATCTGTCTGGGCATCATCGGTGCGGCCGCGATCCTGAACACCCTGCGGCTGTTCAAGGGACCGGATCCGCCGGACCGGATCCTCGCCCTCGATACCCTCTACATCAACGCCATCGCCCTGCTCATCCTGCTGGGCATGCGCCTGGACTCCGACCTCTTCTTCGAGGCGGCGCTCCTCATTGCCGTCATGGGCTTCATCGGCACCGTGGCGGTGGCCAAACACCTGCTGCGGGGCGATATCATCGAGTAAGGAGCACTCTATGGAAACGTCGGTTTGGATAGAATGGATAGTGGTCGTCCTACTTTTAATCGGCAGCCTCTTCGCCCTGGTGGGCTCCTTCGGACTGTGGAAACTGCCCGATTTTTTTATGCGCCTCCACGGTCCCACCAAGGCCACCACCCTGGGGGTGGGCTCCCTGGTCATGGGCTCGCTGATCTATTTCAGCACTCGGGGAGACGGCCTCAGTCTCCACGAGTTGCTCATCACCCTGTTTTTGTTCATCACGGCCCCCGTGAGCGCCCAGATGCTGGCCAAGGCGGCGATGCACCAGCGGCTGAAAAACATCGCGCGCACCCGGGGAGAAACCTGGCGGCAGTGAGGCCGCCAGCAGCGACTATTAAAAAGTCATTTTTATGAAATAGCATTAATATCCTACCCTTACCCGACATCCCCTTCCCCGCGGCTCCCGCCGCCGGGGGTTATCTTTTGTATTGACAGCCGAAGCGATTCCATGTAGAGACCATCGGCAAATGATTGCCGATTGCCGATGGGAACGAACCTAACCGACCAGAGAGATATCGAGAGAAAAACCCTCATGATCCTGCGGATCCTCAACGAGGTCCAGGGGCCCGTGGGGTCGCGCCTCATCGCCCGGCGTATGCAGGAATTGGGCGTGACCCCCAGTGAACGGGCGGTGCGCTATCACCTGAAGCTGATGGACGAGAGGGGACTAACCCGGCTGGTCGGCCAGAAGGACGGGCGGATCATCACCCCGCTGGGCATCGAGGAGCTCCGGGCAGCCCGGGTGGAAGACAAGGTCGGCCTGGCTATCTCCCGGATCGAGACCCTGGCCTTTCAGACCACCTTCGACCCGGAGCGGCGGACGGGCCTCCTGCCCGTCAATATCTCGCTGTTCAACGAACCGGACTTTCCCCAAGCCCTGGACATCATGGCGCCGGTCTTTGCCGCCGGTTTCGCCGTGAGCAACCGGGTGGCCGGGGCCGGGGCCGGGGAGCGCCTCGGCGGCTACACCGTCCCGGAGGGAAAGACCGCGCTGGCCACGGTGTGCAGCATCGTCGTCAACGGCGTGCTCCTCAAGCAGGGGATCCCCATGGACTCCAAGTTCGCCGGCATCCTGCAGATAAAGAACCGCCGGCCCCTGCGGTTCGTAGAACTCATATACTATTCCGGTTCCTCCCTGGACCCCTCCGAGGCCTTCATCCGGGCGAACATGACCTCCGTTCAAAGCTCATACCAGAACGGCAACGGCACGATCCTGGCAAATTTCCGCGAAATTCCCGCCATCTGCCAGGAACTGACCCGGGAACTCCTGGAGAAATTGGCCCGGGCGGACATCCGGGGCGTCTTCGTCATGGGCGAAATCAGCGAACCGGTCTGCCAGATCCCGGTGGACATGAACAAAATCGGCTTCATCCTCATCGGCGGTCTGAATCCCGTGGCCTGCGTCCAGGAAAACGCCATCGGCGTGGAGAACCGGGCCATGTCGGCGGTGATGAACTACGCGGAGCTGAGCCCATTCACGGAAATCTATAAAAAATACATCAAATAAATATAGGGGGTGTTTTTTATGTCAGTCATCCAAGACGTTATCGCCAAGGTCAAGCAGACCGATCCGGACCAGCCGGAGTTCCATCAGGCGGTGGAAGAGGTCCTCGAAACCCTGGAACCGACCACCAAGAGGCATCCGGAATTTGTGAAGGCCAATATTTACGAACGCATCATCGAACCGGAGCGGTCCGTAATCTTTCGCGTCCCCTGGGTGGACGACAAAGGCAAGGTCCGGGTCAACCGCGGTTTTCGCGTCCAGTTCAACAACGCCATCGGCCCCTTCAAGGGCGGGCTGCGCTTTCATCCCTCGGTAAACCTGGGGATCATCAAGTTTCTCGGCTTCGAGCAGATCTTCAAGAACTCCCTGACGACCCTCCCCATGGGCGGCGGCAAGGGCGGTTCCGACTTCGATCCCAAGGGAAAGTCGGACGGCGAGGTGATGCGCTTCTGCCAGTCCTTCATGCGGGAGCTCTTCCGCTACATCGGGGCGGAATGCGACGTACCCGCCGGCGACATAGGCGTCGGGGGCCGGGAGATCGGGTATCTGTTCGGCTACTATAAGAAGATCCGCAACGAGCATACCGGCGTCCTCACCGGGAAGGCCCTGGAATACGGCGGCAGCCTCGTCCGTCCCGAGGCCACGGGCTACGGCACCACCTATTTCGCCGCCGAGATGCTGGCCACCAGGGGGCTGGATTTCAAAAACAAGATCGTCGCCATCAGCGGTTCCGGCAACGTGGCCCAGTACGCAGTGGAAAAGGTCAATCAGTTGGGCGGCAGGGTCATCACCCTGTGCGACTCCTCCGCCACGATTGTGGATGAAAAGGGCATCGACGCCAAGAAATGCGACTATGTCATCGAGCTGAAAAACATCAAGCGCGGCCGGATCAAGGAATACGCCGACAAATACAAATCGGCCTGCTTCGAAGGCTGCAGTGTCTGGGACGTCGTCCGCGACCAGGGCATCAAGGTGGATATCGCCCTGCCCTGCGCCACCCAGAACGAGATCGACGCCTCCCACGCGGCGGCCCTGGTGAAAAACGGCTGCTACTGCGTCGCCGAGGGGGCCAACATGCCCTCCACCCCCGACGCCGTGAAGGTATTCCAGGAAAACAACATCCTCTACGGCCCCGGCAAGGCGGCCAACGCCGGCGGCGTGGCCACCTCCGGCCTGGAGATGAGCCAGAACAGCCTGAAGCTGTCCTGGACCCGGGAAGAGGTGGACAACCGCCTCCTCATCATCATGAAGAGCATCCACAAGGCCTGCGTGGAAACCGCCGAGGCCTATGGCCGGAAGGGTGACTATGTGATGGGCGCCAACATCGCCGGCTTCACCAAGGTCGCCCGGGCCATGCTGGCCTACGGCGTGGTGTAATAGACATCCGGATGGACCGCCCCGCCGCCGAATAGAGCGTCCGTCGCAAAACGAACCAAGACAATCAAGACAATAAGGGCCGCCGGCCTTCCACCGGCGGCCCTTAAGTTTGATCCGCGGCCACCCCCGCCACGTCCCTCCCACCACCGGCAACGAAGTGACAAGCCCATGATATCACTGCAATGATCTGCAAACAACACCAGATGAGGCATGTTTTCTCATAGGCCACAAAGAAGTGGCTCCGTTCCGCGGGTCGTCCATGTCTGCCTGTGGCTGATGCGTGAAAAGGGCGGCCGGATCAGGAATGAAGAACCGAGAAAAAATCCACTCCCGCCATCCTCCGCCGCCGAACTAATTCCCGTAGCAGATCAGCCGCTGCGTCACCACGTCGGACAGCAGGAGCAGACTCCGTTCCCGGACATCGTAAACCCGGACCACTTCCTCCAATTGCCCGTCCCGAGGCGCCAGTTCCCCTAAGAGATTGGGCATTCCCGCCCACCATTCCTGGTTGAACAGCACCTCCTTACGGTCGGGATAGATGGCCATGTAGAAGATGTCCATCTCGACGAGATCCTGGAAGAAATGGGTCCCGAACGACAGGTCGGGGATCAGGCTTCCGTCCTGGTAGGCAATCTCCGCGATGGCGGCGATATTGTTTATCTCCGAGAAGGTGACGGGAACGCCCATGGCCGGGGTGGTGGTTCCCCAGCGTCCCGGCCCGAAGAGGGCGGTGGGCGTATTTTCCCGGTCTTCGATGAGCTTGTTGAGGCGTCCCACCAGCCGGGCGACGTCGTACTTCTCGGAGAGGGAAAGGCGGGCATAGCCCTGGGGGTCGATATAGATGATCCTGTTTAGGGGCTGGGAGACGCTGCCCCCCATGAAGTTCCCCTCCTGGCGGAGGAGGATGCGCTGCTTCTTGATCTTCCCCGGAATTTCCACCCGCACGTTCTGTCCCTTGGTCTGGAAGGGCCGGCACTGGAGGAGGTTCACCTGCAGCCGCCCTTCAGCGTTGAAATTGGCGGTAAATTCAATATCCACCGGATACTGGTAAACCTCTTCCAGGGTCTTGAGCATCCGGGACATGATCTCCGTAAACGGCGTGGCCGTCATGAACTCATCGAAGGTGAGTGCCCAGAGATCCGGGGCGCTCCGCCCGGAGGCCCGGAGGCGCTCCGCCGCCTCCGTATCCCGGACCCCGATCAGGTCCAGCCGGGCATCCAGATCCTCGCCGACCACCTGGGAGAGGGAAAGGGAGTGAAAGCGGTTGTCCTCCAGATTCAGGACATCCACGTCATGCTGGGAAAAGCGGCGGATGTCCTCCAGGGCGCCGTGGGGTTTGACCAGGGGGGCGTCGAGGGCGACGATGCGGGGATAATCGTTCTCCACCCGGTTTACCGCCCGGGTGCCCAGGCCGAAGACGATGCGCAGCATCCCGGCCCGGGGATCCATGCCCTGATTCCAGACGAAGGTGTTGTAGGAGAGCCCCACCCCCGCCACTTCGGGAAAGAAATAATGCCGGCGGTGGGATCCGGAGACGCGCTGCACCAGGAGGGCCATCTGTTCGTCGTGCTGGTCGAGACCCCGCTGGAGGCGATAGGTGAGGGCGTCTTCGTTCATGGTGCTGGCGAAGATGCGCCGGACGGCATCCTCCAGGGCTTCGTATCGCTGCTCCGGCGTCCCCTGGTTGACGCAGAAGAAGCTCTCGTACTTGCCGGCGAAGGCGTTTCCGAAGGCATCCTCGAGGAGGCTGCTGGAGCGGACGATGATGGGCGACTGGCCGTAATATTCCAGCATGAGCTGGAACTGCTCCTTGACCTCCTCCGGAAAGACGCCCCGGAGCATCCGGGCCTGCAGCTCTCGGGCATTGGTGAAGTAGCCCTCCTTGGTCTTCTGGGCCATGAGGATCTTCCACCAGCCGTTCTGAACGATATAGGAATAGAAGACGTCGGAACCGATATAGAAGGAGTCGTGGAGTTCGAGATGGCGCGACCAGTCGAAATCCCCATCCCGGCGGAGGATATTGCGGGCCAGGAGCATCCCCACCGACTTGCCTCCGATGAACCCCGTCCCGATGAGGCGATCCTTGATGTTCAGCAGATCCTCCAGGGTGAAGTAGTCCCGGGCCAGGGCCAGCATCCGCCGCTCCCGGCCGATGAGGACCCGGGAGAGCTGGGCGATCATCTCCTGCTTTTCCACGACGGCCTCGGGGTCCGCCAGGACTTCCCGGGCCCGCAGGAAGATCCGGTCCCAGTAATCCAGGTGCCGCTCGGCGTTGACGGAACTCTTGTGGGCGAGAAACGAAAAGAGCCGCGAGGCGTCCATGCTGTTCATGATGGGGAGGTATTTGTCCCCCTCGGTGATGTGGGGCAGAAACATCGTCGGGGTATAACGGTGCCAGGCCTTGAGGGGATGGACGCAGATCTGGCCCTGATAGTTGTAGATATCCAGGAGGACCTGGGTCGTCTCCCGGATCCGGGCCACGGTCTTGAATGAATGGCGCCCCCGGAGGATGGCGAAGTAGGCCACCGTGTTGAGCTCAAAAAGATAAGGGCATGTAATAACGAAGAAATTTCCGATCATGAGGTCAGTGGCCCAGGCCAGGAGGAGATCGGAGAGGGAATCGAATACATAGAACACATCCCGGCCTTCCTGGCGGATGATATTGTGCACCTGGGTGGAAAAGGATTCAAATCCCGTATCCGCGTTGAGTTTATAGACGGTCGCCCGGCCGGGATCGATCAGGGGGGCATGGCGGGCAAAACGCATATAGACGACCCGCTCGCTGTTCCTCAGGGCCTCCTCCACGAAGGGGAGGACAAAGCAGCGGTAATCCTCGATGTCGTCCACCTGGAGGACTACGTTGTCGCCGCTCCGGAGGTAATTGAGGACCTCGTCCAAACCTTGAATGCCCGAACTGACACGGGAAAAAGAGACCATGGGCGACCTCCCGAAAGAATTTGGTACGATATTTGTTTCAAAATCCATACCAGAAAAGATCGAGGCCGCCCATTGCTATTTTTAACTAAATTGTATAAGAGATGAATAATTTTTATCGTTGTCCATTTTTGTACGAAATGACCACTCACTCCTACGAAGAACTGGCGGCCCTCCACGCCATCGCCAAGACCCTGGCCCAGCCCTGGGAACTAAGGGACCAGCTCGAACAGGTACTGGGGGAGTTGAGCAGCCGGCTGGGGATGAAGCGGGGGATGATCTCGCTTTTGGACCGAGACACCGGCGAGGCCTGGCTGGAAGTGGCCTACGGGATCAAGCTGGACGGCCTGGAGATCACCTACCGGATCGGGGAGGGCATCACGGGGAAAGTGGCCCAGACGGGCCTGCCGCTGGCGGTTCCGAACCTGGGGAAGGAGCGCCTCTTCCTGGACCGGACCGGAGCGCGGCGGCATCTGGACCGCAACGCGCTGTCCTTTCTCTGCGTCCCCATCATGTACGATTCCCGGGTGGTCGGCATCCTCTCGGCGGACAAGGGGACCCAGGAGGTGACGGACCTGGACCGGGAAATGGCCATCCTCTCCTCGGTGGCGGAACTGATCGCCAAGGCGGTGCACATCCTGGGACTGGAGGAGGAAAACCGGCGGCTGCGGCGCCTGGTCAACTCGCAGCGGCCGCCCTCCCTGGACATCATCGGTCATTCCAAAGGGATGCAGGAGGTGTTCGGCCTGATACGCCACGTAGCCGACTCCGGCACGACCGTCCTCATCCTCGGCGAGACCGGCACCGGCAAAGAACTGATCGCCAAGGCCATCCACGTGAACAGCGGCCGGAGCAACGGTCCCCTTGTCCAGGTCAACTGCGCGGCCATTCCGGACACCCTGATCGAAAGCGAGCTGTTCGGCCATGAAAAGGGGGCCTTCACCGGGGCGATGCGACAGCATCATGGCCGCTTCGAGGAGGCCAACAACGGCTCGATTTTCCTGGACGAAGTGGCCGAACTGTCCGCCGCCGCCCAGGCCAAGCTCCTCAGGGTCCTGCAGGAAAAGCGGTTTCAGCCCCTGGGTTCCCCCCGGCTCGTGACCACCAACGCCCGGATCATCGCCGCCACCAACCGGCGCCTGGAGGAATGCGCCGCCGCCGGCTCCTTCCGGACGGACCTCTACTATCGACTGAGTGTTTTCCCCATCTACATCCCCCCCCTCCGGGACCGGGGCAACGACATCATCCTCCTGGCCGACCATTTCGTCATCAAGTACGCGAAAGAGATGAACAAACCGGTAAAGAGGATCGCCACGCCGGTCATTGAGGCCTTTCTGGCCCACAACTGGCCCGGAAACGTCCGGGAACTGGAAAACTGCATCGAGCGGGCGGTGCTTCTAACTGAAGGGGATACCATTGAAATCGTTCATCTTCCTCCTTCTCTCCAGACCAGGAACCGGGATGAGGGAGAAAGGGATGGGGGGAGATTCAGCGTCGTCATCGAGAGCCAGGAGCGGGCCATGATCGTCGAGGCACTCAAGGAGGCCCACGGCAACCAGAGTCAGGCCGCCCGTAACCTCGGCGTCACCAAGAGAATCATCCAGTATAAAATCCAGAAGTTGGGCATCGATCCCTGGAAGTACCGAACCGGGAAGAACAACCACTCTTCCGAGACCTGAGCGGCGGGGGGATTACGGCCACATCTTTCTATACTTTCGATCTCGTGTCGTCCGGGAAAATCGGATTTCGTCCGGGCCTGGCGGGAGGGGAAAACGGGTACTTGCCATCGGCGGGAGACGCCTTTTTCCGCCGGTTCCACACCCCGGTAGCTTTTTTACGACGCCGCCGGCAAAGATAACGACGTCGTAAAAACCCTCATTTTATTCCTCCCCCTTCAAAGGGGAGTTGAGGAGGGGGATACCGAACAATTATGTGCGGAGAGGTTGTCCAAAGTTACAAATATGTACCGCCACCGGGAAGAAGGGGAATCTTTTTCGTGCCGCGATTCAATTTTTCCATGCCTACATGGCCTTACATCCCCGCCGCCTCCTTCCCCCTTCCGGATCGTGGCATATTTTTCGCACAATGGATCATGCCCGCTACGGGCAGAAAACTTTAGTGCCGGAAAGAAGGTTTTTAATGTGCCGTCTGTTCGCCATCACCAGCAAGGAACCGCTGTCACCCATGGCGGCCGTCAACGCGCTGAACGTCATGAAGGAAGGTCATGACGGATCGGGGGTGGGCCTGTTTCTCACCGATCTGGGCGGTAGCTTCGAGCGCTTCAAGGGCGCTCCCATCCTCTCCGGCATCTTTTCCAACGAGGGCATCCGCACCTTGGACCGGTACATGCTGGACCTGGATTTCATGGTAAAATACAAGCTCTCCATCCGGCCGGCCAAGACGCCTCCTCCGGGAACTCCGAAACGCGACAACTATCTGGTCCGGGTTTACGACTACCCGCCGGAGTGGCTGTCCCTGAGCCCGGAGGAGATCGAGCACCGCCTCATGCTCACCCGGCTCAAGCTCCGCCGGATGGGCGAGGAGGACGGGTCCATGATCATCTTCAGCTTCTGGCCCGACGTGATCATGATCAAGGAGGTGGGGGACCCCATGGTCCTGGCGGAATACCTGGGGCTGGACAACGAGGAATTCCAGGCCCGGATCATCATGGCCCAGGGGCGGCAGAACACCAACTACTCCATAGACATCTACGCCTGTCATCCATTCTTCATCCAGGGTTTCGCCACGATGACCAACGGGGAGAACACGGCCTTCGTCCCGATCCGGGAATACCTCACGTCGCGCCGGTACGAAGGCTACCTGGGCTATCAGTCCGATTCGGAGGTCTTTACCCACATCCTCCATTTCTCCCAGAAAAAGCTCGGGATGTCCCTGGATATTTACAAGCATCTCCTGACGCCCCTCAAGGACGAGGAACTCCAGCGCCATCCCCAGGGGGAGCGGCTCCGGGCCGTTAAACACGCCTGCCGGCCCTTGATCATCGACGGCCCCAACTGCGTCATCGGCTGCCTGCCAGACCGGACCCTCTTCATGGTCCAGGACAGCAAGAAACTGCGGCCCGGCATCATCGGCGGCTCTTCCGGCATGTTCGCCTTCTCCTCGGAGATGTGCGGCCTCGACGCCGCTATCCCGGCCCGGAACAAGAGCGAGGACTTTCAACCCATGAAATACGACACCGTCATGGTGCCCCCGCACCGGCAGGAGGTGGTAAGATGGAATCAGTGGGAAAGATGACCCCCTCCACCCTGAGCCGGTGCGACCTCCCCTGGCGGATCGTCTGGGATCGGGAGGCCTGCACCCTCTGCGGGCGCTGCACCGCCGTCTGCCCCGTCCGGTCCATCGAACTGGGAGTCCACCGGAAACGGTTCATCCAGGCGGCTGTCGGCCTCCCGGAGAAGCCGGGCAACGTCTTTACCGTCTATCACGGCATCGACCAGCGGACCGACGCGGCCCATGCCTGCATCGGCTGCGGCATGTGCGACCTGGTCTGTCCCAACGGGGCCATCCGGCCCGTCCGGACCGCCGAGGTGGACAAGCTCCGCTTCCACGTCAATCAGGGCGGGGCGCCCCGCCGCCGGGGCGGCCGGCGCAACGATCCCCGGAGCGTCCTGGACGAGATCAAATTCATCCGCATCTCCATGCTCACCGACCCGGCCCTGGACGCGGGACGCCATGACTTTGAACTGCGGACCCTTCTGGGCAGGATTCTCCCGGCGGAGGAACTGGTCAAAACCACGAGTGAAAAGGGCTGGATACCCCCGGTGCGGGAGATCTACCCCCTGATCATCGGCGGCATGTCCTTCGGCGCCCTGTCGCCGAACATGTGGGAGGGCCTCCAGATGGGGGTGGCCTACCTGAACGAGGAGCGGGGCATGCCCGTCCGGATCTGCACCGGCGAGGGTGGCTGCCCGCCCCGGCTCCTGCGCTCCCGTTTCCTGAAGTACGTCATCCTCCAGATCGCCAGCGGCTATTTCGGCTGGGACGAGATCATCCACGCCCTCCCGGAGATGAAGGAGGACCCCTGCGCCATCGAGATCAAATACGGCCAGGGGGCCAAGCCCGGCGACGGCGGCCTGCTCATGTGGTACAAGGTGAACAAGCTCATCGCCGCCATCCGCGGCGTGCCCCAGGGCATCAGCCTCCCCAGCCCACCCACCCACCAGACCAAGTACTCCATCGAGGAGTCGGTGGCCAAGATGATCCAGTCCATGGCCATGGTCTGGGGGTTCCGGGTGCCCGTGTATCCCAAGATCTCGGCAACGAGCACGACGCTCGCGGTGCTCAACAACCTGACCCGGAATCCTTACGCCGCCGCGCTGGCCATCGACGGCGAAGACGGCGGCACCGGGGCGGCCTACAACGTCTCCATGAACCACATGGGCCATCCCATCGCCAGCAATATCCGGGACGCCTACCTCAATCTCGTCAAGATCGGCAAGCAGAACGAGATCCCCCTGTTCGCCGGGGGGGGGATCGGCAAGAACGGCAATCTCACCGCCAACGCCGCCGCCCTGATCATGCTGGGGGCCAGCGGAGTGCAGATCGGCAAGCACATCATGCAGGCCGCGGCGGGCTGCCTCGGTTCCGAGTCCGACCGGTGCAATATCTGCAATATCGGCCTTTGCCCCAAGGGGATCACCTCCCAGGATCCCCGGCTCTACCGCCGCCTGGACCCGGAACAGGTCGCGGAACGGGTGGTGGACGTCTATGCGAGCTTCGACCAGGAGCTGCGTAAGATCATGGCGCCCCTCGGCCGCTCTACGTCCCTGCCCATCGGCATGTCCGACGCCCTGGGCATCGCCGACGCCGCGGCCGCCGCCAGACTTCAGATCCGCCATGTACTATAGGAGCGCCCGGCATGCTTTATAAACCCACCCTCATCATCCCCGGCATGAAAAACGGCGTCCGCGTGGACACCCGCGCACTGGAGGCGGAAATCCAGGAGGCGGTCTGGGCGGGTCACCGCTGCATCGAGATCCATGCCTACGGCCAGCACGGCATTGGCGGCCGCATCTGGAAGGCCGGGGACGAAGAGATCCTGATCCGGGTCCTCGGGTCGGCGGGGCAGCGGGTGGGCTCCATGGGCTTTCCCAACACCACCATCGATGTCTTCGGCCCCTGCTCCGACGATGTGGGGTGGCTCAACGCCGGCGCCCGGATCATCATCCGGGGCAACGCCACCAACGGCGTGGCCAATGCCATGGCCCAGGGCAAGATCTACATCGCCGGAGACATCGGGGCCCGGGGCATGACCATGACCAAGCACAACCCCCGCTTCGCCCCCCCGGAACTCTGGGTCTTGGGCAGCGTGGGCGATTCCTTCGCCGAATTCATGGCCGGCGGGGTGGCGGTGATCTGCGGCTACGACACGCCCCGCCAGGAAAACGTCATGGGCTACCGCCCCTGCGTGGGGATGGTGAGCGGCCGGATCTTCTTCCGGGGCCCCCATCAGGGCTACAGCGAAGAGGACGCCAAGCTGTCCCCGCTGAGCGACGAGGACTGGCAATGGCTGAAGGACAACATGGCGGCGTTCCTCACCGCCACGGGACGGACGGAACTCTATGCCGTCCTCACCGCCGAACGGGCCTCCTGGCAGCTCCTCACCGCCCGCCAGCCCTACGAAAAGGCCGCCCGGGCCACCCGGACCATGGGCCGGTTCCGTGCGGAAATCTGGGACCGGGAACTGGGAGCGGGGGGGCTCATCGGCGATTTGACGGACCTGCCCCGGACCACCGTCGCGGTGGTTCCCACCGGCGAGTTGCGCCGCTTCGTGCCGTTCTGGGAAAACGAAAGGCATCTCCCCCCCTGCCAGGTCTCCTGTCCCACGGGCATCCCCGTCCAGAAGCGCTGGAGCCTGATCCGGCAAGGAAAAACAGCGGCGGCCGTGGACCTGGCCCTACGCTACACCCCCTTCCCCGCCACGGTCTGCGGCTATCTCTGCCCCAATCTCTGCATGCAGGGCTGCTCCCGCCAGAACGCCCAACTGCCCCCCCTGGATGTAGCGGCCCTGGGCCGGGCCTCGCTGGAGGCGCAGCCACCCGCGCCCGCCCCGGCCTCGGGAAAGACCGTGGCGCTCATCGGCGGTGGTCCGGCGGGCCTCTCCGCCGCCTGGCAGTTATGGATGCAGGGGCATGCGCCGGTGGTTTACGAGTACCGGGAGCGGCTGGGGGGCAAGATCGCCGCCGCCATCCCCAGGAGCCGCATCCCCGACCAGGTGGTGGATCACGAACTGCGGCGCGTGGCGGATCATATCGAACAGGTGGCCCTGAAAAGGCCCCTGACGAAAAAGGAGTTCCTGAAGCTCAAAGGGAAGCACGACGCCGTGATCATCGCGGTGGGGGCCCAGAAACCGCGGCTGATCCCCGTGCCGGGACAGGAACGGGCCGTGAGCGCCCTGGATTTCCTCCAGGCCAGCAAGGCCGGAAAGGCCCAGGCCGGCCGACGGGTGGTCATCATCGGCGCGGGCAACGTGGGCTGCGACGCCGCCGCGGAGGCCGCCCGCCTGGGCGCCGAGGACATTACCCTCATCGACATCCAGGAACCGGCATCCTTCGGGACGGAGCGTCAGCACGCCGAGGCCGCCGGGGCGAAGTTCCTCTGGCCCCGCGCCACGAAGGCCGTCACGGAACAGGGCGTGGAGCTTGCCGACGGCTCCCTGCTCCCCGCCGATACGGTGATCATGGCCGTGGGCGACACCCCCGATCTGGCCTTCCTGCCGGAAGAGTTCATCCGCAACCGGGGTTACGTCGTCACCGACGACCGTTACCAGACCAGCGATCCCCAGGTCTTCACCATCGGCGACGCCGTGCGGCCGGGGCTGCTGACGGAGGCCATCGGGGCGGGACGGATCGCCGCCCGGGCCATCGACGACCTATTGCGGGACCGCCGGGACGCCTACGACAATCTTCCGGCCATAACACCGGCGCGGGTTCATCTGGAGTATTACGATCCCCGGATTGATCCGGCGGGCTCCCTCGAGGCCTGTTCCGCCCAGTGCGCCTCCTGCGGGTCCTGCCGGGACTGCGGCCTCTGCGAGACCATCTGCCCCCAGCAGGCCATCTCCCGGCGCCCCCTGGACCAGGAGGGCTATGAATACGTCGTGGACGGAGAGAAGTGCATCGGCTGCGGCTTCTGCGCCGCCGCCTGCCCCTGCGGTATCTGGGAGCTGCGGGAAAACACGCCGCTGGAGTGAAAGGAATGAACGGAAGCGGCAAAACCGCGGCCCGTGGTAGTCACAAGAAATAATTAATACATTCCGACTCTTGTCAGCAAATAAGGGGTCGGATGGAGATGTGGTTGTATAAATCCGCAAAAATATAATATGATAGAATTTTAGAGGGAGGATTTATGAAAAAGACGTGCCCGATTATCGCTTGCGAGAGAACCTATCCGGTGGTGAAGGAGAAAAACGTGCCCGTATCCGCCTATTACGGGGAAGACACCTTCAACATCAACATCATGAAGGTCAAGCTCCCGGGGGCCACCTACCGGAAGATCATCGATGCCATCCACGAAGGCACCCTTCTGGACATCGAAACCGCCAACATCGTAGCCCACGCCATGAAGGAGTGGGCGATCGAGAAGGGGGCCACCCACTTCGCCCACTGGTTCCAGCCCATGACCGGCATGACGGCGGAAAAGCACGACGCCTTCATCGACGTCACCGGGGTCAGCGCCGTCATCGAACGGTTTTCGGGCAAGCAGCTTGTCCAGGGCGAACCGGACGCCTCGAGCTTCCCCAGCGGCGGCATCCGGGCCACCTTCGAGGCCCGGGGCTACACGGTCTGGGACATGTCCTCCCCGGCCTTCATCCGGCGCAACGGCATCTCCACGACCCTGTGCATCCCCACCGCCTTCTTTTCCTACACCGGCGAAGCCCTGGACAAGAAGACCCCGCTGCTCCGCTCCAACCGGGCGGTGAGCAAAAGCGCCCTGAATATCATGAAGCTGCTGGGGAGCAAGGACATCCGGGGCATCTATGCCACCCTGGGACCGGAGCAGGAGTATTTCCTCATCGACGCGGATTACTTCTACAAGCGCCCGGACCTGGTCCTGGGCGGCCGGGCCGTGGTGGGCGCCCCGCCGGCCAAGGGTCAGGAGCTGGAGGACCAGTACTTCGGAAGCATCAAGGAGAGGATCTCCTCCTACATGCACGACATGGAAGAAGAGCTGTTCAAGCTCGGCATCCCCGCCAAGACCAGGCATAACGAGGTGGCCCCCAGCCAGTTCGAGCTGGCCCCGGTCTTCGAAGAGGCCAACCTAGCCATCGATCACAACCAGATCACCATGGACACCATGATATCGGTGGCCAAGAAGCACAAGCTGGCCTGCCTCCTCCATGAAAAGCCCTTCGCGGGGATCAACGGTTCCGGCAAGCACCTGAACTGGTCCCTGTCGGACAACAAGGGGAACAACCTCCTCAATCCCGGGAAGACACCCCAGGACAACATCCAGTTCCTCATCTTCCTCATCGCCGCCATCCGGGCCGTTTACCGCCACGCCGACATCCTCCGCGCCTCCGTGGGCACCTACGGCAACGATCACCGGCTCGGGGCCAACGAGGCGCCCCCGGCCATCATCTCCGTATTCCTCGGCGCCCAGCTTACCAAGATCCTGGAGGATATCGAGAGCGGCAAGGCGACCAAGGCGACGGACAGCGAGATCATCGACCTGGGCATTTCTTCGCTCCCCGTGGTCAGCAAGGACAGCACCGACCGCAACCGGACCTCCCCCTTCGCCTTCACGGGGACCAAATTCGAGTTCCGGGCCGTGGGTTCGTCCCAGTCCATCTCCTTCCCCGCCACCGTCCTCAATACCATCGTGGCGGAAAGTCTGGACGATCTGGCGGAGAAGATCCAGGCCGCCCTGGCCAAGGGAGGCAGCCTCAATCAGTGCGTCCTGGCCATCCTCAAGAAGGAGCTGAAGGAAATCAAGCCGGTGCTCTTCAACGGCGACAACTATACCGCGGAATGGGAGCGGGAAGCCGCCCGCCGGGGTCTCCCCAACAACAAGACGACCCCGGAGGCCCTGAAGGCCCTGATCACCAAAAAGGCCCTCGCCCTCTTCGAGAAGTACCGGGTGCTTTCCAATGTGGAACTCAAGTCCCGCTACCTGATCCACATCGAAAGGTATATCAAGGACCTGGAGATCGAAGTCAAAAGCCTGCACGGCATCTGCCAGACCCAGATCATCCCGGCGGCGACGGTCTATCAGACGCGCCTGGCCGAGGCCATCTCCGAAACCCGGGAAGCCCTGGGCAACAAAGCGGATCTTTCCGCCCAGCGGGAGATCCTGGGGCGGATCGTGGAACTGATCAACAAGGTCCACGGCACCCGGAAGGAGATCCTGGCGGAGATGGAGAAGGCCGCCGCGATCCACGACGAGCAGAAAAAGGCGGAATTTCTCTCCGGCAAGGTAAAAACGAAGATGAGCGAACTGCGTTCCTACGTGGATGAGCTGGAGGTCCTGATGGACGACGAGCTGTGGCCCCTGCCGAAATTCTGGGAGATGCTCTTCATCTGTTGATATACCCGATCAGGAAGGCAATCCCGGCACACCAATCTACGGACCAATGGCGGGGCAGGCTTGATGCCATGCTCCGCTTGCGGCGAAAGATCAACGATGAAAAGAGCCATATCATCATACACAGAAAAAAGCCGTCCATATGCCGAGCATGCCTTTGCCCATGAGCTTGCGCGATAGAAAACGACTGCCGGCCCTCCTGGTGCTGGAAGATGGGGCCGTCTTTCCCGCGTATGCCTTTGCCGGGGCGGGGGAGACCTGTGGCGAGGTCGTCTTCAACACCGGGATGACGGGGTATCAGGAGGTCATCACCGATCCGTCCTACAAGGGCCAGATCGTGACGATGACCTACCCCCATGTGGGCAACTACGGGATCAATCCGGAGGACATGGAGTCCGGGGGCATTCATCTCGAAGGCTTCATCGTCAAGGAATACCACCCCCAACCCAGCAACTGGCGGTCCCGGCGGAATCTGCGGGAGTTTCTGGAAGAGCACGGGAAGATCGGCATCGCCGGCCTCGACACCCGGGCGCTGACCCGGCGCCTACGCCTGGCCGGGGCCATGAAGGGCATCATCTCCACGGAGACAGCGGACGTCCCGTCCCTGCTGGAGAAGGTCCGGGCCTATCCCGGCCTCGTGGGCCGGGACCTGGTCCGGGAGGTGGCCTGTCGTATCCCCTATCTGTGGAAAAACGGGGTCCGGCGGGAAATCTCCGCCGCTCCCGGCAAGGGTCGCTCCGGATCTCCCGCCACGACGTGGGGGGCCTCCCCCCTGCCGGGGAAGAGCGCGGCCGCAACCAGCGCCCCGCCGACGGTGGTCCCTGCCGCCGCCGGGGCGGGAAACGGGGCGGGCAAAGGAGGGATGAAGCCGCCCTCCGGTCCGACGGCGGCTTCATCCCTCCGGGGGGCAAATTCCGCCGGCCCGGGAGAGGTTTCCGAATCGGTTCCCTTGCCGGCGGCCCGGCCGCGGCGTGTCGTCGTCATCGACTGCGGCGTGAAGTACAATATCCTCCGCCACCTGGAGGACCGGGGCTGCGAGGTGATCGTCCTGCCGGCCGCGACGTTAGGCGCGGAGATCCTCTCCTGGCGGCCCGACGGCATCCTCTTTTCCAACGGCCCCGGCGATCCGGCGGCCCTCCCCTACCTCGTGGCGGCGGCCGCCCACGTCCTGGGCAAGGCCCCGGTCTTCGGGATCTGCCTGGGCCACCAGATCATCGCCCAGGCCGCGGGGGGCAGGACGGAAAAACTGAAATTCGGCCATCACGGCTTAAACCAGCCGGTAAAGGACAGGCGGACGGGCCGGATCGAGATTACCTCCCAGAACCACGGGTTCGTCGTCCGCCCGGAATCGGTCGCCCGGCGCGGGGAGGCTACCCACGGGAATCTCAACGACCGCACCTCCGAGGGGATATCCTACCCGGAGCTGCGGGCCTTCAGCGTCCAGTACCACCCCGAGGCGGCCCCGGGTCCCCATGACGCCGCCTATCTCTTCGACCGGTTTGTGGAAATGATGGACCAATTAACCATCATGCCCGTTCCGGGCACAACGAAAGATGAAAATATCCGGCTACTTGTGGACATTTTCATATAAAACTAAAGGAGTTCCAGCTTGATCCTCATCATCGACTTCGGTTCCCAGTACAACCAACTCATCGCCCGGCGGGTCCGGGAACACCACGTCTATTGCCAGATCGAACCGCCGGACATCCCCCTGGCCGTCATCCGGGATATGCATCCCGAGGGGATCATCCTCTCCGGGGGGCCGGCGAGCATCTACGAGAAGAACAGCCCCCGGGTGGACACCGGCATCTTCACCCTGGGCATCCCCGTCCTCGGGATCTGCTACGGCCTCCAGTTCATGGTCCACGCCCTGGGGGGCGAGGTCATCGCCGCCGCCAAGCGGGAATACGGCTTCGCCGAACTCGATGTCCTGCACCCCGGCGACGTCCTGGCCGGGGTGGAAAAGGCCACCCGGTGCTGGATGAGCCACGGCGACGCCATCGGCGGGCTCCCCGCCGGTTTCCGCGCCACCGCCGCCACGCCCAACACCCCCGTCGCCGCCGCCGAGGACGCGCGGCGGCGTTTCTACGGCCTCCAGTTCCACCCGGAGGTGGTCCACACCCCGGAGGGGCGGAAGATCCTCGGCAACTTCCTCTTTGTCGTCTGTGGCTGCAAAAAGGACTGGACGATGAAATCCTTCGCCCGGGACGCCGTCGCGGAGATCCGGGAGCAGGTGGGCAACGGCAGGGTCATCCTCGGCCTGAGCGGCGGCGTGGATTCCTCCGTGGCCGCCGTCCTCCTCCACCGCGCCGTCGGCCCCCGGTTGACCTGCGTCTTCGTGGACAACGGCGTTTTGCGCCACGGGGAGGCGAAGAAGGTCCGGGAGCTGTTCCGCAATCATTTCCATGTGAACCTCCGTTTTGTCCGGGCGGGGAGGATCTTCCTCGACCGCCTCAAGGGGGTGGAGGCGCCGGAAAAGAAGCGCAAGATCATCGGGCGGACCTTTATCGAGATCTTCGACGGCGAGGCGAAAAAGATCGAAGGGGCGGATTTTCTCGCCCAGGGGACCCTCTATCCCGACATCATCGAATCCCGTTCCGCCTTCGGCGGCCCCAGCGCCGTCATCAAGTCGCACCACAACGTCGGCGGCCTGCCGAAGCGGATGAAGCTGAAACTCGTGGAGCCCCTGCGGCACCTCTTCAAGGACGAGGTCCGGCTCCTGGGAAAGGAACTGGGGCTTCCCGAAGAGATGGTGTGGCGCCAGCCCTTCCCCGGCCCGGGACTCGCCATCCGCATCATCGGCGCCGTCACGGAAAAGCGCTTGAAGATTCTCAAGCAGGCGGATGTAATCCTCCTGGAGGAGATCCGGGCCGCCGGCCTCTACCGGAAACTCTGGCAGTCCTTCGCCGTCCTCCTGCCCGTCAAGAGCGTGGGGATCATGGGGGACCAGCGGACCTATGAAAACATCCTGGCGATCCGTGCCGTGACCAGCGACGACGCCATGACGGCGGACTGGGCGCGCCTCCCCCAGGAACTCCTGGCGCGGATCTCCAACCGGATCATCAACGAGGTCCGGGGGGTCAACCGCGTCGTCTATGACATCAGCTCCAAGCCGCCGGCGACCATCGAGTGGGAGTAGCAATAAATGGAGAAGGTGCTCATTTTCTCGACAAGAAACCTGCGGGGGCAATAAGATGCGTCCCCAATTTTGCCCCCGGGAAAAACGCTAAAAATCAAGACCCCCATAACATGCCTAAGCGAACTGATATAAAGAAGATCCTCATCATCGGCTCCGGCCCCATCATCATCAGCCAGGCCTGCGAATTCGACTATTCGGGGACCCAGGCCTGCAAGGCCCTGAAGGAAGAGGGCTACGAGGTCGTCCTGATCAACAGCAACCCGGCGACGATCATGACGGACCCGGAAACGGCGGACCGGACCTACGTGGAACCCATCACCCCGGAGGCGGTGGCCAAGATCATCGCCCGGGAGCGGCCCGACGCCTTGCTCCCCACCCTGGGGGGGCAGACGGGCCTGAACACCGCCGTGGCCGTGGCGGAAAACGGCACCCTGGCCGCGTACGGTGTGGAGATGATCGGCGCCTCCCTGGAGGTGATCCACAAGGCGGAGGATCGGGAGAAGTTCCGCCAGGCCATGGAAAAGATCGGCCTCCGGGTCCCCCGGAGCGGCTTCGCCCGGGACATGGACGATATACTGCGCAGCGCCGGCGAGATCGGCTTCCCCGTCATCATCCGTCCTTCCTTCACCCTGGGCGGCACGGGCAGCGGCGTGGCCTTCAACCGCGAGGAGCTCGTGGAGATCGCCAAGGCGGGCCTCGATGCCAGCATGATCCACGAGATCATGCTGGAGGAGTCGGCCTTGGGTTGGAAGGAATACGAGCTGGAGGTCATGCGGGACCGGGCGGACAACGTGGTCATCATCTGCTCCATCGAGAATTTCGATCCCATGGGCGTCCATACCGGGGAGTCCATCACCGTCGCCCCCGCCCAGACCCTGACGGACCGGGAATATCAGCACATGCGCGACGCCGCCATCGCCATCATGCGGGAGATCGGCGTGGAGACCGGCGGCTCCAATGTCCAGTTCGCCGTCCACCCCGACACGGGGGAGATGATCGTCATCGAGATGAACCCCCGGGTGTCCCGGTCCTCCGCCCTGGCCTCCAAGGCCACCGGCTTCCCCATCGCCAAGATCGCCGCCAAGCTGGCCGTGGGTTACACCCTGGACGAGATCCCCAACGACATCACCCGGGAGACCATGGCCTCCTTCGAGCCGACCATCGACTACGTGGTCACCAAGATCCCCCGCTGGACCTTCGAGAAGTTTCCGGAAACGGAGGATTTCCTTACCACCTCCATGAAGTCCGTCGGGGAAACCATGGCCATCGGCCGGACCTTCCCGGAATCCCTCCAGAAGGCGATCCGCTCCCTGGAGATCGGCCGTTTCGGCCTCCTGGACAAACTGCCCGCGGAGGCCGCGAGGAACCCCCGGGAATACTTCGCCCCGAAGCTGCGGACCCCCAACTCCCTGCGCCTCTTCCACGCGGCGGCCGCCCTGGCCGCCGGTATGACCGGCGTGGAGATCCACGCCCTGACGAAGATCGACCCCTGGTTTCTTTATTATCTCGAGGAAATCGTCACCGCGGAAAAGGCCCTCGCCGCCGCCTCAGCCACCCCATCCTATTCCGCGACTTCTCCGGAGGAGCTCCTCCGGGCCGCCAAGGAGATGGGATTCTCCGACCGCCGCCTGGCGGAACTCTGGGCTACCGACGAGGAAACCATCCGCCGGCGCCGCCGGGAGGAGGGCATCCTGCCGGTCTATAAGCTCGTCGATACCTGCGCGGCGGAATTCGCCGCCTACACGCCCTATTACTATTCGACCTACGAAACCGAGGATGAGGCCAACCCCTCCGACCGCCCCAAGGTGGTCATCCTCGGCGGCGGCCCCAACCGCATCGGCCAAGGCATCGAGTTCGACTACTGCTGCGTCCACGCCTCCTTCGCCCTCCGGGAGGAGGGCATCGAGAGCATCATGGTCAACTCGAACCCCGAGACGGTAAGCACGGATTACGACACCTCCGACAAGCTCTTCTTCGAGCCCCTGACCCGGGAGGACGTCCTCCATATCATCGACCGGGAAAATCCCCGGGGGGTCATCGTCCAGTTCGGCGGCCAGACCCCCCTGAACCTGGCGAAGGGGCTGGCGGCGGCCGGGGCGCGGATCCTGGGGACCTCCCCCGACGCCATCGACCGGGCGGAAGACCGGAAGCGCTTCCAGGAGATCGTCAACCTCCTGGAGCTCAAGCAGCCCGCCAACGATACGGCCATGGACACCGAAGCGGCCGTCCGGGCGGCGGCGCGGATCGGCTATCCCGTCGTGGTCCGCCCGTCCTACGTCCTGGGCGGCCGGTCCATGGAAATCGTCTATGACGAGCAGACCCTCCGGGCCTTTATGGCCAAGGCCGTCCTGGTTTCCCCCGGCCACCCCATCCTCATCGACCAGTTCCTGGAGGACGCTGTGGAGGTGGACGTGGACGCCATCAGCGACGGCGCCGACACCGTGATCGGCGGCATCATGGAGCACATCGAGGAGGCGGGGATCCACTCCGGCGACAGCGCCTGCATCCTCCCGCCCCAGACCCTGGCCCCGGAAATGATCGCCCGCATCGAGACGCAGACGAAACAGATCGCCACGGCGCTGGGCGTCGTGGGCCTGATGAACATCCAGTACGCCATCAAGGACGGGGAGCTCTACCTCCTGGAGGTGAACCCCCGGGCCTCCCGGACCGTCCCCTTCGTGAGCAAGGCCATCGGCGTCCCCCTGGCCAAGCTGGCGACGAAGGTGATGCTGGGCAAGACCCTGAAGGAACTGGGCTTTACGGAGCGGCGCCACCCCCGGCACATCGCCGTCAAGGAGGCGGTATTCCCCTTCAGCCGCTTCCCCGGCGTGGATGTACTCCTGGGTCCGGAGATGAAATCCACCGGCGAGGTCATGGGCATCGATTCCTCCTTCGGCATGGCCTACGCCAAGTCCCAACTGGCCGCCGGCTGGCGCCTCCCGCTCTCCGGCACCGTCTATATCAGCGTCCACAACCGGCACAAGGAGAAAACCGTGGCCATCGCCCGGGCCTTCCAGGAGATGGGCTTCCGGATCGTCGGCACCCGGGGGACCGCCGCCTTCCTGGGAGATCACGGTATCCCCATCACCCCCATCAACAAACTGACGGAGGGCCGTCCCCACGTCCTGGACGCCATCAAGAACGGATCCATCCAGTTGATGATCAACACCAGCGTGGGCCGGAAGTCTTCCTACGACGGCTACAACATCCGCCGGGGGGCGCTGATCTACAACATCCCCTACACCACCACCCTGGCGGGGGCCAAGGCCCTGAGCGAGGCCATTGCCGCCCTGAAGAGCCGGGACTGGGAGGTGACGCCCCTGCAGGATTATTACCGGCAGCAGGCGCGGTAATACCTCCGCAGGATTATTACCGGCAACGGGCGCCAGGCCACAGGCGACGGGCGATAGAGGGAAGTAGACAACCGTTATGGGTGCGGATAAACAAGTTATCGGAAGCTGCCAGGATCCGGCGGACCGTCACATATTCATTTAAACCTGCAACCGGGGGAAAGGACATTGTTCCTCCCCCTGCAAGGGGGAGGTCAGGAGGGGGATGGGGCAAATTTTACCGCGTCGTTAGCTTTTATATGAGCAAAGAACCGTGACAGAAATAATTGATTATTTTGACCCAGGCCGCCCCCGGGAGGAGTGCGGCGTCTTCGCCGTCTTCGGCCATCCCGAGGCGGCCCGGATGACCTTTTTCGGCCTCTTCGCCCTCCAGCACCGGGGCCAGGAGAGCGCCGGCATCGTCTCCGCCGACGGGTGCGATATCTGGCATCACAAGGGGATGGGGCTGGCCTCCGAGGTCTTCAAGGAAGACAACCTCTCCCGGCTCAAGGGCCATCTGGCGATTGGCCATGTCCGGTACTCCACCACCGGTTCGTCGGTCATCTCCAACGCCCAGCCCTTCGTGGCCCACCACGGCCAGGAATACTACGCCATCGGCCACAACGGCAATCTCACCAACACCCGGCAGCTCCGCGCCGCCCTCGAGGAGCGGGGCTCGATCTTCCAATCCACTATGGACACGGAGGTCATCGTCCATCTCATGGCCGCCCGGCTGAAAAACGGCTTTGATGCGGCCCTGAGCGCGGCCCTGGGCGAAGTGGAGGGGGCCTACAGCCTCGTCATGCTCACCCGCCACCGGATCATCGCCGCCCGGGACCCCCGGGGATTCCGCCCCCTCTGCCTGGGCCTAATCAACGGCGGCTGGGTGGTGGCCTCGGAGACCTGCGCCTTCGACCTCGTGGGGGCGGCCTACGTCCGGGACATCGCCCCGGGTGAAATCGTCATCATCGACGAGACCGGCGTAAAGAGCCTCACCCCCTTCCCGGAACAAAAGTACGCCCACTGCATCTTTGAGCTGATCTATTTCGCCCGGCCGGACAGCCAGATCTTCGGCCGGAACGTCTATCTGTGCCGGAAGCGCCTCGGGCACCGCCTCGCTCAAGAGTACCGCCCCGACGTCGATCTCGTCATGCCCTTCCCCGATTCCGGCAACTACGCCGCCCTGGGCTATGCCGAGGAGAGCGGCCTGCCCTTTGAAATGGGGATGATCAGAAACCACTACGTGGGCCGGACCTTCATCCAGCCCACCCAGCCCGTCCGGGACTTCGGCGTCCGGGTCAAGCTCAACCCGGTGCGCCCCCTGCTGGAAGGCAAGCGCATCCTCATCGTGGAGGATTCCATCATCCGCGGCACCACCAGCCGGAACCGGGTCCGGAACCTCCGCAACAACGGGGCGCGGGAGATCCACATGGTGATCAGTTGCCCGCCTACCCGCCACCCCTGCCCCTACGGTATCGACTTTTCCTCCCAGGGGGAGCTCATCGCCGCCCAGAAGGGCGAAGTGGACGAAATCGCCCGCTTCATCGGCCTCGACTCCCTGTACTACCTCTCCCTCCCCGGCATGGTGGAGGCCACGCAGATGCCCGCCGAGGCCTTCTGCCTGGCCTGCTACACCGGCGACTATCCGCTCCCCCCTCCCCCCGTAATGGAAAAGCTCTGCTTCGAGTCCTGACGAAAAGAACCGCTTACCCCCAAAATGCAAATCATACATGGCTGAAGAGGGACATCAAGGTAGGCGGCCGCTTGGGGCCGCCAGGATTGCCCCTTCCGGAACCAGAATTTCGTATTGACATTCCGTTTTGTTTCGCTATACTTCACGGGCGGTACGACCCCAAATGAAGAACTAAAACGGGAAGCGGTATCGCCATTTTACCAATAATATCCATCAGTTAACCTACGCCGGTGCACCGGCGAACCTTGCCGGACGGCGGGATTCAAGCTCCAAAGTTCCACCTTTTGACACGACATAACCAAGCGGTAACTATTACCGCCGCCATTGCCATCCCAGCGAAAACCGCTTTTGTTATGGGAATATATCGAGAAATTACCAGCCACCGATACGCCCGGTCGGCGCTGCCACTATTGGGTGTGTCGGAAACAAAACGCGGGAGACGGGAATTGTGGCAGCAAAATAAAATCCAATATGGACATGGCGATTTATGAAGATGACATCTTTCAATCTAAAAGTGCTGGCTTGTATCTCCATGGTTAGCGACCATATTGGCGCATCCCTTTTAAACGGAAATCCCTGGTTCCGTGCGCCTGGGAGGCTGGCTTTCCCTATATTTGCCTATTTGATCGCTTTTGGCTTTAAACATACCAAAGATACGGAAATGTATTTGTGCAGAATGATTTTTTTCGGATTCATATCACAGTATATTTACAACATAGCCCAAAGCAATTACCTGTTTCAGGACTTGAATATCCTTCTGTCATTTTCACTAGCAATCGCCTCATTAAAATTATATGAGAAAAACCAAAATATCTTGATTATCATCGTTGCCATGCTCGCCGCCGAGTTTTCCCATCTGGATTTCGGCTTCAACTCCATTCTGGCGGTTTTTCTTTATTATAAAGCAAGCTCTAACAGACAGATTGTGCTTTATACAGTAATTGTGGCTATTGCTAGTATCCTTTTCAAAGTCAAAATGGTGATCTTGTCGCATCCGGGAATATTCGACATCGCATCATATTTGCAGGTCGATCCCTTCATTTACGTTTATCTGATGGCGATCTTTGCCAGCCCGTTTATTATTGCTTATAGAAACTCCAATTTTTCACAGGGAATTAAGGCCAAATATCTGTTTTACGTGTTCTATCCAGCCCATCTGCTGGTTATCGCATTTTTTGTTAAAAACCCTCAATACGTACAGTCGATAATCAACATGTTGAAATGACACGCTAAGTGGAGGGGGTACCGCCCAATTGGGGGGCCGCTTAGTCCTCTTCCGTTCCGGATCTTGGGTCAAGGCACACCACCCGGCTTGGCTTGAAGGGGCCTCACCGGGCGTGGGAGGTGGGATTCACATCGGAGGTGGAGGACTCACCGGGCATAAGCGTCCGCACCAATCGGGTGGTTCACGGAGATTCCCGGACCGGAGCGGCGGCGGATACAACGAACAAAAACGGGGCGCGTTATCGTTTAATCACCTATGATACCAAGTACTTAACCTCTGCCGGTGCACCGGCGGAGGTTGCCGGACGGCGGGATTCAAGCTCCAAAGTTCCACCTTTTGACACCATATGGCCAGGCTGTCATTTTTACCATATGATCAACACCAATTTTTCTATGGAGGGCCGCCGTGGATAAGTGCAAAAGGTGTGGAAAGCGATTCTTTTTTCAGAAGATGGACGCATGTTGTAAAACTAATTCGCCAAGTTTTGTCTTTATGCCTGATAATTCCTCTCCCATATCGTAATTTTGATCTCATTAGGCTCACGGCAATTTCTTTCCACTTTTCGAGCGGTAGAGTTTGATTGGCATATTTCTGAAATCCAACTTTTCATCCTATCTCCCTCACATTTATGCTGCCCAACGGCATAATAGGCTGAAAATATTCCATCATATCAGACTATTTAGATGGATTATTTTTCCACTTATTTCGATATTGAGGCGGCAGGCATGGAAAATAATCGACAATAACAGCCATGCTTCCCCATCCCTATGTCGATATCGCTGTTGCCACCAGCGGGCGGCCGTCCGCAGACCAATAAATCCTGTTCAATCATTCAATTTCCCAACCGGTCTTTTCGGCTCGTTTTCCCCCGGACAAAAATCTTTGCCGGAGCTCCGGCATAGGTTAAATGATCGATATTAATGGCGAAATGACGACACTCCGCGCCGTTTTTATGATCGGCCCGACGGCGCCGTCCGGCCGATCGGCGGGGCGGAAACCGGGAAATTAGCTCGTTTAGATAGCGGCTGAACATGGAGTGGTCCTGCTTCTTCCGGGCGATCTCGCTGAGGAGCCGCCGGGGTCACTCGGGGTTGTTGTGGCAGTCGTTGCGGATCTCCTGAGGCCAGTGGTTCCGGATCGAGATCCCGGCCCACGTTTCGGCATGACCGTAAAAAGGCATTGGAAATCATTTCCTTGCCGAAGGAATGGTGCATCATATACAGAAACGGGATTAAATGTCAATGCGCGGTCATGTGGGTCATGTGGGACATCAAGAAAAAATGACGGCGCCCGTGTTATGACATTTACTTGTTCGCCAGACTGTTTTTTAATGCCGTACGCCTAGCTCGCAGTCAGACCGCTTTGCTGGAATGACGAAGCTCGTTTCCGAAAGATTCGATTCCCTGGCGATCTTCTGCTTTTAAATATGCGGGTGCCAGCGGAGCTTTATGCGCAGCGCCATAACGCTTTAGGGCCGGATAGTACTCAGCGGCAAGCTGTACTCTGCCGGCAATTTCCTCGCCGGCAATAGCGGCGATAAGGGCAAGCGTGAGGTCCATGCCGGCGGCTACCCCCGCGGAAGACCAGATATTTCCGTCCCGGACAAAACGTTCTTCAACCACCGCCACATCTCCCAGTTCCCTTAAGCGGCGGAGAGAATTCCAATGGGTCGTCGCCTTCTTACCCGACAGCAGCCCTGCCCTGTGCAAGAGAAAGGTCCCGGTACACACGGAAATGACGGCTTTACAATACTTTGCCTGCCGGGAAATAAAACGAATGAGCGCCGTATTGTCAACTTCCTTGCGCGTGCCTTGACCGCCCGGAACCAGGAGAAAATCCAATTTCGGGCATCGCTCAAAAGATATATGGGGTTTAACAAAAAGACCTTTGGCGCAGGTTACCGGATGGTCGGATTGCGCCACGATAAGCCGGTTTTCAGGGCCGCCGAAGAGCTTGCCCCACATGCCTATCATTTCCCATGGCCCGATAAAATCCAATTCTTCAACATCCGGAAAAACGAGAAAACCGAAATTCATATTATGAGCGCTTTGCATAACTGCGGAAAAATGGTTCGCAAGCGGCGCATCAAATGTTTTTCGCCGTGGCGTGATTGAACTTAACGCCTGGTTATGAATAAGATTTATACGTTACCCATTCAGAAGCGAAAAAGATTTCTGAGCCGCGGCGAAGCCATTTTTCAAAGGTCTCATCGCGGCCGACGCGCTACGCACCACTGATGGATGCTTGGCGGTCGAACCACGGAAATTCCGGTACATGAGTTATTTCGGCCGAGCGGCCAAGCATGACGACATCGTAAAAGGTCAAAAAATGTTCCATTTGGGACGGCATCGTAAAAAGATCCGCAGGCGAGGCGCGCGCATCCCGAGGAATGAGGCGTACTTGGACGTACGTCGCAGTGACGAGGGATGAAGCGCTTTCGAAGCATCCGGACTTTTTACGATGCCGTCAAGCATCGCTCCCGCTTTATGCTATGGTGATGATTTAAAAAAAGCCGTTGAAGCGGCAACAATCATGCCTAGCAGCATAATAATTTCCGTGTTTCCCGCGGCAAGATGCTTTGCGAAAACAGGCACCACACCCAATGTAATGAAGCCAATTAAAAAGACCAGTTCACGTGTTTCCATCATTACCCCCTGTAGTTAAGATTATTCTGTTTTTTTGGTCCGAGAGATCTGTTTTTTTATACTGACAGCCGATATGGCCTGGCGGCGGCGATCAAAAACATTCCTGACTACGGTGCCAAGGGCCTCTACGGTCGCTCCCTGCTCGATATTTTCCGCTGGCGCGGTAAACATGATTACCCTTATTGTTCCTGTATCGTCTTTTACATGATAGTGAGGTCTATTGAGCCACTTGAAGGAGATCTTTTGCACCTCGCCGCGAATGATGACGACTTCCCCCAATAAGGACAAAGACGTATTTATTCTGCCGATCTTGTATGCTCTGGCCCCTTGACCGTAGTTACGTTCCGCCCGGGTAAATGTCCTGCGGCTCATCCATGCCAATGTCATCGGGATAACTATGAGCAGAATTAACCCGGGGATGGCATACATCAAAAATCGGGAATCTTTGACCTCAAGATAATGTAGCCACACCCCGATGGAACAAACGATAAAGGCTATCCAAGCTAATGCTGACAAAGCGTCGCCTTTTTAATCTTTAGGTACCTCTTTTCGGAACATCAGGAAATAAGCGACCCCGATGAAGAGGAAACCACCCACGATATTCCCGATGGTAACGGGGATGATGTTCCAGAACCAGACATCACTCCAGCTCAATCCATTATTGGCGTTCAACAATCCGCCCACTTTCGCGATAATCTCCGGATGCCAATCGGTCAGAAACTTACCGGCGGGCAAGAAGTACATGTTGGCCACGCAGTGTTCGAAGCCGCTGGAAACAAATGCCATGATGGGAAACCAGATGGCGAAGAATTTGCCGATCACGTCATCGGCGGTAATAGCTAAAAGAATTGCGATGTTGACGAGGAAGTTACAACCAATTGCCTTCATGAAACAAGACCATATCCCCGCCGAACCCACCGCTTTGTAGGTGAGAATTTTCGCCACGGCAATATTGACGGCATTCAGGCCAAAGACGTTGACCGCCATGGCGCCGCTTGCTGTGCCGTCAACAAAGGGTCCGACGGCCATCACATAGGCATAAAAAAAGGAACCGATAACGTTCCCTATGTAAACCCATAACCAGTTTTTCCATACGGCGCCCCACGTGCACCGCTTCATCATGGCGGCCATGGGAACCAGCATGCAATCCCCCGTGAAGAGTTCCATGCCCGTCAGCACAATAGCGATCAAACCGACGGGGAACACCGCTCCCGTAATCAGCTTTGCTACCCCGGGGCCAAGATATGCCGCCGCTCCCGTGGAACATACCGTCGCCAGCGCCCCTCCTATGGCAATATAGGCCCCCGCCATAAAGCCTCTAAGCAGAAATTGAAAAATTGAAAGTTTCGACTTGTAAACTCCGGCGTTGCCGACAAGACCTACCATTTTGGGTGGTGCATTAAAAGCCATCTCGATTCCTCCATTTTTTAGTAAAATAAATCACTGGTGTCCCTATCTTGATTTTTGATGACACCGTAACTTAATAAAATAAGAAAGAAACAAAGGTTTTTGCAGGGTTAACTGGCAAAAGCCTCTTTAACTTCCTTTTTCCAAATGCAAAGCAGTTTGCCGCCATGATATTGACACTGAACCAACTCCCATTCGCTCTCGCCTTCTTTGTCCAGCATGCCTTGAAAGTGACCAAGACCCTTTCCCTGCAGGTCAGAGACCAGGCAGCTTCCGGTAAGATCACATTCAATGGCTTCCGGGGGTACAACCTTGTCCAGATCAATAATATTCGTTTTGTAATGCCATCTTGCCATCATCATCCTCCCCACACTTAATTATACACCGCGTCTTGATTGATTGCGCATAATCGACGCAATGTGTCGTTAGGTTGCGCCCAAATATTGAACTGCTGAAAAACGGTTTCCATCATCGATTTATAGCGTATTTCTCCGCAAGATAAAATCATACCTCTGCGTCGCAGCGGAGGCACCGGCAGGCCTCTTTCATGGCCTCTTCCGGCGTAAAGCCCAACTCCACCTCCACGAAGCTCAGTTTCCTTGTGGCGGCGGGCAGCTCCGGCATGGGGGTCTGGGGCTG
>Ga0302252_1000146_pt1 | contig 85263 bp, 83 predicted proteins | sample AAG_RA_Leu_MG_FD_193511 | JGI IMG/M metagenome (GOLD analysis project Ga0302252, IMG submission 193511) | Enriched activated sludge microbial communities from anaerobic digester in WTTP, New Holstein, Wisconsin, United States - AAG_RA_Leu | ecosystem: Engineered > Bioreactor > Anaerobic >... | reverse complement strand
GTAGGACTTACAGGTCTCCCAGATGATCGCTGACACGTCGAGCATTGACTTATGCGCAGGCAGGTTCTTTGTCTGTTTGTACTGAAATATGGCAAAGATAAGGCCAACGATACAGATCAAAAGCCCGAAATACATGATCGATAGACCGCTCATTCCGCCGAAGACCGGGAAAGAGATCTGCGTAAGGTCAGGCAGCACGATGTCTGCCTCACCGGCAAAGGCGAGCGGCGCCATAAACAGGAACATCACGAAGAAAGCCAACAGGCTGCGTTTAGTTATGCAACTCATTTACAACCTCCTTGCAAAAATTTTGATACTTAATTTAGTTACGCATTTCACTTTTCAGACAAGTAATTGCCCTTATTCTAAAACTTTTTTTTCAGTATTGTCAATTAACTTATGAAAAAATTCACAATGCGAAAAGGAAGGCAAAATCGTATGATGAACCCTGTAAAATGTGAAAGGCCCTCGTAATTCGTGAATGGACGAACCCAATGAAAGGAAATGCGTCATTGCGGGTCCGCAAGGGCGCGGCAATCTCGCTAATAGTTTACACCTCGCCGGTATCCAACGACGAGCATCAAGTATCTGATTTTAAACCTTGAACGTTGAACATAGAACATTGAACAGGTTTTCTGTTACGCCTCACGGGTGTTCCGCTATGCGCCCTGCGCTTTGCGCTATGCTGCTGTGTGCTGGCGGCTGATAGCCGTATCTCACACCTTGAACTGATTGACCATTGTCTCAAGGTCTGATGACAACCTTGAAAGCTCGATAGACGCCTTCGCCGTCTGTTCGGAGCTGGCCGATGTCTCTTTTGACGATGATGCTATCTGCACGATATCACTGCTTATCTCCATAGAGGTAGCGCTCATCTCTTCTGTGGCTGACGCAATCTGCCGTACCATTTCAAGCAGCCCGTCGACGCTCTTCACAATAACATGGAGCGAATCTCCGGCCCTTCCCGAGAGCTCGACGCCGGCCTCAACCTTTTTTGTCACATCGTTCATCAAGGTCACCGACTTTTCCACATCGCTCTGTATGGCGCTGATCATGCTGCCGATCTCGGATGTCGAGTTCGCTGTCCTTTCAGCAAGCTTCCTCACCTCATCGGCCACAACAGCGAATCCCCGCCCCTGCTCGCCTGCACGTGCCGCCTCAATGGCCGCATTGAGGGCAAGGAGGTTCGTCTGGTCGGCAATGTCATTGATCACGTTGATGATCTCGCCGATCTGCGTTGACCGTTCCCCGAGGGTTCTTACGGATTGCGCCGACTCATCGATCCTCTGGGCTATCTCCCGCACTTCCTGCACTGACTGGCCGACAACAATCTCTCCTTCTTTTGCTACCTTCACGGTATCTTCGGCAGAAGTGGCGATGCTCTGCGTGTTATGCGCTATCTCCCCAACGGTCTGCGACATCTCATCCGTTGCGGTCGCCACCTGCGTCACCCTCCCCGCCTGGTCGCCGGAACCCTTCGACATCTGCTCTGCGCTTGCGCTTAGTTCATGGCTCGCAGAAGATATGCTCAGCGCGGCATCCTTGACGCCTTTTATCAGGATCCTCCATTTCCTGATCATCTCTTTTACTCCCTCCATCTCTTCGCCGAACTCATCCTTTCTCGTATTTTTGAATTCAAGGGTAAGGTCGCCTCCCGCCATCCTGTTTGCGGCCCAGACGCTTCCCTTTATGGGATAGGTTATGCTTTTTGTCAGAATAACGGAAAGGGTAATGCCTATGCCGATCGAAACGAGGCAAAAGACAAGGAATGCCAGCTTGACCTTCTTGTTGTTGTCCATCATTTCCTGCAGTTTTGCCATCATGCTCTTGTCCTGGAGTTTCACGAGGTTCTCCATGGACGCCACTATCTTTTTCGACAGCGGCTGCACCCCTCTCACGAAATACCCGGCTGCTTCATCCCGTGCACCTGCATCCAGGAGTTGCGTGAACCTGTCGTTCACGTTCCTCGCCTTTGCGATGTCCTCCTTAAATTTCTTGATCACCTCTTTGGCGCCGGCCGCTGTTTCGAGCTTGTTCAGCCTCTCGATCTCGGCAATATAAAATTTTCTCTGGCCGGCAATGTTCTCTTTTTCAGCGTTCACCAGGGAAGGATCGTTCGTGCTGGTCATTACTGCAAAGGATAGGTAAACGCTTTTAACGGCGCTTATAATATTATTCGCCGCAATTGTCTTTTCAAGGGTCACCTTCGTGATCTCTTCCGCCTTTGAGTCAATATCCCTTACATTCATAAACGCAACGAGGCAGAGAAGCACGCTAATACCTATCAAGATACCGAACCCCAGGCCGAGCCTTTTCCCGATCTTAATGTCTTTCAGCTTCATGGGAACCCCCCTGATATAAAATAATTGACACCATATCTACTTTCATGACGCTCTGAAGTGTTATCGGATTTTTTGAAAAGAAATTAAGTAACCTATTGTAATTGTTAAATGCCTATGCCATCAATGGCAGCGCCGCAGTATTCGCAGGCCCCTTCTTTAATGTGGTACCCCGAGATGGTAAAGCCGACGCGCTTTATCACTGCCTTTTTGCACTGATAGCAGTAAGTATTCTCGCCGTCAGAACCGGGGATGTTGCCCTCGTAGACATACCGCAGGCCTTCGCCGAGGCCTATCTCGCGGGCCCGCGCAAGGGTCTTCGGCTTTGTCCTTGAGGGTTCCTGGAGCTTGTAAGTGGGATAGAAGGCGCTCACATGCCACGGCGTCTCCGGGCCAAGCTCATCCCTGATGAACCTCGCGATGGAGCGGAATTCTTCGTCGCTGTCATTGTGGCCGGGTATGACAAGGGTCGTCAGCTCAATCCATATGCCCAGTCTTTTATATGCCCTTATCGTATCGAGCACCCCGGACAACTCTGCCTTGCAGACCTTCCTGTAGAAGGACGGGTCAAAGCCCTTCAGGTCGATGTTCGCCGCATCGAGATAGGGCCTTATTGCCATAAGCGGCTTATCTTCTATGTAGCCGTTGGTGACAAAATTGTTCGCGATCCCTTTCTCTTTCGCGCGCTTCGCTATATCCAGGGCGTATTCATAGAATATGGTGGGCTCGGTGTACGTGTAGGAGATGCTCCTGCATGCGGACCGCTCTGCCAGCTCTACAACCTCAGCGGGCTCCATCTGCTCGCCGTAGATCCGCTGCGCCTCCCGTGGCATCTGCGATATGTCGTGGTTCTGGCAGTGGAGGCACTGAAAATTGCAGCCTACCGTTGCGATGGAAAATGCCCGCGAACCGGGATAAAAATGGAAAAGGGGCTTTTTTTCGATGGGGTCTACATGGTACGAACAGGGCATCCCGTAAACAAGGGAGTATAGCTTGCCGTCCCTGTTCTCCCGGACGCCGCAGATCCCTCGCTTTCCGTCCCCGATGACACAGCGATGCCGGCAGAGCCTGCACAGTACAGCCTTTTCTTCACGTTTCTCGTAAAACGAAGCCTCTTTCATACAACTACCGTTTTAATAAAGGCCGTAAGTCGTGAGTCGTAAGGGGAAAGGGTTTAATCTCCTCACGCCTTACGCCTTACGAGGTTTATTCGGGTTCTTCTTGAATATGATCGCTATCACCTCATCCATGTTCTTCACTAAATGGAATTTCATCTTTTTCTTCACGTACGCAGGGATCTCGGTGAGCTCGTGGCCATTTTCCTCGGGGATGATCACCTCTTTCATCCGGTTCCTCAGGGCCGCGAGGGTCTTTTCCTTGAGGCCGCCGATAGGGAGCACCCTGCCCGTAAGGCTTATTTCGCCTGTCATGGCTATCTTGCGGTCAATAGAAGTTTTTGTGATAGCGCTAATCATGGCCACGCCCATTGTGATCCCCGCTGAAGGACCGTCCTTCGGGATGGCGCCCTGGGGGACGTGGACGTGCATCTCGAGATCTTCGAAAGTGTCTTTTGGAATGTCAAGGGTGTCTGCCTTTGATTTTATGTAGGTCAGCGCCGCCTGGACAGACTCCTTCATCACATCGCCCATGCTGCCGGTGAGGGTCAGCTCCTTTTTCCCCTTCCTGCACGAAGCCTCGACGTAGAGCACATCGCCGCCGAATTCCGTCCACGCAAGGCCGCTCGCCACGCCTATGACATCCTCTTCGTGCATCGTCTCCGGCAGGTACTTGGATGGGCCGAGATATGACTGGAGGTTCCTCGCGGTGACCATCGCCTTTTCCCTGTTCCCTTCCGCGATCTTTCGTGCAACCTTTCTCCCGATGGCGGCGATCTCCCTCTCGAGGCCCCTTAAACCCGCTTCCCTCGTATATTCCTGTATTATCTTCAGGAGGGCGTGGTCTGCAAATCCCAGCATCTTTCCGTTGAGGCCGTTCTCTTTCAGCTGCTTGGGGATGAGATATTGCTTTACTATCTTGAGCTTCTCCCGGTCCGTGTAGCCCGATATGTAGATAGTCTCCATCCTGTCTTTTAATGCCGCGGGGATCGTATCCACCCGGTTTGCCGTTGTGATGAACATGACCCGCGAGAGGTCAAAGGGTACGTTCAGGTAATGGTCGCTGAATGAATTGTTCTGCTCGGGATCAAGGACCTCGAGCAGCGCGCTCGCCGGATCGCCCCGGAAATCGTTTCCTATCTTGTCTATCTCGTCCATCATAAAGACCGGGTTGTTTGTCCCTGCCTGCTTTATGCTCTGGATGATCCTGCCGGGCATTGAGCCGACGTAGGTCCTCCTGTGCCCCCTGATCTCGGCCTCGTCCTTCATGCCGCCGAGGGAGATCCGCGAGAATTTCCTGCCCAGGGCGCGCGCAATCGATTTCCCCAGCGACGTCTTGCCGACGCCGGGAGGGCCGACAAAGCAGAGGATGGGGCCCTTCATCTCCCCCTTTTTGAGCTTCATAACGCTTAAGAACTCAAGGATCCTCTCCTTCACCTTGTCCAGGTCATAATGGTCTTCATCAAGGATCTTCTTTGCCCGCTTGATATCAATGCTGTCCTTTGTCGTCTTGCTCCACGGCAGCTCCACAAGCCATTCAAGGTATGTCCTGACCATCGTAGATTCGATGGCATCAGGGTGCATCATGTCGAGCCGTTCAAGCTGCTTTTTCGCCTCCTTCTCGACATCCTTGGGCATCTTTGCCTTTTTGATCCGCTTTTTCAGGTCCTCAACGTCTTCCGTCCTTTCATCGCCTTCGCCGAGCTCGGTCCGGATCGCTTTCATCTGCTCCCTGAGAAAATATTCCCTCTGGGATTTAGTCATCTCCTCCTTTGCCTGGGAAAGGATCTTTGCCTGCATGTTGAGGAGCTCTATCTCTTTTCCGAGGATCTCCGAGAGCTTCCTGAGACGTTCCACCGGCTCAACGATCTCGAGGACCTCCTGCGCCTTGTCCACCGCCAGCCCCAGGTTGGCGGCAGCGACGTCGGCAAGCTTGCCGGGCTCATCGATCGTATCGAGGACCATCAATATATCGGGCGGCACCATCCTTCCCATGGAGACCACCTTTTCCATCTCTTCCTTGACGTAGCGCATAAGCGCCTCGATCTCGAGGGTTATCTCTGTGATCAAGGGCTCGTTGATCGTTTCTATCTTCACCAGGAACGTCGGGGTCTCCTGTGCATAAGCCTTGATCCGTGCCTTTTTCAGCCCCTGGATCAGCACCTTTACCCTGCCGTCGGGCAGCCGGAGCATCCTCATGATCTGGGATACGACTCCTACCGAATATATCCTGTCGGGAAGAGGGTCTTCGTCCGTCAGGTCCTTCTGGGCGGCGACAAGGATCAGCCTGTCCTTGGACAGCGACTTCTCTACGGCATTTATCGACATATCCCGCCCGACAAAAAGCGGTAGAATAACGGATGGATACATGACCATGTCCCGTACGGGAAGGAGCGGGATCAGCTGGGGTATGTCAATTGTCTCAATTTCCGTCATAAATTCTTAAGCCTCCATTTTACGATCTAAAAAAGACCTGAAAAGCATGGTATGTTTCGTAGATATCGATCTTGCCCGATATCTCGTACGGCGAGTGCATGGTGAGGAGCGGGGCGCCGCAATCGATTATGTCCATGCCATAAGAGGCAAGGAATTTCGCCACTGTTCCGCCTCCCCCTTCATCGACCTTCCCCATCTCTCCTGTCTGCCAGATGACGCCGGCACGGTCAAAGAGCCGCCGTATCTCGCCTACGTACTCGGCGCTCGCGTCGCTTGCCCCGGATTTGCCGAGATGGCCGGTAAATTTCGAGATGCAGATGCCGCGGCCGATATAGCATGCGTTCTGTTTCTCATGTACGTCCTGAAATGTAGGGTTGACCGCGCCATTCACGTCTGCGGACAATGCCTTCGAGTTGAACAGCGCCTTCCGGATCGTGGCCTCATCGGCCTTGACTCCCATGGCTGTAAGTACATCATATAAAAAGAGCTGCAAAAAATTGGATCTCACGCTCGTGTTCCCTTCTGACCCTACCTCTTCTTTGTCCGTGAATAACGCAAGGCAGGACTGCTTCGGCGCTTCTCCGTCGCAGATCGCCTTCAGCAGGGTGAAGGCGGACGCCCGGTCATCCTGGCCGTAGGCGCCGATCATGCTCCTGTCGATGCCCACATCCCGCGCCTTAAAGGCCGGCACTATTTCAAGCTCCGCGCTGACAAAATCCTCTTCGCTTATCCCGTACCGGTCTTTTAATATGTTCAATGCAGACTGTTTGACGGCGTCTTTTTCCGCGCCGGCAAGGGGGATGTTCCCGAAAAGCACAATAAGCTTTTTCCCCTCTATCGCCTCTGACAACTTTTTCTCATCCTGGACCTTCCTCGACAGATGGGGCAAAAGGTCATCGATGAGAAAGACGGGGTCGTCATCAGACTCGCCGATGGCGATCTCCACGGTAGCCCCGTCGGCCTTGATGACAACGCCATGGAGGGCAAGCGGTATGGCAACCCACTGGTATTTTTTGATGCCCCCGTAATAGTGCGTGCGGAGGAGCGCAAGGTCGACGTCTTCGTAGACGGGGTTCTGCTTGAGGTCAAGCCTCGGGGCATCGATGTGCGCCACGATTATCCTGAGGCCCTCAGCCGGGCCTTTCGCTCCCCTGCGGTATGCGGCCACCTCTTTCCCCTTATTCACGCGGAATACCCTTTCGCCGGAACAATCCTCTGAAAAACCATTCTCTGCAAGGTGTTCCCTTATGTACCGCGCCGCCTCCCTTTCTGTTTTGGACCTGTCCAGAAAGGACTTGTATTCCTCACAGAACCTGAAGATCTCCTGAATATCTTTTTTGGATTTTTGTATCCAGCCGGATCGTTTTTGCATGTGAACCTATTAGGTTATCAGAATTAAGGGGGGTAGTCAACCTGCTGCGACGGCCCCCTTGTGTTTACTCCGCGATAGGCACGGCAGTAGCGGCGTCCCGTATTGCCTTCCAGGCGCTTACCATATTGCCGGCCTGGTCCCTGATCGTCCCTTGTATGGTATTGTGTGAGATATTGCCCTCGAATAAGCGGACATCCTTAACCCCCCGGATCATACCTTCTACCGTAAAACGGAGGGAGGTGCCCCTGAGGCTGCCATTCGTCACGGGATATATCGCGGAGCCTACGGACATTGAGCCCATGACCGCCTGGAACTTCTGTGTAAGCCGTAGCGAAGCAGGTTTGGGATCAAAACCGGTCAATCTCCACGTGCCTGTGCTGTTGGCGGGAACGATGAAAAAATAAAGGTAATGTTTCTCCACCGTTGCCACGGCGTCAGGCTTCCAATCGCCCATGGTGTGGCTGTGCGATACGATGCGGGTGCCGGGCCTCAGTTCCCGCAGAAGCTTCGGCCGGAGCTTCAGGTTTACCTCGGGCCAGAGATAGAGCATCACGACGGTGGCGTTGCTGATGTCCGCGTCAAAAAGGTTCTGTTCGACGAATCGTACAAGGTGGGCGACCCCGGCTGATCCGGCGTTTTCTTTGCTCTCCCTGATTCGCGCCGGGTCAAGATCAACGCCGACGCCCCTCGCCCCTCGCTCCTTTGCTGCCGTAATCACGATCCGGCCGTCTCCGCAGCCCAGATCGTAGACCACATCCGAGGACGTCACGCTTGCGATCCTGAGCATCTCCTGCGTGATCGTATAGCTCGTCGGCTCATAGGGGACATCGAGGGCAGGCTTTCCTTGCGCCTGCTGCCCGGAAGCCTGGCACCCCCAGGGCGGCAACACTGCCAGAAGCACAAAGAAAATGATTAACCCCTGCGTGGCCGCTCTCAACATTCTCATTTTTTCGCTAACTCATCACACTATTGTGTGGAGTTGCCCCCCTCACCCTTACCTTTTCCAGGCTCCACACAGATACCTCTTTTCATATTCTTTTTTTCCGCATCAACTATCAAGAAAAATATATAAAATACTCATAATTTTCCAAACCTCTTTTTACTTCTTATCACAGTTTTTTTAAAGATTTTAGCATATAGGGTAGATTTTGTTATCTCTTCCCTTTGAAAAATATGCTGATGAATTTGATGTTAACGCCAGTGCTGACAGAGTGGGGAAATCTCGCATTATAGTATAGCGTATCGCCTGGCTTGAGGCGGTATTCAATTCCGTTATGCTCGAAAATGCACTCGCCTTCGAGCATATAAACAAAGGAGCAGCCGTCCTCGGTATGCGAGCTGATGAACTGTCCTTTCTTCGCTTCTCCCAGATTGACGAGGATGTCCTCGTCCATAAGGTTCTGCGGTGCAATTACCGTCAGCTTCATCCCTGAAGACTCAATTATCGGATGCTGGTCTTTGCTGGTATGGAGCACTTTTGCTTTATCTTCTTTGATGAAAAAATCGATGGGCCGCATGAGCTGATGAGAGATCTGGGAGAGTACGGCCACAGAAGGGCTTGTCTTGCCTGTTTCAATGCGCTGCAGCGTCATCGAGCTTATTCCAAGCCGGGAGGCAAGCTCCGTAAGGGACATCTCCTTGGCCTTCCTTTCATTCCTGATCTTTTCGCCAATATTTTCCATCTTACGACTCCGTTAACATACGTTCTTTTCTCTGGATCCCGCTCAAAAAAGCAACCATCGCCAGGCAAGCCCCTGTAAAGGACCATGAAGTTGCATATCCACCCGTGAAGTCAACGAAATATCCGAAAAGAGGCGGACCGACTATGGCGCCTATGTTCACGACCACAAAATTAATGCCCGTTGCAACTCCTGCCAAAGCCCTCCCCGGGAACTCCCCTACCCTTGTCAGATAGACAGCGTTCCAGGCCAGGCCGGTGAATCCGAAAAGTGCGGCAAAGGCGTAGATCGCCCAGAGCGGGCTTTCTCCCGAAAGGAAGATAAAGGCAACTGTAACGACCGCTCCTGCAGCACCGATGATAGTGAGGACTATCCTTCTCCCTGTCCCAAAGAGGTAGTCGCTCGCGACGCTCCACGCAACCCTCCCCACGGCGCCCGCGAAGAAGGCTACGCCGAGGATGGCTCCCGCCTTTTTAACAGGAAGGCTGAGCACCTTCGTGGCGTAAAGGACAAAATGCGCGAGAAAGGAAAACTGTATGAGCATCAGGAGGATCCCCGTCAGGCCGATAAGGATGAAATCTCTTTCTTTAAAAAGAGTCTTAAAGTTGTTTTTCCATGAAATACCGCCCCCGGAGCTGCCGCCAGGCTGACGCGGCGGTTCTTTATAGAAAAAAAGGACGATGACGGCACATAGCAGGGTCACAACCCCCGCCAGCTTGAATGAATAACGCCAGCTGCCGCAATAAAGGGCTATAAAAGGGAGCAAAAAAGAGGCAACGACACCGCCGATCGTAACGCCCGTTTGTTTGATCCCCATTGCTGTGGCACGTCCCTTCAGCGAGAACCATATTATAATGGCCTTGCTTCCAGGGGTTTGATTACAGCCGACCCCAATGCCCACGATGATCAGGAATACAAAAATCCATAGGTATGAATCTGAAAAACAGATCACAAACTCGGCGCATCCTATGAGCATGAGGCCAAAAACCATGATCCACTTTGCCCCAAAGGCATCGCTCAGCATCCCCGCGGGAATATTGCTGGCCAGCGAACCGATGGTCACTGCGCTGCAGAGCAGCCCAATTTGAGTTGTCGAGAGTTGGAATTCAGGCTGGACAAAGGGGGACAGCGTTCCTATCGTCATATAGTTCAGGAAATATATGACATGGGAGAACCATAATATTGCCACGATCACCCACTGGTACGCGATAACCATTATTTCATTACCATATCCATTTGCGGCATCGTGTCATCTGCAAAAGCTTCGTTCATTGAGTGTGCCTGCCTTACTTTTCCATCAAGCCCGGCAGCCAGGTTGCAGTATCCGGCAAAAGGTAGAAAATAACTACCGACAAGACCATTATAGCGATAAAGGGCCATACGCCTTTGTAGACCTCTTCTAATTTTGAGTCCGCCACGATCGTATTGATCACGAAGAGATTGAGCCCGACGGGCGGCGTGACAAGGGCCAGCTCCATGGTAACCGTCAAGAACACGCCGAACCATATGGGGTCAATATTTAGATTGAGCACTATCGGGTACAGGAGGGGTGTCATGATCACCATAATGGTAACGCACTCAACGAAGCATCCCAGGAAGAGTATTAAGAAGAACGTACCTACTACGAACTGAAGAGGCGTTACATTGTGCTCCACTATAAAGGCAACAACCTGCTGGGGAAACTGAAGGACCGTCACGATATAACCGAAGATTATGGCGCCGACAATGATCATAAGAACCATGCAGCTTGTCTTCAAGGTTTCTATGAGTGTGACATAGAAAGTCTGCCAGCCGAATTTCTTCTTTAGCACCGCCACAATAAGGACATAGACGGCCCCCACCCCGGCAGCCTCGGTAGGGGTAAAGATCCCCGTATAGATGCCCACCATGATGGCGGGAATAACAAGAAGGCTGAAAAAGGAGTTTTTCAGCGAGATCAGCCTTCGTCTCCAGCTCGACCTGTATTCGCTCTTGTATCCTTTGATCCGTGAGTAAATTACGGCATAGAGCATGAAAAGCCCGCCGAGGATCAAGCCGGGGATCACGCCTGCAATGAACAGCTTGCCAACCGATACCTCGGTGAGCGCACCGTATATGATCATATTCAGGCTTGGAGGGATCATTATGCCCAATGTTCCGCCTGCCGCGGTCAACCCGAAGATAAAATCTCTTTTGTACTTCAGCCTCAGCATTTCCGGCAAAACGATCATGCCGACCGTAGCAGCCGTTGCGACGCTGGAGCCGGAGATCGCAGCGAAGATAGTGCAGAAAAGCACCGTGATGATGGCCAGCCCTCCGTGGAGATGGCCTACAAACTCGTTCAGCGTATCATATATCTCGTCGCTCAGCTTTCCGTGAATAATGATGTTTCCCATGAGCACATAGAGAGGGATGGCAATAAGGACAAAGTTGTTCAGGCTTCCGTGCATCAAAGTAGGCAACGTGGCAAAGACCTTCGCGATGCCCATCGTAAACAGCATGCCCACGGTCCCCGCTATCGCGAGGGAAAAGCCGACAGGGACCCCGACAAGCAGCAGGATTATGAAGAATAGGAAGAGAAATAAGGTGGTCATCCAGGCCCCCTTCCGGCCAGCCCTGCAACCTGTCTTACGAGTTCGCGCAATGTCTGGACAAGTATGAGGAGGCTGCCCAGAAAGACTGCAAGAAGGGGTATCGTGAGAGGAAAGCGGAGGTACGATAGGGTTACCTCCGAGAGCCTGTATGCCATGATGCCTTCTTCAAAGGCTTTCCAGGACACTATTATCCAGAAAACGATGCCAACCAGGTTGGTAAGGGCTCCGAGCGCAAGCGAAAAGCGTTTGTACTTGGCCAGCCTTTCGACCAGGAATTCAACGCTTACATGTTTTCCCTCTTTTAAGTTGTACCCGGAGCCTATATACGCCGAGTAGAGAATTAGAAAGATCGTGACATCGAAGGTCCAGAGAGAAGGCGAAGCAAAGACGTACCTCATAAGCACTTCATAGCTCACGAGAACCGCCGTGGCAAAGATAAAAAAACCGCCTATGAACGCACTCTTGTTTAAAATTTTTATAAGAATGCGGTCAAGTTTGGACCAAAATCTCATATGCCCTCCAGCTCGCTCCGCTGATCAGTTCCGCTTTAAGTTTTTTCTGATCCATTCAATTGCCTGTTGTCCGTCAGAGCCGGTTCTTTTCAATAATTTGTCGATAACGGGTTTTGTGTACGCTGCCCAGGCCTTCCTGTCAGCCGGCGTTAATTCATAGACTTTAACCTTGCCCTTGAGGAATTTAACGGTCTCCAGGTCTGTCTCGGTGGTTTTTTGCAGAACGTAGGCTTCATGGTCTTTGCCGACATCAAGGAGCACCTGCTGGATATCCTTGGGGAGCGAGTTCCAGAATTTGAGGTTTACCATGACCGGCCATACAGAATAAGATGCCCACGCGACGGTTACATTCTGGGTCAGCTCATACCATTTTCTCTCTTTTATCGTTGTAGGTCCGGAGCTTGCCGCATCGATGGTCTTTCTCTGCAAGGCCTCGTACACCTCTCCTGCTGCAAAAAGCACAGGAGATGCGCCAAATTCTTTTATGGTATCCGCCCCCATATTGGTGTTGCACCGTATCTTCATTCCTTTGAAATCACTTACTTTGATGAGGGGCTTATGGGAGCACATAGAAAAGCTTTCACCATAGGCAGAGTAGGCTATCCCCTTGATGCCGATCTTTTCCATCTGGCTTCTGATCTTGTCGCCAACCTCGCTGCGCCACAAGGCAGTTACTTCATTGTAGTTATTGAAGAGGAAAGGGATGTCAAATATATCAAAAAGCGGGATAGGGCCTGTGAATATAGCGTTGTACATGATGCCCATCTCGACGGCACCCGTCATGATACCCTTGAGGAGCTCCATGCCCTTGTAAAGTTGTCCCCCGGGATAGACCTCCACCTTTACCCTGCCCTTTGTTCTTTCCTCGATCATCTTTGCCATTCTGTAGTCTGCCTGCGTTAAAAGGTGCGTTGTGGGAAGCTGCGTCACATACCTGATGATGATCTGCTTTTCCTGGGCAAAGACCTTGACGCTGCCGACGGCTATCAAGGCAAAAACAACCAGACAGATCGCCAATACATTCAGCATGCTTGTCTTCTTCATTTGTTCCCTCCCTATTCTTTTAATAGAAAAAATGGGGCATGAGGGCCCCATCAGTTCTGCATCCCTTTTTCTAATCGCCTGCCTCCGTCACGCATGGCTTCCTCTTATCTACCAAATTTTGGCCTCTTAAAAAACTATTGTCAAGGCAAAAATATAAATAAATGATATTTTTATTAAAATATGTTATTTACGCTGCAAAGAGCCGGGTGGGCTTCCTACCATCATACGCAGACAACAGGAAGGCTACGAACGTCAAGGAGATAGCATGGCCGACCGCGAACGATTGCCCGGCATAGAACCAGGCCCCACTGCAGAAGAAAGGCTTCTCGCGGCAGAGATGCGGCTTGTCCCGCTGGGCAAAGACGGTGAGATACTAACGTTCTGAAATTGTTGTACCAGCCCTTTGTTTGACAAGGCCAGGGGGTTATTGCTGAACATTGAATTGAAGAAAGCTCTCATCAATTCAATGTTCAGCCGGCGTTCCTATTAGAAGGGTATCTTGTCGTTCTTCTTCAGGTAGTCCTCTATGAAGCCGATGGCCTCTTCCCCGGGCAGTCCTTTGCTCTTCAATGCCTTGACGTAGTCGTCGACAACCGGTCTCGCAGCCTTGACCCATCTCGCCATTTCCCCGGGCGGCAGGTCGATGACCTTGTTGCCTCTCTTCTTGGTCAGGTTATAGCCTTCCTGGTCGTACTCGTCCCAGAGCTTGCCCTGTTTTTCGATATACTCCTGGTTGAGCTTCTCGATCGCTGCCTGGGCGTCTGGCGGGATCGAATTCCACTTGTCCTTATTCATGACAACGAAGAAGCCCGACGAGTAGGCGCAACCGAAATCCCTCGTCGTGTTGCCTACGACTTCGGCCAGATTCCAGACCGCGAGCCCATCGAAGGGGCACATGATGCCGTCGACAACACCCTTGGAGAGGGCGTCGTAGGACTCGGTAATGGGCATGGCAACCGGGGCGGCGCCCAGCGCCTTCGCGAGCTGGGACGTCTGGCCTGTCGCCCTCAATTTTACGCCTTTCATATCCTCAAGCTTGTTGATGGGTTTCTTCGTGTTCACGAAACCCGGGCCATGGGCGTGGAGATACAGGATCTTAACCTCGTTCAGTTCCTTTGGCTTAAACTTATTGTAGTAAGCGTTGATCATCTTTGTAGCAACATAGCCGCTCTTGTATCCCAGGGGCAGGTCGATGGCTGCCATCATGGGGAATTTGCCCATGGTGTAACCGAAAATGCTCAAGCCGATATCCGCAATGCCCTTTACGACGGAGTCGTAGGTCTGGGCGGGCGGAGTCAGCGTGGCGCCCGGGTAGTACTTCACCTTTACTTTACCGTTGGTCACCTTCTCCACGTCCTTACACCACTGCTCACCAAGGATGCCGTGTTTTTGCGTCGCAGGGAAGAAGTTGGAATATTTGAGCTGAATTACCTGAGCATCACTCTGCTGAGGAACGGCAAGCGCGGAACATACAAAAAACAAAAAGGTAAATCCCAATAGCCAGTGATTTTTTTTCATTGCTCTTCCTCCTTTCTTTCTACTTTCGAAGTGACATGCCTAACGGGACGGGTCACTTATAGACATCGGTGAGCAGGGCGTGCGTGATCAGGGACTGGGGATGGGGACGCGTTTTGTCGAAATTCTTCCAGACAATGGGGCAGTGGATCGTTCCCGCGGGAAGGTAGACCTGTGTGGAGTGGGTGAAGACGTACGTCTGCCCTTCAATATCCATATGGACCTCGCAGCCGAGATTCCAGTCTTCCCTCATGGAAACAAAGTACAGGGCCTCATCTACCTCATGGGAGTGAGGATCCATGTACCCAAAGGGGTCTGGCCATCCGAGTATCAGGCCGATATTCGAATTTATGGTAGTTCCCGGCGCTGTCCGCTCATCCAGAAACGCCCAATGGTCACTAGATTTTACATCGACGAAGTGATGGTAGGGTATGTTGCCCAGTTCCGGTGTGTCATAGATAGGCTGCACGAAACCAGGCGTCTTGCTCACTATCCTGAACGGCTTTTTTGCTGATGTCATGGTCAATTCCTCCTTGTAAATTAAATTGAGTTCATAAGAACTCGCTTTTCAGCCAAGATAAGTTAATTTACTTCTTCAACATATCCTATAAAAAAAACCTTCTGGTAGGTATGTTTTTACACGCATCAGCAGTTGTTGTCAAGAAAAATTTTTAGAATTTCCTTCTTGAATTATCCACCAAATAAACCGGCTGATAGGTATGCATGACACTCAGCGGCAGTTGTTGCCAAGAAATATTTTAGGATACTTTTTATTGCAAACCATTTTCCGGGCAGGGGCTCTTTTTTTTGGTTACGGACTTGTGGACGAGGCATGATTACCCCCGGAGGCTCCCCGGGTTCCTGATGAGAAACGTGAGAAGGAAGGGTATGCTCGATGCAAAGGCGCAGGGCAGGCAGATGGACCAAAGAGCGGCAGCAACCGTATACTGGTCGCCGATATAGCCGATCATGATAGGGGCCAAGGAAGCCACCGAATAGGCGAAGGTGACGGTAAGTCCGAGGGCGAGGCCCGTGAAGGAGGGAAACGCAAGGCCCGTGAACGTGAGAAGCGCACCCATGACCGCGGACCCAAAAAGACCGGCCTGGAAAGTGAAAAGGGCCCTCAGCGTTGCACCTGTCGCAGTAAGGACGAGGATGAGCGAGATGACTTGGATAAAGCTCCCTCCTATCCCTACTTTACGGTATCCTATCCTATCCGAGATCAAACCCATGATCGGCCTTCCAAAGAACTGGCCTATCCCGAAGAGACCGGCGATGAGGCCCGCTGCGGTGGCGGTCATCCTGAGCTCTGTCTTGAGATAGACGGGATACCACATGGTAAAGCCGAACTCAGTGGCGATCTGAAACGTCATGGTGAGAGAAAGAAGGAGAAGCATGAGGAGATTCTCTTTTCGCAGGATTGACCTGTCGAATAGGGTCGCCGAAGGGGGGTGGGCTCTCTTGTGCTCCGGCCAGAAGAAAAAGAGCAGGTAAGTGACAATCAGGCCGGCTACCCCGGTCGTGACAAAGGGCCATCTCCAGTTTCCCGTAAGATCGAGAAGCCATCCTGCCAGGGCAGGGCCTGCAAACCAGCCCAACGAATTGCCTGAGGCCATAAGGGTGAGATAGAATCCTGGTCGCTCAGGGAAGAGCTCCAGAGTGAAGGCGAGGAGGGAGATGAGAAAGAAAGCTTCGCCTATGCCCGTCAGAAATCGGGCCGCAAAGAGCATCCCCGGGAACATGGAGGCGCCGGAGACAACGGTAAAGGTGGAAAAGCCGAGGATGCCAAAAAGGATCGGCGGTTTTCTTCCGAACCGATCGGAGAGCAATCCTGCGGCAACCGGCGTGATCATGTACCCCCAGAGCGAAGCGGAGCCGATGACGCCGAGGCCTGCCCGATTTAAAGAGAATTCGGTCATAAGTGATGGTATGAGGGGACCGAAGATCCATCTCTGGGTGAAGTAGAGCACCATCCCGACCCAGCCAAGAAAGAAAAAGAGATGTTTTTTTGACATATCATAAGGTTACATAATTGCGTCTCTTTGTGCAACATTTTTTTCTTGACAATTCACGTGTTACGTTTCAAAATATACCGACTGGTATGAATTATACCATTTGGTGGGATTAGCAATGAACGATGGGGAGGAACAGTCGATATGAAAGCAAATAGGGGAATCAGGTTTGATGCGGCGGATCCGAAACAGTTAAGAAAGATCCATGCCATAGCCAGGGTCGGCGCAGAGCTTTTCAGCACAAAAGGCTATCTGGAAACGAGCATGGATGATGTAGCGGCGGCAGCGAAGGTCACGAAGGGAGCTGTCTATCACTACTTTGCCAGTAAAGCCGAGATCCTTTTTCTTATCTGCTCAAACTACGTGGACCTCGATTTGGGAGGCCTGGAGCAATCTCTCCAAACCATGGGGGCTGACGAAAGGATAAAGTACATCATTTTTCACCATATCGAACACTTTGCCGGTCATGTTTACGCGGCAAGCACCCTTCTTCACGAATCATACAATCTTCCTCCCCGATATCTTAAGGAGGTGAGATCGAGAGAGAGGAGGTACTATGAGATCGTTGCAAGAGTAATCTCCGATTTTCTTGGTGAAGGCGCCCGCAAAGAGTTGGTCACAACTCTCACATTTACCCTCTTCGGCATGTTGAACTGGATCTACAAGTGGTACAACCCCAGGAATACGATCAAACCGAAGGAATTGTCACAGTTGATCTACGAAATTTTCATAAACGGGGTGAAAGGTTCGCCGACGGTGGCGACACGACTGGAGCATTTCTTGGACACCATGCCTGACCCCACTTGCGGGTCATAGGGACGAGGGCCGGAAGTGGACACCCATACAGATAGGCTTTTTGCAGGTCTCCAACGGGGAGAGAAGGGTTGTGCGAGCCGGCTTATGAGCCTCATCGAAAATGAAGGGCCCGAGGCTGAAGCGGCGTTGAGGCGGCTTTACACCACGGGCCTGAGGGCTCTCGTTATCGGCGTGACCGGTTGGCCTGGAGTGGGCAAAAGCTCCCTGGTCAGCCGCATCGCAAAGAGCTTTCTTGGCGAAGGAAAGAAGGTCGGCATAGTTGCCGTTGATCCCACGAGCCCCATTTCCGGCGGGGGATTGCTCGGGGACAGGATTCGGCTCAGGGATATCGAGGGCAGGGAAAATCTTTTCATACGTTCGGTGGCGAGCAGAGGACACCACGGCGGGCTTTCGCGATCAGCGCGGCCCTTTGTAAAAATCTTGGAAGCAATGGGATGCGACGTTGTGCTCCTCGAAACGGTGGGGGTCGGCCAGAACCAGACCACAGTGAGCCTCATAGCAGACACAACGATCATTGTCGTGGCTCCTGGACTGGGAGACTATCTTCAGGCCATCAAATCGGGCATTCTCGAAATCGGGGACATCTTCGTAGTCAACAAGGCTGACCGGCCCGATGCGGACAAGGCTGCCCTGGATCTTGAATCGGCTATACAGATGAGAGAAAAGGAAGGCTGGCGCCCTACGGTGGTGAAGACCATAGCCATTGACGGCACCGGGATCGAGGATCTCATGAGAGAAATTCAAGGGCATACAACACATTGTTCAAGGGAGAAAGACATGGTAACGCGGAAGATTTCAGCCGCGAAGGATGAAATCAGGGAAGCTGTAAAAGCAAGGCTTCTCAACCATTTCATGGGCAAGGACGGACTGACTAATGAAGCGACCAACCGCTATGCCCGCGAAATATGCGAAAGGAAGACCGACCCTTATGTTGTTGCAGATATAGTACTCAGGGATAAAGGGATCAATTAGCGCGCTTATTCCCAGAAACGGAGGGGGACATGGCAGATAGTCCAAAGATAGAATTTGACCATACAGAAGGGGAAAAGATCCCCCACTTCAAATCTCTTTCGGGATACGAATACAAGAGAATATACACCGATGAAGACTGGGACAAGACTATTCCCGATGCAGGAGAATACCCGTTCACCCGGGGCATCCATAAGGATATGTACAGAGGGAGGCTCTGGACGAGGAGACAGCAGAGCGGTTTCGGATCCCCCGAAGAGAGCAACGAGTTGATCAAGTTCCTGTTCAAGGTAGGTCAGACGGGGATCAATATAGACTCAGATATAGCGGGAAAGATCGGGTTGGATCCCGATTATCCTCTGGCTCAGGCCGATGTAGGTCTTCAGGGAACATCCATGTGCACCTATGAGGACATGGTAGCCCTTTTCAAGGATGTACCACTGGACAAAGTCAGCTCGACCCTTATTTTTCCTCCTCCCTATTCGGTGATCTTCATGGGGCAGTACATGATGATGGCGAAGGCCCAGGGAATACCCTATGAAAACCTTATCGGCACCATGATGAACTGTCCTTTTACCCAGCTTGTGGGGCCGACCTTTCAGGCAAACACCGATTTCTTTCCCATAGATCTTGCCATGAAGATCGGCCTCGATCTCATCGAATATCTTGTACGTGTTGCGCCGAAATGGAATGTGCTCAATGTCAACTCCAGGAACATCCGGGAAAGCGGAGTAGATGCAGTCCAGGAGGCGGCCTTTGCCCTTTCCCTGGGGGCCGATTACGTGAACGGCCTCTGCAAGAGGGGCATCAATGTGGACACCTTTGCCCCGAGGATCGGCTTCTTCTCCGCCGTCCACCTCGATATTTTCGAAGAAGTGGCGAAGTTCAGGGCCATGCGGCGCATCTGGGCGCGGCTCCTTAAGGAGCGCTTCGGGGCCGCAAATGAAAAAAGCATGTTGTTCCGCTGTGCAGTTCAGACATCTTCCATTACCCTTACTGCCCAGGAACCCCTGAACAACGTGGTTAGGGCCGCGATCCAGACATTGACGGCGATCCTGAGCGGCGTCCAGTCGGTCCATACCACGTCTTATGATGAAGCGTACTGTTTGCCCAGCGAGGAGACCCACAAGCTTGCCATCAGGACCCAGCAGATCATCGCTTATGAGACCGGGGCCACAAAGTCGGTCGATCCTCTGGGCGGATCGTATCTCGTGGAAAAGACAACAGACGAAATGGAGGAGCGCATCTGGGAACTCATGAAAGAGATCGAGCGGCGCGGCGGGTTTGTAGAGTGCTTCAAGGCGGGATGGGTTGAGAACGAGCTGAACCAGGCAAGGTACAAGTTGGCGGACCAGATAGAAAGCGCAGAGCTGCCCATCATAGGTATGAATATGTTCAGGGGAGAGGAAAAGGCTGCCGAGATCAAGATATTCACGCAGGCGCCCGACATGCAGGCCAAACGCATCGAGTACGCCATCAGCTACAAGAAGAATCCCAACCGCGGCGCCGTAAAGAAGGCCCTTGACAACCTGGCTGACAGAGTAAAGAAGCATCCGGATAAGGATCTCGTGGTACCCATTTTGGAGGCTACCGAGGCGAAAGCAACGCTTCAAGAGATAAGCGACGCAATGAGGGAAGCGCTCGGATGGTCTATTCCGGGTTAAGGCGCAAACGAAGAAGGAGTGGATTATGTCCGTGAAGAAACGAATCATTATGGCTAAAATGGGACTCGATGCTCACGACAATGGGCTCAGAATAGTGTCAAAATGGTGTGCTGATGCCGGTTACGAGGTGATATATGCCGGGGTCTACAATTCCGCCGAGCGTATTCTGCAGATGACGATCGAGGAAGATGCAGATGCCGTTGGCCTCAGTTTTCTCGGAGGCGAGCACATCCACTATTCAAAGAAACTCCTCGAACTGTTTAAGGCTCACGGGCTTGAGAATGTGAAGCTCTTTACAGGAGGGATCATACCTCCGGCGGATGTAGCCATTTTAAAGAATATGGGTGTTGATGCAGTATTTACCCCGGGATCACGAAGGGATGAGATACTGAGCGGGATAAACAGTTGCTTCGAAAAACGGGGGAAAGGCTCGTGAAAACCGAGGAGCGAATAATCGACTTTATCTGCACCGCAAGATTAGAGGATATGCCCGAGGCAGCATTGCGGACAGTGCGCGATCAGTTCCTCACCGTGGTGGGCACAACAGTGGCCGGGGCCACGGAAGAGGGCTGCGAAAAGGCGGTCAGGTTCTACAAGGATATGGGAGGTAAAGAGGAAGCCACCATCCTGATGTATGGTGGCCGAATTCCCTCCCACGACGCCGCATTTGTCAATGCCGCCATGGGAAGAGCCCTTGATTTGTGCGATTCTATTGCGCCGGGGCCCCATATCGGAGCGGCGTTGATTGCCGGTTGCCTGGCTGCGGCGGAACTGAGGGGGGGCATGAACGGTCGCGACTTCTTCGCGGCCATCGCCGTGGGAAATGAGGTGGCAGCCAGGATGAACCTCACTGAGGAGGCATACAATGGGCTCGACCCTACCGGGATCTGCGTTATCTTCGGTGTGGCCGCAGCAGTTTCGAGAATACTAGGCCTCAGTAAGCGCGAGACCTGGAATGCCCTTGCTTTAGCATTCAACCGGTGTGGCGGAAGCTTTCAGAGCCACATAGACGGATCTCTGGGGGTAAGGTTTGTCCAGGGCTGGGTCGCCCAGGGAGGCGTCATATGCTCCCGTCTCGCCTCTCAAGGCATTACAGGTCCCAGGAACTTCCTAAATGGAATTTACGGATACCTCCATCTTTACGGAAAGGACCTCTTTACAGGCGACAGGATCACTGCCGATCTGGGAAGAATATATCGTCTGCAGAACATGGTTTACAAGAAATATCCAAGCTGCGCCCTCACACAAGGCCCTACAGATACAATCCTAAAGCTCATGACCGAAGAGAAGATTGCCGCTCGCGATGTGGACCGCATCGAGGTTACGGTGCCGCCCTATACCCACAAGCTTGTAGGCCACGAGTTTGAAATCGGGGACAATCCAAGGGTCAACGCCCAGTTCAGCATCAGGTACTGCGTGGCCAATGCCATGCTCAGGGGAGGCGCGAAGATCGAGCACTTTGAGGAGGCCCTGATACGGGACGGGAAGGTGGCGGAATTCACAAAAAAAATTGCCCTTATTCCCGACAGGGCTTTGGAAAAAAGGGGACATACGGCCATGGATATGCGGGTCCGGCTGAAAGACGGAAGGGAGTTTTTCCGACAGTTGGATATCGCGCCGGGCTTTCCCGGCAACCCCTTAACGAGGGAAGACCATGAAAAACGCTTTCTCGATTGTCTCGGCTTCGCAAAGATGCCGATCGGCGAGAAGAAAGCCACAGAGATCGTTGGAATGATCGAAAACCTCGAAAATGTTGTCGATGTAAGGAAGTTTGTTCAACTGCTTGTAACATAGAGGAGGAGGGGAATATGGATGCACGGGAAAGGATGAAGCGAATCAACCGTTACCTTTTTCTTGTCGGCGGGGCCGCGCTGATCTTGATTATGATGCTTACGGTCGCCGACGTTATCATGAGGGAGCTAGGCCGCCCCATAGTCGGGACATACGAAGTGGTAGGGTTTACCGCCGTAGTGGTCATCGGCTTCTGTATTCCTTACACAACGTCCCTGGGAAGCCACGTGGCGGTAACCTTCTTTACTATGAAGCTGAGCGAGGGAGCCCAAAGGGTACTTTCGGTGGTCACTCGCATCATGGGTATCGGCCTCTTCATATTTCTCGGGTACAACCTCATTTGGCTGGGGTGGGACCTTTACAGGTCCGGGGAGGTCTCTATGACCCTTTTAATGCCTTTCTATCCCGTCCCGTTCTGCATAGGGCTCTGCTGTTTCTTTCAGGTAGTTACACAGATCATTGACGTGGCAGCCATACTGAGGAGGAAGCCATGAGTCCCGAGGTGCTGGTCGGTGTCATCGGATTATTGGTCTTGTTTTTTCTTTTCTTCGTGGGTCTCGAGATCGGCTTTGCCATGGCGGTTGTCGGGTTTGTAGGGTATGTCTACCTTTCCTCCTTTCACGCCGCAGCGAACCTTCTGGCGAAAGACGCCTTCGATGTCTTCTCGTCATACAGCCTCACCGTCATACCCCTCTTCATTTTCATGGGGCAACTGGCTGCCAATTCGGGGATCGGGAAGAGGCTCTACGAGTCCGCCCATAAGTTCATCGGCCACATCCCCGGCGGACTGGCCATGGCAACGGTCATTGGTTGCACCTTCTTTGGGGCCATCTGCGGATCGACCACGGCGACTGCGGCAACGTTCACCAGCGTTGCGGTGCCGGAGATGAGAAAATTCAAGTACCATGACAGTCTCATTGGCGGGTCGATCGCCTCTGCCGGCGGGCTGGGGATAATGATCCCCCCCAGCGTGATCTTCATCGTCTATGGAATATTCACCCAGCAGTCGATAGGAACGCTCTTCCTGAGCGGTGTTCTTCCCGGATTCTTGATCTGCTTCTCTTTCATCATAGCGATCTTCTTGTGGTGCGTGAAAAACCCCTCCCTGGGCCCGAAAGGCGATAAGTTTACCTGGCGCGACCGGATAAGGTCCCTCCCGGGGGCGATCGAGATCATCATAATCTTCATCGTCGTCATGGGCGGGATGATGAAAGGGTTCTTCACACCCACGGAAGGCGGGGCTGTAGCTGCCTTTGTAACACTGCTGCTGATCATCATTACCAGGTCGATCAGCCTGCCCGGGATCGGACTGGCGATCATCGAGACGCTGGTGGCGTCCTGCATGATCATGGTTATAGTCTTCGGCGCTACGGTTTTCGGCCACTTTCTGGCAGTTACAGACATACCTTTTGTAGTCGCGGCCTGGGTGGGGGGGCTGAACCTTCCGAAAAACCTGATCATGGGCCTCATCATGCTCATATACCTCATAGGCGGGTGTGTGATCGACGCCCTTGCGCTCATCATACTGACGATACCGATCTTTTATCCGGTGGTCATCCAGCTCGGGTTCGATCCGATATGGTTCGGCGTGATTATCGTGCTGATCTCCATGATGGGGGTCATGACTCCGCCGGTGGGCATGAACAGCTACGTGGTGGCCGGGATCTCGAAGATCCCGCTGCCGACCGTGTTTAAAGGGATATGGCCGTTCCTGATCGCCCTCTGTGTTTGCGCCGCAATCCTCATAGCATTCCCGAAGATTGCCCTTTTCATCCCGGCCTTGCTGAAGTAGGATTTGAAGGGATTGAGGGTTTGAGCAAGGCCTGCAATGATCTGCTCTATCCCGGACCTGGTAAGCCCGGAGAATACCTGGATAATGAGATGAGCAATGTTGGCCACGTAAAACCCTACAACAGCACAAAACAACATAGACGGTACGGAGGTAATTATGATGACGGTTGTTGACCTGGTGGCAAGGAATAAGAGGATGTATCCAGATTCGGTCGCCTACGTAGAGGTGAGGCCGGTAAGCAAAGGCCGAACGGAGATCACGTGGGCGGGCTTTAATGAAAACATGAACAGAATTGCCCAGGTCCTGATCGCAAAGGGCGTAAAGAAGGGGATGAAAGTAGCCCTCCTGGGAAGAAACTCGATAGATTGGCTTGCAGCTTTTTTCGGCATCATGGCCACGGGCGCATGGGCCATACCACTCAATTTCAGATTTACCGATGAAGACATCAAATATTCGGTGAATATCGGGGAGCCATCCGCATTCATATGCGACGAAGAGTTTGCGGAAAGGGTTTCGGCAATAAGGGCCGATCTGCCCACGGTCAACGCCTTTATGTCCATTACCCCTTCGAATCAGACAGGTATGGAATGTCTCAAATCCCTTATGGAGAAGGTCTCTTCCGAATCGCCCCGGGTAGAGATAAGCGGTGAGGACGAGTGTGCCCTTTATTTTACCTCAGGCACTACAGGCGCTCCCAAGGCAGTGCTTCACGCTCACAAAAGTCTCATGGTTGCCTGTATTACTGAGGCGACCAACCACGAATGGCGGTACGGCGACAGGCAGCTCATGATGTCGCCCCTCTACCACCTTGCCATCGGCCACCTTCTTGGAGGGCTGATCACGGGAGCCACCAATATCCTCCTCACAGAACTGATCAAGCCTCAGATCGTCATCGAAACCCTTGCCAAAGAAAAGGCGACCTTGGTCTTTCTCCTTGTGCCCTGGGCTCTCGACATCCTCGGGTGCTTCGACAGGGGGGAACTTGACCACAATGCCTATGACCTGAGCAGCCTCCGCCTCGTCCACATGGGCGCCCAGCCCATACCGCCCGCCCTCATCAAGAAGTGGAAATCCTATTTCCCCAACATGGCCTACGACACGACCTACGGGCTGAGCGAGGGCGGTGGCCCGGGAGTCTCTCATGTTGGCGTTCAGGACGAAGACAAGATCGGGTCCATCGGCAAGCCGAGTCTTATATGGGACGTGCGGATCGTGAGGGAAGACGGAACCGACGTGAATATAGACGAAGTGGGAGAATTGGTGGTGAAAGGAAGCGGCGTCATGAAAGGGTATTACAAGAACCCCGAGGCCACGGCTCAGATCATCGACAGGGGATGGCTCCGCACGGGCGATCTTGGACGCTTCGACAAGGACGGGTTCATATACATCGTTGATCGGAAGAAGGACCTCATTATCTGCGGCGGCGAAAATGTGTATCCTGTTGAAATCGAGGCGACCCTCCAGAGAAATCCGAAGGTCCACGACGTGGCGGTGATAGGAGTTCCCGATGAGAGGCTCGGGGAAGTAATTGTTGCCGTAGTTCAACCCGTGCCGGGAGTAGATATCACCCTTGCGGAGATGGCCGCCTATTGCGAAGAGAATCTGCCGAGGTATAAAAGGCCCCGCCAGGTCATTTTTTCCGACGTGCCCAGGAGCCCCACAGGAAAACTGGAAAAACCGAAATTGCGGACCGCCTACGGGAGAGGAGAGCTCAAGGGTAGCACGTAGGCCGCGATCCGTATCGAACCCGCATCATCCTTCTGATCGGCCTGCCCCAAAAAACCGTACACCACAGGCGGCGGGCACGGTTTAACCCGTCGCCGACAGGGAAGGTGTTGTATTGAATCCCAATTTTGGTGGAGGCGGCGGGCACGGTTTAACCCGTCGCCGACAGGGAAGGTGTTGTATTGAATCCCAATTTTGGTGGAGGCGGCGGGAATCGAACCCGCGTCCAAAGAAGAAGGCGATCAGAGAGACTACATGCTTAGTCAGTGTTGTGATCTCGGATGACGAAACACCCGCTGACAGGTTTTCCGCCATCCCAGCCTGTAAGTCTTCGCCTACCTGTACAGGCGTTCAGGGAGGCTATCCTGCTTGTATGACACCATTCCGGACTTGAAGCAGAAAGAAAGTCCGGATGATGTAGCCGCTTTACGCGGCTAGTGCGTACTCGTGAGAGTCTGCAGTTGTGTTTAGTTCCGCTTGGGTACGGGTAAGCAGTAACCCGGCATGCCTCTTTGACCCTTACATCCCTGTCGAAACCTGTCGCCCCCATTATAAAATCAAGATACTGGCCCCTGGATGCTGGATGCTGGTCTTTTAAAGAATTAAAACGAGGATCGAGCATCGAGGATCGAGTATCCGGTATCGCTTTTCATCTTTGCCGCATCTCCCTTGCGGTCAGTCTCTTCTCATCTTTCTTCTTAATGCTTTCCCTCTTGTCATAGAGGGTCTTGCCCTTTGCCAGTGCGATCTCCATCTTTGCCATGTTGCGCTTATTGAAGTACAGCGCCAGGGGCACCAGCGTGTAGCCCCTTTCCTTCACTTTCCCTATGAGCCTGTATATCTCTCTCGCGTGCATGAGAAGCTTCCGGGTCCGCTTCGGGTCGTGGTTATAGATGTTCCCGCAGGAATAGGGGCTTATATGGGCATTGACGAGAAAAAGCTCACCGTCCTTGACCCGCGCATAGCTATCCTTCAGGTTTGCCTTGCCCTCGCGGAGCGCCTTTACCTCGGTCCCCGTGAGGGCGATGCCCGCCTCAAACTTCTCCTCGATGTGGTAGTCGTGGTACGCCTTTTTGTTCGCACAAATCACTTTCATATCAATAGTATAACACAGAAAGGCGACGATTGAAAGGAGACACATAAGCTCAGCTCATAGCAAAGTCTTAATGACCAATAACCAAACATCAATCACCAATTAATAACCAATACCCAATGACCGAATACCCAAACATGAAAAAATACCGGCATGTCTTTGTTTGGTTATTGAATATTGGGTATTATTTGGTGATTGGTTATTGGTGTTTGGTGATTCTTTACTATGAATTACGTTTCCATGATGGGCAGTTCGATGATGAACCTCGTCCCTTTCGGGGCGTTGTCTTCCACGCGGATCTTCCCGTGGTGCTCCAGTATGATCGAGTGGACTATCGCCAGGCCGAGGCCCAGCCCCTCTTTGTCCTTGGTAAAGTAAGGGTCAAAGATCTTCTCCTTGTCCTCATCGGGGATCCCCTTCCCGGTATCGGCAACCTCGATAATGCCCGCGCTCTTTTCCTTCGAGTACTTCGTTTGAATGGTGATCGTCCCCTGACCGTCATCGATCGCCTTCACTGAATTGGTGATGAGATTGATAAGCGCCCTTTTGATCCCGTCTTTGTCTATTCTCAACGGCGGTATCCCTTCATTTTCATATTGAAAGGCAATGTTCTGGTAGAGGTGCTTATAAAGGCCTATGGTCTCCTCAACAATAGCATTCAGGTCCTCAAGGGTCTTTGTCTGCGACGTATGGGTCAGCTTCGTGAGCTCGTTCACGATCCCCTTTATATCGTCCACAGACCGTATAATGACCGATGTCGTCTCGTCAAGGACCTCCTTTTCGTCGCCGGTGAACTGCGCCAGCAGCTTCCTCCTGATCCTCTCGGCGGAAAGGATGATGGGAGTTAGTGGATTTTTGATCTCGTGGGTTAGCTTCCTCGCGATCTCCCTCCAGGTTGCAAGCTTTTCTGCCCTCACGATGTGCGTAATATCGTCAAATGTGATGATGAAGCCTTCGGCCTTTTTTGCCTCGTCTTTCAACACCGTTAACGAAGCCCTGATATAGGTCACATCTTTCTTGACGTTGAGCCGGACTTCCTTTGTGATGCTCCCGCCGTCTGCCCTTCTCACCTCTTTCATAAAGGATTTCATGAGATTCCTGAAATCATCGCCGAGGACTTCCTTGAGCGGCGTTCCAACCCATTCGTCCCTCTCGATGCCCAGTATCGCTTTTGCCGCCCTGTTGAGAAGAAGGATGCCGCCCCGCGTGTCTGTTGAGATAATGCCCGTTGCTACGTTGTCGAGTATTACCTCTATGTACCTTCGCTTCTCCTCTATCTCATCTTTTGTTATCTGGAGCTCTCTGGCCATGCTGTTGAAGGCCTTTACAAGGGTGCCTATCTCGTCTTTGCCCCGCTCTTCAAGGTTTATATCGAACTTGCCCTTCGCTATGATCGACGCGCCTTCCTTGATGCGGTCGAGGGGAATGGTGATCTCGGCAGCCATCTTTATCCCTACCCACATGGAAAAAAAGATCGTCAGTATGGTGATGAAAAAAAGCGGTATGATAAAGCTGTATTTCAGGACCTTTTTGAATGCCCGCGATTCTTTGAATTCCTTGTGGGTTGCTGCGATCTCCTTGATACGCTGCGACCCGTGTATCTTGATGGTATCGCCGACAAACAAAAGCGCGCGCATGTGCCCGGCATCATCGAGGACCTTTGTGCCGGTCACGACCAGCTCGCCTTCCTCGACGGGGATGATCTCCCGTATGATATTGCCCTGGGCCGCCGCCTTGAGCTTCTTCGACAGCCTTTCATCGAAGTCTTCTTTAAGGTTGCCCTTGACCCTTATGATCCCTCCTGCCACCTTGTGAACAGAGAGGTAATCGAGAAAATATGTCCCGGCGCTTCCGCGTATATATGCGCTTAATTCGGTCTCATTATCCAGCAGCTTCCTTTTTTTTATCTCACCTGCCAGCGATGCGCCGATCTTTTCGTACCGGTTAAAGATATCCTCATAATGGAACTGCGTGAGGTTAAGGGCATTTTCTATTGTGTCCTCTATCTTCTGGCTGAACCACTTATCCATGCTGACATAGAAAAAACCGGTTGCAAGGATGAAAAGCGTAAAAGAAGGAACGATGGAGATAATGAGCAGCGTTGAGGTGAGCTTCTGCTTGAGCCCGGCCCCCCAGATGCCCCGCTTCTTCTCGATATAGGCCTTTACCACCGTCCTCGTAATGAGGAAGAGGAAGAGGAGGATCAGCAGCAGGTTTATGTTCAGGATAATGATGACAAGCTTGTTCTCGCCTACTGGGAGGAATTTCGTAAAGAAAGGGAGCTGTGTTTCGAGGTAAAAGAGGATGCCAAGGGTGAGGAATATGAGAAAGGTGATAAAAAGTTCTTTTTTATATCTCATGTTAGAACCAGCTCATAGCTCATAGCTGATAGCTCTTAGCAAAATAAAAGACGTGAAATGTAAAAAAATTAAACCTTTCACCTCCCACATTTTACCTTTAACTTTGTCAACCATGAGCCATGAGCTATCAACCATGAGCTAATTATACCTTATCCTTTGAGAGAAACAAAATTTATCTGCCTGCTGCCTCTTTCGCCTCGCCTGTATGAGGCAAAGAGCCCTCCGCTGCAATACGTGCAAAGGCCGGCATCGTATATGTTCTTTATGCCTTCACGGCGCAAAAGCTCTCTGTTTGCCTCCCGTATATCAAGATAAGTAGCGCCGCCATCCTCGCGAAAAATCCTGTCCGGGAAGCCCTCGTTGCGGAATATGCCGCTGACATCTTCCTTTACCTCGTAACAGCACGGCCCGATAGAAGGGCCCATAAGGACAATGAGGCCCTCTCTTTCCGCTCCGAGTTCTGCCATTTTTTGCACTGCTTTCCGGGTGATCTTCGCGGCGGTGCCCCGCCAGCCTGCGTGGACTATGCCGGCCACCGGCAATCCCGGGGCGGCAATGATGATGGGGAGGCAGTCGGCGGTCTTGATGACCCCCGCGACGTCCTTTTCAATGATGATTATGCCGTCGCCGCTCTTCGGCCTTTCTCCATCTCTGATCACATGGATCGCGTCGCCGTGCTCCTGGTCCATCACAACAAAGCGCCGCAATGCAAAGGCATCGAGAAACGCCTTCCCGTCCTTTCCGTGAGGTTCAACGTATGGGGATGCCCTGGTGAAAAAACCGTGTAAAATGCCTGCCGCCTCAAGCTCCGGGACGCGGTAATACGACCAGCCGCCTTTCTGCGCACGCTCAAACTTCATGTTCATCCTTTACTGCCAGCTATCAGCTTACAGCCATCAGCTATCAGCAAACAAATCGGCCCCTCTGGTCCATTTAGTCCATTTCGTCTATCTGGTCTGTTTAGCATTAACGTTGAACATTGAACGTTGAACATTGAACAGATTCTTTTCATGACTTACGCCTTACGCTTGCTATGAATTCCATCATATCTTCCGGCACAGGCGCTTCGATCGAGACAGGCTCCTTCCTGATGGGGTGTACAAACTCTATCTTGCAGGCGTGGAGGAGGGGCCTCCCTGCCAACCATTTTGATCTTTTTCCATATAACTCATCGCCTACTATCGGGTGCCCGGAGTGCGCAAGGTGTACCCTGATCTGGTGCGTCCTTCCCGTCCGCGGGCACGCCTCGATATAGGCGAATCCGTCGAGCCTCTCCAGGACCTTGAACCCCGTCGACGCACTTCTTCCCTTACCCTTGAGAACAGCCATCTTTTTCCGCTCCACCGGGTGCCTGCCGATATTTTCTTCAACGGCCCATTCCTCGTCTTTCGGGGCGCCTTCAACGATCGCCCTGTAAACCTTGCGGATGCTTCGTTCCTTGAAAAGGCCTGAAAGCATCTCCTGAATCCTGGGATCTTTCGCTACAATAATGACCCCCGTTGTCCCCTTGTCAAGCCGATGGACGATGCCGGGCCGCATTGCCGAACCTGCCGGTTCGGCGTTCGGCGTTCGGCGTTCGGCGTTCGGCGCGGTTTTGCTTTCCTCGTCCCTCGCTCCTCGTCCCTCGCTCCTCTGTCCAAGGTATCCCAAGACTGCATTCACCAGAGTGCCCTCGCTGTGCCCGAAGGAAGGATGGACCACCATGCCGGCAGGCTTGTTGATCCCAAGCAGATAATCGTCTTCATAGAGGATATCCAGCGGTATTGCCTGAGCCACAAGGGTCAACGGTTCTTCTTCCGGGATCTCTCCCTCTATCTCCATTGACCTTCTAACCTTCATCGAAGGCTTCGGAGATCTCCCGGCAATGCGGACATGCCCTCCCTCGATCATATCTTTCACCTTCGTTCTTGTGAGGAAAAGCCTTTCGGAGAGGAGGACGTCGAGCCTCATATCGTCCTCTTCGCAGATGATGCGGAATTTATTATTCATCCCTTTAGGGCGGCTTCTATCCCGGCGACCAGGAACGGCTCGTCGTCTTTCAGGACCGTTCTCATGTCGACAACAAGGCGCTCTCTCTCGATCCTGCCGATAACAGGAATATCAAGGCTGCGCAGCCTTTCCTCAAAATGCCCGGCGCTCATTGCCTGCGGCTGAAGCGCAAGGGCAAACGAGGGGATCACAACGTCGGGGAGGCTCCCCCCTCCTGCCTCGGAGTGTGTCGCGACCACAGAAACAAGCAGGTCGGGGCATCTTTTTCTTATTGCCGCTCCAATCCGCCGCGCCCTTCGTTTTAGAAGGTCGCTGTCCTGATAGATCATCGCGAGGGTGGGTATCTCTCTCTTTGCGGCATCCATGTCAAGATAGAGAAGCAATGTGTTTTCAAGCGCAGCGAGGGTAAATTTGTCAGGCCGCAGCGCCCTCGTAAGGGGGTTTTTCTTCATCATGTCGATGCATGCGCTGTCTCCAAGGATGATCCCGGCCTGGGGCGCCCCGAGAAGCTTGTCTCCGCTAAGAGACAGGACATCAAGCCCCTTTGCGATCTCAGCGGTTATCAATGGCTCTCCGCGCATGCTCGTTTCATCCATCGGGTAAAACAACCCGCTCCCGGCGTCATAGAATGTGGGGATATTGTATTTGCGCCCGAGGGAGATGAGTTCCTCCATGTTCGTTTCATGGACAAAGCCCCGGATCCGGAAATTGCTCGTATGGGCCTTCATGAGAAGCCCTGTGCCCTCGGTGATGGCGCGTTCATAATCTTCGATGTATGTCCTGTTTGTTGTCCCTACCTCCCTCAGGATGGCCCCGCTCTTCTTCATTACGTCAGGTATTCTGAAGGATCCGCCTATCTCAATGAGCTCGCCCCGGGAGATTATGACCTCCTTTCCTTCGGCGAGCGTATTGAGGACGAGAAACACAGCGCCTGCGTTGTTGTTTACAACAAGTGCGCTTTCAGCGCCGGTGAGCTTTCTCAGTATATGCGTGCAGTGTTCATACCGCTCGCCCCGCGTCCCCTTTTTCACGTCATACTCAAGGTTGGTATAGTGCGTTGCGGCGTTCACAATCGCATCGATGGCTTTTCGCGCAAGCAGTGACCTGCCGAGGTTTGTATGAATGACTACGCCCGTTCCATTGATAACGCGCTTCAGCCCTGGCCTGGTAACGAGCATTGACCTCTTCTGCGCGGCGTCGATAATATCGCTGACCGGCGGCACGGCGGCGGCCTTTCCTTCTTTGATGCTGCTCCTCAGCTCATCGAGGCATTCCCTCAGCGCGCCCTTCGCTACTTCTTCGGGATATTGCCCCGCAAGCCTTTTCCAGTCCTTATGCCTCAGGATATCATCGACCTTCGGGATCTTTCGTAAAAGCTCATTCGCCATAACGCATTAATCTCTTAAGTGTATTTGTATCACACCGCAGATGCTTTATCAACTATCAAGAAGGTGGCTCATAGCTAACCGGATGCTGGATGCTGGATACTGGCTACTTCTTCAGCCATCAGCTTTCAGCGATCAGCTATCAGTATAAAGTCTTTTTGTTTCAGCTGACGACCGCTTTTCAGCTATGCAAGTTCTTCCAGGCGAAAGACCACCAGGCTGGATAGGGCTACAAATACCCCAAGTATGGAAATACCCAACCTGAAACTGTACAGGTCTCCTGAGAGACCGAGAAGGTAGGGGATCAGCCCCCCTCCGGAGACCATGCTCAAGGCCAGAATAACACCTGTAGCCAGGCTTCGCATTTCACGGCTGAAGGTTTTTGCTATTGCCACAAGGAAAACGGGGAAAAAGGCTGTCACGCAAAAGGCCTGGAGAAAAAGGACGATCCCTATGAACCTGGGAGAGGCCATCCCCATAAGAACAGTCAGGATGCCTGTAATGAGCAGAACAAGGAACATGACTATCCGCAGGTTGAACCTGTCGATCAGAAAACCGCAGGAGATGGCCACACCAATGGCTCCCAGCCTTGATATGCCTAATATCGTATTTGCATAACCGAACCCTAATCCGAGCTCCTTTGCGAGATATAGCGGAGTGATAGAGTAAATGCCCAGGTTCGCTCCCGCGCCAAAAATGCAAAGTATTGCCATAAGCCAGAGGGACCGCATTTTGACAAGATCCCTGAATACTGTCTTCGGGGGATTACTAAGCTTTACCTCGCTGCACGCAAATGAGAAAACAACGGCAGAGGCCAGGAGAATGAATCCAAACACTATAAAGATACCGCGCCACGAAAAGAACCGGAGAAGAAAAAGGACAATAAAAGGGACGGCGAATATAGCTATCGATGCACCGGTATCATGAATAGCTATTACCTTGCCCCAGTTGTTCTCTGAATAATACTCGGTCATCAGCGGAATGACCGAAGGGATATAAAAACCAACGAAAAGACCGATGAAAAAAGCGGAAACATAGAGCAGCCAGAATGTACGAACGAAAGGGATCGCGAAAGAGATCAGGCACAGGAGCAACAGCGAAAAGGTAATAGACTTTTTGTAACCTAACGTCCCGGAAAAAAGGCCTGCGATAATGACCGCGACACTATATCCCATAGACAGGAATATAAAGATGCCGCTTGCCTGGGCGTGATTCACAACAAACTCATCCTCCACGATCGGCAGGATCGGCGCGAAGACCATCCGGAGGATAAAGTTGATGAACCACAGGAACCACAGGCACATCAGGAATAAGAGCGCCCTGCCGCTCAGGTTGGTATATTTCGCCATTTCTTCAATCTAACCCAACAGCCCTTGCAATTTCCATATAACTATGGATATTTTTTGCTCATAAGGTGCTCTGCGGCCGGGATGTCAATATGCCGGAACACCTCTCATTTCCCGCTACAGGATTTGTTTATTGCAAATTACCCGAAATTGAAGGAAAATAAAGTAAAGAGCAGGAGACGATAAGGAGGCTGGCCCATATGAAGGTCCGTACATTGTTTTTGCTGATAGTCGTGGCAGCAATTGCCGCTTTCGCCGCGCTCAACTGGAATGCGTTCATGGCGCCTACAACTCTTTCCTTGGGGTTTGCCGCCGTTCAGGCGCCGCTCGGGCTGATCATGCTCGGACTGCTGGTCTTTCTCACAGGGTTGTTCCTTGTGTTCGTGGTCTACCTGCAGACGTCGGTTCTTCTCGAGGCCCGCCGTCACGCGCGGGAGCTTCAGGCCAACAAAGAGCTTGCAGACCAGGCGGAGGCCTCCCGCTTCACCGAACTGCGAGGATTCCTGGAGGCAGAACTGAAAAGGCAGGCAGGTCTTGACGCAGAGTCGAGGGCGGCCTTGCTGGCAAGGCTGGACCAGCTTGATCGCGATCTCCGCGCCATGGTTGAGGAGTCGGCCAACACCCTTTCCGCGTACATCGGGGAGCTGGAAGACCGGATCGAAAAAGGAACATCTTAAACCTTTTGTCCGGCGTCATCGAAGCTCAGCGCAAACAGGTCATGTCCTGCGTCGTATCTCAGGCAGGAGTTCTTCTTCCAGTTCGTGTTGTCCTCACCGGGGAAATCGCTGCGGAGGAAGCTGCCCCGGCTCTCTTTCCTGCCGAGGCCTGCCGCCAGTATCGCCTTGACCGTAAATGCAGCGCTTTCGAGGTCAAGCTTCAGCCTCCTGTCCCTTTCATTTGCCGGCGCTGCTTCTTTCAGCTTCCGCTGCGCCTCGCCGATCTTTTCAAGCCCCTCTTTCATCCCCTTTTCAGACCTCACGACACCGGCATCGTTCCATGCGATCCCGCGTATCTCCCGCCTGATTGCACGCAGATCACCTTTGCCGCCGGACATATCGGCCGGTGCAGGCCCGGGGCGCTTCATAGAACGCGCATCGCTTTCCACGGCACGCCGCGCCGCGCTCTTTCCGGCAACGCTTCCGAAAACAATACATTCCAGCAACGCATTGCCTCCCCGCCTGTTGGCCCCATGGAGCCCGAATGCCGCTTCTCCGCACGCAAAAAGCCCCGGCAGGTCCGTTTCGCATCCTTCGTCTATCTTCACGCCTCCCATGAAAAAGTGTGCGGCAGGGGAAACGGCGGCAGGCTCCGTTGAGAAATCATGCCTCATCCTGGCGAGAAGGCTTAAGGGGTGCTCCTTCCACATCTTTGGCGGGATATTTCTGAAGTCCATCGACACAGGTCCCGACTGCAATTCCCGGAAGAGGGTGGCCGAAAACTCATCCCGTTTCTTTATAACGGCCTCGTTGATGTTGCCAAGGCCGTATTTCATGACGATATCCTCACCCGCGCTGTTTGTCAGCTCTACCGCTTCGTGATACGGAGGGAAAACAAGCATGGAAGGCAGGTGCGGGTCGGCAAAGACAAGGGGGTAGAACTGGACAAACTCCATGTCCCACAGGGAGAGCCCTGCCTTCGCTGCAAGCTCGTATCCCTGCCCCATTATCGTCTTCTGGTTATCGTTCTTTAGATAGACCGCGCCCGCCCCGCCGGCGGCAAGGATCACCGCGCCGGCAGCGATTGCCGTCTCTTTCCCTGTTGCGCTCAATCCCCTTATGCCGCACGCGCGCCCTTTTGCCTTCATAATATCCGTCACGTAGAAGCCGGTTATGGCGCGAAACCCGTCAAGGGAAACAAGCGCCCCGGCGATCTTTTTCACGATGGCCACGCCGGGGATGACCTCCGGATCAGGCGATCTTACCGAGTAGAGGTTCGCCCCTTCCACGACATCGAGCCCAACAGAGCGGAGCAGGGAAATGGCGCTCCATGCCTCTGCCGCGGCGGCCTCTACCATGGGCTCCCTGTTGATCCCTCTCCCTATGGCGATCGTATCGGCAATATATTCCTTCCTTCCGTATGAACCGGTCGGGCCCGCAACGACGCCGTTCGCCATGGCAGAGTTTGTGCCGAGCCCGATGGACCCCCTGTCGACGAGCACAACATCAGCGCCCTCCCTCTGGGCCGCGTAGGCTGCGATCATTCCGGCAAGGCCGGCCCCTATAACAATAACCCTCTTTTTCATTGCGAGCCTCCCAATATACCGTACCATATTCTATCAAACAAAGGTGCAACGAGCAACGATGCAGCGTCGGAATAGGCTTGACCGGGAGCCCGCACACGTTGTAAAAAATTCACGGATAAAATTTTGAGTTTTTATACTTCATATTATTGCTAAGGAAGGATCCATATGAAAACGGTTGCAATGCTGACGATCTCAAATGTCTTTATGACCATGGCATGGTACGGGCACCTCAAATTCAAGGAAGCCGCCCTCTGGAAAGTGATCCTCTTCAGCTGGCTTATCGCCTTTGCTGAATACTGTTTTCAGGTACCGGCAAACAGGATGGGGCACTCACAATTCTCGGCTGCACAGCTAAAGATCATGCAGGAAGTTATTACTCTTATAGTGTTCGCCTTTTTCTCCATCCTCTACCTTAAGGAAGGCCTGCGGTGGAATTATATCGTGGCCTTTATGATGATCATCGGGGCTGTATTCTTTATGTTCAAAAAATGGTAGGATTGTACATGAAAATAAGATAAGAAGACATGGGTGAGGTGCTGGAATGTTAAAAAGATCATTAATCATTTTTGTCTGCCTTTTCATTGCCATAAGCGGACTTGCTTATGGCCAGGCAAGCTCTCACAGGGCGAACGCGTCAGCGGGTGCGTTAGCCAGCGTCGATATCTCATCTGCCATCAAAGAGTCTTTTCGGACAAGTCCCGACAACAGACGGACGGCATTTATCAAAGAAGGGAGCGGGGGCAAGTGGACCGTTGTCGTCGACGGCAATGAGGGGAAAAGATATGACGCCCTCACCGCTCCGATCTTCAGCCCCGATAGCAGGCGCTTTGCCTATGGCGCGAGATCAGGCGACAAGTGGGTGGTCGCTGTGAACGGCATGGAAGGCAAGCAGTATGACCTTATAGCCGTTCATCTCATCACCTTCAGCCCCGACAGCACGAGGATCGCCTATCCGGCTAAATCCGGAGACAGGTGGTTCGTCGTGGTAGATGAAAAAGAGGGAAAAAAATACGACGACATAGGCGCATTGGCCTTCAGCCCCGACAGCAGGCGCGTTGCCTATAATGTGCGCATAGGGAACAACTGGCACGTTGTCGTCGACGGAAAGGAAGGGAAATACTATGATGCCATAATGGTCGGGACGCCGGTCTTCAGCCCCGACAGCAGGCGCGTTGCCTATAATGCATTCAAGGACGGCAAGGTCGTTTGCGTTATCGACGAGAAAGAGAGCAGGCGATACGACGGCGTAGGGACAACCATCGCCTTCAGCCCCGACAGCAGGCGCGTTGCCTATAATGCCCGCATGGGCGGCGGGTGGTTTGTTGTTCTCGATGGGAAAGAAGAAAAAACATACGACAGCATAAAACAGGGCACGCCCCTTTTCAGCCCTGACAGCAGGAAACTTATCTATGGCGCAAAATCCGGCGCCGGCTGGTTCGTGGTCCTCGACGGGGAAGAGGGGAAGCATTACGACTTGTTAGAAACACCTGTCTTCAGCCTGGATAGCCGGCAATTTGCCTATGGCGCCCAGAAGGACGGGGGATGGTTCGTTGTACATAATTCGAGGGAAGGAAGGCCTTACGACGATATCGTTTCCGATAACCCGGTCTTCAGCCCTGACGGCACACGCCTCGCCTATATTGCCCAGAGCAGGGGAAAACAGATAGCGGTTATCGACGGCAAAGAAGAAAAAGCATACGACAGCGTTGCTGAAGGGTCCCTTCTGTTCAGCCCGGACGGGAAACATGCAGCTTACATGGCGCAGCTGGGCAAGAACCGCTTTGTCGTGATAGATGGAAAGGAGCGGAAAGAGTCCGACATCACGCCGCTGCCCGGCGTTGAAAGGATCGTCTTCGATTCACCGGACACGCTGCGCTACATAGCTGTGAAGGGCAACCACATCTTTCAGGCAGTGGAAAAGGTCGAGTAAACGGTTTTCTGTACACTGTCGATATGCTATATACGAACTACGATATACGATGTGCTATGCGGTGGTAATCCCCTTACGGCTTACGCCTCACGACTTACGGGTGTCCTGCCGTCAGCCATGAGCCGCCTGGCTTCATACTGCCAGCCTGAATATATCCAGGAGCCCGAAGGGCACGATCCCCATGTAGAGGACGAGGAATATAAAGATGTAGCAGAGCGCCTTCTCGTTGAAGGTAAGCTGGATAGGATCTGCCGATTCCGCTTCTTTTGAATAGCTCATTCTTACGAGGTTCAGATAGTAAAAGATCGATATGGCCGTATTGACTGCGCCTATTATGACAATAGCGAGGTGGCCCTCCCTGAACGCGCTCATAAAGAGGAAAAGCTTGCCCGTAAACCCTCCGGTAGGCGGGATGCCGGCGAGCGAAAACGCTCCGACCGCGAGGGTAAAGGCAAGAAGCGGCGCCCTCCTTGAAAGCCCCACAAGGTCATCGAGGACAACGTTCTTTCCATCCTTTGAAAGCAGGACCAGGACATAGAAGCAGGCAAGGTTCATGAAAAGGTAGATGGTAATATAATATATTGCCGCCGCGTATCCGTCTTTGCTCAAGGCCAGCACGCCCATGAGCAGATACCCTGCATGGGCGATGCCCGAATAGGCAAGAAGCCTCTTGATATCCTTTTGCACAAGGCCGACAAGGTTCCCCAGGGTCATCGATACAGCGGCAAGGACGATGAGGATATTGACAAGCTGCGCTCCGGAGGCGCTTGCAAGCATTGTCATCCTGATGAGAAGCGCCGCCGCCCCGATCTTTGGGACCGTGGCAATGAACGTCGTCGTCGTGTTGGAAGCCCCCTCGTAGATATCGGGCGCCCAGAAATGCATCGGGAAAAGGGAGAGCTTGAAGAAAAAGCCTGTAAGGGTAAGTATCAGGGCAAAGACCCCGATCGGCTGGTTCATCACTCCCGGAAGCACCTTCAGGATATCGCTCAGGAAGGTTGATTTTGCTATCCCGTAGATATAGCTCATGCCAAAGAGCATGATGCCCGTCGAGATAGCGCCGAAGAAGAGGTATTTCACCGATGCCTCGATCTGTACAGTGGTTTGCCCCTTGCGCAGCGGAATGATAACATAAAGGCTGTAAGAGGACACTTCAAGCGCGATAACGATCGATATGAGCTCCACTGAGCTGACAAGCATCATAAGCCCCAGCGCGGAAAAACCGAGGAACATGATATATTCCGGGAAATATGCCTCTTCGATCTCATTCTGCCTGTCGAGCATAAAGATGACAAGGCAGAAACCGTAAGCGATGACGGCCTTGAAGATCTGGGAAAAGAGATCGATCCGGTAGGCGCCTGAAAAAAGCTCGCCGTTCGCGAGAATACCTGTAAGGGAGATGCCCAGGATTATTATCGATAGGGGTTTGGCAAGAAGAGCGGCGCTGTCTTTCTTTTTACCGAGCGAAAGAAAAAGAAACACGATTGAGAAGATAAGCGTCGAAAGCTCAGGTAGTATCATCATCGATCAACCCCTTAACGTAAAAAGATGTTCATCTGCGAATGAAGGTTCATCAAGGTCTTTTCAATAACCTGCACAAAGGGGCGAGGGAAAAGCCCCATCCAGACAACAAAGAGGGCGAGCGGCAGAAGGTATATGACCTCCCGTGCCTTCATGTCCGCGATCTCCCGTTTATCCTCTCTCCCCCAAACGATCTGCTTGAGAAGCCGCAGCATATAGGCAGCAGCGAGGAGGGCGCCTACGATGGAAAAGAATCCCGCCAGCTTGCTCTGGGAGAATATCCCGATGAGTACATAGAGCTCGCCGACAAAGTTATTCGTGCCGGGAAAGGCAAAGGAGGATATCGAGAAGAGCCCGAAGAACCCAACGTATGCCGGCATGATCTTCCCGAGGCCCGCGTTGTCATATATCTCGCGGGAGTGCGTCCTCTCATATACGATGCCGACGCAGAGAAAGAGGGCGCCAGTAGTTACCCCGTGGTTGAGCATCTGCAGAAGCGCTCCTTCCCATCCGAACACGGTGAAGGAGAATATCCCCAGCGTTGCGAAGCCCATGTGCGCCACGCTGGAATAGGCGATGAGCTTTTTCATGTCTGTCTGGCTCAAACAGACAAAGCCGCCATAGATGATCCCGATAACGGAAAGCGCGATCATATACGGCCCGAAGAATACGCTTGCCTTCGGCGTAATGGGCAGGCAGAACCTCAGGAAACCGTATGTCCCCATCTTCAGGAGAACGCTGGCGAGGAAGACGCTCCCTGCCGTCGGCGCCTCGGTGTGGGCTGCGGGGAGCCACGTGTGGAAGGGAAACATTGGAACCTTGATCGCAAAGGCTATCGCAAAGGCGAGGAACACCCATAGCTGGAAGCTGAAGCCGTAGTCGCGGAACATCGCGTCGGGGATGCTGAAGGTGCCCGTCGTCAGGTAGACGGCGATGATCGCCACAAGGAGGAACACGCTGCCGAAAAGCGTGTATATGAAGAACTTGATGGAGGCGTAGTCCTTGTTTGGCCCTCCCCATATGGCGATGAGCAGGTACATGGGGATGAGCATCGCCTCCCAGAAGACGTAAAAGAGAATGAAGTCGAGGGCGCAGAAGACGCCTATCATTGCGGTCTCCATAATGAGGATGCAGAACATGAACTCCTTGACCCTGCGCTCGATGGCGGTCCATGAACAAAGGATGCAGAGCGGGGCGAGAAGCGTCGTCAGGAGGATAAGGAAGATCGTTATGCCGTCGATCCCGAGGACATAATTGATGTTATATGCCGGTATCCATGGGGCGAACTCCCCGAACTGGAACTTCTCCGTTCCGATATCAAATCCGGAATAGATGATGAGGGACAAGGGAAAATTAATGGCAGCCGTTATGAGGGCGGTCATCTTGATGCTTCGCTCTCCCCGCATGAAAAGGAGGAGGATAGCCCCTGCAAGAGGCAGGAATATCACTATCGAAAGGATCGGATAACAGAGCGTATTCATGATCAGGTATTTATGGAGCGCCATCATATCTCTACATCCCCCTCAGCACAAACCACAGTATCAGGAAAAACAGAAAGAGAGAAAGGCCGATGTATGCCTGTATCCTTCCTGTCTGGAGCTTTCTCACGATCGACCCTGCCCCGCGGACAGTTGTAGCAGAGCCGTCCACAACGCCATCGATGATCTTCCTGTCAAAACCATATGAAATGCGTGCGTTCTTGAAAAGGAGATTTAGCCCCACTATCCGGTAAAGCTCTCCCCAGACCGAATCAACAACGCTTATCACCCGCTCGTCAAGCTTCATGAAGACCCGGGCGCCCTTCCTGTAGAACCAGTCCATATCGAGATTGAGCTTTGCCTCGGGCTGAAGCTTCTTCACGAGGAGGAAAAAGACAAGGCCTGTGAACGAGAGTATCTGCAGCATCTCTGAAAGATGGGGAAGGGTATAAGGATGGTATTCCACGGGGAACGGCAGAAGGTCATAGAGCACCTTTGGATATACGCCGATAATAAAGCAGAGCGCCGACGTAAGCCCCATTGCCCAGAGCATGTTCTTCGGCGGTTCCTTGGGCTTGATCTCGGCCTCCTTGCCGAAGAACGTAAAGTACGTAACCTTGAGGCCGACGGAGAGGAACGTACCGATGCCCGCAAGGTTCATCCATGACATGAGCATGAGCCTGCCCTTTTCGTGGGCCGACGCGACGATCATCGATTTGCTGACAAAGCCGCTGAAGAGCGGAAAGCCCGAGATGGAGATGGCGCCGACGACATAAAAGATCATCGTGAGCGGCATATACTTGTAGAGGCCTCCAAGCTGCGACATCTTGGCGGTTCCCGCCATAAAGAGGACCGCTCCTGCCCCCATGAAGAGAAGGGCCTTGTATAGTATGTGGGCGAAGGCGTGGGCACAGGCGCCGTTGAGCGCAAGCTCTGTCCCTATCCCGACACCCGCAACCATGTACCCGACCTGGCTTATGATGTGATACGCAAGGACCCTCCGCATATCGTTCTCAATGACGGCATAGAAAACGCCGTAGACGGTCATCGCCGTCCCGAGAATTGCAAGGATCTCGAACCCGGGAAAACCGCGCGCAAGGACATAGACGGCTGTTTTCGTCGTGAAGGCACACATAAAGACTGCGCCTTCAACGGTTGCCTCAGGATATGCATCCGGCAGCCAGGCATGGAGAGGCAATACGGCGGCATTAAGGGAAAACCCGGCCAGGATAAAGTATTCTGCGATGCCTGCATTGTCGGGGAATATTTTGTCAAAGACAAGATTGCCTGTTTTGTAGTAGTAAAGCATCATTCCCGTAAAGAACAAGAGGCCGCCGAATACATGGACGAGAAGATACCGGAACCCCGCTTCGATGGACCTCCTCTCTTTCCTGTACCAGACAAGGAAGACCGAAGAAAAGGCCATGACCTCCCAGAAGATGAAAAGGGTCAGATAGTCCCCCGCAAAGATCGCGCCCAGGGAACTCCCTATGTAGAAGGAACCTGCAACGTGGTGCCCGTCCTCCTTTACATGAAGCGCGTAGAGCGCTCCGAGAAAGGCCATGATGACAAAAACCCAGGCAAAGACAAGGCTCAGCTTGTCCACCCTGCCGAAGACGATATTAATATTCAGGAACTGGTAGCTCCCGTATATGCCGGCCTGCATAACGGCAACATCGATGATCGAAAGCACCGGGATTAAAAGAATGAGGAACTTCTTCGCCTTCCCTTTTACGAAGGGAAGCAGGAGGCTGCCGATGAAAAAGAAGATCGCCGGATGTACCCACCTATCCATAGTAATCCTCGTCCTTCGAAAGAAAGAGATGCGCTATGCCCTTCCCTATCTTAATGAGAAGGAAGCAGCCGACAACGCTGAACACCGTCCAGAAGGCGAACACCTTGTCGATCCAGTAATGTGCGTGCGCTTCATCCCTGGGCAGGACCACGTCAAAGATCACGACCGCAACAAGGTAGGCGATCAGAACCTTCTTCAGCGTCTTCATATTTTTTCTCAGGAGGTCAATGTATTTTACAAAGTCCATCTGCCAACACCTCGTGAAATCCTAAATCCTGAACCTGAAATCCTAAACAAGCACAAACGTCCGAAATTCAAATTGTTTTGAAAATTAGAGTTTACGTTCTTCACGGCATCAGCCTCCCGATAAGATTTACAAAGAACTCCGGGAAAAGGCCGAGCGCAACCGATATAAGAGAAGCAAGCACAATGGGCGCCACCATCGTGGCCGGCGCCTCTTTGATATCGCCCCGCTTCCATCCACCCCGTTTTCCCTGGAAGAAGGCCTTGAAGGTGATCGGTGCAAAATATCCGGCATTGAGGATCGTACTTGCCATGAGGACGATCAATATGGGGATGTTGTGTATCTCAAGGGCGCCGTTGAGGAGGTACCACTTGGAGACAAAGCCTGCGACAGGGGGCGCGCCGATCATGCTCAATGACGCTATGGCAAAGGCGCCCATCGTGAAGGGCATCGCATAGCCTATCCCTTCCATGTCGCTTATCTTCCTCTTCTGGGCAGCGACAAATATCGCCCCGGCACAGAAGAAAAGCGTGATCTTGCTGAAGCCGTGGTTGACGATATGGAGGATGCCGCCGAGGATGCCTGACGGGTCAAGGAGCGCTACGCCAAGGACGATATATGAGAGCTGGCTCACCGTTGAATAGGCAAGCCTTGCCTTGAGGTCGTCTTTTGTAAGGGCTATGATCGACGCGAGCAGGATGGTGATGGAGACGAAATATGCTGTCCAGATGCCGAGGCAAAGGTTGTTTAAAAGCTCTACGCCGAATACGGAGAGCATGACCCTGGCGATGCAGAATACGCCGGCCTTCACGACCGCCACGGCATGGAGCAGTGCGCTTACGGGAGTAGGGGCGACCATTGCCGACGGAAGCCAGTTATGAAGGGGCATGATGGCCGCTTTTGCAAAACCGAAAAGAAACAGGATATACGCGACGGTTATCCAGGTGCTGTTTGCATCTTTCGTGAAAATACCGGTCAGTATATTGTCTGAAAAATCGAGGGTCCCCGTCATGATGTACGTCAGTACCACCGCCGGGAGCAGAAGCCCCTTCGACGTCCCCATGAGGTAGACGATATACTTCTTTGCCCCTGCGTACCCTTCCGCATCCTGGTGATGCGCGACAAGGGGATAGGTGAAGATCGTGATGATCTCGTAGAACAGGTACAGGGAAAAGAGGCTCCCTGAATAGGAAACGCCCTGAGCCCCGAGGATCGCGATGGCGAAGCATGTATAGTAGCGGGTCTGGGCATGCTCATTGAGGGATCTCATGTAGCCGATATTATAGAAGGTGGCAAATATCCACAGAAACGACGAGACGATGCCGAATATCAGCGAAAGGGCGTCAACCCTGAAATTGATGGAAATGCCCGGCGCGATCGTCGAAAGCGTATAGACGATCTTATTGCCGGCCATGATGTCCGGGATCATTGAGGCGACGGCGATAAAGGTAAGGATCGACCCCGCGATTGACCAGGACTCTCTTAGGTTCGGCCTTTTCTTTGAGAGCGAGATGAGCAGAGACGTCACGAGGACAATAATAATCGGTATGAGGGGCCTTATGCTCTCGATCTTCATGATCAGTCCTTCATCTCCTTCAATTTTGCTCCTTCAACGTGCCTGTATCTCCTCAAGATAAGTATGATGATCGCAAGGGCGATAGCGGCCTCGGCGGCGGCGATGCCCATGATGAAAAGCGTGAAGGCCATGCCGTATGCACTTTCGGGCGCGACGAACCTGTTGAAGGCCACGAGGTTAAGCCCCGCACCGTTCATGATCAGCTCTATTGATATAAGCATGCTGATGAGGGTTCTCCTGTACACAACTCCCAGTATCCCGCAGGCAAGCAGGGCCAGGCCAATAAAAAGGTATACATTCAGGCTGTTATAAAGCCCTATCCCTGTCATTTTTCACCTCTCGAGTAAAGGGAAAGCATAACGGCGCCGATGATGGCGACAACAATAACAAGGGAGATAAGCTCAAAGGGAAAAGTGAGCCTGTCGAAGAGAAGTCTTCCAATATCCTTTGTCGATATGGCAAAGGGCTTTGAAAGGACGGTCCATTGCGTCTTCAATATGACCTTCGCGAACACAAAGAAGGAGAAAAGGGCCACAACGGCAGCAAGGATAAATTTCAAGGGATAGGACCATTCCTTCGGTTTTTTATACAGCGGGCCGATAAGCATTATCGCGAAGGTAATAAGAACGGAAATGGCGCCGACATAGATCAGGATCTGCATCATCGCAAGGAACGGCGCATTAAGGTAGATATAGAGCCCCGCAACGCCGAACATGGTCGTCACCAGCCCCATCAGGGCATAAATGATAGACCCTGACAGGACCGTCATCAGGGCTCCGCCCAGCGTTATAAGGATAATGATAACGAATATAATGTCAGCGAAGATCATACCGCCTTCTTCCTCTTCTCATATTCTTTGACCAGGTCGTAATGAAAGTCTTCCCGCTTCAATCCCACGGGGTTATAATCATCCGAAAACTCAAGGGCATCAACGGGGCAGCTTTCCACGCATATGCCGCACTGGCTGCACGTCGTGAAATCAAGGATATAGGATGTGGCGGTCTTTTTCTTTTCGCCCTCCTTCTTTTCGCCTTCGACCTTTTTTATCGAATGCGACGGGCAGTTCCTCTCACACATGCCGCAGACGATGCACTTTGTCCTGTCCGGGTTTTCCGGGTCTCCAACGAGCTTTGTGTGGCTCCGGAACCGGGGCGAGATGTTTACCGTCTCCCGCGGATACTGGCACGTCACAACAGGGCTGAAGAAGGCCCTGATGGTCACGCCCATGCCGACGATCAGCGAATAGGCACCCTTGATTATGTCAGCGACAACCCTCATTCGTCAGCAACTCCCCGATGCAGTTAAATAACCAATAACCAAATTCCAAGCTCCAATTAATACCCAATATCCAATCACCGAATATCCAAACGTAAAACGGCAGAGCGCGGTTCCTGTTTGGTTATTGGGAAATTGATTATTGGTGATTATCTGGTGATTGGTTATTGGTGATTGATTATTGAACATTATCATAGCTTCAGGATCCCTCCTGTTACGAGCAGATTGAGGAAGGAGACCGGTATCAGTATCTTCCAGGAAAAATTAAGGAGCTGATCGAACCTCACGCGCGGGAATGTCCACCTGAACCAGAGCAGGACAAAAACGAGCAGGTAGGTCTTTATGAAGAACCAGACAACGCCCGGTAGTATGGGGCCCTGGTAGCCTCCGAGGAAGAACGTCACCGCGATGGCGCTGACGATGAACATGTTCGTATATTCCGCGAGGAAGAAAAGGGAAAAACGCATGCCCGAATATTCCGTGTGGAAGCCGGCAACCAGTTCGCTTTCAGCCTCCGGCAGGTCGAAAGGCGTCCTGTTCGTCTCCGCGACGCTGGCGACAAAAAAGATGAGGAAGGCGATAGGCTGATAGACCACAAACCACGCCCCTCTCTGCGCTTCGGCAATATCTCTGAGGGAGAAAGAGTTCGCCATCAGGATAACCGGCAGGAGCGCAAGCAGAAGCGGTATTTCATAGGCAATGTTCTGGGCAACGCTCCGTACCGCACCTATAAGCGAATATTTGTTGTCAGAACCCCACCCGCCGATGAGTATGGAGAGAACCGTAAGAGATGAAAAGGCAAGGATGACAAGGATGCCCGTATTGATGTCCTTGACCTGGAGGAACCCGTCAAAGGGTATGACGACAAACGTCACAAGCACAGGAACAAAGATCAGCGTCGGGGCCAGGAAATAGAGGGGCTTCTCAACGTTTGCAGGCGTGAGCAGCTCTTTTCCCAGAAGCTTTACGCTGTCGGCAAAGGATTGAAGGAGGCCGAAGGGGCCTACCTCTTTTGGCCCTATTCTTCTTTGTATGTGGCCTGCCACTTTGCGCTCTGTCCATGTAAGCATAATGGCGTTGCCGAGGACAACGATGAAGACGCCTACAAGGCCTATCACCGTCCTTACCACCTCTTTCCCGACTATATTGACTATATTAATAATGGTGTCGCACATTTTCTGTTACTCGTCCCTCGTCCTACAGGTAAAGCTCAAATGCTCAATCTGTTCTTTTGAATTTATCTTTCCGCTATCAGCTATGAGCTTATGAGCCATGAGCTGCTTCATCTATCTATCTCCGGCACAACAATATCATAGCTCCCGAGCGTCGCTATGGCATCGGCGATGAGCACTCCCCGCGAGAGGTGCGGGAAGGTCATAAGATTGGAGTAGGAAGGCACCCTCCATCTCATCCTGTAAGGCGTATCGCTCTCATCGCTCACAATGTATACGCCGGTTTCACCCCGCGTTGACTCCACGGCATTATAGATATCACCTTTCGGCGGTTTTAGTTTTTTCGGCACCTTTTCTGTCTTAAAAGGCCCTGATGGCAGCCGCTTTATGCCTTCTTCAATGATGTTGAGGCTGATCTCTATCTCTTTCATCCTCACCATGTAACGGTCCATGTTGTCTCCGATGTGCCCTGTCGGGATCTCAAAATCGATGCTGCCATACGCCGCATATGGATCGACCTTCCTCATGTCGAAGGGTATTCCCGTGCTCCTGATGACCGGGCCTGAGAATCCGTATTTTTTGGCCTGCCCCTGCTCAAGGATGCCGATATTTTTCACCCTGTTTATAAAGATCACGTTGCCGGTGATAAGCTTGTCGTACATAACAAGCCGTTCCCGCATCCGTTCTATGAAACGCTTTGTAGCATCGATGAAGGTTTCTTCATTTATGTCATTATAAAGTCCGCCAAACCGGAAGTAGCAGTAGGTCAGCCTTGACCCCGTAACGTCCTCCAGGATATCGAGGATGTTTTCCCTGTCATCGAAGGCGTACATAAAGGGCGTCAGCGCCCCAAGGTCTGCGGGGAACGCGCCGAGCCATAAGAGATGGCTCGCAATCCTGTTCAGTTCACAGGTAATGGTCCTTATATATTTCGCACGCTCCGGTACCTCGATGCCGCAGAGCTTTTCCACGGCCTCCACGTATGCGAGATTGAACAACAGGGCGCCGGGGTAGTCCATCCTTGCGGGGTTGGGCATGAACTGCATGTAGCTTTTGTTCTCCGCCATCTTTTCGTGCATCCTGTGGAGGTAGCCAAGCACCGGCTCAGCGCTGATAAGGTACTCCCCGTCCATCTTCAGGACAACTCTGAGCACGCCGTGGGTGCTCGGATGCTGCGGGCCGAGGTTAATGAAGAAGCTATTCTCTTCTTCGTGAGGCCTGAAGGAATTAAGCAATTTTTTGTCACCATCGGGAACGGGCACATGCTGTTTTCGCAGCGGGTAATGTCCGATCTCCTCATGGAGAAAGAGATAGGTCAAATTCGGATGGCCTTCGAAGTAGACCCCGAAAAACTCATGAACCTCACGCTCATACCAGCGGGCTATGGTATAGGTATTAGAAATCGTAGGCGCAACGGGCTTCACCGGGTCAAGCTTCAGCGTTACTTTGATCCGGCACAATTCCCTGTGCGTATTGAAAAAATAGACCAGCTCGAGGTAGTCCTGATAGTCGACGCAAAAAAGATCGATGATATAGAATTCTCTTTTATCAAGGAAATCGATGATGTTCAGGAGATTCCCCGTCCGTGCCTCTATTGAGAGATGATACCCCTGCTTTTCATAGGGGGCCTCGGTGATATCTACGCTTTTGAACTCTGCTTTAAATTCTTCTATAACCCTGTTTGTCATTGTCATCGGAACTGTAAATCCTAATTTCTAATTTCTAAACCCTAAACAATATCAAATGCGCCTACAGTGTCGGCATCACCATTTGGGTTCCGGAACAGGGAAGCGCCGCGTTCCCGTGATCTTTTCTTCCAGCTTCATGAGCCCTTCCAGCAGGCCTTCCGGCCTTGGAGGGCACCCCGGGACATATATGTCGACGGGGACGAGCAGGTCTACCCCCTCAACGAGATTGTACTGGCCTTCAAAAACAAAAGGGCCGCCGGATATAGCGCAGTTGCCCATGGCAATGACCCATTTTGGTGAAGGCATCTGCTCATAAAGGGTAACCAGTATGGGCGCCATCTTTTTTGTCACGGTCCCCGATACTATCATAAGATCGGCCTGCCTTGGGCTTGGCCTGAAGACCTCAGCTCCAAAGCGGGCAATGTCAAACCGCGCCATTGAAGCGCACATCATTTCGATGGCGCAGCATGCAAGGCCGAACGTTATAGGCCAGAGCGAGTTGGCCCGCGCAAGATCGAGGATCTTGTCGAGGACGGCAAATTTTATGATAGGATCTTTCGTTTCCAGGTGAAAACTCCTTTTCCCCATGCATAGATAACTGCCAGCGCAAGGATAAGCACAAACACTATCAGAGAATAAAATTCGAATGCATTACCGCCCTTTGTGTAACTCAACGCAATAGGAAAAAGATAGAGGACGTCAACGTCAAAGGCGATAAATATCAGTGCATATATATAGTAATGTACGCTGTACCTGATCCACGCGTTCCCGAAGGGCTCAATTCCGCATTCGTAGGTAACAAAGGTCTTTTTGCCGACTGTCCTTGGTGCGAGAAGGTAAGCGATGATAATCGGCGAAATGGTGAAAATAACTGCAACCACTGCAAAGACTGCAACATGAAAAAATTCTTGTAAGGTTTGCATGCTGTTTATAATATCCAAAAATACTAAACTAATGTCAATACAAAAAGTGAAAAAATGTACAAACTACCAAATTGCCTTGAATCAGCCGCTGTCATAACCTGGCTGTTTCTCTATGCGGCATAGGAATACCCCTGTAATACCTCCATGCGCTGTTTAATATCAACAAAATATCTATGTATTGTCAATACAAAAAGTGAAAAAATGTACAAACTACCTTAAAAGCGCCTGCGTCTTTGTGAGCCCGCAGGGCGTGGCAATCTCACCAATAGTTTATACCCTATGAGATGGCCATGTCGCTTCGCTCCTCGAGATGACAATAAGGTTCCAAGCGTAGACCGTCGAACGTTGAACGGATGTTTCCTTACGCCCAACGCCGAAAATTTTTCCTAGAACCTCGATATACGACATACTATATACGATATACGAACTACGATATACGGTTTGTTGCGGTAGTACCCTTACGGCTTGCGCCTGACGACTTACGGATCTTTCGTGCTGATCGCTGAAGGCTGGGCCTTAGTTCTCTTTCACGACCTGTATATACTCGTAGCCTTTCAGGTGTTTGAGGAAGGCCTCTTTTTTCTCAGCGGGGACATTGATCCTGTACGTCCCCTTCGGCAGCCTGTACTTCCTGATCTGGAGGTTATATGTCCGGAAGGTCCTGTAAGGAAGCTCCATGGCCTTCGCAAGGATATTCGTGTGTATCTCCCTGTCGGTCTCAAAGGCAACCTCAACAAGCGAAAGAGGTTTGTACAGCTCCTTTTCGTCGACCCTGATGCCGTACCGTTCACGGTTCAGGATGATCTCTTTCATGGCAAGTATCCTGAAGATGTACCTCTCTGTCTCCTCGGGTAGATAGAGGTCAAGGAAATCCCTCGTCCCCTGATGCTCGATCGCCTCTTTCAATCGTGCGGGGCCGGCATTATAGGCAGCCATAGCGATCAGCCAGTCGCCGAACTCCCCGTATAGCCTCTTCAGATGCGTCAGCGCAGACCGCGTGGATTTTTTGATATTATACCTTTCATCGAGATGGTCGTTGATGGAGAGCCCTTCCCTCTTCCCTGTTTCTTTTATGAACTGCCATATGCCCGCAGCGTTTGCCCTCGACAGGGACCTGGGTAGCAGGTAGCTCTCCGTGATCGCGAGATAGATGAGGTCTGAAGGAAGAGCCATCTTCTGTATCTCTTCGTTGATCATGTTCATGTATTGAAGGTACCGTTTTACGATAAGCGTCAACAGCCCTTTGTTTTCGAGAAGCTGGAAGAGCTCCCGCTCGAAGCGGTCGCGCACGTCTTCCCTGTATATGGGGATCTTCTTGTAGCAGAGCATAAGGTTTTCCGGCATCGCGTCGAGGTTGAAGATGTCGACCTCTCGCTGCAGCTTCATAACGTCCTTCTCGAGGTCTCCGATCCTTTTCTCGGGCGAACCAACCCCCCTCTTCTGCGCCACCTGCGCACCCGCCTCCGTATAGACAGCCAAAAGCATCATAATTATCACAAATGCCACTACGCATATGCGCATAAACACAAGCTCATGGTTTTTACGATCTTTTAACGCTGAACGCCGAACGCTGAACGCCGAACTCTTCATGCTCCTTCCTTCACCATCCTGGCGAGAATGGAAGCCCTGTTCGCCATCCGTTCCATGAGATTCTTTATGTCGACCTGCACTGAGCCAAGGTTCTCATATTTCTTTCTGTATATCGCCTCGAGCTCCTTTCGCCAGTGCTCAACGATCTCGATCTCTTTCTTGTCCATTTCGATCTCCAATTTTTTCTTCAGCTCCCTCATGAGCTTCTCATTCATCTCCATAGGCTTCCTCCTTTCGTTTCACGATATAACGGTAGATGAGGATCAGCACAACAACCAGGACAAGGACGGCAGGTATGATAATGGTCTCATATTGTTTAATGTCATCGACAAAGACAACAACAACCTTCCCGAACAGATAGCCGATCATAGAGACTATGATGCTCCACCCCATGGCGTTGACGATATTAAAAAGGACGAATTTGCTCATCTTCATGTTCGTGCAGCCGAGAAGGATGAGGATGACCGCCCTGATGCCCACCAGGAACCGTATGAGGAAGATGATAAAATTGCCGTATTTATGAATGACTTTGTTTGCCAGCGGGACCTTGTTGCGGACAAACTCGTACCGCTCAATAAAATTTTTGCCGAAATATTTCCCAAGGGTAAAAAAGGTAAAATCGCCGACGAAGGTGCCGATAAAGGCATAGAGCATAACCATATAAATATTCATGTAGCCGAGCTTTGCGAAGATGCCGCCGATGAGGACCGTCGTCTCGCCTTCGAGGAACGTGCCTACCGATATGCCGATGTACCCGTATTGCGCTATGTATGTTTCCATGAGCCCTTTTTCGGTAAATCATTGTATATAGATTTTCCCCGAGAGGTCAAATAAAACATTTTCCTTTCAGCTATGCGCTGCGCGCTGCTATGCGTCATCCGCGCGCTTTCTTGCCTCTTTCTTTTCAACGATTTTCATAAGCATGATGCCGACCTCGTAGAGGACGTAGGCGGGAACAGCGAGGAGCATCATGTTGTACACGTCAGGCGTGGGCGTGATCAGCGCCGCGGCGATAGTAATAAAAAGGGCCGCGTATCTTCTTGTCTTTGTGAGCGATCTTGATTTCACCAGGCCCATTTTGCTCAGCACAAGGAGAACGATCGGCACTTCAAAGGTAACGCCGAAGGCAAAGATCATTGCGGCGCAGAAAAGGACAAACCGCTGGACCGAGATCATCGCTTTGATAGCGCCGCCCTCGTATCCGACAAGGAACTTTATCCCCGAAGGGAGAACGACATAATAACAAAATATGCTTCCCCCGTAAAAAAGAACGATAGCGAAGAGGACAAAAAGGTAGCCGTAGGCCGGCTTAATGCCCGTCGCGCCATGGAATTGGCGCCAGGCGAGGTAGATGATCACCGGCAATGCAAAAAACGCACCGGCGTACACGGCTACCTCAACGGTGGTAAGAAAGACCTCCGGAAGGCTCAGGTAATAAACCTTGATCCCGGCTGTCTTGAGGAGAAGCCCGATGAGTTCCTTTGAAAAGAAAAAGCTTCCAATCCCTGACAGGAAGGTCACGATCAAGGCGCTGACAATAAATCTCCTTAATCCGGTTAATAAAGAAAAGATTTTTTCTCTTTCCATGGAAGCTCAGCCCTGGAGGTACCGAGAGAGATGATATATTTGAGCGCATCGTCTGTATTCATGTCGAGGAATATCAGATCCTCTTCTTTCGCCATGATGAGATAGCCTGATGTCGGATTCGGAGTGGTCGGGACAAAGACAGAGCAGAGGCTCCTGTCTTCAAGCTTGATGCGTTTTGTAACAAACCCTAATGCGTACCTGCCCTGAAAGGGGAAATCAATGAGCACGACCTCGCGGAAGGACTTGATCTTTTCCGACGAAAAGGCGTCCGTCATGTCCTTCACGGAACCGTAGATCCCTTTGATAAAGGGTATCTTTTTAAGAAAGGTCTCGCCGTATGTAAGCAGGGTCTTGCCGAAGTAGTTCGACGCCACAACGCCTGTAACATAAACGATAATAATAAACACGATAAAACCCGTTCCAGGTATATAGATCGCATGCCCGATGATCTGCAAAAGTATGTTCCTGATTACAGGCGAAACCATTGCCTCTATGGATGAAATGATGAGGTAGACGATGTAGATCGTAACGATAAGGGGGATAAGGATGAAGAGGCCGGTGATGAATTTTGTCTTAAGGTGTTTGGAAAGGTCCATAATTTCGTAATACTATAATCGAACACGGGCAAAGTCAAATCATTTAGGAGATAGCTGTCAGCTATCAGCGATCAGCGATCAGAATAAATACCCAATCACCAATAACCAAGCTCCAATTAATTACCAATACCCAATATTCAATAACCAAAAAAGACTTGCCGCATTGTTTCCCGTTTGGATATTCGGTCATTGGTTATTGGATATTATTTAGTGATTGATGTTTGGTTATTGATTATTCGATATGCCAAGCTCTTGTCTTGAGCAAACCGCTCATTACTTAAGGGTTTGAAAAAACCTTCTCAGTCCTTCGGAGTTGTCGATGGGGTCGTAGCAGGCATTCCCGACGCAGGGAATGATGGTGCCGCTGTCGACGCCGTAACGGATCGCCGTATAGGGATAGAATGTTCTCAGGGCTTCCATTGCAAGGGGGGACATGGGCTGCGCGGAGATATCGAGCTTCAGCATGTGGAAGAAGGCGTCTATGGCGCAGAAGTAGTATCCGGCGTGGAGCCCTATGATCCGGGCCTGGGAAGCAAAAAGCTTCAGCGAACTCTCGGCAATATGCCGGTATCTGTCATCGCCGGTCATGAGAGAGAGCTTTACGAGAGCCATGATCGCGAGGGCGTTCGCTGACGGACGCGGTATATCCTCCACACCTTTCAGGCGTGTACCGACAACCTCTTCGTCGGTATCAAAAAAACCTCCCTTTTTCTCATCCCGAAAAAGCTCTATGCACCTGTCCATATGTTCTTGGGCCTTTTCCAGATACGCAGCGCCGCCTGTTGCCTCATATGCCGACAGCAGCGCGTCGACAAGATAGACATAGTCATCGAGCAGCGCCTTCACCCCTTCGGAGTGGCATAAGCGGCCGTCTGCAGCATTGATCTCCAGTATTCGCCCGAGGCCCTTCAGCGCACGATCCCTGATCGTTTCATCCTGCAACACCCTGTAGGCCTTGAGGCAGGCGGCGATCATCATGCCGTTCAAGGATGTGTAGAGCGCCTTGTCTATAAAAGGCTTTGTGCGCTTATCCCGTTCTGAAAGGAGCTTTGCCTTGCCCTCGCGGATCATATTTTTCACGGCCTTGCTGTCCGTGCCGACCTTTTCAGACAGTTCCTCGATGCTCATCGTCGCGGAGAGCACCTTCTTTTCCGGGTCGTGGTGGACGGCATTTGCTGCGTGGAGAAAATAGAGAGAGAGGACCTTGTATTCATCTTCGTTGAGCGCCCCTTTGAGCTCCTCGTCGGTCCAGGTAAAATAGCCGCCTTCATCGTCAGGCGTAACGTCTGCGTCCATGCTGGCATAGAAACCGCCGTCAGGATGAGAAAGCTCTTTATTGACAAAACGGAGTATGCCCTCTGCGACCTCCCTGTAGCGGCTGTCGCCAAAGAGAGAATATGCGTCGATGTAGTTCCTTAAAAGCCATGCGTTGTCGTCTGTCATCTTTTCAAAGTGAGGGACGGCCCAGGCCTCATCCGTCGAGTACCTGTGGAAACCCCCGCCAAGCTGGTCGTGGAACCCGCCGTTCGCCATACCATCAAGCGTCTTTTTCAGAAGGCCGCCGAGCCCTTCTTCTCTCGTGAAAAAATACCGGTTCAGCAGGAACTCTACCGCGCCCGACATAGGGAACTTGGGGGCCTTGCCAAAACCTCCGTGGAGCTTGTCTATATGGGAAAGCATGCCCTGCGCCGCGCTGCCTGCCATTTCCGCGCTGATCTCGCCCGGCGCCGCATCCTGCTGATCGAGGAAGGCAACAAATTGATTGCTTTGCTCATTGACCTCGTCCTTCTTCGTCCTGTAAAGCTCGCTTATGGCAAGGAGGATGGTCTTGAATCCAGCCCTGCCATACATATCAACAGGCGGGAAATAGGTCCCCCCGTAAAAAGGCTTTTTGTCGCCTGTGAGAAAGACGCTTAAAGGCCAGCCGCCGGAAAAGCCCATAGCAGCCACGGCCTGCTGGTACCTCCTGTCGATATCCGGCCTTTCATCCCGGTCCAGCTTTATGGCAATAAAGTGTTCATTCAGTATGCCCGCGACCTCATCGTCGTAAAAGGATTCCTTTGCCATCACGTGGCACCAGTGGCACCATATCGCGCCGGAGCTTAAGAAAACCGGCTTGCTTTCTCTCTTTGCCTTTTCGAATGCCTCCTCGGACCAGGGGAACCAGTCTATCTTCTGGTTCGCGGCATGCTGAAGATAGGCGGATCTTTCTTTCACAAGCCTGTTCATTCATTCCTCACTTGAATGCCCCGAGCTGGCATGGGGATATCTTTATCTTCATCTTCTCACACACTGCCGAGACGGTGGCCCTGGATACATTAAACCTTTTCGCAATGTCCCATGCGGCAGAGCATGCAAGCAGGCCGTTCACAAGGGCCGACCTGATGGCCGGCTCAAAATCCGGATCTATTGTATCGGGCAGCGCAGGGATCTTTTTCTCTTTCCCGTGTCCGAAAAGGCCGAGCTGGCACTTTATTATTCGAACCTCGAGCAGGTCGATCGCGGTGCCCACTTCGTCCGGAGCTACATTCAGGGCCGCTGCAATGCTGTGGGCATCGGAGCAGGATATTTTGTTATCCGATATTCTTTCCTTTATTTTTGCGGCGATCGTTTTGTTTAATTTCGCGCCGCGCCTCTTGCCCGCATAATTTCCGGCATCTTCGCGTGTCATTTTTTATCCTCCTTATATCCTTATCGATATGAAGCAAAAAGTTTACCATATTTCACATTTTACCTTTCACATTTCACGGAGTTCATCGCCTTGCGCCTTGCGCCTCGCGGCTTACGGATGTTCGCTACGAGCCGGCATATACGAGCAGTAAGGCTCTTCGCCGAGCATGTCGCCGCGGAGCTCATAGGCGCGCGCCCTGCACCCGCCGCAGATGGCGAGGAATTTGCAGGCGCCGCATTTGCCCTGGTACGACCTGAGGTCCCTGAGCTTCGCGAAGACCGGCGATCCCTCCCAGACCTTCTGTACGCCTTCTTTTCTTACATCCCCGGAATCCATTTCAAGATACCCGCACGGCTGGGCGACCCCTTTGTTGGATATGAACATGAAGCTTTTTCCCGCGAGGCATCCCGCGCTCTTCGGAGCGTCGCCCTTCTCCTTCACGATCCTGTAATAGTGGGGCGCGCAGGTCACCTTCATCTCCAGCTCGTTCTTCTTTTCTGTCGTATAAAGCCATTCAAGGACGTCTTCGTACATCTTTGCGTTCAGCTCTTCGCCCCGCAGCCCTTCCCCCCTGCCCACGGGCACAAGGAGGAATACGTGCCATGCGACAGCGCCTGCTGCCTTGACAAATTCATATATCGCCTCGAGGTCGCCCACGTTCAGGCGGGTAACGGTGGTGTTGATCTGGAAGGGCAGGCCGATCTCCCGCAATACCTTTCCCGCCTTCACCACGGCATCGAAGGAGCCCTGGACGCCCCGGAATGAATCGTGAGAACGGCTGTCCTTTCCGTCAACGCTCATGCTAACCCTTTTAATGCCCAGTTCCTTGAGCCTCAGCGCCTTATCTCTATCGAGGAGCGTCCCGTTGATTGCGATGACAAGCCTCAATCCCTTCTCATTGCCGTACCGGATGATCTCGAAGAGGTCCTCTCGCATAAGCGGCTCTCCGCCCGTGAGGATGACCGTCGGTGTTGAAAAAGAGGCGATGTCGTCGATGATCTTTTTACATTCTTCTGTTGTCAGTTCACCTTGATGGGGGCCGAGGGTCGCCTTTGCCCTGCAGTGGATGCAGTTCAGGTTGCAGTTTCTGGTCAGCTCCCATGCGACCATCCTCAGAGGGAATTCTCTCTCGCCCATCTTCCTATGTCCTTGGCAAAATAGGTGATGACCATATCCGCCCCTGCCCTCCTGATGCTGACCGTGGCCTCGAGGACGGCCTTCTGATAATCGAGATGGCCCTTCGTTGCGGCGGTCTTTATCATTGTATACTCGCCGCTCACGGAATAGGCGGCAAGGGGTATGTTGAACGTCTGCCGCGCCAGGGCAAGGACATCGAGGTAGAAGAGCGCCGGCTTTACCATGATGATATCCGCGCCTTCCTCGATATCGAGGCGGATCTCACGAAGGGCCTCCCTCTGGTTCGGAGGGGCCATCTGATATGCCTTCCTGTCGCCAAACTGCGGCGCTGATTCGGCGGCATCCCTGAAAGGGCCGTACATGGCAGACGCGTACTTTGCCGCGTAGCTCATAATCGGGATCGCCTGGTGACCGTTGCTGTCAAGGATATTGCGGATCGCCTTAACCCTGCCGTCCATCATGTCAGAAGGCGCCACCATATCGGCACCCGCCCCTGCATGCGTCAGCGCGCTTTGCGCGAGGAGCTTCAATGTCTCGTCGTTGTCCACTTCGCCGTCCCTCACGATCCCGCAGTGACCGTGGCTCGTATATTCGCACATGCACACATCGGTAATAACGAGGATGTCGTCGCCGAAGAGCTTCTTGATGCGCTTTGTTGCATTCTGGACGATCCCGTTCTCGTCATAGGCGCCGCTTCCTGTTTCATCTTTCCTTTCAGGGATGCCGAAAAGGAGGATGGCCGGTATGGAAAGGCTCGCCACGTCCTCGATCTCGCGCATAAGCCCTTCAATGGAGAACTGGTATATGTCGGGCATGGACGGGACGGGAACCTTCTCCTCGTGCATCTCCTTTACAAAGAGCGGGTAGATGAGGTGCTGCGGGGAGACGGTTGTCTCCTCGATCATCTTTCTGAATTTCTCGTTCTTTCTCAGCCTTCTTGGTCGGTATTCAGGAAAGTTCATGATTGCTCCTTTGCCTTATGCTGATGGCTGATAGCTGTCAACTGATCTCTTGATCCGTTAAGTAGCACTGTGGGTCTTCTGCCCAGACATCGCCTGTTGCCGCCTCCGCGCGCACCCGGAAATTGCCTCCGCAGATGCTAAGCCACCTGCACCGGGCGCACCTTCCTCCCACGTATCTCTTTTTCTCTTTCAGCTTTGCCATGAGGTCATTTCCGGTGTCCATCCAGATCTCGCCGAAGGGCCTCTCCCTTACATTGCCGAAGCTGTAGTGCCTCCAGAACTGGTCCGCATGCACATTGCCTTCTTCGTCGACGCAGGCGATCCCCACGCCGGATGCATTCCCCTCGTTCATCATGAGGAGCTCGTAGACCTCTTTTGCCCGCACCGGATCTTCCTGCTGAAGCCGCATGTAGACATAAGGGCCGTCGGCATGGTTGTCGACGGTGAGCACCTCGATCGGCTTGCCTTTATCGAAAAATTCCTTTGTCCGGTCCATGATTTCATCCACCACCTTGCGCGCTTCGTTGTGGGCAAGGTCGTCGTCTTTGAGCTTTGACCCCCGGCCCGAATAGACAAGGTGGTAGAAGCATACCCGTTCAATGCCCTCTTCCCCGATGAGGTCGAATATCTTCGGTATCTCCTGATAGTTTCTTTTATTTATGGTGAACCGCAGGCCTACCTTGATGCCTGCCTTCTTCGCGCTCCTCAAGCCTGCGAGGGCCTTTTCGAAGGCGCCCTTTTTGCCCCGGAAGAGATCATTGACAGCGCCGATGCCGTCGAGGCTGATGCCGATATAGGAGAGCGACGACCGGGCAAACCTCTGTGCCTTCTCTTCTGTAATGAGCGTTCCGTTCGTCGAGATCACGGCCCGCAGGCCCTTTTTAACGGCGTGATCGATAAGCTCCGGAAGGTCCTCCCGCAGAAGCGGCTCCCCGCCGGAAAAAAGGATCACCGGCACGCCGAACTGCGCGAGGTCGTCGATCAGCCTCTTTCCCTCTTCGGTTGACAGCTCATTGCCTTTGTAATCCTCGCCCTCTGCAAGCGCGTAGCAGTGGACGCATTTCAGGTTGCACCGCTTCGTCATGTTCCAGACGACAACGGGCTTCTTGTCTTTCGAGAACTGGAGGAGGTGCGAGGGGAGCTTGCCCGATTCCCTTCCGTAGCGGAGCGGGTCCGATGCCTCGACGGCCCCGCAGTAGAGCTTCGAAATGCCGATCATTCTGTAATTGTGTGCATAAAACGGAAAAAAGTCAACGTCCTAATGAGTTGCGCTTATCCCATCTTTTCAGCGATGCCAGAGCTTCGGCCACTTCATTACCTTTAGCTTCGATGATGTCGAGGAGTTCTTCGGGCGTTCGTGTGTCTTCATTATTTTTTGCATTGGGGTTTACTGCCTTAAGATCGTAGTTTTTTGCCTCAATCTCTTCACGTGTTACTGTCCAGCTTCGTTCGCTGCCCTCTCTCTTCGGCAAAAGTCGGAAAAAGTCTTCAAATTTGTCAATCGTCAGCGGCGATTTTTTGCCTACCTTGATATCAGAAAGATCATAATACCATATCTTCTCTGTCGGTCCACCTCTCATGAAAAAAAGCAGGTTCGTCTTGACCCCTGCGCCTGCTGCGGTAAAGACGCCGCCGGGAAGGCTGACGATACACCAGAGGTCGCAGTCATTGAGGAGTTTCCGCTTCGTCTGGACAAAGGCGGTTTCGTTCGTGCGGAACAATACTCCTTCGTCAAGGACTATACCGCATCTGCCGCCGGGCTTGAGGCTGTCGATAACATGCTGGAGGAAGAGTACCTGCGTTGCGCCTGTCTTATAAGGGAACCTTGTCTGAGCGTCTTTCCCCTCTTTCCCGCCAAATGGAGGGTTCATAAGGACCACGTCATAGAGTGTCGGCGCGTCAGCGAAGAGGCCTCCATATGTCTCTGCGCCTGTGAGTGTATTCCCGTGCCAGATATGAGGTTCGTCAATTCCATGCAGGACAAGATTTGCAAGGGAAATTGGGTATATGACATTGTCCTTCTCGCGTCCATAGAAGGTCCTCTGCTTTAATGTCTCGAGTTGGTCAGGCGAGGCTATGTTCGCGTTGTTGATCCCCGTCATATGCTCAAAAGACTGGGCGAGGAATCCTCCTGTGCCGCAACCGGGGTCATAGATCGTCTCACCGATCCCCGGATCAATGACACGCACCATGGCACGGATGATCTCGCGGGGCGTGAAAAACTGGCCGCCATCGTTGCCTTTCTCCCCCATCTTAAGAAGAAGTCCTTCGTATACCTGGGAAAGGGTAAAGACATGAGTATTGTCAACGGCCTCAACGGTAATGTCATTCACCTTATCGAGGATATCCAGAAGGTTTCTTTCAGTATCAATGCGGGTGCGCTCAACGCCTGAGAATATCTCGCTCAGCACCTTTTGTCGCGGCGTGGCATTGGGTTTATCTTTTAATCTTTTAAGGTGGGGGATCAGATCGCTATTAACGAAATTGAAGAAGTCTCCGAGGGCACCGGTGGAAAGCGCTGTGCGTTTCGCTCCGTCAGGCGCTGCCCAGTCCTGCCAGCGATAGGGCTCTTCAAGAGACGGCACGTAGTGTATGCTTACTGCTTCAGCCTCTTCTGCCTCGCGCATCTCCCGCTCATCGAGGATGCGAAGGAACAGTATCCATGTCAGTTCCGGCACATACTGCAACGCCCCAGCACAATTCGACCGCCTCATGATATCGCAGATATTTTTTACAACAGTATTTACGGATTGCTGCGAGTTGAGACGTCTGTTGTTTCCGTTGTTATTTTTAAGACCCTTTGCCATAATTACAATTCTCCGTTAAATGCCTGTCTTAAAAGTGCAGCAGGGAGTTTATTGATTGTTTCGAGTTGAGATTCAAGGGATTTACGTAATCTTTCTGCAAGTGAAAGTTGGTTCCAAAATTCAAATACAATTTTTTTTTGAATTGTTATGGGCGGCACCGGAAGCTGAATAGAACCTAATATTGTAGCATTTACATTAGGTTGTGCACCACCTTTTGCATTTAGGCGAATTTGTTGCCAATAATTACTGCTTTGGAAAAAGCTGTAAAGAAACTGACCGGAAACCTCTGTTTTTGGTCTCATCCTAATAAGATATGAAGCAAAGACTGCCCTAGGCGGGTTTTCAATCAAAAAGCTTTTTCCAACTGTGCCCCCTGTTCTGGCAAACACTATATCTCCGTCATCTAATGTCGCTTTTTTCTCTGTACATTCATCTATCTTGCAACCGGGGACTTGTTCCCAATTTACTTTTCCATCTTGAATATCTGTAATCCTCAAAAAACGTGGTTCCGTTAAAGAAAAATCAGCACTGCAAGTATAGCCGTAATCGATACGTTCACACAATTCTTTTATACTCTTTGACGGCCATTTTTGGGCTTCAGGACTGTTGAAAACGGCACGAAGATATGCAGCAGGGAGCGTCTTTGCGGCTTCCAACTGGACTTCCGTCGCTTTTCTTGCCTTTTCTATTGCATGCATCTGCTCATTTAAAATTTCCGCAACCCGCTTCTGTTCTGAGATGGGTGGGAGGGGGATTTCAAGTGACAATAACTTGTCATTTTTGACAGCGCTTTGTCCAATCCATCTGTTACATAACTTTTCAAAAACTTTATTTTCCCATTGAAGAATTAACCACGAGGAAAGATAATTGGGTTCAAGCCAATTCTTTTTTGTTCTAATCCTTGTAAAGTGATTACTATAAACAACGGGTTCTCGATATTCCTTAAAAATAGCACTTTTACCTACAAGTTCCGTGCTATTCGTATTATTGAAAAGGACATCGCCTCTCAATAGTTGGTATTTAGAAATTTTATCCTGATCTGCCGGTACTCTCAGTAACTCATCCCAGACAAAATTACCAAAGGTGTCGACATTATTCATTCTGATTTGGATTATCCCTTCTGGATCACGTTCTCCGCAAGCAAAACCAGATTGAGCTTCAGTTATTGCCTCCCCCAGTCTCACCCACCTCCATCCATCCGGCAGAACCTTTGTCTTCTCTGTTTTTCTATCAGGATATTGGCCTGTCATTTTTGCTTGACTTACCCTTTTTATGTGCTACAATAATTACGAAATAACCATAAATCTGAAAGGTCCCGCCCTGATGACAAGAGCCCATGGGGCTCTCCTGAAAAGGTAGTCAGGGCGGTCAAGTTTTTAGTAGTAATACCTCTCACCGACCTTGAAGATCTCAAACTCGCTTTTAATACATGACCTGATCAGATCATAACTTCTTATATCGTCTCGTTCCCATTTCCTGAATATTGCCCAGTTGCAATAATCTGCTATCTGTAAACCTGCGCAAGACTTTGATGCATGGTGCAGGACTACATACTTCATATCATCAGGCAATATCTTTGAGAGGGTTGTTTTGACCGCTTTCTCAACAGCTTCACGTTTTTTATGAACAGGTATACTGTCTGTAATCACAACAATACCCGCGTAATCCTTTATGTTTCTACGCTCAAGAACATACCTCAAAAGATGACCCACCATACTTGGATAGAATTTCTCAACATCATGAAGCGCTGGACCGGTCTTCCGTTTTTCTACAATCAAAGAGTCGATGCGAACTCTTTTTAAATGATCACAAACAATAGAAAAAAAACGATCCCTGACGGCCTGTCTATCCTCGGATGCATGAAAATATTCAATATCGAGCCCGAACTCAACCAAATTATATTTCAGTGATGCGATGGGGTTTTCCCATGAAAATGGCCTGACTTTTGTAACAGTGGTAAATGTAAAGTATTTCGTTCCTGTTTGTGAGAAGTTAAAATCACCTGCTTCATCAAGAAATACATAAAGATGGTTCGATGGGGATTGAGGGGTCACGCTCTGAATATCCTCTCTTTTGTCTCATGGAGAATTTCGGCTGGCTTGCCGAGGGTCTTGAGGGCATCCAGGCCGCCCGCCCTCACCACTTCCGGTATTTTAAAGATCTGGGGGTTTTCGAGGCTGTCGGTCCCCGCCTTGACAAACTGTGAAGCAATGGCCTTCAGGGTATCGCCCGTTGCGAAAGGAAGACTTGTCAGCCATGGACCGTTCTTGTATGTGAAGGCGTCTGCCCTGTCCTTACGTGTACGGGGATTCGAGCCGTATCCCAGTTCCGCAAGCACATCATACAGGTCGTATTCTTCCATATCTTCCAGTTTTTGCACAAGAAAGGGCGATCTTCCTGCATCCGGCATTTGTCCAAGTAGTTCTTTTCTCGCCTGCGGTTTTATCCAGCGGGAACGAAAATCCTCGAGCGTAGGCGCCTCTCCGACTAATCGGGCTGCCAGACGCTCCTTGTATTCTTCCACAGTCACAGGAACCGCCTTTCCATCGATCTGTGTTACGATGAAGCGTCCTGCCTCTGAAACCCTGACATCAAATCCCTCAACAATAATGGTAGGCTCCGGGGGCTCGGGGGGTTCCGGTCCGGGACCTTTTTTCTTAGCAACGGGTCTCCACTTTGTCTTGAAGTCTTCCCCGAAGAGGCGGGTCGCGTCAGTATAATCGTAAATCCTGAACATGAGCTTTCCTGTCGCGGGATTCAGCCTCGTTCCCCTTCCGATCATCTGATAAAAGGCAATGGGGGAACGGACATATTTGAAAAATACAATATTCTCGACCACCGGGACATCGACACCAGTTGTGAGAAGTTCAACGGTTGTGGCAATGAAGTGTGAGCGTGATGCGCCCCGGAGATCAGAAAGATATTTTGCTCCCCCGACGCTGGCGGTACACTTGAACGCATAGCTTCCAAGACGCTGCTGATTGTTCTGCCTGCACCATTCTGCATAGAGGTTGTTCATTGCCGTCGCTATTCTGTCTGCATGTCGGTCACGGGCACAAAAGATAATGGTTTTTTGTTCAGGACCGCCGGAGGAAAGCAAATGGCCGAAAAGATCTTCCGTCATCGCCTTTACCCTGTCCGGCATAAGCAGTCTGTCATCCAGTTCAGCGGCTTCGTAGTGCGCCTTTGCGTCTGTAGCCGTCAATTCCTCCCCAGTGTCTGCGTCTTTTACAAGTTTTCCCTTAAGGTCCTCCTGTTTAACGCCTGAAACACGCTCATTCATCTGTTTGTTGTCATGGAAAAGATCGAATTGGTAAATCTCGCAGGCGGCAAGATAGCCGTCCTCTATCCCCTGGCTCATATCATACTCATAGACAGGTTCGCCAAAGTGACGAATATTGTCTGCCGATATCTGAGCATCAGTGAGGGCCTCTTTTGTCTTCTCAGTGATTTCAAGCTGGCGTGGAGTAGCAGTCAATCCAACCTGGACAGCATCAGGATTGCGCGTCAACACCTGAGACCATTTCCCCCACGCCGAGCGGTGACACTCGTCTATCACGATGTGGCTGAAATAGTTTTCGGGATAGAATGTGGTGAGAAAATTTGCCGTCCCATCTTCGGTGTCTACATCAAGGGTTTGATACGTAGCTATGTGGATACGGGCATTTCTGGCGTGGTTCGAACCGTCAGATTCTTTATACACTTCTGCCGCCTCTGAACCGAAGACATTTTGAAATGCACCAAGCGCCTGGCTTCGCAATTCATCCCTGTCGCAGATAAAGAGTGCGCGGCGTAGTTGCCCTGCATCGGCAATCCGTTTCAGGAGATGGACGGCGATAAAGGTCTTGCCTGCTCCTGTGGCCAGAGAAAGGAGGGCGTGTTTCGGCTTACCGGTTCTTTCACAACGGGCAATCTTTTCAAGGACTGCACGGATCGCCGCATCCTGGAAGTATCGTCGGGTCGCCTCGCCGCCTGTGTAACGGATAAGCAATGGTTTGGCGGCATGATCGGCAAGATTGAATCCCATGGCTTGCTCATAACGTGCACGGAGGGTTTCAGGAGTCGGAAATTCGCTGATAGGTTTCGGGGCGCTTGTTAACCCGGTAATGTTATCGTATTCAACAAAGAGATGGCCGTTACTGGAAAAAACAAAGGGCACATTGAGACGCTTACAGGAACCGTATAGTTTTGCCTGTTCGAGTCCATGATCGGGCGGGAGGTGTTCCGCTTTTGCTTCGATGAGCGCTACTGCAACCGGTTGTGTATCAATGTTTATTTTAATCCGGAGGACATAATCGACACGTCCTTTCGCACGCTTTCGTGGTTTACCGTTGACGATTTCAACGGCACCCGCTGTCTCCTCGCGACGTATGAGATCTTCCGTCCATCCACAAACATGAATGGCGGGGTCAATTAGTTTCGCACGTGCATCTGACTCGTTCAGACTCATTTTATGGGAAATATATTCCTTTTCCGGAATAGCGTATCATTGTCAAAATGTAAATGATTTTCGTTAGTTCAATCCTATCAAACGACCTTATGCTTGTCAAGGTAATGTACGGGCGATTATGTATTTTACTCAGCACAGTGTCGGGCTTTCCTTTAGCAAACCGTCGTGAGGCAAGGAAGCTCGGTCTTTTGCGAAGCAAAAGTTCCGAAGCCGAACGCGAGCGAATGGAGCCGCAGGAGCGGAATGAGCGTGTTTGCGGGGATAGCCCGACACTGTGCTCATTCTGAGTGGAAAGCCCGGGTTAGAAACGGATCTGTTGTTTGGCGGGAATGTCTCACACGCCGCTTAATCCCTGGGCTTTTCTTTCACAAGCAACGAGCTGATGACATATGCTATGGTTGTAGCGAAAAGGAGCAGAAAGGCCGTCTTATATCCCTGGGGGAGGTATTTTCCGTCAACCTTGCCGCCCATATCCATGAAGTACCCGATCAGGGGCTGGTAGATGATCCCTCCCAGGAACCCGAAGATGTTTACGCAGCTCACCGAGGTGCCCGCCATTTCAAGAGGGAAGAGCTCTTTTGTGGCAGTAAAGCAGATGACGGACGACGCGCCGATAAAAACCCCTATCAAAAGAAAAAAGGCATAGAGGACCGGGACCGGCAGCGACTGATAGAAGAAATAGAAGAAAGCCCATTCCACTACGGTTATGAGGGCGCTCCCGAAAAGGACCTTCTTTCTGCTTCCCAGAATATTATCGGAAAGGTACCCCAGCAAGGGGCTTCCCACCACCATCGCGATTGCGACCATTGAAAGGATATTTCCGATGGCGGGCGTTGAGAGGCCATAAATGTCACGCAGGTAGGGCCCTGCCCACAGGCCGGTAAAGCTGAAGAGGATGGAGCCGTTGCAGAAACAATAGAGAGCGAGCGGCCAGAAGCGCGGGGTTGAGAAGACCATTCTTATCCCTGCCAGAAGGCTCATCTTTTTTGGGGCAGCGCCGGGCTCTGCATGGGCATTGATCTCGGGAAATCCCTTCTTTTTTGGCGAATCGACCAACAGGAGCCACGTAAGGATAGAGAATACTAGCGTGATGCCGCCAATGGCAATGAAGCCGGCCCGCCAGCCGAAATTCTTCGCTGCCAGCGCAAGAGGCGTTGAGGCCGACAGCCAGCCGATGCCTCCCACAGCCATGAGTGCCCCGGAGATCTTTGCATATTCCCTGGGCCTGAACCACACGGCAAGGGTCTTCATGGCAGGCACAAATATCCCCGAGAGGCCCAGCCCTACAACGATGCGCGACAAAGTGGCTATCCCGAAATTCGGAGAAAGCCCGAACATGAGGGCGCCTGCCGCGCCGAGGAGCGAAAAAAACGTGACCGTCTTCCGTGGACCCCAGGAATCAGCCAGAAGCCCCACCGGCACCTGCATGAGCGCATAAGGGTAAAAATAGCCCGAGGCGAGCACGCCAAGGGAGGTGGCGCTGATCGAGAACGTCTCTGCAAGGTCCTGGGCGACTATGGCTGGGCAAACCCTGTGGAAATAGACAAAAAGGTACTGCAGCGCCAGGATCGTGAAGATCACCCAGCGATAGCGCATTGCCGCCTTTATTGTCCGCTCCATTTGTCCCCCTTTTTCTATGATAGCCCAACAACAATGTTCCGCAGTATAACAAAAGCGCCTGCAAGCGTCAATCATGGAGGCCAGGCGGCGGGAAACCCCGGATGCTCGTCACTCGATACTGGATTCTCGTTACTGGATACTTGATACTGGCCTGATACATTGCAAGAAGCGAGAGACGAGGTGCGAGGAACAGGTTTTGTCTGTGTACTGACTGCTGTGTGCTGACCGCTGATGGCTATTCACTATCGACTGCCTTTATAGGGTTTATATTCAGAGCGATTTGTTGTATAACATGGCGGCGCCGTACAGCTAGAAAAAAAGACCCCATAAGGACAGGTTAACAGCATGAAGATTTATAAACTGCACACTACCGGCGGGAAAAAGGAAGATGTCCCGGCCTCGCCGGACAGCATGCCTTTCGGGAAATACAAGGGGCAGCGCATCGACACGCTGCCCGACAGCTACCTTATTATGCTCGCGGACGACTTCAAGAGCGACAGGCCGGGCGTTCCCATCAGCCAGAGGTTCACCTTCAAGGTGCCCCTCGACATTATCGCAAAGGCAAGGAAGGTCCTCGAGAAACGGGGGTATCGCAAAAAGGGCACGCGGTGGGAGAGGGGATGACGTTGAATGCAATCCGGCACGAAGGCTGTTGCAAAGCGCGCAACTATGTGGTATTGTAAGCACATTCGGGGCGTGGCGCAGCATGGTTTAGCGCGCTTGCCTTGGGAGCAAGAGGTCGCTGGTTCAAATCCAGTCGCCCCGATTTAAGATCACCCTTTTCTCTCTTTACGCCATGAATTACTTCATGCCAAATTTTTTTTCTGGACGAGCATTCGCGCCTGGCGCATGATATGAGCATAGAGCGATTAAAAAAGGAGCACCCAAAGAAGTTCGCCTCCGAGAAGGCGATATTCAGCAACATCCATCCCGGCGACAGGATTTTCATCGGCACCGCCTGCGGAGAACCCCAGTATCTCGTGCAGGCCCTCATAAAATATGTTGAGGCCAACCCCAAGGCCTTCTTCGACGCTGAGGTGCTTCATATCTGGACCCTCGGCGTTGCGCCCTATACGAATGAAAAATTCGAACGCAACTTCCGCCACAATTCATTCTTTATCGGCGACAATACCAGGGATGCGGTCAACAGGGGCTTTGCCGATTATACACCCATATTCCTCTCTCAGGTCCCTCACCTTCTCCGCCGCAAGATCATCCCCATCGATGTGGCCCTCGTCCAGACTTCGCCGCCTGACGAGCACGGCTATGTCAGCCTCGGCATAAGCGTCGACATCGTGAAGGCTGCCGTCGAGAACGCGTCGCTTGTCATCGCCCAGATGAACCGCGCCATGCCCCGCGTCCACGGCGACACCTTTATCCACATCAACGATATTGACTATATCGTTTCCTGCGATGAGCCGCTGCTTGAATATGAGGCGAGCATACCCGGCGATATCGCCGGGCGCATCGGCAGACACGTTGCCCGGATAGTTGAGGACGGCGATACGATCCAGGTCGGATACGGGAGCATTCCCAACGCCATACTCGCGGCGCTTGGGCATAAAAAGAACCTTGGCGTCCATACCGAGCTTTTCACGGAAGGCATAGCGGAGCTTATGAAACAAGGGGTTATCACCAACACGGAGAAATCCGCTGATCGCGGCAAGGCCGTGGCGGCATTCTGTATGGGGAAAGGGGAGACGTACGCCTATATTCACGATAATCCCGGCATCGAGTTCAGGGCCATAGACTACACGAACAACCCTGCAACCATCGCAGGCATCAGGAACATCACGGCTATCAACAGCGCCCTCGAGATCGACCTCACGGGACAGGCGACGGCTGAATCCATCGGCAGGACATTCTACAGCGGCATCGGCGGTCAGGCCGATTTCATGAGGGGCGCAGCCCTCGCGCCGAACGGGAAGACCATTCTCGTCCTCCAATCGACAGCGCAGGACGGCGCGGTATCAAGGATCGTCCCGTTCCTGAAGGAGGGCGCAGGCGTCACCCTTACGCGGGGAGACATCCACTATGTCGTTACGGAATACGGCATCGCCTATCTCCACGGAAAAAACATACGGGAGCGCGCCATGGCGCTCATCTCCATCGCCCATCCCAGGTTCCAGCCTGTGCTGATAGAAGAGGCAAGGAAGCTTGCGCTCATTTACAAAGACCAGGCCTATATTGCAGGGAAAGGCGGCGAGTACCCTGAGGAGCTCGAGGCGTACAGGACCACCGGGTCGGGCATCAGGGTCTTTCTCAGGCCGGTGCGCATAAGCGATGAGCCGCTCCTGAAGGACTTCTTTTATTCACTTTCGGAAACAACGATCTACAAGAGGTTCATGTCCGCGCTGACGAACATGCCTCATGAAAAGCTCCAGGATTTCTTTGTCGTCATCGACTATACAAAGCAGATGGTAATCCTTGCAGTATTTGAAGATAAAGGGCGGGAGGTCATCGCAGGCGTCGGCCAGTTCAAGGGCAATGAGGGAAGCCATACCGCGGAGGTTGCGCTCATGGTAAAGGATGATTACCAGAACCAGGGTATCGGGACAGAGCTTCTCACCCACCTTACCTTCATAGCTAAAAGGCAGGGGCTTCTCGGATTTTCTGCAGAGGTGCTTAAGGAGAACAGGGCAATGCTCCACCTCTTTGAGAAGCTTGGCTTCCATATGGAAAAAGAGACGCTGCCGGAGGCCTATACCCTGCGATTAGGATTTCGAACCTCGTAAGGGCACTTCTATTTATGAATATCCAGATATTCGGTACATTAAAATGCCAGGGCACGAAGAAGGCGATAAGGTATTTCAAGGAGCGAAGGATACAGTTCCAGTTCATCAACTTGGCAGAAAAGGGGATGAGCAGGGGCGAGCTGCATAAGGTAGCGGCTGTTACAGGTATGGACAACCTGATCGACAGGGAAGGCAAGGAATATACCAGGCGGGACCTCAGGTATCTCATTCACAATACCGAGGAAGAACTTTGCAACGATCCTTTGCTTTTCAAGACCCCGATCGTGAGGAACGGCCACAAGGTCACGGTCGGCTATATGCCCGGCGTATGGAAAGAGTGGGCCGAGAACGAAAAAACTATTAAATAAATGTTGCAATCTTTCCCTTTTTATGTGACAATAGCTATGGAGTTTAGGAACATTTGTTAGTAGTGACCGCAGAAATCTTCATTTTTGTCGTATCTTCATAACACAGTTCCGTATTAATCCACATTCTAAAAAGGAGGTAAGTCGATATGGCTAAAGGAACTGTGAAATGGTTCAACGAGTCAAAAGGTTTTGGTTTCCTTACTCAAGATGACGGCACAGATGTGTTTGTTCATTATTCAGCCATTCAGAGCAGCGGTTTCAAATCCCTGTCTGAAGGCGAGCAAGTAACCTTTGACGTTGTCAACGGCCCGAAAGGACCCGCGGCAGCAAACGTAACAAAAGGCTAAGCCTACCAAGGCAGGTCCGGGCATCCGGACCTGCCTTCTATTTTTGGGGCTCACGTCGCCCCCTCCAGCAGCAAAGCTGCCGGAGCCTTCCCCTCTCGCCCAAGAATGGGCTACAGAATATCTGGGCTTGCGTCGCCCCCTCCACAAGCAAAGCTGCCGGAGCCTTCCCCTCTCGCCCAAGAATGGGCTACAGAATATCTGGGCTTGCGTCGCCCCCTCTTTAAACCAGCGAACAGCTTTCAGCTTACAGCGGTCAGCTAAAACAAAGAAGGCCTTAAGCTGATGGCTGACGGCTGATAGCTCTGGTTTTATTGCTATTCACTGCTTGATCGTCCGCAGTTCCTCGATGGCGCTGAGCAGCCCTTCCTTTGTCTCTGTCCTGAAGGCCCTGTCGCGGAGCGGCTTCATGCCGGGGAGACCACGCGTGTACCAGATGAAGAACTTATGGAAGATCCCTACCCCTCTTTTTTCGCCATAGTGCCGGAACAGCAGGTCAAGATGGGCTTTCATAACGGTTACGCGCTCGTTGATATCAGGCCTCGCGCATTTCGTGCCGTCCCGTAAGAATTGAATTGCCTCCCTGAAGATCCATGGGTTCCCGAGGGCGCCTCTCGCCACTGCCACGCCGTCGCAGCCGGTCTCGTCGAACATCTTTCCGATGAGCGGCATTGAGATATTGTCGCCGCTCGCGATGACGGGCATCTTCACTGCATCTTTTACTTCCCTGATGACACGGTAATCAACGGTTCCGCTGTACCCCTGCATCCTTGTCCTCCCATGGATAAAGAGCGCGCTGATGCCTGCGTCCTCAGCGTAGCGGGCGATATCCGGGGCGTTTATCGAATCCTGGTCCCACCCTGCCCTGACCTTCACCGTCACGGGTACTGTCGAATGTTCAACGATCACCCTGAGGAGCTCTCCCAGGGCGCGCGGGTCTTTGAGGAGCGCCGCCCCTTTTCCCTTCCTTGTTATCTTCGGCGTGGGACAGGCGGCGTTGAGATCGATAAGGTCAAATTCGTGCCCTTCGAGAGAGCGAAGGGCCTTCACGATATGTTCTGCGTTGTTGCCCAGGAGCTGTATCCCGAGGGGGCGGTCATCGGGATCTGACGAAAGCATGTGGCGGGTCCTCTTGTCCATCTGGTACAAGCCGCTCACATCTACCATCTCAGTAAAGGCAAGCGGAGCGCCGAAGGAACGGGTGATAAGACGGAACGGCAGATCGCTCACCCCTGCCATGGGGGCAAGCATACAGGGAAAAGGCAGGGTGATGTTGCCGATCGCGAGCACGGATCCATTCTACCCCCCGCCCGTGGCGGTGTCAAATATATGAGGGTCGCTCCGGCGATCAGCAGGCAGCCGGCGCAGTACTTTAATGAGCAACCCAGCAGCACGCAGCGGGGGATCAAAGGATAGAAGCGGAATGATCAAGCCCCCTCACCCTGCCCTCTCCCGCGGGGGGAGAGGGGACAGCGTCACCCCGCAGCACGCAGCGGGGGATCATCCGGATCGAGAAGAATGAAAATCCGGCGTTATACGTGATTGCGGAGCATCAGCTCCAGCGGATGCGGGTTCAGGTAGTGCTGTCTTTTCAGGTACGGCTCACCGTATTTCCGGACGTAGTGGTTGAGGATGGTTACGGGAACAACGAGGGGGATGAGCCCTTTCCGGTAGTTCTCGATAATCCCCAGCAATTCCTGCTTCTCATCGCCGGTGAGATCTTTTTTGAAGTATCCCATGATGTGATGGAGCACATTTGTGTTCTTTCTTGACGTAGCGACGAGGCGCAGCCCTTCCATCATGGCTTCTATGTAAGCGCCCGGCCTGCTCCCGCTCTTCCCCGGGTTCGCCACTATCTTTCCGAGGATAGAGACATGCTGTGGGCTGTGCGCCATGACCAGGAGCTTGTGATCTGTATGGAAATTGACAAGGTCCCCCGGTGACCCTCCTTTCTTGAGGAATTCCTGCCACCTTTTAAAGACAAAGACCCTCTCAATGAAGTTCTCCCTCAGCTTCGGATCGTTCAGGCGTCCATCATCCTCTGCAGGTAGCAGCGGAAATCTTTTCATGAAGGCCTTCGCGAATATCCCGGCCCCTCTGCGGCCCGGCATGCCGCTTTCACTGTAGACCTTGACGCCCTGCATGCCGGAGCTGGGCGACCTGCTTTTAAAGATAAACCCTGACAGTCCTTCCTTCGCAAGGTCATCAAGCTTCCTCTGCGCCCACCCTTTCATGCGGCCTGTGTGGTCGATGCCTGTCCTGATGGTAAGGAGCTTCGGGTCTTCGGGGTCGCCGACAAGCCGCATCGCCTCCCTCGGGACCGGGAGGCCGCAGCCCACCTCCGGGCAGACCGGGACCCAGTCAAAATAACGGCCGAGGGTGTCAGTGATGTAGCGGTCGTGCTTGTGGCCGCCGTCGTACCTTACCTTTTCTCCGAGAAGGCACATGCTGATGCCGATTGTTATCTTCTCCATGGCGCTCATCCCCCTTTACCGGAAATCGATGAGGATCTTCAGGCTGCCTTTCTGCCCCGCCGCTTTGAACGCCTCAAGGGCATCGCCCACCGGAAATATCCCGCTGATAAGCGGCATGACATTGATGGCCCTGTCAGACAGGGCGCGCAGCGCAGGCTCAAATGGCCCGCACCGTGATCCGATAAGCGTGACCTCGTCAATGACGACCTTATTGAGGTCAACCTCTCTCGTTGAGGCCACGGTGCTCTTCAAGACGACCGTGCCCCTGGGCCTCACGCATTCGAGCGCCTTCTGGAGGCCAACCGGTGTCCCTGTTGCCTCAACGACGACATCTTGTCTTTTATCCACAGGAAGGTCTCTGGCAAGACAGGTGCCGATCCCGGCCTCCCGCGCGATGGCGAGCTTGTGCTCGTGGTTGCCTGCCAGCATCGTCTCCGCCCCTGTGAGCGCGAGGACGAAGGCGCAAAGGAGGCCGAGCTTCCCGTCGCCAAGGACGATGATCCTGTCGGTTGGCTTTATATTTACCTGCTCCACGATCTCGAAGGCGGCAGCCAGCGGTTCGGCAAATACCGCTTCTTCATCGGAAACATTGCCGGGCACTTCATGGAGGTTTTCTGCGGGCAGCGTCAGGTACTCTGCAAAGGCCCCGTCCCTGCCGGAGATCCCGAGGGTCGTCCTCTGAGGACAATGCCTCGAAAGACCGCCTGTGCAGTAGTCACACACGCCGCATACGCAGTTGATCTCGCCGACGACCCTTTTGCCGGCCAACGATTTATTGCGTTCATTAACCTTTTCGACGGTGCCGACAAATTCGTGGCCCGGGATGCCTTTAAAGCCCATGTAGCCCTTAACGATCTCGAGGTCCGTGTTGCAGATCCCGGCTATCCTTACCCTGATGAGGGCATCGCCCGCCTTGTCGGGTTCCGGCAGCGGGCGGTCTTCTCTGTAATGAAGCCTGCCGTCAAAAACGATCGCCTTCATCTTCCTGTCCCGCCCTTTTTTGAATGTTTCTCAATAAACCAGTCTATCAGCGACCTTGCAATGCTGATCCTTCCCGGGATGTCCGGCAAACTGCCGGCATCAAACCACTGTGCGTCGACTATCTCCTCGCCGTCAATATTTATCTCACCGCCGGCATAACGGGCCGTAAAGCCGATCATAAGCGAGTCGGGAAAAGGCCACGGCTGGCTTCCAAAATAGCGGATGTCCTCTACGTCGATGCCCGTCTCTTCCTTTACCTCGCGCCTGACAACCTCCTCAAGGGTCTCCCCGGGTTCAACAAAACCTGCGATGACGCTGTAAAGATCTTCCTTGAACCTGCTGGCCCTGCCGAGGAGGACCTTGTCCCCTCTCTCGACGAGGACGATCACTGCCGGGGAGATCCGGGGGAAGCTGATGAAGCCGCAGGCTGGGCATTCCTTTCCGGGCATGTCGGACCCGCTCTCGATCTTTGCCCCGCATTGGCTGCAGAACTGGGAGGTCCTGTCCCAATTTATTATGCCCAGCGCCTTCATTGCCATGGCGAACATGTTTTCGTCGAGGACCCCGAAGAGGCCCCTTAAGCCGTTGAAGGCCATGTTCTGAGGCGCTTCAGCGGCTTCCGGCAGTTCCGCTGCGTAGCACCGCGCATCGTTGACCCCCCCGATCAGCAGCGCCCTCAACGGGCTGATCTGCAATTCTCCTGTATTGTGCAGAAAAGGGATGGACGTTTTGCCGTGATCGTCATATGTCAGCAATCGGTGTCCCTTAAAGATGAACCACCATCCCGGTTTATCCATAGACAAAATAATCGCCTATTCAGAAGGAAAAAGTCAATCCGGATGATTCCCTGCAGCATGCTGCGGGGCAACACTGTCCCCTGCGAACCCTTTCCTTGAAAGAGGGCGTTGCTTGTGGTATGAAATTAGCACAATCCGGCCGGGCCCATCGGCATCAAGGACAGCCGGGCAACGATCCAAGGAGCTCCGAGATATGACGCAAGAAGACAGCTCTCACCCGACCGACTTTATCCGCGAGATCATCGATGACGACTTAAAGACAGGCAAGCACGGCGACCGTGTCGCCACGCGCTTTCCACCCGAGCCGAACGGCTACCTCCACATTGGACATGCCAAATCGGTCTGCCTCAATTTCGGCATTGCGGCGCAATATAAAGGCACCTGCAACCTCCGGCTCGACGACACTGATCCCAGCGGCGAATCGCTCGAATATGTGGGATCCATTATAAACGACGTACATTGGCTTGGGTTTGACTGGGAGGATCGCCTTTATTATGCCTCGGACTATTTTGAGCAGCTCTATCAGTTTGCCCTCCAGCTCATTAAGGACGGCAAGGCGTACGTCTGCAGCTTAAGCGCGGATGAGATCCGCGACTACCGCGGGACGCTCACCGAGCCCGGCAGGGAGAGCCCCTACCGGAACAGGCCTGTCGAAGAGAACGTCGACCTGTTCACCCGCATGCGGGCAGGCGAGTTCGAGGATGGGGCGCACGTCCTTCGGGCCAAGATCGATATGGGCTCGCCGAACGTCGTTATGCGGGACCCCGTGATCTACAGGATCAAACGGGCCCCCCACTACAGGACGGGCGATAAGTGGGTTGTCTATCCGATGTATGATTTTGCCCACTGCCTTTCCGATTCCGTCGAAAAGATCACCCATTCCATCTGCACGCTCGAGTTTGAGAATAACCGCCCGCTATACGATTGGATCGTGAACCAGCTGATCGCCGGCGACCGCCCTCAGCAGATAGAATTTGCCCGCCTCAACTTAAGCTACACTATCCTCAGCAAGAGGAGGCTCATCGAGCTGGTTGAGCAGGGGCATGTTGCAGGATGGGATGACCCGCGCATGCCGACGGTTGCCGGTTTGCGGAGGCGCGGCTATACGCCGGAGGCGATCAGGAACTTTTGCGCGAAGATCGGCGTTGCCAAGAACGAAAATCTTGTCGATATCTCGCTGCTCGAGCATTGCGTCCGGGACGACCTGAACGAACGGGCGCCGCGCGCGATGGCTGTTTTGAGGCCTCTCCGCGTTATCATCGACAATTACCCCGAAGGGCAGGTGGAAGAATTTGAGTGTGCAAATCATCCGCAGAACCCCGCCATGGGAACGCGAAAGATCCCCTTTTCAAGGACGCTCTATATCGAACGGGACGATTTTGATGAAAATCCTCCGAAAAAATATAAACGGCTTGCCCCGGGCAGGGAGGTCAGGTTCCGGAATGCCTATGTCATCAAATTCAAAAGCGTGGTCAAAGACGAAAAGACCGGCGAGATCGTCGAGCTCCACTGCACCTATGATCCCGCGACGCGAAACAGCCCGCCGCCTGATGGACGGAAGGTTGACGGGGTCATACACTGGGTGTCGGCGGAGCGCTCCCTGCCGGCCGTGGCGCGTCTGTACGACCGGCTTTTTCAGATCGAAGACCCCGCTGGCGCCGGGGATGATTTTTTGAAATACCTGAACCGGGGATCCCTGGAAACGCTTACCACCTGCTATGTGGAAGAGAACCTGAAGGATGCTGCGCCGGAGAGCAGATATCAGTTTGAAAGGGTCGGCTATTTTTGCGTTGACGCAAAAGATTCCCTGCCGGGAAGGCCCGTATTCAACCGCATTGTGCCGCTTCGCGATTCCTGGAGCAAGATAGCAGGACATGAGAAAAAATAGACGTCTGCTCAAGGTCATGGGGTAATGCAATAACACGAAGGAGCTGTGCGTGGACCTGGGAAAATTGAACGATCTGGACAAGGAAGGGTTGCAGAGCTATCTCAAATTTCTTCTCTGGCACTACAGGGTCGTTGACGGCTTCTGGTTCCTCTCTGTGGAAAAAAGGTACGACCGCTCTTCGGCAGAACACCTGGATGAGGTCGTATGGGCAAAGATAGCCGGAATGTCGGCGCAGGACATTATCCACAGGTTTCATATAAAGGAAAAAGGGCTGAGGGGTTTTGCCGAAGCGATGAAATATTGCCCGTGGACGATGATCGTCGGGTACCATATCGAAGAGAGCGACAACGAGGTGATCCTGACGGCGCCGAAATGCGTTACCCAGGTCGCGCGGGTGAAGCACGGCCTGCCGGAATTTTACTGCAGGGATATGCACCTGAAGGAGTTCGAATCCTTTGCCCACGCCATCGATCCTCGCATAAAGGTCGAATGCATCTTTGCCCCGCCCGACCACCCGCCCGATTGCTTCTGCAAGTGGCGCTTTAGCTGTTAATGGGGCTCACGTCGCCCCCTCCAGCAGCAAAGCTGCCGGAGCCTCCCCTTCTCGCTCGAGAACTCGCTATAGAATATAAGTGCACACAGCCGTTAGCTGAGACAAAAAGGCTTTAATTCGTGCAAGGTGAAAGGCCCTCGTAATTCGTGAATCGTAATTCGTAATTGGACGAACCCAATGAAAGGAAATGCGTCATTGCGAGCGTAGCGCGGCAATCTCATTAATAGTTCATACCCTATGAGGTCGCTACGTCGCTTAGCTCCCCGCACCTTGTGCTTTTCCACTTACGACTCACGAATTACGAATTACGGGTGCTCCCGCCGAACGCATCACGCCGAACATTTTTTTCCGATATACGATTTACGATTCATACCAGATTTTTCTTGTAAAATCGTCTGCCATAAGAAAAAATAGAGTAAGGTATGCCAGCAAACCTGCCGCCGGATTATTTTGAAGAAGAAAAGAAGCTGCGACAGGCGAAGACGATCGATGAGAAGATCGGCGCCATCGAGAAGATGCTCGCCATCATCCCCCACCATAAAGGCACCGACAAGCTCATAGGCTCCCTGCGGGCAAAGGTCGCAAAGCTCAAAGAAGAAAAGGAGCGAAGGCCGCAGGCCCAGAAAAAGACAGACGCTCTTTACAACGTCAAAAAGGAAGGAGCAGGACAGGTCTTATGTATCGGTTTTCCCAACTCGGGAAAATCATCCCTCGTCTCTGCCCTGTCAGGCGAGCCCCTTGAGACCGGCGATTACCCCTACACAACCAGGGCCCTCCAGCAGCGGATGATGAGATACGAGGATATCCTCATACAGCTTGTCGATACGCCCGCGATCGGAGAAGAGCACGTCCATATATGGTTCGGCAACATGGTAAGAAAGGCAGACCTCGTCCTGATCGTCCTCAGCCTCTCTGACGCCCTTGATGTTGAGTACGAGCTTGTCATGGAAGATGTCAAAAAACATCTTACAGGGCTTGAGGGGGAGCATGGCGCCATCGTCGCTGTCGTCAACAAGCTTGACCTGACGGGATACGCGAAACACCTTGAAGAGTTCGAGGGCAGGCTCGGCGGCTCCGTACAGCTCATGCCCGTCTCGGCAATGAACGATGTCAATATCCTTCAGTTAAAAGAGCTTATCTTCCGGGCCCTTAAGGTTGTGCGGGTGTATTCGAAGCTGCCCGGCAAGAAGCCTGATCTTGCAACGCCCTTTGTATTAAAAAAGGGCGGCACCCTGATAGAGTGCGCGGGCAGGATCCACAAGGATTTTTCCGAAAAGCTGAGGTACGCAAAGCTCTGGAGAAAAGGCAAGTACGATGGTATGATGGTGAGCAGGGATTTTGTGCTCGAGGATAAGGATGTGATCGAGCTGCATATTTAAGGATGAATAATAAACCCGTGCCCTCGTGGCGTATCAGGGAGAATAAGAAAAAGGAGGATCGCATGAAGCTTCCGCAGTATATTACGAAAGAAGAGGTGCAGAGGATCTGCAAGGCCCTGAAGATAAGGGACTGGACGAAGCTCAAAGACGCAAAGGTTCAGCCTGGTGAAGCGAAGAAGGTGCTCGCCGATGTCAACACCGAAAAGATGAAGATAGATCTTGCGGAGTTCCGCGTCGGCCTCGAGGTGGAGCTCGAGCACGGCATCAGGTTCAGGGATGCGAACGTGACGAACAATCATCCCCTCGTTACCGGCATGATCGTCCTTGCGCACCTCAAGGAATCTCTTGATTATTACAAGCTTCTCGAGGTCGCCGAGGTGGAAGGCGACCTGATGAAGGCCGTTGCGGCGGGGGACACGGCAAAGACAAAAAAATATTTTAAAAAGCTCGCGGAGGCGAAGATCGCGCTTGCGAAGACGCAGGCTGCACAGATAAAATAACAGGAACCCATGAGAATCGCTCCCGCGTCCGTTGTGCGGTATGGTGTCCTTGCCCTCCTTTTCCTCTCGCTGGCATCCTGCCTCCCTCCGAAGACGTTCAACGAATCAGAATGGAGAAACAGGGTTGCCGGCACAAAAAAGGAGATGCTCTACGCGCCGCATTTCAAGGATGGCCGGTATTTTAATCCCTGGATGCCCATGGAGAGGAACAGTTTCTGGGCCTTTCTCCGGTGGAAGTTCGAACAAAAGGCTGACTATACTGCGGAAGAAAGGGCTTATGTGCCCGCCCTCGTCCCGGACCTGAAAAAGCGCATCCAGTCTTTGCCTGGTGGCGACTTTATCGTCTGGATAGGCCACGGCACCTTCCTCATCCGCATCAACGGCGAATACTGGATAACAGACCCCATGTTCTCTGAAAGGGCCCTTCTTCCGAAGAGAAAGGTCCCCCCCGGCATCACGGCGGAAGAGATAAAAGGGTTGGGCGGCAAGGTGAACGTCATCATCTCGCACAACCACTACGACCACCTTGATGAGGACAGCATTGCGGCGCTCCCCGGGGATGCCCGCGTCTTTGTGCCGCTTGGCCTCAAGAAATTCGTCCAGGGCATGGGCAAAAGGAATGTGGAGGAGATGGACTGGTGGCAGACGATCGATTGCGGCAACAATATAAAGATCATCTGCCTCCCGGCCCAGCACTGGTCGCGCCGTGCCGGACAGGGGTTTAACGAGACGCTCTGGGCAAGCTACCTGCTGGTTACCCCGGATGTAAGCATATACTACGGCGCTGACAGCGGATATTTTATCGGCTACAAAGAGTTCGGCAAAAGATTTCCCGGAATAGACTATGCCCTTCTTCCCACAACGGCCTTCACGCCCCGGTGGTTCATGCATTATGCCCACGTGGACATCCCCGAGGTGCTCGATTCCTTCCAGGAGCTCAATGCAAAATATTTTATGCCGACCCAGTGGGGGACCTTTCATCTCGGCGATGAGCCGGTGGGGTACCCGGTCCTGACGCTCCGCCGCATGATCAAAGAGCGCAACCTCGACCCGTCAAGGTTCATCATCACCGATATCGGCCAGATCGTGCCTATCGCAAAGAAACGGTAGAGCGGGATACTATCTGCAGGAGCCTTTCCCTGCCGGCGGAGGATAAGCCAAGCGTATCGACCTCGGCCCTCAACCCTTCTAAGGTCCCATAGCGGCCCGCGTAGCCGTTCACGCGCGCCGCAGCAGTAGACGATATGAGATCGGCCGGCCTGGGGTAGATGGCGAGAAATTCATTAAGAAGCTCCCGTGCCTGCCTCAGATAATATTTCTGGTGATAGTCTTCGGCAAGATAGAATTTCCCGGCAGGGACGATCTCGGTAAAGAGCTTTGCCTTTCGCCTTGTCTCTTCGCGGGCCTGCGATTCGCGGGCGGCCCGTTGCTGCTCATCGTTATGATAGTGTACCATCGACATGTACTGGCGCGACCATTGTCTTGTGACAGGCTGATGGCTCGCCCAGAAAACATCGAGAAGCTCCCCGTAGGATATCCTCACAGGATCAAAGTCGACCTGGAGGGTTTCTGCATGATCGCCGAGGCTGTGATAAGAAGGGTTCATTTTTGTCCCCCCTGCGTACCCCACGCGGGTGCGGACAACACCGGGTATGAGCCCGAACCGGGCATCAGGCCCCCAGAATCACCCCAGGGAGAATGTGGCGGTCTCTGTCATCGCAGGCGCGGCAAGGTCTATCGGCGGGACCGGTGGGCGGCTCATCGCCCCCTTCTTTTTCTCCGCTGCGGCAACCCCGTCACAGGCGGGCAGGAGCCCTGCCGAACTAAGCCCTGCATATCCCAGGAACTTCATGAAAGACCTCCTGTTGATTGACTGGAAAAAACTATCTTTTTTAAAAAGATCCATGTTTTTTAATATAAGCACGATCTCCTGCGATACAAGGGGGGAGATTGTAACACGCCTTGCTTAAGTGTATAATGGCATCATGGCTGACGACATGGAGCCCGTTGAGATCCCCGTTGATGGCGTGCTTGACCTCCACGCCTTTCGACCGGGTGAGATAAAGGACCTCATCCCGGACTACATACGGCTCTGTAAAGAAAAGGATATTTATGAGATACGGATCATCCACGGGAAAGGGACAGGGCAGCTGCGCCGTACGGTCCACTCGATCCTGAGCAAAAACCAGACGGTGCAGTCTTTCAGGTCGGCCGGGGAAGATGCAGGCGGCTGGGGAGCCACAATAATCGAATTAAAGAGATGAGGAGGAGAAAATGCCGTTAGTAAACATCAAGATCACCAAAGAAGGTGTTACGCCGGAGAAAAAGGCTGAACTGATCAAGGGGGCCACCCAGCTGCTTGTCGATGTGCTGGGAAAGAACCCGCAGACGACATTCGTCATCATCGAGGAAGTGGATACTGACAACTGGGGCGTAGGAGGGGAGTCAGTGACGGTAAGAAGAAAACGGTCACAGTAGGGCACAAATATATTTTTTTCAGGAGGTTCTCATGAATACCGCTTTTGACTTTATAAAAGCCAACCCTGTCTTTCACATTGCCACTGTCGATGGGGCCAGTGCAAGGGTGCGGCCTTTCGGCTTCATAATGAAGAGGAACAATGCGCTCTATTTCTGCACCAATAAAACCAAGGATGTGTATAAGCAGCTGCAACAGAATCCGGACATCGAGATCTCGGTTATGGGAAAAAATGATACATGGCTGAGGATACGGGGCAGGATCGCCTTTGATGAAACCCGTGAGGCAAAGGCCCAGGCCTTCGAGCAGTCCCCTAATCTTCTGAGGATCTATCCCAAAGGGGCGGACGATGAGATATTCGTGACCTTTTACTTCACCGAGGCAACGGCCACGCTGTTCTCTTTCACGGCGGCGCCCAAGAATATCCCGCTTTTTTAGCGTCCCGTGAGGGATAAGGGCGGCCCTTTAATGATCAGATCCTGCCGGAGGTCCTGGTGATATGATTGAGATCAAACTTGAGCCGAGCCCTTCGAGCTGCATCGAGACTGTCGCAAAAAGGGAGTATGAGAGGGTGCTGAGCATGCTTCTGAAGGGGGACAGAGAAGACAGGCGGCTTGAGGAAGAGCTGGAATTGCTGAGGCTGTTTCTGGAATCGGCTGACTTCGGCCGGCTGCGGAGCATTTCCGAAGACCTCCTGCTCGACGGCAGGCGCGTCGAATTCATATTGAAATCAACCGACAGCCTGCCGGGATATGAGGTCGGGATCAAAGACTATAAGGAGACGTAGTTTAGATGAAAAGGGGCGGATCATGAGGATCACCTTGACGCCCATGTCGCCGGATGACCGTGAGCCTGTCATGGATATATTCAATTTCTACATCGAGAACAGCTATGCGGCCTACCCGGAGCAAAGACTGCCGTACGATTTTTATGATATATTCCTGAGCATGTGCCGGGGGTATCCAACTGCAGTAGCACGAAACGAAGTGGGCGAAACGGTCGGTTTTGGTTTGCTCCGCCCATACAACCCGCTCCCTGCCTTCTCAAAGACGGCGGAAATAACCTATTTCCTGAAGCCGGAATTCACCGGGCGCGGCATCGGCAAGACGATCCTCGAACACCTTATCGATGAGGGTAAAAAACAAGGCCTCACCACCATTCTCGCAAGCATATCCTCCCTGAACGAATGGAGCATCCATTTCCACAAAAAGCACGGCTTTGTTGAATGCGGGCATTTTAAAAAGATCTGCAGAAAGAACGGCAAGGTATTTGATATAGTGTATATGCAAAAGATGCTGTAGCGGGGTTAAAATATGGCAAAAGAACAGGGTGCGATATTCGGGCGTTCACCGTTAATAACAATAATATCTTTTGTTTTAATTATTGTTATTGTCGTCGGGCTGTCAATAATATCAATGCAGGTCTGGGGAGGAAAACCCGAACAGCAGCCGGCGATCAAAGAATTGATAGTAGACGGCGGGATGACCGTTGTTCAATTCGGACAAGCCAACGCGCTGACGAATAAGGCCTTGAAGGAGATATTTGATCTTAGATCAAAGGCGGACCTGGAAAAGAGGTTGGATGAATACGGCACGCCCGGCCAGGTTGCATCCATGGTTAAGAAGAAACTGGCGTTGGCCGCAGAGCATGAAAGCAAGAACTGGATCAAGATCCCGGTAAAATTTTTTCTCTGGCTCGTCTTTCTCTGCACTATCTTCATAGTCACTAAAAAGCGGAAGGTTACAAATGGCATAAGGAATTGGCTGCTTTTTTCCGCCATTCTTATCTTTGGCGTGATCATGGGATCAGATCCCAGCCCCATGGGCACGGTAAAGGATGCCATCCACCTTTATGGCACTGCGCACGCGATATTTCCGCCGAGGATGATCGCCCTGACGATCTTTCTGCTGATCGTTTTTTTTGCCAATAAGTATATTTGCGCCTGGGGCTGTCAGGCCGGCGCCCTGCAGGATCTGATCTTCCGGGTCAATCAAGGGGGCAGCGGGAAGGCCGTTGCCGGCAGGCATGTCAGGCTGCCCTTTGTCCTGACCAATTCCGTCCGATGTGCATTCCTCTGCATATTTACCATAGCCGCGTTCTCCTGGGGCACCGATATCATCGAACCGATCGACCCTTTCAAGATCTACAAGCCGATTCACATAGGGCTTGCCGGGGGGATCTTCATCGGCCTGCTCCTTTTGGCAAGCCTGTTCATCTACCGGCCGTGGTGCCACCTTTTCTGCCCCTTCGGATTGGCGGGATGGCTTGTGGAAAAGGCAAGCCTTGTCAGGATAAGCGTGGACTACGAAACCTGTATTGCCTGTCAGAAATGCGCCGCGGCGTGTCCGTCAACGGTAATGGGCGCTATCCTGAGACGCGACAAAAAGACCATACCTGATTGCTTCGCGTGCTACGCATGCCGGGAGGCGTGCCCAACCAATTCGATACAGTTCTCCACCCGAAAAAGGACGCTGCCGCCCGCAGGGCATTTCGATAAAAGGAACAAGGACAAATGACACATTATAAAAGGGCATTACCGTAATGAAATATGAAGGGATTATCTTTGACCTTGACGGCACGCTTGCGGATACGCTTGAGGACCTGGCCGATTCGATGAACAGGGTCCTGGCCCTGGAGGGGTTGCCCGTTCACAGCTATGACTCGTACAGGTATTTTATCGGCAAGGGGGTAACGAACCTGGTTGCCGAAACGCTCCCGCAAGAAAAGCGGACCGAAGAACATATTGCCCGTTGTTACGACCTGATCGTTGCAGATTACCGGAAGCACTGCCTGGTCAAGACGCAATTGTACAACGGCATTGCCGAGGCCTTAAAGCTGTTGAAGGGGGGCGGAATAAAGATGGCCGTCTTTTCCAACAAGCCCGATGAGCTTACGAAAAAGATCGTCGATGCCCTGGCAGGCGCTGATAATTTTGAGATGGTCCTTGGCGCACAGGCCGATATCCCCAGAAAGCCGGACCCCGCCGGCGCCATGCTTATTTGCATGCACTTTGGCGTTGCCCCCGGCAGCATTCTGTATCTTGGAGATACCGACATCGACATGATGACGGCGAACAATGCCGGGATGTTTGCTGTCGGTGCGCAATGGGGCTTCAGGACGAAAGAAGAGTTGTTGGGAAGCGGCGCCCGCGCAGTGATCGCCCACCCGCTGGAACTGCTTGAGATAATAGGGATAGAGAGGTAATGGGTCCGATTGAACCCGTGAATCGTGAGACGTGAGTCGTAAGGGGTAAAATCGCCTAATGCCTCGCGCCGAACGTTCTCTTTGCGATATACGATATACTAACTACGATATACGATTTGCCATGAGCTATGAGCTATTCTTTACTCGTATTCCTTCGGCACGGCACAGATGATGACGAGAGGCCTGTCGGGCAGCGCATTCCTGTACTGGTGTTTTTCATTAGGGAGGACAAGGACAAAGCTGCCCTTCTGAACAGGCTTTTCTTCGCCCGTTTCAGTAACAAGGGCGCCCTGGCCATCGATCACATAGTTGATGTGTTCAAAGGGATGCGTATGGTACGGCGTGTGGCCGCCAGGCTCGATGGTAAAAACACGCACAGAGAACGAAGGCGTGCCGTCAGCCTTCGCGATGGGGACCTGCTTAAAGGCGTCCTTAGCGCCCTCCATATCCATCTTCACCTTTTCAACCTTATCGAGGCTTGTTATCTTCATATCGTTACCCCCGTATTGGCATTGATGTATATGTTACCAGAGTATTTCATTAAAAGACCATATATTTTTTATCCTGTTAAGTGATCAGCGCGTGCGCGGGGTATCCTTTAGCAAACCCTCGTGAGGAGAGGAAGCTTGCCGTATCATTCACCCCCCCTCTCCCTGGCCCTCTCCCGCAAGGGGAGCGGGAACAATGATACTGCAAGTGCTACCTGTGCCCTGGCCCTCTCCCGCAAGGGGAGCGGGAACAATGATACTGCAAGTGCTACCTGTGCCCTGGCC